>Ga0310694_10003678_pt1 | contig 14999 bp, 8 predicted proteins | sample 174DNAGHGhighgp2_FD_203884 | JGI IMG/M metagenome (GOLD analysis project Ga0310694, IMG submission 203884) | Sheep rumen microbial communities from Palmerston North, Manawatu-Wanganui, New Zealand - 1742 DNA GHGhigh gp2 (v2) (version 2) | ecosystem: Host-associated > Mammals > Digestive system >... | reverse complement strand
CTTTCCGTCCACGAGGTGGATGTTGCCGTCGCTTTCGCCGGCATAGATGAGTTCACTGTTCACGGCTGCATAGCTGCCGCCGCCGAACTCACCGCCCCAGCCTTTCTGGTGGAAGAGCTTCACGTTCAGGCTGGTCATGTTCAGCTGGGCGCCGGCTTCCTGGGTGAGCTGGAAGATGCCGGGTTCTACCTCGGCCAGGCAGATGCCGCCCTTGTCCGGGCTCCAGCCGGAGGTCACGGAAACGGGTTTGCCGTAGTGGCCGGCTTCGCCGATCATCCAGATGGCGCCGGAATTGATGCCGGCATATTCGGTGGCGGAAACCATGCGTTCTACCAGGAAGTACTTCTGGTCCAGCATGATGGTCACTTTGTACAGGCCGTCCACGGCGGCGAATTTGCCGTCTTCGGTGAAGAAGTCGGGATCCAGCGTCACCTCTTCCAGGCCGAAGGGTGCGCCCGTGAGGGTGGTTTCCTGGCCCTTGGTGATGTTCAGGACGGCCACATAGGAAGTGGCATCGGCCATGTTGGCGGCCACGCCGTTGAATTCGATGGTGACGAAAGGAGCGCCCGTCCAGCTCTGGGTATTGAACGAAATGCTGTAATTGGGCGTGGTGTCAGAGAAGGGAATCAGCCCGTTGGCCAGGGGCGAGATGCCCGTGTTGCCGCTGAAGCCGAAATGGATCGTCCGGCCGTCGGCATCGAAGGGCGCCGTGACGATGGTGGCGTCCGTAGAGCCGTTGAATACGCCTTCGGTGGCATATTCGTTGCGGCCGGTGCGGGACATCCGGTACTCGTTGCCGCCGGCATAGAGCGTCAGGTACTCGAAATCCGGGCGGGACACGGCCACCGTCTTTTCCTCGGTAGTGGTGCCGAACTGGATGTTCTGCGAAACGAAGCGCAGGGTGGCTTCGCCGTCGGGGATGTTCTTCTCGAACGGGACCTTGAGCCGGCCTTCATAGGTGCCCACGGTCTTGGTGCGGATGGTGGTGTCGGCCACGACGGTCTCGTCAAACAGCAGCGACACTTTCAGGGTGGACAGGGCGATATTGTCCTGCAGGTTTACGGAAAAGTTCACCATGGAGCCCATGAGGGCATTCTGGTCGCAGGTGATGGTCTGGCTGGGGCCATGGTCGGCAATCACCAGTTCCTTTTCCTTCTGGCAGGCAGCCAGGGTCAGGAGGGCCGCCAGGGAATATACTATCTTTTTCATATCTTTAATCATTCCAAATTGCTGAAACAACGGACTTGGCCGGTACTTTGATGGAGACGGAGTGGGCGCTGGACGCAAACACGAACTGCTGGTCCGTGGTGCTCTCGTTCAGGAAGATGACACCGGTGCTCTTGTCGGGATTGCTGAAAGCCAGGTAGCTGACGCCGGAGGCCGTGTAGCCTTCCGTTCCTACGCGGACGGCGCCTTTCCGGATCACGGCCGAGGTGTGCAGCACGTCGTACCAGTGACTCTTGCGGTCTACGCTGCTTAAGGCATAGGAGCTGTGGCTCACGGAGACGGCGCCGTAGCAGGTGCTGCAGCCGCCGGGACGGTAGGGCTTGCCCTCGTCGTCCAGCATCATGTTCCACAGGGTGATGCCTTTGCCGTACCGCTTCAGGGTTCCCATGACAATCTCGCGGAAATCTTCCTGCAGCTGGCCGCCGAAGCCGTGATTCTTGTAATTCCATTCGCCGATGGAAGCCTCCGTGAACCAGATTCCCTTGTCGGGAGCGGCCGTATGGATGGCATCCAGTTCGCTCACGGAACCGCCGTAGTTGTGCCAGGCCGACCCGGCCGCATACTTGGCGGCGGCAGGCTCTTTATAGATGTTCAGCGGATAACGGCGCTGGCTGTCCATGTTGTCGTAATTGTAGTTGTGGTCGAAGAGCAGGATCTTCACGCTGCCCAGCCCGGCGTTTTCAAAGGCGGGTCCCACCACTTTCAGGAATTCCATCTGGTCTTCCCAGGGCATGTACAGGCTCATGGAGTTGCCGTGGTTCAGCGGTTCGTTCTGCAGGGTGACGCCCATGACTTTGTAACCGCGCTTTTGCATGGCCTGGATCCACTTGACGAAGTAAGTGGCATAGTCGGCATAGTAGAGCGGGTTCAGGCGGCCGGAGGTCCAGCGGTCATAGGCGGCGGAATTGTCCACGCCCATTTTCATCCAGCGGGGGCAGCTCCAGGGCGAGCCGATGATCTCCACCTCCGGGTTGATCCGGTAAATCTCGTCCAGGATGGGGAAGAGATACTGGTCCTCGGAGGGATGGATGGCAAAGTTCTCGATGCCCTTGGTGTCGCACCAGGTGTATTCGTCCATGGAGAAGTCGGAACCGCCGATGCACACGCGGATCAGGGAAGATCCGGCGCCTTCGGTGGGGCTGAACAGTTCTTTCAGGAGGGCGGTACGGTCTGCCGCGGTCATCTTGAGCAGGTTGTAGCAGGAGGCCTGGGTAATGGCCAGGCCGAATCCGTCGATGCGCTGGTAGCGGTCCTCGGTCAGGCGCACCACGTTGGGAGACATGGTGGCCGCCTTGCCGAAGTTGACCCCGGAGCGCTCGAAGGCCTTGGCCCGGTCGAAGGTGGTGGTCCAGACGGTGGCGTCATAGCTGACGGGCGTCGCGGGCGTATTGTCGACCGGGGTCACGGGCGGCTGGTTCTCCTTGTTCCCGCAGGAGCAGGAACAAAGGGCCAGGAAACCGGCAAAGGTGATGGAAAGGATCCGTTTCATACTAATAACCGGCATTTTGGGACAGGTTGGGGTTGTTGTCCAGGGCCTCGGTGGGAACCGGCAGCAGATAGTGCGTGGGGTCCATCGGGATGCGGCTCTGCCAATAACTGTCTTCGGCGTTCATGGCATCGTGCACCTTCTTGATGCGGTCGTTCTCCGGGGTGGAGTGGCGCACCAGGTCAAAGAAGCGGAAGCCCTCGAAGGCCAGTTCCAGACGGCGCTCCTTGAGGATGAGGTCGATGGCCTGGTCCTGGGAAGCGGGTGTGCCGATGGGCTCCAGATGCACGCGTTCGCGCACTTTGTTCACATAGGAGGCGGCGCCGGACAGGTCGTTGGTGCAGGCCAGGGCTTCGGCGTGCAGCAGGTAGATTTCGGCCAGGCGCATGACCAGGATGCTGCTCACATTGGTGGGCATCTTGTGCATGAAGGCGTAATTCTCGGAATCGTAGTAGTTGCTCCAGCCGCAGGAATCCCAGATGACGGAGGCATTCAGGCGCTCGGTGTCGCCCTCGTCCTGGTAGGCCTTGATCAGGTTGCGGGACGGGGTGGTCCACTTGGCCCAGGAATAGCTGTCGTTGGGGTTATAGGCATTGCGGTGGTACATCATGTACACCCAGTTGCCGCTGGATTTGGACACCCACTGGACCTCGAAGATGGATTCGGGGCTGTTGCGCCGGGCGTCGCCTTCGTCACCGGGTTCGTAGGCCCAGAGGTCGGCGTACTTGGGCTCCAGCGAGAAGCCCATGCCTTCCACCTCGTTGCAGTACTGGGCTACTTTGTTCCAGTCGCGCAGGGGCGTATTCTCGGCGTACACGCGGGCCAGCAGGCCCTTGGCGAAGGCGTCGGACATGAGCATCTTGTTGGCGGGGTTCACCTTGGGGGCGAACTGGGCGGCCCAGGTCAGGTCTTCCACCAGTTTGGTATAGACCTGCTCCAGCGGAACGCGGTCCGGGAAGTACAGGGGATACACCTCTTCCACATTGGCGGCATTGATGGCCGGCGGGATGGAGAGCACCATGGGGGCGTCTCCCCACAGCAGGGTGAGGCGGAAGAAGCAGAATGCACGCCAGATCATGGCTTCGGCCTTCCACTGGTCGCGCTCGGCGCTGCTCAGGGTGGCGTCCGCTTCGGCGATGCGGTCTATGTTGCAGATAATCTGGTTGGCGTTGGAAACCTGGCGCTGATACCAGTTCCAGTCGCGGACGATGTTCTTGTTGGTGCCGTCCTGCTTGTTGCCTTCCAGGGCCATGATTTCGGGGGTGGAAGTGCCGCAGTAAGCATTGTCGGCGCGCGTTTCCGAGTATACCAGCCAGTCTTCCAGGCCCATTTCCTGGATGTCCTTTACCCAGGAGTTGTACAGGGAGTTGCGCAGACCCTCCATATCGGAGCGGGTATTGTACTGGGATGTGTTGCCGGATTCATCATCGGCTAGTTCCACGTTGGACTCGTTGTAAGAGGTGATGGGAGTGAGGTCCAGCGTGCAGGCAGAGAGCATGAGTGCGCTTGCGAGTGCAATATAGATCTTTTTCATAAGCTTGCCTTGTTTAGAAGTCTACGTTCACGCCAAAGGTGACGGTGCGGATATTGGGATAGGTACCGAAGTCCAGGCCCATGGAGGTGGCGTCGGTGTTCTGGCTCACTTCCGGGTCGTAGCCGCTGTACTTGGTGAAGGTCACGAAGTTGGCCAGGGTAATGTACGGCTGGATGCGGGCGATGTTGGCTTTGCGGAGCCATTCGCCGGTAATGTCGTAGGAGAGGGTGATGTTCTTGAGTTTCAGGTAGGAACCGTCTTCCACCCACATGTCGGAAGCCTTCACGTTGTCGGGCTCGCCGGCCTTGGGAATGTCGGTGATCTGGCCGGGAATCCGCCAGCGGCGTACGGCATCGTGCAGCTGGTTGGCGCCGTTGCGCATGCCGATCATGTCAATCTTGGACACGTTGAAGATCTTGTTGCCCACGCTGCCGGTGAACAGGAAGCTCAGGCTCAGGCCCTTATAGGCGAAGCTGTTGGTCCAGCCGAAGATGAAGTCCGGGTTGGCGTCGCCGATCCAGGTCTTGTCGGAGTCGTTGATCACGGCGTTGTTGTCCAGGTCCTTATAGATGACCAGACCGGTTTCGGGGTCGATTCCGTCGGTCTGATAGCCGTAGAAGTTGGACAGGGGACGGCCCACTTCCAGCCGGATGACCGAGTCGCCCAGCTGGTCGCCCACGTTGCCGTAGGTGTAGACGGGACGGATGGTCAGTTTCTCCAGCCGGTTGCGGTTGAGGGAAATGTTGAAGTCGGTGCGCCACTCAAAGCCGTTTTTCACCACGGGCGTGGCCGATACGGCGAATTCCACACCCCAGTTGCTCATGGCGCCCTCGTTGCGGTACAGGGACGGATAGGGAGAAGGCATGGGAACCCACATGAGCAGGTTGTCGGTCTTCTTGTAATAGGCGTCCAGGGTACCGGACAGGCGGCCGCCGAACATGGAGTAGTCGATACCGACGTTGGTCTGGGTGGTGGTTTCCCAGGTCAGGTCCCTGTTACCCATGGAAGAGATGTCGCCGATGGTGGGAACCGCGTCGGCGAATTCGGTCTTGGTCCAGTCGAAGTAGTTGGTGTTGTAGGTCTGCACCCAGGCATAGTCGCCCAGGCCGGACTGGTTGCCCTGCTGGCCCCAGCCCACGCGGAGCTTGAGGTCGGAGAGCCATGCGGCATCGCTCAGGAAATCTTCGGCGGAAATGCGCCAGGCGGCCGATGCAGAGGGGAAGAAGCCCCATTTGTGGCCGGGAGCGAGCTTGGAGGAACCGTCGGCGCGGAAGTTGACGGTCACGTAATACTTGCTGTCGAAGTTGTAGGCGGCGCGGCCCAGGAACGACAGGATGGTCCATTTGGCCCAGCCGGTGCTCTGTCCGCGGAGACCGCCCTTGTTACCGCCGTTCAGACCCCAGATGGCATTGTCGTAATCCGGGGAGAAGTGGCTGCGGGAACCGCTCAGCTGCTGCCAGTCGGAGGTGGTGGCCGAGGTGCCGCCCATCACTTCCAGCGTGTGCTTTTCGGCAAAGGTGTTATTATAGGTGAGGATGTTGTCGTACACCATGCGCAGGTCGTCGCTGCGGCTGTCGGAAGCCTCGCCGTGCTGGGTGCGGCCGTAAGAGGTCTTGAGCGGATCCAGGAAGGAATAGCTGTGAACCCAGCGGCGGTCCATGGAGACCGTGCTCTTGAAATTCAGGTGTTTGGAGAAGTTGATCTGGGCGAAGGCGCTCATGATGGCGCGGTCCGTGGAGGAGAAGTTGTTCTCGCTGCGGGCGAGGTTCTCCAGCGGGTGGGTGTAGCCGCCCAGGCCGTAAAAATTGGAGTTGTACATGGTGTGGGCGTCATCGGCCCAGATTTCGGCATAGGTGGGGGTGTTCACCACGGACAGCACTACGCCGGCGCGGTTGGCACCGGTACCGGAGATGATGCCGTTGCTCTTGTAGGAGGAGTAGGCGATGTTGGTGCCCACGGTGAGCCATTTGTACAGGTCCACGTCAAAGCTCGCGCGCGTATTCACGCGATTGGAATAGGAAACGGGAAGCACACCGGTTTCGTTGTTGTAGCCGGCGCCCAGGTAGTAGCGGATTTTGTCGGTACCGCCGGAAACGCCAATCTGGTAGTTCTGGTTCACACCCGTTTTGTAGGTTTCCCTGGCCCAGTCGTGCTTGTCGGTTTCCGTCTCGGGAACATTGATGTTGAACTCTTTGGCATACTCCCGGTATTCGGCGGTATTCATCACGCGGAAGGTCTTGGGAACCGAGTTCAGGCCCACGAAGCTGGAGAAGCTGATGTGCGGAGCCTGGTTCTTGGAACCCTGCTTGGTGGTGATGAGCACCACGCCGTTGGCGGCGCGGGAACCGTAGATGGCAGCGGAAGAGGCATCCTTCAGGATCTGCATGCTCTCGATGTCGTTGGGGGAGAGGTAGGCGATGGCGTAGCCGCCTTCACCCACGGGAACGCCGTCCACCACGTACAACGGGTCGTTGGACGAGGAGATGGAGCTGGCGCCGCGGACACGGACCGTCATGCCGGAACCGGGCTGGCCGGAGGTCTGCTGCACCTGGACGCCGGCCACCTTGCCCTGAATCAGGCCGGAAGCCTCCGTCACGGGACGGAAATTGACGTCTTCCGTAGAGACGATGGACACGGCGGTGGTGAGGTCTTTCTTTCTCACGGAACCATAGCCGATGGCCACGACGGCATCCAGAGCCAGGGCCTCTTCGGTTACCGTAACGTTGATGACGGAACGGTTTCCCACGGTTTCGGTCACGGTGGCATAGCCCAGTGCGTCGAAAACCAGCACGGCGGCAGGGCCGCTCACGCTGATGGAATACTGTCCGTCTGTGCCGGTCACGGCCCCGTTCTGGGTACCCTGCTCCAGGACCATCATGCCGATGACCGGGTAGCCTGTCCCATCCACGACCGTGCCCGTAATGGTGCGCTTCTGGGCATAGGCTGCCATGCTGAGAAGCATCATTACGAATACAAGGATTCTTTTCATAGATTGGATATTAATAATTGGTTTCTTAGCTTGCGCGCTTTGCATGTCGCTGCCACAAAGATATGGATTAACGCGCGTAGGGGCCCCGGCATATTCCGCTAAAGTGGATAAAGAAGGGGATAGTTATGTCAGTAACCATCTGATTTTCAATTTGTATTGTTGTTTTGCCACGGAGGGAAAAAGTGGACTTTCGGAGAAACGGAGTGGATGGCGGCCGCTGCTGACAGCGGGAAAAACGGCTGCCGGACCGGCCCAATGGCATAGCTTTTGATTTTTCATGTGCCTGGACAAAAACAATTGTACTATATATGAAACAAGGATTTATGAGTGTACTTCTTGCAGTGGTAGCCGGCGGGCTCACGGCCTTAGGCGTAGTAAAAGCCACCCAACCCGAACCCCAGCCCGTTCAGGGCACCGTCATTACAGACGAAAATGGCAAAGCCGTGGAATACCGTACTGTCAATTTGGCAGAAACCGATTATCCGGACTTCACCTATGCCGCGGAGAGCGCCGTGGAGGCCGTGGTATATGTGGAGGTAACGGTCCAGAGCCGCCAGCAATACCAGAACATAGACCCGTTCTTCCGCTTCTTCTTCGGGGACGAATATACCCCCCAGTCCCGTGAGCAGAAGGGGAGCGGCTCCGGTGTCATCATCCGCCCGGACGGCTACATCGTCACCAACAACCATGTGGTATCCGGCGCCAGCAAAATCCAGGTTACCCTGAACAACAATCAGCAGTACGAGGCCACCGTGGTGGGTACGGACCCGGCTACGGACGTGGCCATCATCAAGGTGGACGCCACTGACCTTCCTTCCATTCCGCTGGGCGATTCCGACGCCCTGCGTCTCGGAGAATGGGTGCTGGCCATCGGCTCGCCCCTGGGCGCCCAGCTCCGCAGTACCATCACGGCGGGTATCGTGAGCGCGAAGGGCCGTTCCATGCCGGACTATTCCGGAGAATTCAAGATCGAGTCCTTCATTCAGACAGATGCGGCCGTGAATCCCGGCAACTCCGGCGGCGCCCTGGTGAACAAGAAAGGCGAACTGGTGGGCATCAATACCGCCATCGTCTCCCAGACGGGCTCCTATACCGGCTATTCTTTCGCCGTCCCCGTGAATATTGTCAAACGGGTGGCCGAAGACCTGATGGACTACGGCACCGTCAAGCGCGCCGTGCTGGGGATCAGCATGGGCTCGGTGGACAAAAAGTTTGCCGATGAAATGAAACTTTCTTCCGTGTCCGGCGTATATATTAACGAGGTTTTGAAAGGCAGCGCCGCCGACAAGGCAGGACTTCAGAAAAACGACGTCATCGTGGCCATCGACGGCCAGAAGATTACGGACGCTTCTTCGGTGCAGGCCAAGGTAGGCAGCTACCACCCCGGCGACCAGGCCGCGGTCACCTATATCCGTGATGGAAAGACCTTCACAGCCAATGTGGTCTTCCAGGCAGCCGCTCAGGAGAACGGCGAAACGGACATAGACGGTACAACGGCATTCTACGGCGCCCGTCTCAAAGCTGCATCGCCCGAAACGCTCAAGGCCCTGGGCCTGAAGAGCGGTGTGGAAATCGTTTCCCTGGGCAGCGGAAAGATGACGGAAGCCGGCGCCAAGGCGGGCAGCATCATCGCCTATGTAAACGGTGAGGCCGTATCAAAACCGGAAGATGTCGTTGCCAAGGCAAAGAAGGCCGCCCGCGCCGTATATATCGAAGGCGTAGACGCCAACGGACGCACGTTCTACTTTGGCTTCGGCAAGTAGAGTAAAGTGTAACCGTTTATTTAAACATGAGGCAACTTAAGATTACCAAGTCCATCACGAACCGCGAAAGCGCTTCCCTGGACAAGTACCTGCAGGAAATCGGCCGCGAGGAACTCGTGACCCCCGACGAGGAAGTGGAACTGGCTCAGCGCATCCGCAAAGGAGACCAGGAAGCCCTGGAAAAACTCACCCGTGCCAACCTTCGTTTCGTCGTGTCCGTGGCCAAGCAGTACCAGAACCAGGGCCTCAGTCTCCCGGACCTGATCAACGAAGGCAACCTGGGACTGATCAAGGCGGCGGAAAAGTTTGACGAAACCCGTGGTTTCAAATTCATTTCCTATGCGGTGTGGTGGATCCGGCAGAGCATTCTCCAGGCCCTTGCGGAACAGAGCCGCATCGTGCGCCTTCCCCTGAACCAGGTGGGCTCCCTGAACAAGATCAACAAGGCCCTTACCCGTTTCGAACAGGAGAACGAGCGCCAGCCTACCAACGAGGAACTCTCGGAAATGATCGATGTCCCCAAGGACAAGATTTCGGACACCCTCCGGGTGGGCAGCCGCCACGTGAGCGTAGACGCGCCTTTCGTGGAAGGAGAGGACAACAGCCTGCTGGACGTTATCCCCAACGACGATTCCCCTTCGGCCGACCGCGGACTGGTGAACGAAAGCCTCAATACCGAAATCGAACGTGCCCTGAGCACCCTTACGGACCGCGAGCGGGAAATCATCAAGAGTTTCTTCGGTATCGGCTGCCAGGAAATGACCCTGGAAGAGATCGGAGAGCGTTTCGGCCTCACCCGTGAACGGGTGCGCCAGATCAAGGAAAAGGCCATCCGCCGGCTCAAGAGCCCGTCCCGCAGCAAACTCCTTAAAAGTTATCTGGGATGACAGCAGAAGCCTTTATCCAGCAGCAGGCCGCAAGGGCCATCCAAGCTATTTACGGAACTGAAGTGGCGGAAACGTCACTTCAGGTTTCTGTTACCCGCAAGGAGTTCGAAGGGGACTATACCCTGGTCACTTTCCCGCTCCTGAGAATCACCCGTCAGGCCCCGGACGTTACCGGCAATGCCATCGGCGAGTGGCTGGTCGGGCATGTTCCGGAAATCGCCGCCTATAACAGCGTAAAGGGTTTCCTGAACCTGAGTTTCTCGCCGGTATACTGGAACGAGGCCCTGCAGGCCATTTCCTCGGACGAGGCTTTCGGCCAGCTGCCCTCTACCGGGCGGCGCATCATGGTGGAGTTCTCCAGCCCCAACACCAACAAGCCCCTGCACCTGGGCCACATCCGCAACAACCTGCTGGGAGACAGCGTTTCCCGTATCCTGAAGGCCTGCGGCAACACCGTCATCAAGAGCACCATCGTAAACGACCGTGGCGTACACATCTGCAAAAGCATGTACGCCTGGGAGAAGCTTTTTAACGGCGCCACCCCGGAGAGCACCGGCAAGAAGGGAGACCATCTGGTAGGGGACTGCTACGTGGCTTATGCCCAGATGGAGAAGGAGCACCCGGAAGTCATTGACGATGTGCACAGGATGCTGGTTCAGTGGGAGCAGAACGACCCGCACGTGCGGGCGCTCTGGGCCATGATGAACGGCTGGGTGTACAAGGGTTTCGACGAAACCTACAAGGCGCTGGGCATCACCTTCGACCAGGTAGACCACGAGAGCGAGACCTACCTCCTGGGCAAGGAACTGGTGCAGAAAGGCCTGCAGGAAGGAGTCTTTGTGAAGGATCCGGACGGCAGCGTGTGGTGCGACCTCACCGCCGACGGCCTGGACCGCAAGCTGGTGCTCCGCGGCGACGGCACTTCCGTGTACATCACCCAGGACCTGGGCACCGCAGAACGCCGTTTTGCCAACTTTAACCTGGATTCCCACGTGTATGTGGTGGGCAACGAGCAGGACTATCACTTCCAGGTGCTCAAGCTCATCCTGGGGAAACTGGGTTTCGACTGGGCCAAGCAGATTTACCACCTCTCCTACGGCATGGTGGAACTTCCGGAAGGCAAGATGAAATCCCGCGAGGGCACGGTGGTAGACGCCGACGACCTCATCCAGAGCATGTACGAAGAGGCCAAAAAGACCTCCGAGGAAAGCGGCAAGCTGGCCGATATCTCCGTAGAGGAGAAGGAGCGCCTGTACCACATGATTGGCCTGGGGGCCCTGAAGTACTTCATTATCAAGGTGGATCCCAAGAAGACCATGCTCTTCAACCCCAAGGAATCCATCGACTTCAACGGCAACACCGGTCCTTTCATCCAGTATACCCACGCCCGCATCTGCAGCATCCTGCGCAAAGCTACGCTTGCCTTCGGCCCCGAGGATATCCGGGCCGATGCCCAGCCTTCGGCCAAGGAAGTCCGCCTCGTGAAACTGCTGGGCCTGTATCCCGGCAAGGTGGCCGAAGCCGGCGCCGCCCTGAGCCCCGCCGTCATCGCCAACTATGCCTATGACCTGGCCAAGGAGTTCAACCAGTACTACCACGACACGCCCATCCTCAAGGAAGAAGACCCGGCCGTCCTGAAGTACCGCCTGGCCCTGATCGCCACCCTGGCCCGCACGCTGCGCTCCGCCATGGGCCTCCTGGGCATCGAACTCCCGGAACGGATGTAAGGTCCGATACGGGTTGCGTCTGAAAACCCGCCGAGCATTCAGAACTTCTGCAGGACGGTCTTGAGAATCACCTCCAGCTGCGGGCTGGTTTCCAGGGGGAAGCCGAAGGCGGCCACATGGTAGCCGGAGGGGGCGTCGAACCAGGTGGCGGCGGGAATGCGGGAACCCTTGTAGTACATGAGCACGGAGCCCTTTTTGTCGGCGGGTTTGATTCCGTCAGGGTTCTCTACACGGTAAATGCGGGAAGACCATTCACGGTTGTACGTAGCTGTGGGCAGGGTGCTGCCGCGGGAGGGGAGTACGGTGCCGGAGCGGTCCGGGAAGTTGGTCAGGAACTGGTAGCCCAGCACCTCTTTCACAAAGCTCCGCGTGCCCTCCGAAGCCCGCTTGACGCCCGGATAAATGGTGTCCCAGGCATCCGTGCCGATATAAGACCCGGACAGGAGCACACTGCCCCCGGCCGCCGTGAAGCGCCGCAGGGCCGTCTGGAGGGAGTCCGTGAAGACCGTGTGGCGGTCCGGGACGGCGCCGCGGCCCACGCGGGTGGTAATCTGCTTGCCGCAGATCAGGTCCAGGGCAAAGGCGTCGGTGGCGCCGTGGAAGGCCTCGGCGCTGCTGGATTCCAACGCAAAACCGGCTTTCAGAAGGGCCGCGCCGTGCTGCGCCGTAAAGTCGAAGGTGTTGCCCGCAATCCGTTCCCCGCAGTGCTCCAGGTAGGTGCCCGCAAAGCCGGGATTGTCGTCGTCGGTCCATTCTGCGCTGCGCCGGTACTGGTTCACGCTTCCCGCGAACAAGATGTCCTGCCCCCACGGGACGCCGCTGTCCAGATCGTCGGTAAAGCCGGCATACTCCGGCGTGTCAAACCAGGAGGGGGCCGATACCCGGGTAAAATTATTGACTACCAGCACTTTCCGGGCACTGACCGAAGGGTATCCGGCCGACAGGATTTCGGAGGGGAAACCCTCGCCGCCCTGGTTGCAGGCCGTAACCCGGAAACTGTACAACTGCCCTTCTTCCAGCGGAAGGGTGCAGCCGTTGGTGTCCACGTCATAGCCTGCGTCGAAGCCGCCGTCTCCCACACGGGTGTACACGCGGTAGTACGAAGGGACTGCCGTAGGCTCCAGCGGGTCTTCCGTGGGCTGCCAGGAAAGTACGGCCTTGCCGTCTTTGAGCGAAACGCTGAAGGCGTGCACCGGCAGGGGCTGCACCGCATAGGCACAGCCGTATCGGGCGCTCAGGTACTTCAGGATGCCTTTGTAGACGGAACGGGCGGCCGTAAAACGGAACGAAGGGTCCAGGCCGTAGCGCATGTCGGCAAAGTTCAGATGGGACAGGAGCTCCAGCAGCATGCCGGGAACGGCGGTGGTGCGGCTTTCGCTGTAGGAACGGTCCCAGAGCTGCCGGCGGGTCCACAGCGGTTCGTACAATGCCCGGATGTCGTCCGTGATCTGCGTCTGCACCAGGTCGCAGAGCAGGCGGCCGTTCATGCGGCTTTCCCCGTTGGGCAGGACGTCTTTTCCCTCCGCCAGGCGCGTATAGATGGCCAGCGTGCCGACGATGCTGTCGTTGGGCGTGATACCGGCATCGGAGTGCCAGGCCAGGGAAAGGTCTACGGGGATGCGTTTCCCCTGGGCGTCGGGATTCACGCGGGAACCGCCGCTCATCAGCTGCACCCATTTGCCCCGTCCGGCATAGTCCTTGGTATATTCGTCGCTCCAGTCTTCCAGCAGGCTCAGGTCCACGCCGCCGTACTGCATGTTGTACACGGCGCCCTCGACGAAGGCCGGCATCCCGGAGGTTTCCCCGCCGCGTTCCACCTTGCCCATGCCACCGCCGAAACGGACGGCATCGGCCGTAATCACTCCGGCCGATGAACTGCGGTTGGTGAGTTCCACATAGCCTTCCGTCCCTTTGGCGAAGGGGAAGGTCCCCAGATACACCCAGGTGCCTCCGCTCATGCGCTGGTTCACATGCAGAAGGGTTTCCCCGCCCAGGTGATGCACGAAGTAACGGGCGTCGTCGGTGCTGTTTTTCAGCGTCTTGTAAGATACGTATACGGCATATTCGCCTTTTTCGGGGATGTCGGGCCGCCACTGGGCAACCGCCCTGGGGTCTCCGTCCGTGACGGTTTCCGCCTGGCGGGCCGTACCCATCGTGAAGGGATTCTCCTGGCCCCGGTACACCTCACGGGCATCGGCAAAACCGGTCCCGGCACTGCTCCAGCGCCCGTTTTCCAGGTATTGACCTTTCCGGCGAAGGAGGCCTTTGCGCTGCCCGGGGAAGGCCTCGTCGTTGTCGCACACCACTTCGTAGGGCTGGGGATCCCGCTCCCGGGGACAGATGACCACGGCGCCGGCATGCTCCAGCATAGGCATCAGGAAAGGCAGTACGTAACTCTGGGTATAGATGTCCTCCACGGTGCGGTTGTTGGGCGAGCGCTGCCATTCCCAGCGGTCGTTTTCCTGCTCCCAATAATAGCCGTGGCTCTGCCAGAGCGCAATGTGCCGGCCGCTCAGTCCCTTGGGCCAGATATCCTTTCCCTGCACCAGCGGGGCGCCCTGCCGGCGGGGATCGTCTACGCGGAGGCTGTTGGAAAGGGGCTTGCCGTTGTTGCCCGGCGCGGGCATGGGCAGTTCTTCCAGCAACTGTTTGCCGGTGTAGATATGCCCCAGCTCATAGCCTTTCATCTTGTCCTGGGCCAGTGTCTGCAGCTGTTCCCTGAACCAGGCATCGTCTCCCTGCCGGAAAGGGAATGCCGATGCATTCTGCGAAAAATAGAAGTCCAGCACCTTCCCCCGGGATACCACCCGATCCAGCTTGAAGGCGCTTTTGACACCGGTTTTGCGCAGCAGGCGCTGCTGAAGGGAATCGGAGGCGGCGCGGAAGTCGCGGGCGCGGGGCCCCTGTGCGGCAAGCGGAAGGCTTGTGAGGATGCCCAGTATCAGGGAAAGGAGGAGGCTTCGCTTCATCTTTTCTGTTTGTAGATGTCCCGGAAGAGAACGATTAAGGAACTGATGGTGAGGGCGATGGTGTCGGCCAGCAAGTCCCAGGCGTCTCCGCTCCGGTACCGGGTAAGGTGAGCCTGGCCCCATTCCGTTCCCAGGGCCAGCAGGATGCCTACCAAGAAAGTGGCACCGGTAAAGAGCAGACTGGATTTGATGCTGTCCGTGAACTGGTCGAAGGCCAGGAACGCCAGGATGGGGAAGGGGAAAAACATGACAAAATGCACGACCTTGTCCGTGGGAATGCCCAGGAGGGTCTTTGCCACGGAGGGAGCATTGTCAAAGCGGCCGAAGCACAGCAGCAGCACGGCGGCGACATACAGGAAAAACAGGATCCTGAAAGCGATTCTCTTGCCTTGGGTCATAGCGACTGCATGTCGTTCA
>Ga0310694_10003677_pt1 | contig 15002 bp, 10 predicted proteins | sample 174DNAGHGhighgp2_FD_203884 | JGI IMG/M metagenome (GOLD analysis project Ga0310694, IMG submission 203884) | Sheep rumen microbial communities from Palmerston North, Manawatu-Wanganui, New Zealand - 1742 DNA GHGhigh gp2 (v2) (version 2) | ecosystem: Host-associated > Mammals > Digestive system... | reverse complement strand
ATCGAGGCCATTTTTATTCCTATTTTATGTTAAATTATGCAGGTGCGCCATCACTTGCGAAACTTTAGTAATTCTATTTAGGAAATACCCTTTGTTTTCTATCATCAGCGATAAAGAATCATATCCTATGTGTATTGAAATTGAGATACCAGAAAATATGGTAGCTCAATCAAATATACCAGATATTTGTTATGTATGCGAAACCATATATCTTAGTCCCCAAAATGTCTATTTTGTTTTTAATAGTGAAGAACATCTGAATAAGTCTCTATTCTGGATAGAAATTAGCGATGAGGCAAAATTCTTTGACCAATACAAGGATAAGTTTGTTTTGAGTGATGACAAAAAGGATACCTTCGATTTGACTACCAGCACATTAAACGATCTCATCATTGAAAAAACTCCAGATATAGAAAAAGAAGTCTTGAAAGACAGGAAGATTGATAAGATAAGAGGGGCATTGTGTGGTATGTTTGTCGGAACTAATGGATTTGATGGGGGGAACAAAACTGGCGTTGGCTATCGACGAAATAAAATAAAGGAACTGATTTCGCAATTATTGTACATCTTTGATGGACATGACAAATTAGTGAGCCAGACATGTCTACTACAGAAATCAGCATTAAGTGAATTTGAGAAAAAGGAGCAGAGTATATATCAATTATGCTCTATCCAAACAGACGGACGATTGAACATCCTGTACAATGAAGATAATAAAGTTCGCGTTGACTTTTATAATAAACTTTTAAATCGCATTTTAGTAAATAGTGAGACTCTTACGCAACAAGAAGTAAGCCAAGAAGGAGGGAAACTATTATCCACTCTATATGGAAATCGTTGGAAAGGTTCTCCTGATTATAATTATTTAATACAATTGTACAACAATGTTACTAGATATGATAATTTCGTATTAGATTCCAATGAATCTATCATACTACGTTCTTTTTCTGCTTTTGTTCAACGAGGGTTAGGAGAGTGGGATAAACTTAGAGATTATCTGAACGAACGAGATGGTATATTGCCAGACAGACGTTTCGTGTATGGCTTATATGGAGCGCTTAATGGTTTTTCAACTCTTTCTAAAACTCTTACGGACACAACAGACATTTCAGATAATGCCATAACTGATTTTATTAATGATATAAATGAAAAATCATTGATAGATGTTAATATTGCTTTTACTGAAAAAGAAATAAAAGATATTGGTAAGGAGGAGGCTATAGTTACCACCCCTGGGGACGACTTGGGTAACAAAGTCAAAAAAATAGTTGCTTCGCATCCAAGAATCAAAATCTCCGACAACGATAGAAATACCATTGAGTGGGCCATCGACAATGCCCAAAACGATGGGATCGTATTCATCAATATGATTGTAGAGGAACTGGAAAACCCGAAAAAGGGGATCTTTCCGTACCTCCAGAAAGAGTTGTTTCCAGACTGGAAACCAACAAAAGTAAAACGTAGTGCAAATAAGAAGAAAGATGTTTTTAAAGAGCAAAGTCTCTTTGGAAATGACGACGGTAGCGTTTCAGATAGAGTCTTTTATTCAGATAGAGATGCATGGGATTTGATAAAAGACACTATCCCTATGGAGATACAAGAGCGAGTCCATAAAGATTTTGTATGGCTCCAAGAAGAATATCAAAAAGGGGTGAGTTCAAAATATTATGCCAAAGCGAATCATGGAAATGAATTTGCGATTGAATCGTTGGCACGTTTATTGTTCAAAAGAGATTATGCGACAAGAAACATATCGGACATCGAAAAGTTAATTCAGCAACTACATAGTTATTATGGATAAAACAACCATTCAAATAGACAATGGTAATAAAATTGAGGCAGCAGCACCTGTAATAATATCTGCTAGTCGTTCAACAGACATACCAGCTTTTTATACTAAGTGGTTCTTTAATCGCTTGGCTAAAGGTTATTGTGTATGGTATAATCCATTCAACCAGCAACCAATGTATATCTCTTTTAAGAGCTGCAAGGTTATTGTGTTTTGGACTAAGAATCCAGAGCCAATTATCCCATACCTACCAGAACTTGACAAGCGAGGGATACATTATTATTTCCAAGTGACGCTGAATGATTATGTGCAAGAGGGCTTTGAACCGAATGTACCACCAGTAGCAAAACGCATTGATACATTCAGGAAGTTGTCGGAACTAATAGGTAAAGAAAAAGTTATATGGCGCTTTGACCCTCTTATTGTAACACCACGCCTTACCCCCCGTATGCTGTTGACACGTATTTGGCATATTGGCAACGAATTGAAAGGTTACACAGATAAGCTTGTATTCAGTTTCGTTGATGTGAAGGCATATCGGAAAGTACAGAACAACTTGATAAAACAGACCTTGTATTTCACGAAAGAAGACGTGGAGATGGCAGAGATGACAGATGCTCAACGGATGGAAATCGTTGATGGGCTTGTGAAACTGTGTGAGATTTGGAAGCAAGAAGGATGGAATCTTCAAATGGCCACGTGTGCAGAAGATATGGAACTATCACAATATGGGATAGAGCATAATTGCTGTATTGACGGTGAACTGATGAAACGTATCTTTGCTGATGATGAAGAACTCGTGTATTATCTCCATACAGGAAAGTTGCCAGAACGTGATATGTTTGGCGAAATACCACCGATTCCTGATAAACCCAAGAATCTGAAGGACAAGGGTCAGCGTAAAATTTGTGGCTGTATGGTAAGCAAAGACATTGGCATGTATAATACTTGTCGCCATTTCTGCGTGTATTGCTATGCTAATACCAGCAAGGAGGCTGTGCTGAAGAATAAGGATAAGCATAATGATGAAAGTGAAAGTATAATCGGTTAATAATTACTACCCCTAATAATTCAGATATGAGAATATCATTAAGAACTTTGGGAAATGTGAAAAATGTCATTTTGGTAGTTCTGCTACTTTATTCTGTTCAATTCATGATGGCACAAAACGAAGCCATTACAGGTACTATTATTGATTCAGAGACAAAAGATGCAGTCTGTGGAGCAGTCATCACTATGGGTAACCATAAAGTTGTTACGGATATAGATGGTAGATTCTCTATACCATCGGATAACAGTCATAGAACGGTTACTTGTACATATATGGGCTATAAGCCTTTAATAATTGATGTCTCAGAAAGACAAAATCTTGGGCTTGTTGAGATGAAAATAGAAGCTCAATTGTTGACGGATGTTGTAATTTCCTCCCAATTGGCTGTCCCTAGGAAAACGCCAATAGCTGTTACCAATGTCTTAGCATCACAAATCGAAGAGCGTTTGGGTAATGACGAATTCGTTGAAGCCCTGAAATATGCTCCAGGTGTTCATCCTAACAGACAAGGAGGAAGTTGGGCAGATTCGGAGATATTTGTTCGAGGCTTTGATAATACTAATGTTGCGACATTAATTAACGGAATTCCTGTAAATGATATGGAGAACGGAACAGTATATTGGTCTAATTGGGCCAGTTTGAGTGAAGTCGCTTCGGTCGTTCAAGTTCAAAGAGGTATTAGTGCGACAAAACTCAGCGCCCCATCTGTAGGCGGTACAATTAACATAATTACCAAAGGAATTGATGCTAAAAAAGGTGGTAGCGTATCCTATTCTATAGGAAACGATGGTTACCAAAGGACTTCCTTTAGCATTAGTACGGGCTTGATGGATAATGGATGGGCTATCAACGTCTTAGGTAGTTATTCTCATGGAGATGGGTATGCTCAAGGAACAAACTTTAAAGTTTACAACTATTTTGCTAATATTTCAAAACTTATTAATGCTAATCATCAGTTGAGTCTTACAATCTTTGGTGCTCCACAAGAACATTACTCGCGTTCAAACGCTTTAACCAAGACGGATTGGGAGATGGTACGTACCAAGTATAGCCAAGATAAAGATTGGAGGAGGTATAATCCGGACTATGGTTTCAACAGTACTGGGCAACGCAAGACAGCAGATTATAATAAGTATAACATGCCATTCATTACATTAAAACATCTTTGGCAAGTGAATGAGAAATCAAACTTGTCTACAACTATATATGCAGCTTTTGGCAGTGGTGGTGGTTACAACGGAAAAGCCAGCGAAACAACTTATTCTGAGTATGACTGGTATGGCTCCGACTACGGAAAGTTAAATATGAAATTCAGAGCTACTGACGGCACATTTGATTATTCAAAGATTGAAGATATCAATATGGCATCCGAAAATGGATCCGAAATGATTATGACCAGAATCCGAGGAAAACAGAATTGGTACGGTTTACTATCGACCTTTTCAAGCCAAGCTTTTGGCTGCATTGACTGGTTTGCTGGTATTGATTCTCGATATTACAAGAATCAACATACTAATGAAATTGTTGACCTCTTCGGAGGTGAGTATTATATTGATCCTTGTCGTAGCGAAGTCAGTATTTCCAATAATCCCATGGCCACTGAAGAATGGAAAAATCAACATCTCGGTGTTGGTGATATTGTATATCGTGACTATGATAGTTTTATTCTTCAGAATGGCATATTTGCCCAAGTCGAGTATAACAAGAACAGCATAAACACCTTCATTTCTGGTTCTATAAACTTGACTGATTTTTGGAAGTATGACAGGTTCTATAATACAGGCTCCAATGCCAGGTCAGATACCAAAGGGTTCTGGTGCGGAAACATCAAGGCTGGCATCAATTACAATTTTGATGAGCATCACAATGCCTTTTTCAATATAGGTTACAATTCTAAGGCACCTCAGTTTAAGTCTGGAGTATTCATGTCTCCGACTTCTTCAAATGTGACTAATGATAATGTAAAAAATGAAAAATCATTCTCTACAGAACTTGGCTATTCCTTCCATAACAAATGGCTTGTATTCAAGGTCAACGCTTATTATACCAAATGGCTGGACAAGAGCATGACCAAGAAGGGTAAAATTACCGAGCAGTATTATATCAACATGACAGGTGTTAATTCCAAGCATATAGGATTGGAATTTGAATTGAGAGCTACGCCAATTCAATGGGTAGAGGCAGGAGCTATGTTCTCTCTCGGCAATTGGAAATGGGATAGTGACAATGTGAAGGGATATGCTTATACTCTGAGTGGACAAGCTGTAACTCCTGACGGAGGAATAACAACACCAGGAGCTGCAGACCATGCATATGCTACGATTAATATGAAAGGCATCCATATTGGTGGTTCTGCACAAACAACAGCTGCTGTTGATGTGACCTTCAAACCATTTACAGGATTCCGCATAGGTGGTGGCTTTACACATTACTCCCGTAATTATGCTTACTACTCACTTTCTGGTAGCAGTTTGAAACTCGGAAAAGAAATGAATGTCGTTGAACCATGGAAGATTCCATCCTATGGATGTTTCGACTTATGGAGTTCATACAAGTTCATGTTAGGTCCCCTGCATGCGATTGTATCTGGGCAAGTCAGCAATGTGTTTAACAATCATCATATTGAAAAAGCATGGAATCCGACCACAGTTAGTAAAGATGTCATATCAGTTAATCCTGATGACGTATATCTTTTCTATGCCATTGGCAGAATATGGACAGTGAAGTTAAAGATTGATTTCTAATCGATTGATATGGATTTTTTTAGATTAGTCTTACGCTTTATTCCTGAATACAAAGGACGTATCACAGCATACATCCTTATGAACTTTATCGCTTCGGTTTTCAGTGTGTTCAGTTTTATTGCGCTAATCCCTCTTATCCAGCTTTTATTTGGATTGTCAGATGAAACATTTGAGTACGTAGAGACACAAGGTCTGTCTTCTTACAATGGATTTCTTGACGCAGCCAAAAACAACATCATGTATTATTTGCAGGAGCAGATTGCCGTACATGGTAAAATATGGGTGTTGTTCGCTATTGGTGGATTTGTTGTACTCATGTCATTCTTGTTCAATATCGTATCGTATTTTGCCTATTGGGTGCGTATTCCCATCAGAACTGGTATCTCGCGCTCTTTAAGACAAGATGCATATAATAAGATTGTGAATATGCCAGTATTGGCTTTCTCAAAGGAGAACAGAGGAGATTTTGTGTCCCGAATGACAAGTGATGTGGATGAGATAGATTTCGGTGTTGGTACGACACTTGATATGTTTATCAAGGATCCCATACAGATTATTGTGTACATTGTCACTATGGTTAGTATATCTGCGAATCTGACCATTTATGGTATAGCCCTGTTGTTGATCATTTGCTCAATAATACTATATTTGGGAAGAATAATGCAGCGGATTACTTTTCAGGCGCAGACAAACAGGGGTAAGATTCTGTCCTTGTATGAGCAAACAATAGGTGTTCTTCCTGTTGTGAAGTCTTATTGCACAGAACATGATTTTTCAGAAAAGTTCAGCGTGCTAAATTATGATACTCAGCGAATATTCAATAAGCAAAACAGGTTCTATACTCTTGCTTGGACATGCACGGATTTCTCATTGGTTGCTATCATCGTATTAATACTTTGTGTAAGTGGAGAATTGATTCTTAATGGGCAGTCAAGTATTGGCCCTGCAACTCTTATCGCTTTCCTTGGGGTATTCTATTCTCTTATTGCCCCTATGCGTGACCTTATGAAATGTACATTTGGTATTCGTAAAGCTATGGCATCTTTGGAGCGTTTGAATAGAGTACTCCGTATTAAGCAGGAATCAGATTCTGCAAAAGAAGAATTAGTGGTTCGCCATACAGACGAGCCTATCATTGAGCTTCGAGGTGTAACGTTTCGTTATGAGAACGATGATGTCCTTAAAAAAGTCTCCATAAAAGTCAAGGAAGGAGAAAAAATCGCTATTCTTGGTTCTACAGGGTCAGGAAAGTCCACCTTGGCTGGCATAATATCCCAATTGTATAACCAAAATGAAGGAGAGGTTTTAATAAATGGAAAGGAAATCAGTACATATAGTGTGAGTTCCGTTAGAAATAATATTTCATACGTTGTTCAAGATCCTCTTCTTTTGCAAGACACTATCTTTTACAATATCACATTAGGAAATAAACAATATGCAAAAGAAGATGTTGTCAAAGCTGCCCATAAAGCTCATATACATGATTACATTATGAGTCTTCCTTCACAATATGAAACTGTCATTGGTGATAGAGGCGCATTATTGTCCAGTGGGCAAAAACAATGTATTGCACTCGCTCGGGCATTCATTAAGGATGCGCCTATATATATAATAGATGAGGCAACTTCCGCTTTGGATCCGGAGTTGGAGACTCTTGTCCTTAATGAATTACGGAGTAGTGCCCGTAGGAATACTGTCATCTTAATCACACATCGTGTTAGCACAACTCTTGATGCAGACAATGTTTATGTGATAGATAACGGTGTGATTGTTGAAGAAGGGAGCTCCAAACAATTATTTGAGAAAGATGGACTATACAGAAGTTTGGCTATTATACAAAATATTAAACTATAGTTATTGGGGGAAATGGCAAACGAAAAAAGATATATGGATTGGAAAGAAGAAGCAACAAGGACACTGAGGGATAGCCTATATCCTGTTCATGAAGAGAGTCCCTCGTCTATGCGCAGAATGAAATGATGAAGTAGTGAAAAAGGCAATAAAGAAAGTAAGCAATTGATTCTGTGATAAGCTGCATCAAGACAAAAGTGATTGAATTTAAAGAATATCTTAAGGACGAGATAGAAGATTCTGGCGGAATTAAGGTGTTTATGACAGCACTTCTAATTATGATAGTGGCTTTTCCGTTTATGTTGATATATTATCTAGTGATAAAACCTATTTATAAACCTATTCGTATGTTAATAGATTCTCCTAAACTTGGAATAAAGAAAGCATTTATGAAGCATTTTTATCCTGATCAATATAAAAAAGAACAATGGGCCAAAGAGCGCGAGGAGGAAAAGACCTTAAATAGCCAACTATTACCAGATAGTAGGCAGAAGACTTTTGAAGATTGGAAAAATTGGCTAGATGCATATGTCGTTGATAAAACAGCGGTATATGCTGATGAAGGTCGCACTTTGATATATGTAGACGAACGGGTTACGGAGTTTGATGTGCCTGAAGGCGTAGAGAATATATATCACCGTTGTTTCGCCTATTGCGATGTTATGACCCGAATTAGCATTCCTTCGACGGTAAAAAGAATCGGGAAGAGAGCATTTTTTAGTTGTGTTTCACTGAAAGAAATAATTGTGCCAGAGTCCGTTACAATAATTGATGAAGAAATGTTCATGAGCTGCTCTTCTCTTGAACATGTTGAGCTACCATCTCATATAACAGAGATTCCCGTACGAACATTCTGCCATTGTCGAAACTTGCGTTATTTCAAACTGCCCAAAGATGTTAGGATTATTGAAACAGAGGCCTTCCGGCGCTGTTATTCATTAGAACATATTGAAATGAATGATCAGCTTGAACTAATAAAGAAAAAGGCTTTTGAGGATTGCTATTCCCTGAAAGAGTTTATCATGCCAGAGTCTGTAAGGTCTTTTGTAGAAGGAATGTTTAACGGATGCCATTCCTTGCAGCATATACATTTCTCTTCCAAAATCAAGGACTTTGGAGGCAGTTGCTGTCGCGATTGTTGGAGCATAAACCAAATAACCCAGCCTTTAGATGAGAAAATGATAACTTATGCTAAGAAGAACTGGGAGGAGTATGCCGATAAATTCGACATTTCAACATCAGAGAATCCTGTACCAGAAAGCATGTTCTGGACAATGGGCGAATCACTATATTTTGGAATACCCCGTCTTACAAGCGTATGCTTGGTTTTTTGTTTTTCGAAAGAAAAAGAATATACCATTCCAAGTTTTGTAACAAACGTCAAACAGGATGCTTTTACATCCTGCAAAGATCTGCAGACCTTGCGTCTTAGCCCTTATATAATAGCAACCGACGATCCATGGGGAATTAATAAAATATCCTATGACTTTATCTATGAGCATTGGCCACAAGTGAAGAATGTCATTTTTGACGAATCGCTCAAACATACAAAGTATGCATTCGGACTAATTGCTTAAGAAACGATGATAGATAGTTCGGAATTGAAATGGCGGTGCAGCTCCTGTTTAGTGTACTTCAGGAATCTTCCTGATGGTTACTTTAATGAAGCTATATACATCGAGAATGAATATCACAGGAAATTCAACAATTACCTGCGCAGATGGGGATGGTGGTTACAGAAATATACGCTTAACAAATACGAATGCGGATATTCAAATCTTACCTACATACCAACACAATCTAAAAAAATAAAGAAGAAGCATCTTGAATATCAGTATCCGTTTTTACCAAAGAAGGTATTACGAAAGATGCCTGACATTAAGACAACGGACTTGTTGGACTACCTTGAAGACCCCGATGATGCCCGTTTTCTAAAGCCTGGGTTCATGTTCTTTAGAAAAACTAAAGACAATGGATTATCCGTGTATGAGTATTACCCATTGGTGGGATTGGAAAATCCTGCTCTTTCGTACAAAAAGCAGATTGTCGAGATTTTTAAAAAACACGAAGAAAATGCGGAAGAATACAGGTATTCAGGAGAGCATGGGGGGATAGGTCATTCGGGCTTGTTTATGAAAGTCCCTGAGAAGAACGAGGACTATGCAGACAATATGTTTAATTCCTTGGACCATCAGGCACAGCACAAATTACATTTATTCAAGAAGCAAGTTATTGAACTTCAAAAATTAGGTGTGCCGTTGGCCCTGATGGAGAGTATTCTTCACCAGAATGACAAACTGAGCACACTCGTAATTACGAAGAAACATGAAATAATATTGCCAGATTACAACAATATGGTCATTAAAATGGAACCTCTTGTAAAGGCGGTCTTCTTTTTGTTCCTAAAGCATCCGGAGGGAATTGTCTTTAAGCATTTACCCGACTATAGGTATGAGTTAATAGAAATCTATAAAGATCTGCGTCCGCTTGGTTTGAACAATCGTTCTTTGCAAAGCATAGAGGACGTAACCAATCCGTTATTGAATTCAATAAATGAGAAATGTGCTCGAATACGAGCTGCTTTTCTTAATAAATTCGATGAGCATCTGGCAAAGAACTATTATATTACGGGTGAACGTGGTGAAGCAAAGAGGATCTCACTTCCTCGTGAATTGGTTGTTTGGGAATAAAGTTTTTCTATTATTATTTGGTTTTTCGTACAAATTGAACTATCTTTTCGCTTTGGCGAGAAGTTACTCTCGTTCGGAAATGATAATAAATGGTGATTTATTTTGCATTTCACTCACTTATTCGTAACTTTTCGCTTCGCGAGAAGATAGGCTGCATCTCGGAAATAAAAGAAAAAAAACGATTTTTTCTTTGTATTTCGCTCGATTTGCACTATCTTTGCAGCGATGTTCGAAAAGAATATAGAGGAATACGAGAGCATCCGTCAGGAATTTCAGCAGAAAATAGCTGATAGAATGGGGGAGAAGCAGTGGATGGAATATAATGAGATTCTGTTCTCTGCGCACTCTTGTGCCATTGAGGGTAATTCGTTCACTGTGGACGATACGAGGATTCTTCGAGAACAGGGAATGGCAATGATTCCTGTAGGTCGTTCGCTATTGGAGTGTACTGAGATGGCAGACCATTTCCGTGCATTTGACTATATGGTGAGCCATTTGGATCATCCGTTTGATGAGGCTCTGTTGAAAGAGGTGAATCGACTTGTGATAGAGCATACATTGAGTTATCGAGCTCCTGATGCTGTTGCAGGTGAGTATACTACTGAGGATATGGCTGCTGGTGATACGGTATTTGGGGATCATGAGGAGTTGATAGCACGTGTACCAAAATTGATGGAGTCGACTCAGAAGGCCATTGATGGTGGACAGCATCCTTTGATTGTAGCAGCTAAATGGCATGGATACTACGAATATCTGCATCCGTTCCGTGATGGTAATGGAAGAACGGGGCGTTTGCTTTCGAACTTTATCCTGTTGAAGGCAGGTCATCCGCTGCTGATTATCAAACTCGAAGACCGTTCGGAGTATATATCGGCCCTCAAGCAGATTAGGACTGAGGGAACAGACGAACATCTTGTAGCTTTCTTCTTTAAGACAGCCATTAATCGCATGAAGAGCGAATTGGCCCAGAAGCGGAAGAACACTTTGCCTACGATGTTCTTCTAACAATAAAATCACATTTCCACAAGCCTTGTGGGGCAAAAATGCTTGGTTGCAAAGAGGGAAAATCCTAAATTTGCAACCAAGTTTTTTTATAGTTGTGTATATGACAGATTACGAGTACATTTTAAAACAGGCGAAGAAGTTCTATTATGCCAAATGGGACGATGAGGAGTTGCGGAAGTGCGTGGATATGTTGCAAACACTTGAGCACGATGAACTAGTGGCGTTGTACCATTGCAAATGGATTAAGAAGGTTATGCATGAAGCAATCTTCAATATCTTGTATATGGATAGGATAGGAGAACGGGAAGAAAACATCAAGGAAATGTCGACAAATGAACTTATCAATGAGTTTGAAGATCGAAGTAGTGGAAACATTTCGCTTATCAGAGAAGAGCTAAGACGCAGGTATAAAGAGGATTTTGGGGATGATAGGATTAAGATCGCTGCAGTCTTTAGGAATGGTACAAAGGGTGATCAGCAATGGATTCAATTGCAGATGCGCAGAGATTGTAAGTAATCCTCGATACAAAGACAACTATAACACATTAATTGAGAATAACAAGATGGGACAGGTAAAAATGTTAGGGGCACTGGTAGGCGATATTATCGGCTCAGTGTATGAGTTTCGTAACACGAAGTCTACTGATTTCGAATTGTTTTGTGGTGCAAGTGATTTCACGGATGATTCCGTGATGACACTGGCTGTGGCGAAATGGCTGCTGGAGGATGAAGCACATACCATACATTATTTAATATATTGTATGCAGGAACTTGGCGACCATTATCCTTATGCCGGGTATGGAGAAAGGTTTTCTGGATGGCTCTGTGAGGACAATCCACAACCTTATAACAGCTGGGGTAATGGTGCTGGCATGCGGGTTAGTCCTGTGGGACTGTTTGCCAAGACCCTCGATGAAGCTTTGGCTCTGGCTGCTATTACGGCATCGGTGAGTCATAATCATCCAGAGGGTGTGAAGGGCGCACAGGCAATTGCTACGAGTGTATTTCTTTGCAAGCAAGGAAAATCGAAACAGGAAATCAAAGAATTTGTAGAAAAGACATTTGGATATAATCTGAATCGAACGATTGACGAGATCCGTCCAAGATACGGATTTGACGTATCATGCCAGGGCAGTGCACCTGAAGCAATAATAGCTTTTTTAGAGGGGAATACGTTCGAAGAGGTAATTCGCCTGGCGATTTCCCTTGGAGGTGATTCTGATACCATTGGTGCTATGGCTGGTGCTATCGCTGCATGTATGTATCCCATTCCTCACGACATTGCAGAACGCTGTGACAGGATTCTGACTGATGACCTAAGAGATATCAAAGATAATTTCATTAGGATGATAGAGGGTAGATAGACTGTCTAGAGGATTGAAGATGGATATTAAGGTACTGAGAAAAGTGAGGGAATTCGCCATAAAGCATGCGCGAAAAGATGAGTTTTCTATACACGGGATAGATCATTGGGATAGAGTGGCTAATTATGGATTGAGCGTTGCTTCTCCTGAGGCAGATTTGGATGTAGTGTTGTGTTTTGCTTACCTTCACGATGTTGAAAGACAAGATGATGGCTATGATGAAGAGCATGGTCCAAGAGCTGCTGCATTAGTTGATCAGATCAGGGATTCAGTCTTAGCTTTTCTTGATGATAAGCAGATAGGTTTGCTAAAAGAGGCATGCGCTCTACATACTATATGCCACAAAACTGGTAATCCTACCATTGATGCATGTTTCGATTCAGATCGTTTGGATTTATCAAGAGTTGGTATTACTCCTGATCCAGATAAAATGGCTACAAAGAAAGGAGCAGAAAAAGCAAGGGCATTTAATGATTACAGGAAAAGGGATTAGGATGCAAAGAAGAAAAATTAAACAGGTGATGATAATAATCTTATTTGCCATCACACTTCTCATTGTGGTAAAGGTTTTATGGGTAGGATGCGCCACTGGCGGGCTTGGATCTTTTGATAGTGAGAAGAAAGGGATCATCTTAAGAGCGAGCTACCTGACGTCAAAGGTGGCGACTTCACCACAAGGGTTGCTTGATGAAATGACGAATGGCATTGGGGCGCAGTTTCAGGGAGAGTGGGCATTATACTCCTGTTCTATGACTACTGCTGCATTGGCAAATATCGCCATCCTTTATCCTCAGAATAAAGATCTGTCCATCAAATATATTGGGCAAATTATTGATATCGCCCTGTCGCCAGAGATTCGTGAGTATGATGCTTATAGTTGGATGGAGGATCCGATGGAGGGTATCTATGGCGATATGAGTCACATTTCTTATTATAGTCATATCGCATGGATGATTAGCAGATATAAGCAGATAGGTGGAGACAATAGGTATGACGATATCTATCATTCGTTATGTAAGGCTATGAATCGCAGGATTCGTCAGAGTCCATATTTGAATCTGCCAACATATCCGGATGGCTATATTTACATCCCTGACATGTTGGTGGCGATTGTGGCTCTGCATAATTACTCGTGCCAGTATGACGGGAAATATTCAACGACAGTGGATATGTGGATGGAAAAAGCTAAGACGGACTGGATAGACAAGGAAACGGGTTTGGTGGCATCGATTCTGTTAGAAGATAATGGGCAAATAATAATGCCTGTTAGGGGCTCGTATTCAGCCTTGAGTTGTTATTATCTGTCGCTGATAGATCCAGAGTTCGCCAAGGAGCAGTATGATTGTATGATAAAACACTTCAAACAAAGCGTACTCATTGATGGCATTAAAGAGTATCACAATACGACATGTTTGATGGGATTCGATATAGATGCAGGGCCAATTATCTTTAATCTTAGTCCGTCTGGAACAGCCTTTGCCATTGGTTGTGCGACGAGTCTTGATGATATGGCGTATAGGCGGCAATTGTTGAAAACTGCGGAAATAGCGGGTAGTACAGTCACGTGGTTTGGCAAGAGCCATTATTTGTTGGCAAACTGGGCTTTGGTAGGTGAGGCCATTACCCTTGCCATGAGAACATCAGCGCCACAAACTCGAATGTGTTATTAAATGATGAGAATATGAAGAAGTTTTTGTTTGGTGTGATTGTTGTGATTGTGGCGTTGAGTTCGTGCTTTTCTCATGAGCAGAAGAAACCGGGCAATCGGTGGTGGGTGCCTGAGAAGAAAAATGTGATCTCATGGGAGAAATTGGATACGATCGTTGTGGGTGATGGGCTTTTTAAGCTGGAGTATCCTGACTGTTTCGAACTGAGTGAAGAGTCTGATGACAGCAGTGTGTTGGTGACTTATAAGGAAATATCTGGGCTTTTTCTGACGGCGAACGCGGAAAAGAATCCATATCACTGGAATGCTGATACTTTGGCGGATCTTATTGTTAAAGAGAGAAAGGCTGAGGATAGAGACTCCATCATCATGCAGGACATGCACGATGGATATTTCTACTTGAAGGGAATCATGGGGGCCAACGGATACTGCTTCTACGAACAATATGTTGTTTTCCATGATTATATTTTCACGCTCACTTTAGTGTATCCGTCGAATATAGAGACCAAGATGGAGAATCTTTTCCGCCTGGTACATGATTGGCATCCTGAAACCAATGTGGTGCTTGCTACAATGAAGTCGGATGATATGAAGGAGCGTATGTCTGTCCTCAAAAAGCGGGGTGGGATGCATAACTATCGTGAGTTTTATATCGAGGAAAGTGACAATGGGTATCATTTTATGGTTTATGACTCATGTCATCATAATCGCCAGGAGATAGTCTTTGGTGCGGATGATTATTTGAACGGAGGGGTTCCTGGTATGTATGCATTTGTAAGTCCGGATAAGAAATATGTCTATGTGGTAGGTGATATTCTGGCTAATAGTACAGGATGGGTGTC
>Ga0310694_10003676_pt1 | contig 15007 bp, 10 predicted proteins | sample 174DNAGHGhighgp2_FD_203884 | JGI IMG/M metagenome (GOLD analysis project Ga0310694, IMG submission 203884) | Sheep rumen microbial communities from Palmerston North, Manawatu-Wanganui, New Zealand - 1742 DNA GHGhigh gp2 (v2) (version 2) | ecosystem: Host-associated > Mammals > Digestive system... | reverse complement strand
CCTCTCTTACAACAACGAGAATTCCCTGGCGTGCGTGCTCTCCATAGCCTACTTCTATGCTCGCAAAGACTATGTCATTCACCGGGAAATGGCTTCGGGAAAAGGCTTCGCCGACCTCGTGCTCATCCCGCGCAAGAATGTCGACTCTCCGGCCATCGTCCTGGAGTTGAAATACAACCGTGATGCCGACTCCGCCATCGACCAGATACTGCGCAAGCAATATCCGGCAAAAGTGGCGCAAGATGCCGACAACCTCCTCCTCGTGGGTATCAACTATGACAAGGATGCCAAGACGCATACCTGTGCAATCATTCGGGAACCAAACAGCCGATAGGCATTAAGCGTAGAATAGAAAAATGAAATGACTCCTTATTCTGACGCTCCTTCTCGGACTCATGCTGCCTGCCATGAGCCAGGAGGAAACGCCCCGCAAGAAAGTGGCAGTGGTGCTCAGCGGAGGCGGCGCCAAGGGTGCGGCACATGTCGGTGTGTTGAAGGTGTTGGAGAAAGCCGGCATACCCATCGACATCATCACAGGCACCAGCATGGGTAGCATCATAGGTGGTATGTATGTATGCGGAAATGATGCACAGCGTCTCGACTCCATCGTGAGATCTCAGGAATGGTCGGAGGTGCTGTCGGACAAGGATGACCTGAGATACCAAAGCCTGAAAGAGCGTGAACAGCACAACACCTATGCAGTCACCACCAGCCTGAGATTGAAAAAAAGGAAATCCGGAAGACCTGGCATTGGGGGTGGGTTCATCATAGGCAAGAACATCAGCAGGCTCTTGAACACCTTCACCTATCCCTACAACGACTCCATCGATTTCAACACCCTGCCCATACCTTTTGCTTGCGTGGCTACGGATGTCGTGGACAACAGCGAGTATGTCTTCCACAGCGGGGTGCTCAGCGAGGCCCTGAGGACCAGTATGTCGATTCCTGGAGCTTTCTCGCCGGTAAGGAAAGGGAACCGTGTGCTGGTGGATGGTGGCATGCGCAACAATTATCCCGCCGACATCGCCAAGGAGATGGGGGCCGACTATATCATTGGAGTTTCTGTCGCCTCCAAACCGAAGAGTCTGGAGCAGTTGGCTTCCACCACCGACATCCTCTTGCAGATTGTCAATTTCAACACCATGAACAAATACGAGGAAAACATGGCCATAACAGACATACCCATCCTCGTTGACACGGAAGGTTACAGTACGGCATCCTTCTCTTCATCGGCTATCGACACGCTGATTCAACGTGGTGAGGATGCCGCCATGGCCCATTGGGATGAAATCATGGCACTCAAGGAAAAACTCGGTGCTTTCCAAGTGCAAGCCAAGTCACCCCTCCGTGTGGACCTGATGCCCTTGTCCGACAATCCTTCTTTCAGAATCGGCCAGTTGAGATTCGAGAACATGATGCCGCGCGACGAACAATTCATCCGGAGGAAATTCAGGTTGAAGGAGGGCGACAGCATCGACACCTATCGCGTCAACCTCATCACCACCTCCATCAGACTGGACTTGTTTTACGAAAGCGCCGACGTGCACGTTGAACCCAACATCATCGACATGCCCGACGGCAGCAAGGCCGCCAGAATCAATTTTGTCGCCGGGCCAAAGAAACCCAACAAGATGAGTGTGGGTATCAGGTTTGACAACGAGGAGATGGCGGCCATGCAGGCCAACATCGCCTTCCCCTTCCGGAAAAGGCAGCCCATGCAACTCGACTTCACCCTACGCCTGGGGAAGCGCATCATGGCGGAAGCCAACTGGGAACTTCACCCCACCAACATCCTCCACCCTTCGGTCAACGTCTCCTTCCATCGCAACGACATCAACCTATATGAATACGGCACCAGGAGTTACAATATCACTTACAATCATCTGGCTGCCCTGGCTGCTCCCTTGACGTTCAATGTCCGCAATTTTTACATCAGCATGGGAGCCGCCGTCGACTATTTTTACAACTACAACCTGCTGATCGACCAGGTGAAGGAGCACCAGATGGAAATCCCTGAGCACGAGCACTTCATCAGTTATCTTGCCAAGGTGGATTACAACAGCGAGGACGATTGGTATTTCCCCACTCATGGGAGCAAGTTCAAAGCCAAATATGGTTATTACACCGACAATTTCGTCAAATTGGACGGCAAGGTCGGTTTGCACGAACTCTGTGCGATGTGGCGCACGAATTTCCCCATTGGCAATCACTTGGCCATTCAGCCGATGTTCTATGGCCGGTTGCTCCATTGCGAAAACACGCCCGTCATCCTCAGCAACGTCATGGGAGGGGAATGGCAGGGTCATTACTTTGAGCAGCAACTACCTTTTGCCGGAGTGGGGTATGCCGAACTTCAATGGGACAAGTTCTTCGCTGCGCAGTTGCAAGCACAATATTCCTTGACCACCAACAACATCCTGCAATTCCGATTTGCCGTCGCCAAGGATGGTGACAAATACAAGGATGTGATGAAAGGTGAGACGATGCTTGGCTCTTCCATGAGTTATTCCTACAATTCACCCTATGGACCAATAGGCCTCTCTTTGGGTTACAGCAATGTCACCGATAAAATCTATTTCTTCTTCAATCTCGGATTTGTGTTCTGAGGCTCGGCTTCTGCTATCTTCTTCCTAAAAGTTCACCACCACCTTGCGGCCACGGTTCAGATACACACCCTTGCGTGTGGGAGGTCCTTGCAGCCTGCGGCCGTCGATTGAATACCAACTGTCGTTATCCACCAGCGTGGCATCCGTTTGCCTGATGCCGGAGGCGTCCTCCTCATAGTTGAAGGCCACGTCGGTCTTGTCGCCCCAGATGAGTTGCTCCAGTCCAGGATAGTCGATGAAGGGGTTGCGATTGTGCTGGATGTCGTAGACGGCGTTGTTGCGATTCGTCTCCTTCTCGCTGACGGGGTCGGCTGCCGACCATTTCATCAGCATCTCAAGTTGCCAGCTGGACAGACCGGGGTATTTGTTGCCGTCGAGCGTAGGTTTCACGTCGGCGTAGCTGGCATACCAGTCGGGCAGTTTCTCCTCATAGCAGGTCGCCATGTAGAAATAGGTGCGGGCGAAGTCGCCCTTGTATTCGTCATTGGGTTCGAACACGATGCCGCTGTATCCGGGATAGGTGCACCTGCCTAGTTTGCTGAAGCCGTTGGCCGACGTGAAGGTCTCGCCTTCGGTCTCGCCAAAGGGATTGTTGCCGCGCTTGTTGTTCACCAACTTGTCGGTGGGGTACATGTGGTGCAGGTCGGTGTACATCGGTTGTATCTTTCCTCCGAACCAGCTGTTGGGGAAAGAGTGTTCCCGGTTGTAGTATTCGCCTTCCTTGTTTCCTCCGCTCCCCCTGTCTTGGTCGGTGACAAAGGTGAAGTTGGAGATGCCCGAGTACATGTCCCACACCTTGCCGTCGTCCCGTACGTCGGTCGTTTGGAAGTCTGTCCACAGGTCGCCGTAGGTGCGCTCCGTGTGGTTGTAGATGATTTCGCAAAGGGCGGTTTTCAGTGCCGCTCCTTGTTTGCCGTTGGCTGCCTGGTAGTAAGTGCCGGAGTTGTTGGGGCCTTGTGCCCAAACCGTCAATGTGAGGACTGTCAGTCCAATCGTTGCCATCAGTTTTTTCATAATATCTTCTTATTTTTTCACAAAGTTAGGATTTTTGGTTGGATTATCCAAGTTTTCAGAGGGGAATTATTGCCGACTGTCGTTTTTTTTGGTGATGGTGGTCCAATGGCCTTGTGCAACGTCCATTTTTTTTCCTTCCTTTTCTTGCAAGACCGAAAGCAAATGTGTATCTTTGCCTTTGCTTTGCGTTCTGTTGCGCTGGCTTCATCCAATCTTCTGACTATGAAACTGAAATTCATCATCCATTATATCACGACGTGGGGACAGGGGTTGTATGTGTCCATCACCTTCAACAGCGAGGGAGGAAGGCCACAGCGCCACCTGATGCCCATGGTCACTGAGGACGGCGAGACCTGGACATTGGAAACCGCCGCTGTGGAGTCGCGCCAACGACCCGTCACCTCCATCTGCTACCATTACCAGGTGATGGACGGCGACGGACGCCTCCTGCGCCGAGAGTGGGACAAGGTGCCGCGTGTCTATGCCTTTGACAGTACCCGCGACTATGTCTTCCCCGACCGGTGGCGCGACACGCCGCTGCAAGCCCATCTCTACACCGAGGCTTTCCATGTGACGACGAACCATGGCCGCCACCAGCCTGTGGGAGTGTTCCGCCTGCCTTTGTTCCGTCGCACCGTGGTGTTCCGCGTGTCTGCCCCGCAGTTGCGCCCTGGCGAGTCGGTGGGCATCTGTGGCAGCCATCCCGCCATGGGCAGTTGGAGTCCTTCCCGTTTCCTCCGCATGAACCCCGTGGGCGATGGTGAATGGATGCTCTCCGTCAACATCGAGGGAATGCCGCTGCCGTTGGAATACAAATACGTGGTGGTGGACGACAAGACCAACCATCTCGTTGCGTGGGAGGAGGGCGACAACCGTTCCACACACGATGTGGAGATGCGCGATGGCGAGGTGCTAGTGCTCTACGGCGACGCCCTTCGTGTGTGCGAGGCCGAGTGGAAGGCCGCCGGCGTGGCCGTCCCTGTCTTTTCTCTGCGGTCGGAACGTTCCTGCGGCGTGGGCGATTTTGGCGACTTGCCCGCCCTCGTCGACTGGGCCGTTGACGCCGGCCTCAAGGTGGTGCAACTGCTCCCCGTGGCCGACACCACCACCATGCACTCATGGACCGACTCGCATCCATATAATGTCATCTCAGCTTTCGCGCTGCACCCCCATTATCTCGCGCTCGACCAGTTGGACGGTGGGGGCGATCGGCAGGGAGACGGGGAGAACACCGTCTCGACAGTGCGCACCGACGAGGAGCGTGCCGTGGCTTTCCACCGGCAGCGACGCGAACTCAATGCCCTCGACCACAGCGACTACATGGCGGTGGACAGGGTGAAGAGTGCCTATGTCGATGAGATATTCCTCCAACTGGGTGCCGATACGCTCCGCAGCGACGAATATGCAGAATTTGTAGCTGCCAACGAGCATTGGCTCTTGCCCTACTGCGCCTTCTGCATCCTCCGCGACATGCACCACACCGCTCGCACTTCCGACTGGGGCGAATATGCCGACTACGACGAGGGGCGCGTCAGACTATTCCTCGAACAGCACTCCGAGGAACGCGACAAAATCGCCTTTGTGCAATTCCATCTCCATAGGCAGTTGAAGGCCGCCGCCGACTATGCCCATGAGAGGGGGGTGGCGCTCATGGGCGACCTACCCATTGGCATCTACCGCGACAGCGTGGAGACATGGCAACATCCCGACTTCTTCCACCTCGACGCACAGGTGGGAACGCCTCCCGACCAGGAGTCCTTCACAGGACAGAACTGGGGCTTCCCGCCATATCGATGGACCGACGAGGAGGGGCATCACCATACGTCGGTCCCCGATGGCATCTTCAATTGGTTCCGCCAACGTTTCCACCATCTCGAACAGTATTTCGACGCCATACGCATCGACCACGCTGTGGGCTATTTCCGCATCTGGGAAATCCCCAACCACGCCGTGTTGGCCACAATGGGGCACTTCGCCCCGGCGTTGCCGCTCAGCGAGGAGGAAATCACGCGCTACGGCCTTCCCTTCCGCCGAGAACTATACACACACCCGTTCATCAACGACCGCATCCTCGACCGTTTCTTCGGCATCCATGCCGCATACGTCAAAGAGCATTTCCTCGTCAAGCAGCATTACGGGCTTTATGCCTTGCGCGAGGAGTATGACACGCAGGTGAAGGTGCGCAACCATTTCGGTGCGCTCAGCGATGAGAACAGCCTTTGGATTCGTGATGGACTGTACCGACTCATCGCCAACGTGCTGTTCATGGAAGACCGCCACATGCCTGGCATGTATCATCCACGGTTCATGGTGTACAACGAACCTGTCTATGACACTCTCGGCGCCGAGGAGAAGGATGCCTTCATGCGCCTTTATAACAATTACTATTACGAGCGGCACAACGACTTCTGGGCCTATGGGGCGCAGCGCAAGTTGGGTGGCATGCTCGCCGAGACTCGCATGCTTGTCTGTGCCGAGGACCTGGGGCTGTTGCCCGCTTGCGTGGGGGAGGTGTTGGACAATCATCGCATCCTCTCCACCGAAATCCAGACACTGCCCAAGCAGCCTGGGATGGAGTTCGCCCACCTTGAGGCCAACTCCTACCGTAGCCTGTGCACCATCTCCACGCACGACATGCCTCCGTTGCGACTCTGGTGGGAGGAGAACATCGGGCGCACGCAGCGCTACTACGCCACCATGCTGCAACGACAAGGCAGGGCGCCGCAGCAACTCCCGGCGCACATCGCAGAACAAATCATCGCACGGCATATGTTCTCGCCTTCCATGCTATGCATCATCGCCATCCAGGACTGGTTGGCTATGGACAACGAACTGAGAGAGCCGCATGCCTACAATGAGCGCATCAACTCACCCTACGACGTCTATAACCAATGGAAATATCGCATGCCTGTCACGTTGGAACAACTGGCCAAGGCTGGAAAATACAACCACAAGTTGAGGACCATGACCACCCACAGCAAAAGGGGATGAGAATTCCATCCTCCTATGTAGGGGCGGGTCTTGTTCCCGCCCGCTAACTTCTTAAAATATGGAATACCAAGCTTACATCTTCGACCTCGACGGCACCTTGCTCGACACCTTGGACGACCTTGCCGCCAGCACCAACTTCGCCCTACGCACCCACCACATGCCGGAGCATGGCATCGACGACGTGCGACGCTTCGTGGGCAACGGGGTGAGGAAACTGATGGAAAGGGCGGTGCCGGGAGGCGTGGCCAATCCTCTCTTCGAACAAGCCCTGGCCACCTTCCGAGAGCATTACACACAGCACAGCCTCGACACCACCCGGCCATATCCCGGCATCATCGACCTGCTGCAGCGGCTGAAAGCATCGGGCAAGAAGGTGGCCGTGGTGAGCAACAAGTTTGATGCAGCCACCAAGGCCTTATGTCAGCATTTCTTCGCTTCGTTGGTCGACGTGGCGATAGGGGAGAGCGAGCGCGTGAGGAAAAAGCCCGCACCCGACACCGTGATGGAGGCCTTGAGGCTGTTGGAAGTAGAAAAAGAACAAGCCGTCTATATCGGGGACAGCGATGTGGACATTGCCACCGCTCGCAACAGCGGCATACCCTGCATCAGCGTCACCTGGGGTTTCCGCGACCGCACCTTCCTCCTTGGTCATGGTGCCGTCATTTTGGTGGAAAACCCGGCAGAAATCGCCCAGATATGACTTATCCTTCAGACCCTCTCCCATCCGTCCCGTCCATCCTCTCGGCCGTTCCCTCTCGTCCGTCCCTCGTCCGTTCTCTCGGTCGTCCCCCGTCCTCCCGGTCGTCCCTCGTCCCTCCCGTCCATCCTCCCTCCCGGTGTCATGGCCGTCCTCTCTCGGTTGTCCTCTATGCTGCAACAGTGTTGCAGCCCAGAAAGACAAATAAGAAACAATCAAAAAAAAACCAAAAACCCTCAAAAAAATGAAAAAGGAGGATTTCGAAAAGCATCGGCCCTTTGCTGGTGATAAGAAACCCTCAATGCTTCGAAGGCGGGTGGGGCATGATTATGCCTCAAGGCGCATTTACCTCATCACCATGACCGTTGAAGGGCGCCTCCCTCTCCTTGGACGTCTCGTGGGTGACGCCGACGTTCCTGAGGGCTTTCCCGACGCCCCAAGAGTGGAACTTTCACCGTTGGGAGAGGAAGTCCGACGGTGCTGGATGGCAATCCCCGACCATTTCCCCTCCATCAAGGTGTTGGCGCTTCAGTTGATGCCCGACCATCTGCATGGCATCCTTTTTGTCACTCGTCAGATGGAGCACCATTTGGGCTTGGCTATCAAGGGTTTCAAGGTCGGTTGTAACAAGGCCTACCGTTCGTTTTTGTTTCAAGGCTCCTTTCGTTCCGCCATTTTCCCCTGTCCCCCTATGCCGCAACATTGTTGCGGCACAGAAAACCCAGACACAGCCCCCCAAGACCCTGCAAAGCCCCTTGTTGGCTTCCTCTTCTCTCGCAACTACAATGACCACATCCTGGAAGGAACAGGTGAACTGGACCGCTGGTTTCAGTATTTGCACGACAATCCTCGCCGTCTGGCCATGCGGCGCAAACACCCGGAGTTCTTCCGTGTACGCTTCGACCTGACCATCGGCGAACAGACCTATGCAGCTATCGGCAACCGTTTCCTCCTTGATTGTCCCGGGAAACTTCAGGTGCAATGCTCGCGCAGCCTCACAGACGAACAAGTGACCGTTATCGTGGAACAGACGTTGGCGAAGGCTCGTGGAGGTGCCATCCTTGTCTCCCCCGCTATTTCCAATGGCGAGCAAAAGGTGATGAGGGCGGTTCTTGAAGCGAGGCTTCCTCTCATCTTTCTCACTCCTTGGGGATTCAATGTGTTCTCTCGTCCTGGCCACCAATATTACGACGCTTGTGCCGAGGGGCGTTTCCTTATCCTTGCACCCTGGCCGCACGAAAACCGACGCATCCCCCTCACCCGTGAAATGTGCCTTGCCTTAAACGAGATGGCCGCCGACATCTGCAGGCATTGACCCTTGATGGCTCCTCGCCCATCTGCCTCCTCCAAAAAAGCTCCTCCTTCGAGGCGTCCCCCATCTCCTCCTTCGAAGCATCCCCCTTCTCCTCCTTCGAAGCATCCCCCATCGAGGTGCCTGTTCTCTATGCTGCAACAGTGTTGCAGCCATTGTTATGCCTCAAAAGTGACCTATTTTAAAAAATAAAAAAGCCAACTGCATTGAAAATCAATGAGTTGGCTATGGTATAAAGTGATCCCGCAGGGATTCAAACCCTGGACCTTCAGAACCGGAATCTGACGCTCTATTCAGCTAAGCTACGGGACCAATTTCAAAAGTGGATGCAAAAATAGTGATTTTTCACGGAACCTACAAGTTTTTCATGGAAAAAAACCTTTTGGCACCAAAGAGGCTGGCCTCTATAGCCTCCATAGCCTCCATATCCACCAAAATCACTATTACCACCAAAATGACCTGCCCCGCTAACTTATAGAGCCCCCGGTTTTTCCTTAGAGGCATCTCCCGGTTTTTCCATAGAGGCAGCCCCCGGTTTTTCCATAGAGGCATCCCCCGGTTTCTCCATAGAGGCATCCCCCGGTTTCTCCATAGAGGCATCTGTTCTCTATGCTGCAACAGTGTTGCAGCCATTTCATCACAGTCCCTACGCCCACTATCGTCTCTATTATCAATCTTACATACGTTATTTCCGTCAAAATGTTATGAAATTTTTAAATTTCGTATCTTTTTGCGCATTTTTCTGCCATTTTTTCTTGCATCTTAATAAAAATGCCTACCTTTGCACCACAAAAGACAGAGCTGGCTCCCTGGAAGGCGAGCTTTAAATTATCAATATCAATGACTAATTTCATCAAGCCGACGAACTATAAGGCATTGCTTGACCGTCGCCAGACGGAGCAGGGCATCAAACTGATTAAGGACTTTTTCGAGCAGAACCTGAGCACTGAATTGCGTCTCCACCGTGTGACGGCACCTTTGTTCGTGCTGCAGGGTTTGGGAATCAACGACGACCTCAATGGTGTGGAGCGCCCTGTGACGTTCCCTATCAAGGACCTTGACGATGCCCGTGCCGAAGTGGTGCACTCGTTGGCAAAATGGAAGCGCCTGACGCTTGCTGAATACGAGATAGAGCCTGGCTATGGCGTATATACCGACATGAACGCCATCCGCGCTGATGAGGAGTTGGACAACATCCACTCGCTCTATGTCGACCAGTGGGACTGGGAGGCGGTCATCACCCGCGAAGACCGTACGGTGGCGTTCCTAAAGGATGTGGTGCGTCGCATCTACCATGCCATCCGGCGCACAGAGTATCTCGTGTGTGAGTCCTATCGTCAGGTCAAGCCTTTCCTTCCCTCTGACATTCATTTCATCCATAGCGAGGAACTGTTGCAGATGTATCCTGATTTGACACCCAAGGAGCGCGAGGATGAGATATGCAAGAAATATGGAGCGGTCTTCCTCATCGGCATCGGCGGCGACCTCTCCAACGGTGAGCCACACGACGGCCGTGCACCCGACTATGACGACTGGTCCACGGTGGGAGAAAATGGTTTGAAAGGTCTGAATGGCGACATCCTCGTGTGGTATCCCGTATTGGGGCGCTCGCTCGAACTGTCTTCCATGGGCATCCGTGTGGACAAGGAGGCGCTGCTGCGTCAACTGGAGATAGCCGGCAAGACGGAGCGCAAGGAACTCTTCTTCCATCAGCAGTTGCTCAACGACCATCTCCCTCTCAGCATCGGCGGCGGCATAGGACAAAGCAGATTGTGCCTCATGCTGTTGCATAAGGCACATATCGGAGAGATTCAGGCCAGCATATGGCCCGAGGAGATGCGGAGTGAGTGCAAACGGCTGGGTATGCCGTTGATATAAAAAAAGTCCTATAAGGTGGTGCCTTATAGGACTTTTTTTTCAGGTCAGTTCCAATTCCAGTTGCTTGCGCAGCAGGTCGATGGCTTGACTCTCCTTGCTCAGTTTGTCGAACAATTCCCGTTTCGACAGCATCGGCTTGATTTCGTCGGCCTCGGCCAGACGGATGTTGAAGTTGATATTCCCGTTGTGCAGGTAGATGGCCATCGTCTTGCGGATGCGCGCTTTGTATTGGGTGAGTTGGTCGAGCAGTTGCTGGTTGTCCACCACGATTTCGATGTTGGGATACTGGGTGATGCGCGGTGTGATGTTCTTCAGGCGTGGGGCGAGTCCCGGCAGCGGTTTCATCATGCGGTTGCACATGCCCAGCCACTCGCGGGCGAGGTCGTCTTGACCAAACTTCGTATCCTCTTCCTTGTTGGTGATTTCCACCTCTTCTTTCTGCTGTCCCTTCTCCTCCTTTTCCGCTTCCATCTGTTTGAACATCCCCAAGCCTTTGGGGCGCATGCCGGGGGTGGGGCGGCGGATGGTGGTGGCAGGGGGTGTCGAAGAAGTCTGAGAGGTGGATGCCGTTGCTGTTTCTTGTCGTGTCCCAGACGTGGTTGTAGCAGGAGCTGGCGAGGCCGTGGCCGTCTGGGAAGGCCGTTGGCTCTGCTGTCCGGTCGCGGCCACCTGTGCTGCCGACTTGTTCTGACCGGATGCTACGAGTTTTTTGAACAGGGATTTCAAAGACTTGCGGGGGCGACCCGCCCCGGCGCCATCGTCCTGGGTCACCTGTGCGATTTCGATGAGTGTCAGTTCCACCAGCAGCCGCTTGTTGCTGCTCTGCCGGTAGTTGATGTCGCACTCGTTGCAATAGCGCAGGGCTTGGTAGAGGAATTTGGGCGGGCATTTCTTCGCCTGTTCCCCATACCTGGCTTTTTGGCGGTCGCTCATCTCAAGCAGAGGCAGTGTGGCGGGGTCTTTCGCCATCATCACGTTGCGGATGTGGCTGGCGAGGCCGTTGATGAGTTGGCCTCCGTCGAAGCCGTTGTTGATGATGGTGTTGAGCAGCACCATCACGTCGGCAACCTTGTTGGCAAGGCTCAAGTCCACGATGTCGAAATAGTTGTCGCTCACCAGTACGTTGAGATTGCTCACCACCTTGTCATAACTCAGCGTGCCGCCGCAGAAGCTGACGCATTGGTCGAAGATGGAGAGGGCGTCGCGCATGCCGCCGTCGGCTTTCTCGGCGATGAGTGAGAGCGACTCCTCGTCGTATCCTATGCCTTCTTTTTCCGCCACCATCTTGAGGTGCCCCACGATGTGGGGGACATCCATCCTTTCGAAGTCATATATCTGGCAACGTGAGATGATGGTGGGGAGGATCTTGTGTTTCTCCGTGGTGGCGAGGATGAAGATGACATACGATGGTGGCTCCTCCAGCGTCTTGAGGAAGGCGTTGAAGGCCTGCGTGGTGAGCATATGCACCTCGTCGATGATGAACACCTTGTATCTCCCGATTTGCGGCGGTATGCGTGTCTGTTCCATCAGCGTCTTGATGTTCTCCACGGAGTTGTTGCTCGCTGCGTCGAGTTCGAAGATGTTGAGCGACCGCTGCTCGTTGAAGGCTCGGCAGCTCTCGCATTCGTTGCAAGCCTCGCCGTCGGCGGTGATGTGCTCGCAGTTGATGGTCTTGGCGAAGATGCGGGCGCACGTGGTCTTGCCCACGCCCCTTGGCCCGCAGAAGAGGAAGGCATGGGCGAGTTTGCCGCTCTTCACCGCGTTCTTCAGCGTCGTGGTCAACGCCGACTGTCCAACGACCGACGAGAAGGTCATGGGGCGGTATTTGCGTGCTGATACGATGTATTCCATATTTGTGTTTTTTACTCGTTTTTTCAATGCTTCTGCAAAAGTACGCATAAGCGAGCGAAAAGCAAAACAAACAACGAAGTTTTTGTTTTCTTTTCCGAGCGAGAGTACTTTCGGCGTAGCCAAAATCACGCATAAGCGAGCGAAAAGCAAAACAAACAACGAAGTTTTTGTTTTCTTTTCCGAGCGAGAGTACTTTCGGCGTAGCCAAAATCACGCATAAGTGAGCGAAAAGCCAAATTTTATTTGAGCTTTTCCGAGCGAGAGTACTTTCGGCGAAGCCAAAATCACGCATAAGTGAGCGAAAAGCCAAATTTTATTTGAGCTTTTCCGAGCGGGAGTACTTTCGGCGTAGCCAAAATCACGCGAGAGTACCAAAATGTACGCTTGAAGCAACTACTAATGAAATCCCCAGCCATTGAAATGACTGGGGATTGTGCGTTCTATAAGTCTTGTTGTTTTTGCAATTCTTCTAGAGGTATTTCCAGGAATGTGATGGAAGCCTTGGAGGTTTCCCCTTCCATGATCACCTTGAAGCCTTTGTTCTCTTCCTTGCATTTGGACATCAGCGGCTTGATGTCGTCAGATTTGAGGAATTCCTCTTTCAACTGTCCTGCCATTGCTTGAAGCATTGTTTCCATCAAGGGGTTGTCCATTCTTACTTCGTCTTCTTTCATTGACATAGTCATTTCCAAGAAATCGGCTTTGTTCTCAATGTTGGTAATTTTCATACCACCACCGCAATCTTTTGGCAAATCTTTTTTCATACTTTGCACAGCTTCGTCCAATGTTTGTGTACAGCTGAACAAAGCCAGTGATACGAAACCGATGAGAAGAAACCAACTCATTTTTGTCATTTTTTTCATAGCATATACCCTTGGTCCGTGTCGGGCGCAACTTCAAAGTGAATAAAAAGGATTTTCGTTTTGCAAACGATAGTGAAAGCTGAATACAATACAAAATAAAAGTGTTATTATTTTGTTTTCATTGTTGAGGCGCCGCCACAGGCAAGACCCTCTGTCTTGGGGGCAAAGATTCCTGCGTATATGAAACTCTCCGACCTCGAAAAAATGGCTCTTGGAAAAATGTAGTACTGGATTTTCAATTATCGTAGGGTTGTTTTTTACGATTACTTAATCACCTCTTTCAAAGTTTTGCACTACCTTTGCAACCTGAAACGTGACAGATATGCTACAATCATTGCAAAACCTGAGCAGATGGCTCGCCGCCCATGCCTCTCTTTTCGTTACGGCCATCGCGGTGCTTACCTTCTTCGTTCCAGACCTATTCGGATGGGTCAGGGGAACGACACAGACCATCATCCTCGGCATCATCATGCTCACCATGGGACTGACGCTCACCACCAAGGACTTCAGAATTCTGGCACGACGTCCTTTGGACATACTCATCGGTGCCTGTGCGCAATTCCTCATCATGCCTTGCGTGGCCTACCTGCTGGTGCATGTATTCCGACTTGAGCCGGCACTGGCCTTGGGCATCCTGCTCGTGGGCTGCTGTCCGGGAGGTGTGTCAAGCAACATCATGTCGTACCTCTGTCACGGAGACGTGGCCTTCTCGGTGGGTATGACTTGTGCTTCCACCCTCTTAGCCCCCGTGATGACCCCGCTGCTGATGCAGCTGACCGCAGGAGAAATCATCGAAATCGATGCCATCGGCATGTTCCTCAATATCCTGATTGTCACTATCGTCCCCGTTGGAATAGGCTGTTTCCTCAATTACACTTATTCCAAGCACTCCAGCTTCCCCACCATCCAATCCCTGATGCCAGGACTCAGCGTGACCTGCCTTGCCTGCATCGTGGGCGGCGTGATCAGCACCGTCCACGACGACCTCATCGCCCGTGGCCTGATGCTGTTCGTGTGGACCTTCGCCGTGGTGTTCTGCCACAACTCCTTGGGATACCTGCTAGGATGGACCGCAGGAAAGTTGGCAGGGTTCAACAAGGCCAAGAAGCGCACCATATCCATCGAGGTGGGCATGCAGAACGCAGGACTGGCAACCGTCCTGGCCGGCACCTTCTTTGCAGCACAGCCGCTCTCCGTCCTCCCCTGCGCCATCTCCTGCGCGTGGCACAGCATCAGCGGAACCATCCTGGCAGGACTTTTCCTAAAGTCTGACGGTCGGGAAAAGACAACATGACCAAAGTAAAAAACAGTAAAATAATGATACTTGCCTTACTTTCCTCTCGATTTGCTCAGCCATACTATTTATGCAAGGATAACAAAAATATGGAGTAATAAAAAAATGATTATCCGCTTGTATCCGAAGGGCGGCCTGAAAGGCCTGCAAGCACATAGCCCAAGGCAACGCCTTGGGTGTCAAGATGTTCATAGTCGCCCTGTAGGGGCATAAGCATTTGTAGATGAAAGGCTTATGCCCCTACAGGGCGATTGCCTCCTTCCCAATTTCCCAGGGCGTTGCCCTGGGCTGGAGGCTTATTGCCCCTTCGGGGCGTTATCGGAAAGATGCGGATAATCATTATAAAAAACTTTGTTTTATATTTTGCTTTTCACTCGGCTTGCACTACTCTGCCCTTCGGGCGAAGATAGGCTGCGCCTCAACAATAAAAACAAAAAAACCATTTTTTGTTTTGTATTGTCTTCGGCTTGCACTACTCTGCCCTTCGGGCGAAGATAGGCT
>Ga0310694_10003675_pt1 | contig 15008 bp, 12 predicted proteins | sample 174DNAGHGhighgp2_FD_203884 | JGI IMG/M metagenome (GOLD analysis project Ga0310694, IMG submission 203884) | Sheep rumen microbial communities from Palmerston North, Manawatu-Wanganui, New Zealand - 1742 DNA GHGhigh gp2 (v2) (version 2) | ecosystem: Host-associated > Mammals > Digestive system... | reverse complement strand
GCCGTCCAGCATGGCCGATATGGCCGTACCGGAAAGGCCTTCTTCGTGCATGGGAATGAGCATTTCCGAGGGATTGGCCACCTCCCGGAGGCCGGTACCGGTCATTTCGAAGACCGCCAGTTCCGAGGTGCTTCCGAAGCGGTTCTTGATGCTGCGGAGCACCCGGTAGGCTCCGCGGTTCTCTCCTTCGAACTGCAGGACCACGTCTACGATATGCTCCAGAATCTTGGGCCCCGCGATGGTTCCCTCCTTGGTGATATGGCCAATCAGAATCACCGGAATGCCGGTGCTTTTGGCAAAACGCAGCAGCTGCGCGGCCACTTCCTTGATCTGGCTCACGCTGCCGGCGGTGGAGTCCACATGCTGGCAGTACATGGTTTGCACGGAGTCTACGATCATAAGGTCGGGTGCCGTGGCTTCGGCCTCTTTCAGGATGGCGCCCATGTCCGTTTCGCTGTAGATGAGGCAGCCCGATGCGTCCCCGCCCAGGCGGTCGGCCCGCATCTTCACCTGTTTCACGCTTTCTTCGCCGGTGACATACAGCGTTTTCAGCTCCGGCCTGTGCAGGGGAAGCTGCAGGGAAAGGGTGCTCTTGCCGATACCCGGCTCACCGCCCATCAGAACCAGCGACCCCTTCACAATGCCGCCGCCCAGCAGGCGGTCTACTTCTGCGCTGCCCAGTGACAGGCGGTCTTCCTGTGCGGTGGATACCTCCTTGAGCGGCTGGGGTTTCCGGGAGCCGCCGGGAACGGTCATGGCCGCCGCCTTGCCGCTGCCGGTGACCACTTCCTTTTCCACCATCGTGTTCCATTCCCCGCAGGCCGGACATCTGCCCAGCCATTTGGAATGTTCGTTGCCGCAGTTGCTGCAGAACCACAGCGTCTTTGTCTTTGTCGTTGCCATAGCGGGACAAATATACAAAAAAAACCGGCCCGCGGCAAAGCGGACCGGCTGTAAGCGTTCAGGAAAAAGCTTAGTTGTTCTTGATAGCTTCCTTGGCGGCGTCGGCGGCCTTGTTGATCTGGTCAACAGCGGCGTCCTTGGCGGCGTCCTTCACTTCCTCGGCGGCGTCCTTCACGGCGTCCTCGATGGTGGTTTCGGCTTTGCAGCACTCACCTTCTGCTTTTTCGCAGGCCTTGTCGCAAGCCTCGGTAGCGGCCTCGGCAGCGGCCTCTTCGCCCTTCTTGGAATTGTTGTTGTTTCCACAGCTGACAACGGCGGCCATCAGGGCCACGATTGCCACAGACATAAATACTTTCTTCATAGTACGTACATATTAAAGTGTAAGAATACGCATTGTTTTCGGCTGCAAAATTAGCCTATAAAAACGGGAAACACAAGAGTTTTTGAAAAAATTTTAGAAATTGTAAGTATAGCTAAGGCACAGACTCAGTTTCAGGGAGGCCACATAAGCGGCCGAAAACAGCCGGGTACCTTCTTTATTCGTGTCAATTTCGTAGTCCGAGCAGGAATCTACCAGGATGTAAGGGGTGAGGACGTGACGCTTGTCAAATTGGATTTCGGCGCCGATGTCGGCCCTGTACCGGTTATTGTAGATATGGGAATAGCCGGTAGGGGTGTAGTCGTAATAAGTCTTTCCGCTGCTGTTGGTCTGCCGGGTGCCGGAAGTAGTGCCCCAGGGGTCGTTGAGGGCTGTGCGCAGTTCAAAGGCGGCATAGGGCTCCACTGTTCTCCAGCCCTTGTATTTGAGCGTGAGTTTGCTCTTGAGCGCCAGCGCACCCGGTGTGTTCTGATACACGTTGAACTCGCCGGTGCGAAGGGTATATTGCAGGCGCTCTTTCAGCGAAAGCTGGAAGTCTCCGAGGGGCAGGTAGCCGGTAAGGTCGGCATAGAAGCGGTGCCGCGGGGGATTGTACACTTTTTCGGCGGCCTTGAAAGGGTTGATGAGCGTATAGCCCACGCCCAGTTTCACCGCCTTGCGGTACTTGTAAGACAGCTGGACGCTGGTGCGGAAGCTGTTCACCGAGCCGAAGTTGTTGTCGATGCGCATCTCTTCTTCGGCGCTCAGGTGCAGTCCTTTGCGGATTTTATAATCGGCCGATACCGAGGACCGGGCGCCGGTCTCGGTCTGGGCAAACGCGGTGGCACCGGCCAGAAGCAGGGCCACGAGGAGGGTGAGTCTTTTCATTATTCTACGTAGTCTTTGGCCCGGGTGAGGGTGTTGATGGAATTGCTTTCGCCGTTTTCCAGGCGGTAGTAAACCTTGATGAAGGCGGCATCCTTCAGGAAATCCACATGGCCGATTTCCACGTTCTCCACCTTGACGCCGAGGCGTTTTTCCAGGTCCTGGATGAGTTCGGCCCGCTTTTCCGGGACGATGAGTTCGATGCGGTCGTACAGGACCAGCTTGGAGGTGACGTGCCGGACCAGGCGTTCGCTCTCCAGCACCCAGATAAGGACGATGATGAGGGCGTTCACCAGGGCCATCACCGCCACGCTGCCCCAGCTGATGACATAGTGCGGGGCGGTGCTCACCCCCACCAGGTGGTACACCGGCGCCAGGCCGTTGGCGGCCGCCAGGGCGATGATGACGAACAGGTAGGTCATCTCCCGGATGGGCACGGTCTCGGTGCGGTATCGGATGACCCCGAAAATGGCGAACAGGCCCAGCGTAAGGCCCACGCCCACTTCCACATTGCCCATGATATACAGCAGGATGAGCATGGCCGACGAGAACAGCATGAAGGTGAAGTAGTAGTCGCGGCGCCGGCTCTTCTTGTAATAGAAGCAGTGCACCAGGATCCAGCACACCACCAGGTTCAGGACAAAGCGGATGCCCAGTTCGGCCACCTTCTGCGCGGTGGTCATCATGGCGTCCGTGATGGTCTGGACATCCAGGAGCAGGTCGTCTCCGGCATCCAGGTCGCCGAAGGAGGAAAGGTCTTCCTGGACAAAGCGGAACAGTTTATCTATCATATCGTTACAAGTTTATTTCCGATGGTTTTCTCAATGGCTCTCACCTTTTCTTTGAAACGGCCGGTTTTGGCCAGCGGGTCTGTGAGGGTGAGGGCTATGCAGTATTTGCTCACGCGGACGGGCTTCACCCGCAGGTCCAGCAGGATGTTTTTCATCTGGCTCGCGGCCCGGCCGTCCTGTTTGAGTTCGATGATGACGGCATCCTGCAGCGAGGTCTCCTTCCCGGTGCGGAAGTTCCTGAATTGCAGCAGGGTGTCTATGGTGATACGCTCGGTCAGGGCGGGATTCACCAGCGTGATGCGGTGGAAGCGGGTTTCCACGGCTGGGGACAGGTCCCCGGCCCGGAACCAGGAGTGGGCGGCCAGGTATTCGCAGGCGCGTTCATCGGCCCCGAACCCCATCATTTCCGCGGCCGGAATGCCGATGCGCTTTTTCTTGGTGCGTCCCTTGTTGTTCTTCCGTTTGATTTCCAGGAAGCAGTCCCCGGAGTTCACGTAGCTGCGCGTCCGTACTTTCTGGCGCACCAGCCGGCGGTTGTGATGGTCGTAGAACATCTTCAGGCCGGCCGTGTCGTAATAGACGGAGTCGTAGGGGCTGATGCGCGCCTCTCCCGTTACCAGCACACGATAGCCGGCTGCGGCAGCCGCAGCAAGGATGTGCAGCAGACGGGCTTCCGTGGTCAGGTACTTGGTGTCGATGCGGTTCATCAGCTTGATGCCGTCCATCTCTTCCAGGGTAATGGGCCGCAGGGCCTGCAGGGACTCGGTAAAACAGACGTGCCTATTCTCCGTCATCCTGCGCGATGTATTCGTATTGTTTGATGGACAGGAGTTTCCCCTTGGCGTTGTAGGTGTACTGGACCTTCTTTCGGCCGAACTCGTTGAATTCGAACTTCTTGAAGGTCTGGAGCCGGTTGCGCTCGTCGTATACCAGTTCGCGGGAGACGCGGCCGTCCGGGCCATATTCGAAGCGCTTGCGCCATTTCTGGCCGGAGGAGCTGTATTCTATCTCTTCTATCTTCTTCCCTTCGGCCGAAAAGGTAGTTACATGGTCCAGCACTTTGCTGCTCCCCTTGGGGTCGGTGTTCCATTCCTTGACCACCAGGTTCTTCTTATTGATCTTCTGTGTCTGCTGGGCGCCTGCCGCCGGAATCAGCAGCAGGGCCGCAGCCACGAGTATGAGCCATCTTTTCATCGTACAAAGATAATCAATTATTTCGTACTATGGACGTCCTCCGCCATGACCGCCACCGCCCGGGCCTCCGCCGCCGGGGCCGCCCTGATTGCCGCTGTAGGTGCCCAGGCTCACGGCGCTGCCGCCGGAGATGCCTTCGGCCGCCCACACGCCGTTGCACAGGCTTTCGCCCACGCTGACGCCGGTGTAGCCCTTGCTCAGGGACGGGGCGCTGACGGCCACGGACGACACGCCGGAAGGCGCCTTGAAGGCCGCGATATAGGTACTGCCGTTGTGCAGGGCATTCCAGCTGCCGGCGCTGCAGCTCATGCCGTACACGCTTTGTGCGGCGGAATAGTTGCTCTCCAGGCCGCCATAAGCCACTACGGTGGCGCCGCTGTCAATGTACAGTCTGGCTCCGCCTTCGGTATTGGCGTCCAGGGCCACCTCCGGAGCGCCGGCCGTGGTAACGGCCAACACATACCCGCCGGAAAGGCGCAGATTGCCATTGGCGTCGATGGCGTCGTTGGCCGTGGAATGGCCATAGACATAGCCCCCGGTGATGCTCATTTCACCCTGGCTGTTGATGGCGTCGTCGGCCGACGACCAGGCATAGACGCTGCCGCCGCTGACGGTGAGTTTGCCCTTGGCCTCGACGGCCTCGCTCCGGGCGCTGCTGGCCACGACGCTGCCGCCGCTGACCACCAGGTTCCCGCCGTAGACATAGTTGCGTCCGCTGCCTTCCTTGTAGCCAATCTTGATGGCCTTGGAGGATACGTCGTTGGACTCGCTGCCGGAGGTGGTGATGGTGAGGGTGCCGCCGCTGATGTAGCTGTCGGCCAGGGAGCCGTTCTCGGCATAATAGGCGTAATTGCCCGCCCGGACACCTTTGCCGCCGGCGCCGGTGTTGGTGATGGTCACCGTTCCGCCCGTCATGGCAAAGTAGTTGTCGGCCTTGATGCCGGCCGATCCGGCATACTCGCCGTCTTCGCTGTCGTAGGCCGTGCCGCCGCTCACCGTGATGGTGGTGGTGCCGCCTTCCACCAGGACGAAACCGTCGGAGGTGATGCCTTTTTTCATGGCGGCTTTGGTGTTGATGTCCAGGGTGCCGTCGCTGAGCCGGACGTAATCGTTGGCCTTGATGCCGTGGCCTGCGCTGGCTCCGGCGGTGACGGATACCGCGACGTTCGCGAGCATGCGCACGTAATCGTCAGAGACAATACCGCTCTTGGCTTTGGCGTTGTTGGCCGATACGGTGAGCTTGTTGGTGCCGCCGGCGGGGCCGCTGAAGATGAGCTGGCCCTCGGAGAAAAACACGCCCTTCAAGTCCTCGTCGCCGGTGGTGGCATAAGCGGCCGATGCGCCGTCGGCCAGGGTGTTCTTTCCTTCCAGGTAGACAAAGGTGCGTTTCCCGCTCTGGTTGTTGATGGCGGCGCCGCCGGGATTGGTGAGGCTGAGGCCGCTCAGCCAGAGGGCCTGCTTCTTTTCGCTGTACAGCTTGAAACTGCCGTTGGCGGAAGCGCCGCTGAGCTTGTACACCACATTCTCCGTGCCGGTGTAGGTGATGGCCACCTCCGCGCCGCTCACGGATACGTTCATCACGTCCGCCACGGCGCTGTAGCCGCTAACTGTCACGCTATTACCGGAATAGGTCACTGTCACAAGCCGGGAGAATCCGGTCTGGGAAATGTCATCATCATCCCCGGAACCGGCGCTTTCAAAGGACAGGGCTATGGCACCGTCGTCGCTACCGTCGGTGACAACCAGCGCGTAGGAGACGGTGCAGGACGAATAGGTATCGTTACCGGAAAAGCTGGCCGAGATGGACGATGCGCCAACCTTATTCAATACGGTGACTTCTCCGCTGTCGGTGATGGTCGCGACCTCCGTATTGGACGATGCGTAAGTGACCGGTAACTTGTTGGGGTTGGATAGGGTGGGCAGTTCATAGTTATCCTCGTCCACCAGAATAATGAGGGAACTCTGGCTCCAGGAGATTTCCGGATCTGCCAGGGTTACGGCCGGGGTGGTGCTTCCGGAACCAGACCCGCTCCCGGAATCTGTGTTCTCAATCTCCTGTTTGTTACAGCTCCCGAGCACCAGCATGGGCAGCAACAGGCTTAACAATACCTTCTTCATAATACACGTCTTTTGGGTTGCACTTGACAAATTTCGCAAAAGAACAGGCAAAATTGCGGCCACATAAAGACGGATTCAGCGAATGGGCGTTTTTTTTCAGCGAACGGGCTATTTCTCTGCCAGGAATTTCCGGAAAGCGGGCCGATAACTCTCGCCTACAGGCAGGGTGGTGGCGGGAGCCTCCAGCACAACGGAAGAAGCGTTGGCCTGGCGGATGCGGTTGAGGGCGATGATATAGGAGCGATGAATGCGCATGAAGCGGTCTGCGGGAAGTTCTTCTACCAGCCGCTTGAGGCTATACAGGACAATGAGCGGATCCGCCTGGCTATCCAGATAAATTTTCACGTACTCGCTCATGCTCTCAATATAGCGGATATCGTCCAGTTGAACGGTAATGGTTTTGTAATCCGACTTGAAACTGATGGAGGTGGGGGCCTCTTTTTGCACCTGGACCGGGGCATCCGGCCCGGAGGGGATCGGTGCTATGGCTTGTGGGGCCTTGGGCGTTTTAAACAGGCGGATGGCTGCTACGATGCAGAGGGTTGTCAGGACAGCGAGGATGCCCACAAGAGCTATTTTATGCTCTGCCTTTATGGGTGGCCGATGTTCAGAGGGCTCGTCAAAGAAAGGTTCCGGTGGAGGCCCGCCGGGAAAGTCCAGAAACATCTCCGGCCCCTCCGGCGGCGGACCGGGAGAGTCTATGGGCGGACGGTCTACAAAGAGCCAGACGGCCACTGCCAGCAGGGCCAGTGCAGCGGCAACAAGTCCGAAGCCTATCTGCTTCCGTTTCGTCATAGCTTTCATCAGTTGCAAAAATACGAAAAAAAATAATTACCTTTACAAAGATTCCTATTGACTGGATATGAAAGCATTCCTCACTTTCCCTTTTTTGCTGCTCTCTACGCTGCTTTTTGCCCAAGTTGCTCCTGAGTCGGTCCGGATCCCGGACTATACGGTGAATATCATGGATTTCGGCGCCGTGGCCGACGGCAGCGCGCTCAATACCGTGGCGTTCGAAAAGGCCATATCGGCCCTGAACAAGAAGGGCGGCGGGCATCTGGTGGTGCCCGGGGGGCTTTACCTGACGGGCCCCATCAGCCTGAAGGACTGCATCGACCTGCATCTGGAGCGCGGCGCGGTAGTCCTGCTCTCGGCCGACAAAGCGCAGCACCTGGACAAGGACGGCAAGGTGCGGCCGGGCATATCGGCCTCCAAGCGGCACGACGTGAGTATTTCCGGAGAAGGCGTCATCGACGGCAACGGTGCCTGGTGGCGGCCGGTGAAACGTTCCAAGGTGAGCGACGTGGAGTGGAAGGCATTCCTGGCCATGGGCGGCACGGTGAGCGAAGACGGCAGCCTGTGGTATCCCTTTGATTTAAAGGCCTATGGCAATATTGCGGCCGATGCCCGCACCCAGGAACGCATGCGCACCCATCTGGTGCGTTTCACGGACTGTAAACGGGTGAGTGTGACGGGCGTTACCATCCAGAACGCCCCCAAGTTCCACCTGGTGCCCTCCCGTTGCCAGGATGTGACCATAGAAGGCGTTACGGTGCGCTGCCCCTGGAATGCCCAGAACGGCGACGGGATAGACCTCATGAACTGCCGGCGGGTGGTGGTGCGCCACTGCACCGTGGACGTGGGTGACGACGGCATCTGCCTGAAGGCCGGCGCCGGAGAAAAAGCCCTCCAGGACGGCCCCTGCAAGGATATTCTCATTGAAGAGAACACCGTTTACCATGCCCATGGCGGCTTTGTGATCGGCTCGGAATTCAGCGGCGGCATGGAAGACATCACCGTGCGGCACAACGTGTTTTCGGGCACCGACACGGGACTTCGCTTTAAGAGCGCCCCGGAGCGCGGCGGAACGGTGAAGAACCTCAGAATCAGCGACATCGTCATGAACGACATCGTGGACGAAGCCATTGTCTTCGAAACCAGCTACGCAGACCGTCCGGCCGGGTACGAGGACAACCAGGCCGCTACCACGCAGCGCTTCCTGCCCCATTTCCAGGACATTGTCATCGAACGCGTGCGCTGCTGGAATGCCCGCACGGGCATCCGCGCCAGCGGCACCCTGGAGATGATCCACGACATTGTGGTGAAGGATGCCGATATCCGGGTGTGGGAGACGCCCCACAAAATAGACGTTCCCCAGATGATAACCCTGGAGAACGTCCGAATCTCGCTATTGTAGGTCGCTATTTTCCGGCCAGGTGCTTTTCCCACTCCCAGGCGGCCTTCAGGGTCTCTTCTATGGAGCGGGTGGCTTTCCAGCCCATTTCGGTATTGGCCAGGGTAGGGTCGGCCCAGATGGCGGTGACGTCGCCGGGGCGGCGCGGGGCAAACTTCCAGTTCAGTTTTACGCCGTTCACTTTCTCGAAGGCATTCACCAGTTCCAGCACGCTCACGGGCCGGCCGGTGCCCACGTTGAACACTTCGCACTCCTTCTTCATCTTGCCGTCCATCATGCGGGTGACGGCGAACACGTGCGCCTTGGCCAGGTCTACGATGTCGATGTAGTCCCGCTGGCAGGTGCCGTCCGGGGTGGGGTAGTCGTTGCCGAAAATGCTCAGGCACGCCCGCTTGCCGATGGCCGTCTGGGTAATGAACGGGACCAGGTTGTTGGGAACGCCGCGGGGCAGTTCGCCGATGAGGGCGCTGGGATGCGCGCCGATGGGATTGAAATACCGCAGCAGGATGCCCTTGAGCTTGCCTTCGGAGGCTTTCACTGCGTCGCGCAGGATGTCCTCGCACATGGTTTTGGTGTTGCCGTAAGGGGACATGGCGGGCTTCCGGGGCGTGTTTTCCGTCACGGGCACCACATCCGGCTCTCCGTACACGGTGGCCGATGAAGAGAACAGCACGTTGCAGCCGCCTTTCTCCTGGGCGGCCTCCAGCACGTTCAGGAAGCTGACCAGGTTGTTCTTGTAGTACATGAGGGGCTTGTCCACCGATTCACCCACGGCCTTGAAGGCGGCGAAGTGGATGACGGCGTCGATGGGGTACTTGGCAAAGAGGGCTTTTACGGCGGCAGCGTCGCAGAAGTCCATCACTTCCAGGGGAAGGTCTTCACGGCCGGTGATCTTTTTCACCCCTTCGTAGCAGGTGCGGTCGCAGTTGGAGAAATTGTCGGCCACCACTACGTCGTATCCGGCCTGGATGAGTTCTACGGTGACATGGCTGCCGATAAATCCGGCGCCACCGGACACCAAAACGGTTTTCTTGCTCATGGGTTATTCTTTGATTTGCGTTTTTCTGCTTTTTCCTGTTCGCGGCGGAGGTACTGCTCAAAGCGTTTCCGCTCCTTGGCGGCGCGTTTTTCCAGCTTCCGGAGCACCTTCAGTTTCCGGGCGCGTTCCCGGTCCAGTTTCTTCTGGGCCTTGGCGGCTTTCTTCTCCTCGTAAATGCGGTCCTGCTCGGCCCAGCGGGCTTCCCGCTCCTTCTGTTTCTCGGCCTTGATCCTCTCCTGTTCGGCCTTTTTCCTGGCTTTCTCCTGTTCCTTCAGTTCCTTGGCCGAGAGCTCCTTGGCCGGGCTTACGGCGGTGGAATCTGCCGCCGGGCTTACCCGGGTGGAATCCACCGCAGGTTTGACCCCGGTGGTGTCCGTGGCGGGCAGGGGGGTGGAGAGGCTGTCCCGGGGCGCCGGAACAGCCGTTTGCAGCGAGTCTGCCGGGGTGGCCTGGAGGGCGAGGGAATCGGCCTGGGCCCGGGCGACGGAGTCCTTGCGGAACTGCTCCTGCCGCTGCCGCACCACCTTCAGGGAGTCGCGCACGGCAATGTCCCGGTACACTTTCTTGATATAGCCCGGGAAGTAGGTTTCCGTCTGTTTGAATTCCGTGTGCGGATGGGCCAGATAGGCGGTTCTTTCGCTGCCCCGGGGCACCAGGGTGGTCACATCCAGCGGGGAGGAAGGCCGGCGCTCCGGCTCCCAGCGGAAGCCCTTGAGCTGCTTTTCCTCTTCCGGCAGCTGCACGGTAGGGTAGCCGTCGTTCTTGGGGTTGTCGTAGTAGTACATGCGCTCGATGTCCCCGTCCTTGAACGTGGCATAGATCATCTTGGATTCCACCTTGTTCACCGTGGCCAGGGCATTCTGCTCTTCCAGGTAGAATAGGCTGGCGGCGCCGCCCAGTGCGTCGAAGCGGGTGAGGGCCGTGGTGGAGTCGAAGTAGGCCACCATTTCCGCGCCGCGGATCTGGTCATAGCTGTGTTCTTCTTCCTGGATGGTGATGAAGGCGTTGGACAGCAGGTGGGCTTTTTCCATCTGCCGGTTCCGGATGACCATGTAAATGCTGTCGGAGGCATATTGCCGGTTGCCTTCGTTGTAGAAAATGGGCTCCTGATACAGCCGTACCAGGGAATCCAGGTCTGTGTAGGTGAGTGAGTCGCTGGCCATCTGGAGGTCCCGGCGGAACAGGCGCACGCGCTTGGAGCCCCAGATGAATCCCACCTTGGTGGTGTCTTTGGGCGGCTCTGCTGCAACGGTGTCTGCCGGGGCCGGTGCAGCCAGGGTGTCGGCCGGAGCGAGGGCGGTGGTGTCCGCCGCCGGCATAGCCGGTGCGGTGAGGCTGTCCTGCGGCGGCAGGCTGTCTGCGGGCGGCAGGGGCATGCTGTCCCGGGGCGGGACGATGCTGTCCTTCGGGGGAACGGGCGGTTCAGCCGGCTTTTCGCCTTTGGCCTGGGCAGCAGCTTGGGCCGGGGACTGCATGGCCGGGGCGCCGCCTTTGGGCGGCTGCGGCGGCCGGTTGGGGTCGTTCTTGGCAGCTTCTTCGGCGGCTTTGGCAGCGGCCTCCGCCGCTTTCTTGCGGTATTCCATCACCGGGTCTCCGGCAATGTCGCTCTGGCGCTTTTCGGAGGCCTTGACCCAGCCTTCCGGGATGTCACAGCGGGGAATGCCGCGGTACAGGAGCACATCGGCCCCCAGGTACAGGGTGTCCCGCTTGCCCTTTTCCTCGGAGATGGACATGATGGCGGGCTCCCGCGTGAGACGCAGTTGCGAAAGGGAGTCGCTGTATTCCATCCGGCCGGCCAGGGCATAGGCGTTGCGGGTGGTGTCCATGAGCTCTACGTTGCCCAGCATCTCCACGTCGTTGCGGGCGCGGTGGTAGAACAGGGAATCCGACCAGGATTCCTGGTCTTCCGTGAGCAGGTGCACCTTGCGGCGGAACATGAACAGCTCCTGTTCCCGCTGGTACCAGCCGTCGTTGGCGCTGAGCATCTTGTCGTCCTGCCACATGTCCGTCCCGAAGCCGAAATAGGCCGTGGACAGGTCTGAGCGGTATTCCAGACGGGAAGTGCGCACGAAGGTGGTGTCCATGTACATGTTCACCTGGTCGTTGAACACGAACAGGTGGGCCTTGGAGTCGTAGGTGCCGTACAGGCTCTCGATCACCTGGCCGTCCTTGTCCCGCATGGCGGCGCCGTCCTGGAACACGGCCACGGAGTCTTTGGTGTTGTAGTCCAGGTAGCGGGTGCGCAGGGTGTTCCTGTCCTTGTCTTCCAGCTGCACCAGGCTGCCGCGGAACCGCGCCATGTTCTCGTCCACCACATACTGGAGGGTTTCGCTGGACAGCTGGGTCTGGTCCTGGATGATGCGAACGTGCCCGATGGCGTCAATGATGTTGGTGTTCACGTTCCACAGGGCCGTGTCGCATAGCAGGTAGGTGTTGTTGTGGAAAAAGCGCGCGGGGCCCACCACCTTGCGGTAGCTTTCGCCGTCCTTGTCGATGAGCTGGGCGCTCTGGGCGCTCAGGAGTTTCACTTTGGAATCATCGGCCTGCTGGGCCAACGCGGAGAAAGCCGCCGTCAGGGACAGCAGCAAGGTCAGGCTATGCTTCCGGAGGCTTTGCACTATTTACGCTTGTTCCAGGCTTCGCGGGAGAATTCGCATTCCCCCATGAGCGGGTCTATGACAATGTAGGTGTTCTTGATCTTGTCTTCCAGGAATTTGTCCACGGCCTCCATCTGCTTTTTCTGCTGCACCTTTTCCAGGATCTGGGTATAGTCGTTTTCGAAGGTGGCGGTGTGGGCCGGAAGAATCTTGTCTACGCGGATGATCTTGTACACCAGGTTGCCCTGCCGGCCCTGCTGGTACCCCTCGTTGTCCAGGGATTCCACGGGCTCGGAAATCTCGCCCACCTTCAGGTCCTTGATGGCGGCGTAGTCGGCCGGCTTCAGCTGGTCTATCTCGAAGTAGGAGGACCCGGTGGCCGGGTCTGCCATCTGTCCGCCGTTGGTGCGGGTGGCCGGGTCTTCGGAGTAGAAGCGGGCGGCCAGGTCGAAGGAGATCTCATCGGCGAGAATCTTGCCCTTGAGGCTGTCCAGGCGGGCGAAGGCCTTTTCGCGGTCCTCGTTGGTGTACTGGGGCTTGAGGAGGATGTGGCGGGCGTTGAACATGTCGCCTTTCTTTTCCAGGACCTCGATGATGTGGAAACCGTCCGGGGTTTCCACAATCTGGGAGATAGTGCCGGGACGCAGCGACATGGCGGCGTCGGAGAAGGCGGGCCAGAAGATGGACTTGGAGGCCATGCCCAGCTCACCGCCGCGGCGGGCACTGCCCGGGTCTTCCGAGTAGATGCGGGCCAGGGTGGCGAATTTCTCGCCGTTCATGATGCGTTCCCGCAGGCTCAGGAGCTTGTCCTTCACGGCCACGGCGGCCGCAGCGCGGTCCGGATAGATGCAGATCTGGCTGAGCTGGTATTTCACCGGCACCACCGGAAGGTCTTCCGGGTCCAGGCCGTTCATGTATTCCTGGACGTCATAGGGCGTCACTTCGGGAATCTTGGAGGCAATTTCGTAGCGCTCCTGCTCGATGAGGCTTTGTTCTTCCATGGTCTTCTGCCACTCCTGACGCAGCTTGTACAGGGGCTTGCCGAAGTATTTTTCCATTTCTTCGTCGCCGCCCAGCTGGGTGCGTGCGTAATCGATGCGCTGGCTCAGGTTGGCCGACACCATTTCGTTGTTCACGGTGAGGGAGTCGATGCGGGCCTGCATCAGGTACAGGCGGGCTTCCAGCATCTGTTCCAGGACCTCGCAGCGGAGGTTCCGGTCACTGGACTGGCCGCTCAGGCGCAGCTGCTGCACTTCGGATTCGATGTCCGAGATGAGGATGGACTCACCGCCCACCACGGCGATGGTCTTGTCTGCGACGCCGCCCTTGTATTTTTGGGCGCTCAGGCCGGTGCACAGCAGGAGGGCTGTGAGCGTGAGAAGTATATTCTTCATACAATCAATAAATTACAAACTTTTGGTTCCTGCGGGCATCTTCCAGCAGGATCTTTTCCAGCTCCCCTTCCAGCCGGTGCTTGCGGGAACTGAGGATTAAGTCCCGGATGCGTTCCGTGCAGTATTCCAGGGGGGCGTTCTTGCCGTCGGCCACCATGTCCACCACATAGGCGATGCGCAGGACGCCGGTGCCGTCGTCCACCTGCGCCCACTGGTTCTTGAGGGAGCCCAGGAGGCTTCGGTAGTCCGTGCCCAGTTCCTGCGCCAGGGTGATGGCATCCAGCCAGGTATCCGAGGCGTCGGCATATTTGATGGCGGAATAGGCGCCCAGGCTGTCGGCCTCCGAGACCAGGGTTTCGTCGTCCGAGGACATCTTCTTTTTCAGGGTGTTCAGGCTCTTGGAGTCCTTGCCGATGATCATATAGCGGGCCTTGATGAGGGGCCTGTCCAGGCGGAAGCGGTCTTTGTTGTCGTTGTAGTAGCGCACCAGTTCCTCTTCCGTAATCAGGGTGTCCAGGCGCTGGTCTATGTACAGCTGCTCATAGCGGTATTTGAGCAGGGTGCGGCGGTATTCCTCCAGTTCCTTCTTCACGTCTTTTTCCGCGGAGGAGAGCTGCTCTTCCGCCATTTCCAGCAGGAGCAGGTCCTCGGCCCAGGCGTTGATGTACTGGCGGGCCAGGCCGATGCTGTCGTCGGCCGACACCCCGGCGGGGATATAATTCTGCAGTTCGGCGCGGTGCAGGGTGTGCTTGCCCACACGGGCCACCACTTCTCCGCCCAGGAGCTCCGTGGCGGTTTCCTGGAGGTCACGGGCCATCTTGCAGGAGACGGCGGCGAGGACCAGCAGCAGTATGTACGGCAGTTTTCTCATACAATCTACAAAGATAAGAAAAAATTACGGGATTCAGGGCATGAGCGTGAGCAGAAGCCCCGTAAGCACGGAGCGCACCTGGGCCGGAGAGGCCGTGGCATGGTTGGTGAGGATGGAGAAAGTGACGGCGGGCCGGCCCTCCGGGTCCAGGATATAGCCGGAGTAGCACAGGACCCCGCCCATGGAGCCGCTCTTCATCCGGATCCTTTCGCCGCCGGTGATGCGGAGGCTTTGGAGCGTGCCTTCGCCAGGGGCGGGGAGGGAGGAGAGGAACGCAGGGAAAGCGGGGCTCTTCTGCATGGCCAGGAGGAACTTCGTCATCCAGCGGGCGCTGAGGGCGTTAGAGCGGGAAAGCCCGCTGCCGTCGGCCTGGTGCAGGCCGTCTTCCGGCAGCCCCAGGTCCTGCAGGACGTCCCGGATGGCCACCAGACAGCTGTCGTAGCAGGCATTGCCGGTGGCCGCTTCGCCCATGGCCCGGAGCAGGGATTCCGCATAGAAATTGTCGCTGCGCTCGTTGGTGATGCGCACGATGTCCCGGAGCCGGGCCGATTCCGTATGGCCCAGGCGCACCGGTGTTTCCGCCTTTTTGTCGGGGAGGAAATCGGGCCCGCACAGATAGCCGGACCGGTCTTTGTAGGCATAACCGCCGCTCACCTCCCAGCCG
>Ga0310694_10003672_pt1 | contig 15020 bp, 14 predicted proteins | sample 174DNAGHGhighgp2_FD_203884 | JGI IMG/M metagenome (GOLD analysis project Ga0310694, IMG submission 203884) | Sheep rumen microbial communities from Palmerston North, Manawatu-Wanganui, New Zealand - 1742 DNA GHGhigh gp2 (v2) (version 2) | ecosystem: Host-associated > Mammals > Digestive system... | reverse complement strand
TTTTTTATCTCATTTTCTTGATATTGATTGTTGTTCTTATCGCTCAACACTTCACCGACCACGCCATGTAGCCTTACCTTCTCTTTAGAGAAGTTTACTTTCAGAGCCTCTCGAATGGTGTCTAACGTTTCCTCATTCCACTTATCTTTTGGAGGCAGAGAGAACGAACCATTGTCCGGCTCGAAAAGCTCCAGATTCATTCTTCTGAAGAATCTCTCCGCTCTCAGCGCAAGCTGCATACCCATAGGGGATTCGTCATGGTCATAAACAAAAAGATTCGCTATTATTTCTTCTCTTGCTTTTGGTACATCTCCAGTCTTTACGGCTTCTTGAATTTCCTTGGGGAGTCTGCTAAACTCAAAGTTATCTTCAGTCCCTGCATGTTTAAGATCCCTCTCGGAAGCTTTGGCGTGTCTTACAATGGAGAACATCGTCCGAACGAGTCGCATGCAGATCTTGGAAGTGACCGCGTAATAGATCTTAGCCTGCTGCCGGATATCCTTCGCAGCTTCCATCTCCCCGGCTTTCTCCATAGCCTGTGCCTTCGTTATAAAGTCATTGAAGCCGGAGTATGCACGCTCACTGATGGCCTTGGCTTTTTCTCCAAGATTTTCGGCCAGTTTCATGAGTGCTTCGGCTTCCGCCGTGTCATGTATTACATGTTCGTCGTAGCCCTCATTCAGCAACCTGGTCACAAGCCCGCCTATCTCGTCAGTCGTATAGTGATACGATGTCGAGCTGAGATAGCCCTTCAGAAATGTCCCTTTACCAAGAATCTGGTTTGTTATCTTGTCAAGCTGGTCGAGAATATCGGTGTCTATCGGATATCCCGTATACTTGAACGGGCGGAATCCTTTCTTTGTCTGATACCAGTTCCGGAATTTGACAAGATACTTTGCAATAATGGCCAGCAGCTGCCGGCAATAGTCCTTTACTTTATGGACCATCTTGACCATTAGGTCTTTCATCTTGACGAGGAAAGCCTTCAGTCTGGCCCAGATACCGGTCTGTCCTTGTCCGTCGTCGTTCTCCATAGAGACACAAATATCGACAAACTCGCTCCGCCATGTCTTCTGGGACATGCGGAAGTCTTCATAGGAGACCGATACATTGGGAAGACGAGGTGAGAGGACAAGCCCTTCCAATCCTAGTATGCTCATTCCATATATCTCCTATTATTAAGATGCACCCGCAGAGACGGAAAATCCGTCTCTGCGGAGCATTAGATCTCCAATCATTATTTCTTGGACAGAGCGTCCAAATTCTTCAGCTTCACACCGGTGATCTCCACCAGCTTCGGGATGACTGTCTTAACCAGACAGTCGTGAGGATAGACAGCAGGATAATGCCCATAGAACTCATAATTCGAGGGAATCGCATCCTCCAGTTTATCGGATACTGCTTCCGAGAGTTTGTCCACCCAGGAAGAGTATTGCCCGACCAGATAGGTATAGTCGTCCATCAACTTGAAGGCGGTCGCCAGCTTGGTCGCATCCAGGTATCCTGAATTTGCCAGACTGACGGAGACCATGTCGGGTTTCTTCCAGACAGTGTCGGGAATCGGGAAGCGTTTCGCCAGGTCGGAGATACCCTTCTTGAAAGCATCCTCCGGATCCCTGGCGTGCGCCCGGATAAAATCAATGGCTGTCTTGGCGCTCTTGTATAGAGTCGTGTAGAACTGGACCACCGTCTGCAACGGAATAACCTGGACAGTCTCGTTCAGACGGGACCGATCCTTGACTTTCGTCAACAGTTCTTTCAGAACAGCCAGATTCTGCTGATAGTTTCGTGCGTCCAGCTGGACTGGTTTTGGTTTGAACCAGTCTGTCAGACCTTCAAGTCCAAGAATAGACATAGGTTACAACGACTCCAGCACCCGCTTCAAGTCACGGGCATGCTTCTCTTCATCCCCCATGTGCCGCTTGGCAAGGGATTCCGTGACCCAGTCCGACTCGTTGCGTGCGGCTTCCACAATGCCCTTGTAGAAGGCGACCGCGTCCTCCTCGGCCTTGATGAGGATGGCCAGCTGCTCCTTGATGTCGGACGTCGTGATCGGCGTCCAGGCAGGAGCCTCCGTCTGGATCTGGCTCAGATCGACCCGCAGGACGATGCCGATTTCCTCGAGACGGAGCAGCCATTCATCCGCGTGTTTACGCTCGTCTTCACAGTGCTCTTCATACTCAGGCAGCACGTCAGGGTAGCCGTTGCCGCGGGCCTCATGGCCCGCCATCAGATACTGATGAGCCGCGGTATATTCACTGAGGAACGCCTGGATCATCAGTTTGTTCAGATCCGAGAGGGTCTCGAGATCCTCCAGGGATATGCATTTGTTAAAGGTCTTCATACAGTACTACTCCTATAAAGAGCTATGGCTGGTCATATGACCAGCCATAGCTCTCATCGATCACTCGTTATTTCGCAGCCGGAGCTTCAGCGGCTTTGCCGGGTTTCACTTTGACATGCGTCATGACAGACAGAATGGTTCTGGCATAGACGCCACATTGTTTCCGGACAATACCAACCACTTTGTTCATCGCCTTCTGGACATTGCGGGCTTTTGCAACCGCGTCCGGAGTCTCCGCTTTACCGATACTGTTCTTCGCAGCAGTGTATGTATCGTTGGCGGCCTTCTTGAAAGCATCAATATACTTGATCAGGTTGAGTGCACCGTTCAAAACATCAATTGTTTTCTGTTTGTCACCTTCAACAGTCTGGACACCGCGGCCTGCAGCAGCTTTGTCTTTCTGGAAGGTAGTAGCCTTTCCTTGGCTGCCAGATGCTGAAATGATTGACTTCAAGCTATCAACCTCAGCTTGCGCATTCTTTGTGGATTCAGTCAAAACATCAACACCCATGTACGACCACTTCAGTTGTGTTCCAGCCGGAAGTTCATTAACTTTGTTCTTGATCGCGGTAAGACGCTTCTCGGCACGAAGAACGAGATTCGCGATACGTGCGAAGTATTCGGAGATCCACTGACCGATTCTCGCAAAAAACTTCTTGATGGATTCCCAGACATTCGCCGCCGTCTGTTTTACCGATTCCACGCTGACGGTCGTGCCAAGTTCGTTTCGGACAATGTCCTTGACAACGGCCAGGCCTTCGTCGCTGGCGTGCATTTTCATCGCTTTGCCGATGATGCAGAGATTCTCAAGAGCGTCTTCCAGCTGTTGACCTTTCTGGAGGAAAAGGTCGGTGGCGTGGTCAACACTTTCAAAGCTCATGTACGCATCGAAGATGGATTCCATGCTGGGGATTGGAGCGGCAACCGCCGGTTTCTTGGTAACACCAAAATTCAAAGCCATATTACACCTCATAGATTATTTAACAGTTTCATTGACAAATGAATCCGTCTGCACAAGCCTGACACTTCTCATACAGACACATTGCATTCATATCATTATCGTTCATCGTCTTCGTCATAATCCGCATCAATCTTGGTCAAGAATTTGTTGACCACACGAACCATCTTACCGATCTCGTGATACGTTGCCCAAGTGACAGCCGTAAGGGCCTTGTTGATCTGTTTGAAGGTCATGCCGGACTTGTTCAATTCTTCAATCGCCTTGAGGACCTTCATGTCCACGGTCAAGTCGTTGACACGGATATTGAGCAACTTCTCGCTGATCTGAATCGCCTTCTGGAGATTGGCTGCATTCCAGCCGAGCTTCCCGGCAGGCTCGCTGGAGACTGCCCAACGTTCACGCCACGCCGTACCGGCAGATTGCTGTTGGATGCCGGACAACTTGAAGAGGCCACGGGGTCTCCAACCCAACTGATTGCAGTACTCACAGATCTTCTTCATCTGGTCATATGCATTGTTAGCAGTGATTTTGACGAATTCCGCATGGATCTTCATGATGATTTCCGCACGGAACATCCAGCCATTGAATGGGCGAAGATTCGCCGCGCGCGTCTTGACAACATCTTCATCGGAAATCTTGCGGCCTTTCAGACGGCGGAGGTTCTTGTGGAACTTCTTGCTGAGCTGCTGCGTTGTCTCCATAATGGATTCGATCATTTGCTTCACGGTTCCGGCCATTGTAAGCGTGCCGATATCGGCAACGGCCATAGCCGTATTCGCGGCGCCTGACAAGAAGTCTTCGTTGGACTTCCGGATAAGGGTCGCCAGTTCTTCTGCGGACATTTCCTGACCAAACACGGACTTCACGACATCCGTTTTCCCGGCTTTCGCCATCTTGGAAAGTTCGAACAGGTTGTACATGTTGTCCAGATGACGGTCCCAGGCTTCGAGGAAGCTGTCAACCGCATTCATGCGGTCGGCAATTTCCTCATCAGACATGAGAGGGCCTTTCGGCTTCTTGATATCTAGGTTTTCAATTCCGAGGATCATATTGATCTCCTTAGGATTAGTAATGATTGATGTCAGAGGCAAGAACTGACCGAAGCATATCCTGACACTTATACACATCGAATGCAGTTCATAAAATGGTTTGATACAGGGATATCTACCAGGCTGGATTCAGCCTGGTAGGATTGCATTTAGATGTCGTTATTTTGTGGCAGGTTGTGCGGCTTTGGCGGTAGACTTCTTGGGGACGTGGATGATAATGGAGGCAATCGTACGGGAGTAGACCGCACACTCCTTGCTCACCATGGAGACTGCCGCACGCATGCGCTTCTGCGTTTCCTTCAGATCAGCGATATTGTCTCCCTCAGCCGGCTTTTTAACATTGGCTTTTGCTTGCTTGTATTCAGCCTCAATCGCCTGCTTGTATTTTGGAATGAATGCGATGAAGTATTTGGCATTCTTCAGGACTTTGAGCGTCTTCTCCTTTCCGTCAACATCTACCGTCTTGACTTTATCATTCTGGAGCTGCGCGTCATTCTTCTTGATAGTCGAGATGTCTCCTTTTTTCTTGTCTACATCCGACTTTCGAAATGAGGCCAGGTTCTTGACACGCTCATCAATACCTTTCGGATCCCACTGGGTACCAAGGAAATTCGTTCCCTTATAAGACCATTTGAGTTCCGCCGTATCCGGGAGCGCTTCAATTGCTTTGATCGCGTTGTCGATACGCTTGCCTGCATTGACCGCCCAATTGAAGATCTTGGAGAAGAACTCCTTGATCCAGATGCCGATCTTCTCGAAGAAAGCCTTGATAGCTTCCCATGCGGCTTTTGCCTTTTCCTTGAAGGCCTCCACGCTGACTTCAACGCCGAGTTCGTCACGAACGATATCCTTGACGGTCGCCATGCCTTCGGCGCTGGCGTGTTTCTTCAACGCACTGCCAACAATGCACAGATTCTCGAACGCGTCTTCAATCTGCTGTCCCTTCTGGAGGAACAGATCAGTGGCACGGACCACGCTCTCGAAGCCCATATAAGCGTCAAAGAGTTCTTCTATGCTGGGTGCAGGGCCGGCTGTCGCCGGCTTCTGGGGTTTAACACCAAGATTCAAAGCCATATTACACCTCGTAGATTCAATTGCCATTGGATTGCCTGGACTCTCATCTGACATGCCCTGACACTTGCATACCAAGATCCTGTCCAGATCATTATCCGGGATCCTCGTCCATGCTATGGAACGATCCCGGTATCTTATTCACATTCTTTTTCAAAACTACCCTTGCCCTATGCCAAACCAGACACCAGAACAAGACATCATCGAGAAGGCGAAAGCCCTCTCGCCTGCCATCTCCGACTACTTCGAAGAGCAGCAGTACAAGCGATTCACGGACGAAGTCCAGCAGGAGGAGGTCACCGACCGCTACCTGCTCGGCGTCGCCATCGAGCTCCTCATCGGGGAGCTCAAGGACATCGGCATCGAGTCGGACTATACTGCCGATGACATCATCGAGGACCCGCTGCAACTGCAGACCCTCTTCGCCCTGCGGTCCAAGTTCGACCAGGCCTCTCTCTACGAGACGCTCTCGCATCTCTCGGAGAAGACCCTGTCGGACTTCCGGAACGCCTACGAGTCCATCGAGCTTCCGGAGGACCTGCTCCTGGAGCTGGGTCCGTGGTTCTCGGAGGTCTTCCCGTCCGACGAGCAGTGGCTCGCCGTCAAGTCCTCCATCGAGACGTGGTACTCCACGTCCGCCTTCGCCATGCATCTCTCCGGCATCCTCTCCATGCTGCGGGACGTGGATCTCACGCCAGCCCCGGTCACGGACGACAACGTCTCCGTCGTCTCCCGGTTCCTGGAGATAATGAAGATCCGCCAGGAGAAACTCCTCGACCTCGTCCTTCGCCTGTCGAAGCTGTTCCCGGAGATCAGCCTGGACATTCTCAGGCATAAGATATCAACCTACGACCATCAGAAACTGGATGGTGATAATCTTCCCCTCTTCGCGGCATACAACGAGCATCCGGTTGAACCGGAGCCGGACTATGTCGTTCATCACCACCACACGGTCGACCACCATGTCGAGTACTGGGTCGACAAAGCCAAGACCGCTGCCCCTGGCGCCGATCTCGGCTACACCAAGGAGCTTGCCGTCCTGGTCGTCCTGTCCATGGTCCTGGACGACGACGACCCGACCACCATGCGGCGAAATATCGCCCCGCTCAAGCCCATCCTGGACCCATCTCTCTATTCCTTCACCGAAGCCCTCACCACGATCGACTACACCACCCTCTAGGAGGAGGATATCCCGACCCATGATCACCACATCCCTGTCATCCACGGAGGGGCTGTTCTCCGGCCCCGACCTCAACAAGCTCAAGGCGAAATGCTTCGCCTCCATCCTGGCCCGCCATGCCGCCCATTATGACAACGTCCGGGCGGAGTTCCGGGTGTGCTTCTGGAAGAAATACCTCCTCGCCACGCGGTTCCTCATCTCCGCCACCGAAAGGGACTCCAACCGCCGGGTGAAGCTCTATCGCGGAACCAACGTCATCAAGGACTTCGTCCTCGCCAAGTGGAAGTTCGACCATGCGCAAGCCCATGAGATCAACTGGAACGTCATGGAATTCGACTGCGACGGCAACTCCGTCTCCGTCTCCACGTCCTTCAACGACGATGTCATGCGGGCCGCCGAAACGGACGCCCGTGCCGGCATCATCGACCGGACTGTCCGCGGCGTCGGACAGTTCCTCCATCGCGTCACAATCGGCGGCCACGTCTTCGCCCCGTCCTACAGCAAGTGATCCTCATGCCCTCGCGTGCGCGCGCCCCCTGTGAGGGGCGGCGCATGCCGCAGGGCTTTCTGCCGTTTCCAGGAAGTGAGATCTGCCATCCATCCAGGAAATGAATCAGGATACACCATGGAATCATTCCGCCAGGAATACACCATGAGGCACGCCGAGGGGAGATCTCCGCAGGAGGAGATCCCCGAGGTGATCATGGTGTATCCTCGTTTGTTCGTCTATTTTATCCGTCAGGATAGTCCATTTGTTCGCTCCAGGGGTGGCCTTTCAAGGCCACCCCCTATGCTCTCCCTACCTTATGTAATTTACACTAATGTACGTTAGATCTATAACAGTATACTCGATAGAGTATACCATCAATACATAGAGGAGATACTACGTATCTCCTATATGCTATCTTTGTAAGTCATAGACTGTACTCTCCTTATGATAGTCATGATAGATAGATAGATAGAGAGAGTACAGGATATGACAGAGTACGGAAGATGTAAGGGGATACGTAGTATCCCCAGAGACTTCCTTAGAGAGAGAAGATAAAGAGAGTATAATAGAATAGGGGTATGGGGGAAGGGAAGAGAGAAGGAAGAAGAGGGGAACTAACGAAAGGGGTGTGGGGGAAACGGGGAGGAACCTGGAGGGAGGAGGGAGGACCCGAGGGGACAGGAAGAAGAGGGAGTCCAGGAGGAGAACAATGGATGACGGCACATCTTATGCGACATTTTCCACCACATCAGAGGAAACAACCCCATGAGCGAACTGAAACCCCATCTGACGGAATTCCTGACCACCCGAAGGCAACGCCTGAAGGACCGGGGGTTCCTGATCAATATCCTGACGAAGACCGGCAACCGGCCGGAGATCCTGCTCTCCCCGGCCGCCATGGAGGCGGTCAAGACCCTGTCCAACACCGGAAAGGTCTTCTTCCTGGAGCATAGCCTGAGCCAGCCTGTCTACCCGGATCTCAAGTCCGTCGTCCCTCCCGAGAAGGCGAAGGAGCTGGATCCCATGGACGCCTGGATCTACGAGCATAATCTTCCCCGGATCAAATCGGAGTCCAACGCCCTCATGCTGATGAGGGAATACCAGAACTGGTCCTGTCTCTCCGAAGAGGAGAAGGCCATCACGAACAAGTCCTCCATGGAGATGAGAGGCTGCGAGGAGTTCCAGGCGTTAGGCCATCTCCTGCAGTCCGGCGTCCCGAAGAGGGAGGACTACTACATGGTGGAGCTGGTGAATGACCAGACCGCTGACCGGGTGCTGGCCTACATCGAGCCGAACGGCGACTACACGGGGTTCACCGTGGACATCCTGAGCGACACTCCGGAAGAACGCCTCATGACGGAGATCGACACCTTCACGCTGTCTCCCGGACAGATCGAGTGCCGGCTGGACGGCCCTGTCCTGACGACAGTCGGCCGATTCATCGTGAACTACCTCTTCCTCGCCTATCCTTTCGGCAACCAGTTCGCTTATGTCAACCAGGAGATCTACCTGGAGAATGGAGACATCATCGACACCGTCACGAAAGCCAGGGATGAAGGCAAGCTGGATATCCACCGGTACATGACGTTCATGGACAACGTATACTTCCTGGGGCATTTCACGGAGCTGTGCACGCCGTGCCTCTCCGAGAGGGCCTTGTCGACGGACCCGAACCTCCGGGCCAGGAAGCAGGAGCTGCTCAAACAGAACGCTGAGCACATCAACGACCCTCTGGTCATCGCCAATATCGAGAAGGAGCTGATCGCCATGGACAAGGCCTACATCGCAGGAGACGTCTCCGAGCGCTTCTACAAGCCTCTTGGCAAGAAGTCCATGGACCTCTGGCGGAAGAAGACCTACATCGCCGTCGGCGGCATCGAGGCCTTCTCCAAGGACTCCTCGAAATACCTGATGATCAAGAACTCCCTGGAAGAGGGCATGAACCTGGAGGACCTCCCCAAGTACGGCAACGAATCCCGGAAAGGCTCCTACCAGCGTGGTCATGAGACCCGCAACGGCGGCGCCCTGACGAAGTACATCATCCGGGCCTTCCACGACTCCCGCATCACGGAGGACGACTGCGGGACGAAGCGCGGCGTCGAGGTGGACTTCACGAAGCACGAGATCAAGAAGTTCAGGGGTCGCTCCATCTGGTACAAGGGCGCCTGGACCGTCATCACCGGCGAGAACATGAAGGAGATCCCGCCAGGCAAGTACATCATGCGGAGCCCTCAGTACTGCGTCGCCAAGAACAACGGCTATTGCTACGCCTGCATGGGCCGTCTCTACGCCGAGATGGGCCTGGAGCAGCTGACGATGACGGCCGTCGACATCTCGACGACCTTCATGAACGCCTCCATGAAGAACATGCACGGGTCCAACGTCTCGACGCTGGATATTTCTTCTGTGGACGCCTTTATCTTATAAACACTTAAAACCAAAGAGAATAACCATGAGCAAGAAGGACCGTTATATGAGCAAGCAACCCAATACGGAACAGAAACCAATGGAAGACGTGGCTCCCGCCGATCTCTCGAAAACGGAAGACACGAAGATCATCCCGGAAGTCGGGAAGGCGGAAGCGGCGCACGTCTATGGCGACGTCAAGATCGTAGACGGGAAAGTCGTCCACGGTGAGGCGGCTCCCGTCACGGAGAGCAAACCCGTCCAGAACATGGGGACGTCCATCCCTGTCGTCGGGCAGAAGCCGGTCGTCGTCAAGGCGCAAGCGACAGCCGCTGTCCCCCTGAACGTCCGGAAGCTGAACGGACTGATCAAGGCCTATGAGGACAAGATCCCTCTCCAGTCCCGGTCAGACAGGTCCCAGTACGACAGCATCAATGCGATGATCGACCTCTGCAACTACCTGAACCGGATCAACGACCCGGCGGTGTTCGAGGCGTTTTTGAAGTACTTCCAGCGCAACCAGAACCCCGGCCAACCGATGGACTACGAGATCGCCCTCAATGGCATCTTCATGATCCAGAACAAGAACACGAAGACCCGTGTCTCCGCGACGCACTCCTGCTTCCTGGAACTGGCGGAACTTCGGAAGTCCCTCAAGAAGCGCAAATACGGCTACACCGTCACCGCCATGAAAGCCATGGAGATCTCCGAGCCCCTGGCCCAGTGGATCCTGGCGAAGGCCGCCAGCCGCAACTGACGTCGAAAGAAAAAAGACATCCTCACCAGGAGACGGGACGACCGTCTCCTGGTGGATGCTTCTTTGTGTCAGACTTTTTCGTCCATGGTCAGTTCGTCGTCTTTGATGGCGGAGCCTGGATCCTGCTGCAGCATGGCGGACATGGCCGTGTCCAGAGCCCGGAGGTCTCCCATCTGGACCGGGGCGTTTTGACCGGTGTTCCGCATGTCGATGTTGCGGAGGACCTCCATCGCCATCTTCTTGACTTCGTCGGAGGTGGCTTCGGTCTTCTTCTGGAGGCCAACCTTGACCTTTTGGACGTGGAGGGACTCCTGGGATTTCAGTAGACCATCATAGGCGTTGATGGCGGCGAGTTTCACCTCGATCATTCTAGGGGCGTCATTGCCAAAATCCAGCTTCATGTTCTTGACGGCGTCGCCAAGCTGCTGGATCATCTCGTCGCGTTTGCCGGCGAGGCTGTCCATGCTGGCGTTCATCCGCTCATAGGCGATGTCCTCCGCGGACTTCAGCTGGTCGTCGTCCTGAGGATCCGGAGGCGGGGTCTCCGGCGTCTGGATATCTTGTGCTTCCAAAGGTTTATCGGGTTCTTCCGGCATGGGTGATATCTCCTGTAATAAACTAATGAGGCCTGTATTACTATGTATAGTGGCATAACATGCCACGGACAGACGGGACCCTGTCAAATTCCTTCCGTCTATATATTACCTCTCTGGAGGGTCCTGTAGACCCTTCATGACGGCTATTCAACTCAACACACGAAAACTAGAAGGAGACGCATGATTCCCACGTATGATGCGGACCAGATCCTGACGATGACGGATTTGGAAGACTATCGCAACAACTCCAGCCAGTACGTGAAGTCCGGCGGCATCGACACGGACTGCCAGTTACTGCTGGAAATTATCCTGAACGCTTCCGACGAGGCGATCGACCCGAACCGGACCTATGACATCAAGGTCGTGTTCTTCACGGACGGGGCCAAGTACCAGGTGTCCGTCCAGGACCATGGCCGGGGCATCCCGGTGGAGAAACTGGTGGACGTCTACACGAAACGGGCCACATCCGGCAAATACAACGTGACCGCCTACAACGGCCTGAGCTCCGGATGCTGGGGTGTCGGTTCCAAACTGACGAACGCCCTGTCCGACCATTTCGTGGCGATATCCAAGAGACCCGACGCATTCGCCGGGGTGAGGTTCGCGCGAGGCGTGAAAGAGGACTACAAGATCTTCAAACGCCTGGACAAGGACGCATCGTCCGACGGCACGACCGTTATCTACCAGACCGACCCGACGATCGTCCGGGAGACGAACCTGTATCTGGCCGACCCAAGAGGTCTGCCGACCACCCTGAAGACCCTGGACTTCATGTCGGTGTTCAAACCGAACCTGAACTTCATGGTGTACCGGGTGGACAAGCTCCTGCCGGATGAATGGTGGGCCCAGGGTTTCAAGGAACAATGGGCCTATCTGAACAATGTGACCGGCGAGATCATCTATCAGAGCCCGAAGAACCTCTCCATGTTCGACTACTCGAAGCAGGAGTGCGGGATCACCAGCCCGACCGTCTGGAAGCAGGATCTCGTCAGAGTCCTGAACCTGACCGATGATTCGGACAGGCTTGGATACAAAATTGAAATAGGATTGACCAAGACTCCGGAGAAGGAGTCCGGGATGATCGGCATCGTGAACGGGAACATCATCTCCGTGCCGAAGGCGTCCCATATGGCGGTCCTCCAGACCGCCCTGAAATCGAAATTAACGATTTACCTCGATGAAGACAACACCGAACTCCGGTCCTTCTTCGAGCACCAATATCAATTGCCACTCCACGGGTACGTGAACGTGCAGTACAAGAACGCGAAGTTCATCTCGCAGACCAAAACGTCTTTCGAGAACGTGGACTTCGCCCGGCAGTACCGTGGATATTTATTGACAACCTTGAATACATGGCCGGACGCGGCGTATGAACAGCTCTTCGACCTGATCCAGACGGATCTTGCGAAGAAGTTTAACCAGAACACGACGAAGACGTTGAACACGGGGAAATCCCTGAAGAACGTCTCGCTGGATCTGAAGCGTCCGGATTCCTATTATGCATGCGAGACAAAGGACCGGGACCGGGCCATCCTTCATATCGTGGAGGGGGAGTCCTCCGGAAACTCCGTCGTCCAGTTGAGGAACCCAAGCGATCAGGCGGTCTATGAACTGAGAGGCAAGTGCTTGAACACCTTCACGGCGGCGAAGTCGGCGTGGGTGAAGGACGACGTCTACTCGGATCTCGTTCGGTTGCTGGGCGTCCATCCACAGGACAAGGATTTGTCGAACATGAACTTCCGGGAGATCTGCATCATGGCCGATGCCGACCCGGATGGATTGTCCATCATCGACCTCCTGATCGGCATGATCTACAACATCAACCCGCTGATCCTGGAGCAGGGCCGTGTGACGATCGCCATGCCGCCGCTCTATGTATTGTCCACCAAGGACAAGGTCGCACGATCGAAGATGCTCCGCAGCCAGCATGCGCTGGACGACGCCCAGGTCGTCATCTACGAGAACTATCTGGATATCGGGATCAGTACATTGGGTGGACCTGTTTCCTGGGTGAAAGGCAGCGCCTACCGGGATCTCGTCTATCTGATCAAGCACCTCAGCTATCTGATCGAGTCGGTCTCCAACAAACTGGCCATCGACCCGTTCATCGTAGAACAGATGTGCCACTGCATCCCGTACATGTCCCAGACCCATGTCGGGACGACATCCATCAAGAACGTCCTCTCCCTGGACGATTGCATCTACAACCCGGAGTCCAAGGTCCTAGTCATGGTGAAGGAGAAGCTCGAGGTCACGGTCCCGCTGGACAAGCTGATCGACGAGATCGTCTACTACATCAAGCCGGAGCTGGACAAGGTCCTGTGGCAGACATGGACCATCTACGTCTCGACGAAGCATACGCCGGCCTTGCAGATGGCGCCAAAGTCCATCTGGCAGATGCGGCAGCTCTTCGAGCGTTTCAACGGAGCGTTCGAGATCCGACGGCTCAAAGGGTTGGGCGAGTGCCAACCGGATGAGCTTCGGGACTCCTGCCTGAATCCCGCCACACGGACCGTCGTCCGGATCTATGGCGTTGGCGATGTCCAGGTGTTGAAGGACATGCTGGGACAGGACACGGCGGAGCGGAAGAAGCTCCTGAGACGTGAAGAGGCCGAGTGGATGCGGGGGGAGTTCTGAGCGATGTTCCAGACCTATATCGACGCTTATACGGAAGTCGTGGAGGAGAAGATCCGGGAGTACCTGAGCGTCCTCCCGACTCCCGACATGCCGGTGAGGGACTACCTGGCGCTGAAGGACCTGCCGAACGACGGGCAGTGCCACGCCCTCCCGATGGAATGGTTGGATGTCGCGGCGGCGACGGCGCTCATCCGGACCCACAAGGACACCAAGGCCGAGTACGAGGTCAACGCCTACATGGTCGAGATGCTCACGGTCCTGTTCCGGTGCTCCGTCGTCAGCCTGGGATGGATGGAGGACGACGAAGCGTACGCTCTGTCGACCATTCTGGCCTACGACAAACCGATTGACACCCCGGAGAGGAAGATCCTCATCCATGACTTCTGCCATGCGATGCGGCTGTTCCCCTATCGGGAGCGTCTCACCCATTGGTACGCCTACATGGCGCCGCTCCTGGCCTATACACGGCAGACGGCCTTTGAGAAGCCCTACTACCTGACCCGGTACCTGTCGACCATCATCGACAAGTTCGGCCTCATGACAAACCGAGGCGAACATGCCTGGGACATCAACACGGACGTCCTGAAGTTCCAAGGGAACCTGTCTGCGTTGTTGTCCACATGTCGGAACGATATCGTCCACAAGACGAAGATGGAGGAGTACCTCCGGAACGTCCTGGCGGAATACGCGCAGATCTGGCTGGCGGGGTTGCTCCAGCGGTCCGCCACTGTGGCGGCCTTCGGCCAGATCGGCCAGGAGGTCATCTCCTACCATTACAGCCAGTACCAAGAGATCAGTCAGAAATACAAACGTTTACAGGAGACCACATGATACGCCACAACACGTCCTCGGCCGTCAACCAGGCGTTCGAGGACATCTCCGTGGAAGAGATCGTCACCGACGATCTCGAGCGGCTGAAGAAAGTCGGTCCGCCTTTGTTCACGGAGGATGACATATACCCCGGGATGCCGGATCTGGTCCGGATGTTCCGGAAGTTCTGCGTCACCAACCGCATCACGAAAGCATATTTCGACGCCATGTATACACGATACGCTATCAACGTCCTGCACAAGCTGCCGAACGCCGCGTCCAACAACCTGGCGAACGCGCACAAGACGATCATGGATCCAAACAACATGACATATCGGAAATACTGCGAGATGCTGATCAACGTCCTGGGATTCAGGACGGAGGACATCACCCATGTCCTAAGAGCCCCGAGCGGCAAGATTCAACGAATTACCTTGGAGGATTAGAGAACCGGTTATGATAAAGGACCCGATGAAGTACGACCGTCTGGCGAAGACGGCGGAACGTGTGTACAAGTTGTTCTTTCAGGAGGGGAAGGGATTCTTCTCCGGATACAAGGAGGAGGGAGGGCGAAGACGCCCGACCTTCAACGAATACCATGGTGCCGTGAGGGAGATGTCGATCAAACTGAAACGACCTCTCTCCGGAGACGAACAGACAATCGTGGCAGTCGCCCTGGGGGACCAGTCTGCCCCGGCATCCGCACTGACCCGGCAGGA
>Ga0310694_10003670_pt1 | contig 15027 bp, 12 predicted proteins | sample 174DNAGHGhighgp2_FD_203884 | JGI IMG/M metagenome (GOLD analysis project Ga0310694, IMG submission 203884) | Sheep rumen microbial communities from Palmerston North, Manawatu-Wanganui, New Zealand - 1742 DNA GHGhigh gp2 (v2) (version 2) | ecosystem: Host-associated > Mammals > Digestive system... | reverse complement strand
AAATGGAACGGGAGAACAGGTCAAGAAACAGATTGAATCTTTACCGGATTTCTACTACATCCACAATGAAGAAAATCTCGGATTCGCAAGGGGCAACAATGTCGGCTTTAAATATGCAAAGAATGAATTAAAAGCCGATTTTATCATCCTAATGAATAACGATGCTGTGGTTGAATCTGCTGATTTCTTTGCCTTGGTTGAACAGGATTATTCAAGTGAAAAGTTTGCTGTGCTGGGGCCAAGTATCCGTACGCCTGTTGGGAGAGAGCAGAATCCTCTTAGACTAAAGATGCTTCGAGGCTTTAGGCTGAAGTTGACATTGGCGTATTTATGGGTAGATTTGCTGGCCACATTCTTTTTCATTTCATCGGTATTTTCCTGCTTGCAGAAAAAGGTTCCTCGGAGGATGTTGAAACACGAACGTTCTGCCATGAACAATGTGGAACTTCATGGAAGCTTTTTGATTTTCTCTCCAGAATATATTAGAAAGTTTGATGGACTTGACGACAGAACATTTATGTATTGCGAAGAAGAATTCTTATTTGCAAGATGTGTATTCAACAATTTGAAGATGAGATTTAATCCTGTAATTCGCATCCTTCACAACGAAGTAGAAAATCGCAAGGCAGGTATTTTGCTGCAACGAAAGAAAAGGCTGTTTAGAATAAGGAATTGTATTAACAGCTTAGGCGTGTATCGAAGGATGTTGACGTTATCTAGCTCCAGATAACAATGCCCCAATGCCTTTGCAAATGCCTTTAAATATGGCGATTAGTTTAGAAAATTTTCGTTTCTCAAACAAGATTAATGTAAAATAACCTAAAATGCTAAGGAAGAAGACCTTTCTTGCGAGAGGTTCTTTGAAATGGCTGAAGATGAATATTACACGGTCTTTTGCCTGTTTCTCTAGACGAAAAATTGAATAGTTGTTTGAAAAGAAAGGCTTGTTAAAGAGATAATGAACTCTAAGATTGCCCAAGTCGCAAAAAAGACTGGTGGAATTGATTCTAAGAACCTTAAGGTCTCTTTTTTTTAATTGGAGAAAAAAGTCAAAATCGACACAGTCTACAAATAGATTTTCGTTAAATCGTATATTTTGTGGTAAAGTATTAAGATTGATTAATGTACCGGAATTTATTGACTCGATGATAAGTTCTTTTTCTGATTCTGAGTTTATTCCGTATTTTTCCTCATACTCTTTTAGACGGTGTACAATTCTAGGAGTGATACAAACATAGTCTTTGGAAATATTTTTTTTATAAAGATCAATCAAATTGTTTGCGCAAATAGAGTCTTGATCTAGAAGAAGTAAATTTCCAAAACCATTTTTGTTTGCGAATTTAATCATTGCGTTGAATGTTCGTGGCAAGCCCTCGTTTTTTTCGTTCTGAATTAAGTCTATTCCCTGTTTGTTTGCGAAAAATTGAATTTCAGAAATATTTTTTGAGTTGTTGTCGACAAGTAAAATGGAATCTACGTCATTTTTTATTGCGTCTACGTTTAATTGCAGACGTTCTAAATCTGGATTGTAGAGTACTATCCCCGCTATGATTGAATTTGCGGATGGCATATTATTCCTTTGATTGAATATTTAACGTTTCCCTATATACATTTAGAATTTTTTTGTAATTATTCTCAAAGTTGTATTTTTCCAAAGCGTCTTTGCGGGCTTTTTGGGCGTAATTGGTCATTTTTTTGATGTTTTCAAGGCAGTATAGAAGAAGATCTGCTAATTCTTGAGCGTTATAATCTTCATATAGGAGGCCGTTCTCTCCGTTTTGAATGAGTTCGGGTATTGCGCCCTCTTTTGCTGCAATGACGCAAAGACCGGCGGCCATGTACTCTGCTGTTACCCTGGAAAATCCTTCCGAATGTGATGGTTGAACTCCTATGTCCATATCAACCAGAGCGGAAAAGATATTTGAGCTAAAATCGTGGAATAATATGATGCCGTCTAAATTGTTTTCAGTAATTTTATTTCTTATATGGTGAATCGTTTTGCGGTCTTTTTCGCCGAAGAAATGAAATTTAAAGAAAGCTCTTTTTTCTTTAGGAATTCGTATTATTGCGTCAATTAATGTTTCTTGGCCCTTCATTTCGCATATAAGGCCGACACAAACAACATTTAATACCTTTTTGAGGGGGGGGGCGGTATATTCTTTTTTTGCAATATCAGGTAGTTCTATTCCGTCATGTATTGTTATTATGCTGTTATTTGAACAACCTTGCTGAATCAGATAATTCTTTAAGCTATTGGAAACGGTGATGATTTTGGAGGAGTTTTTTTCTGCGTATAAGGGCAAATTCCATATTATAGAATGCCATTCTTTTTTGAAAATGAGGAAATCTCTGACGTGCCAAATGTGCGGTATATGTGTTTTTTTATGAAGATATGCTCCAAAATCAATACTGATGGCATTGGAATGTATTAAGCAAATTTGTGAGAGATCTAATCTTTTCTTTAGTTTTTTTAATGCGATTCTATTTAAGAGTGGTCTGGCAAGGAAAAAGAATAATCGACCTAGCCGTTTCATGTCTAGACTGCAAGTTCTTGCATAATTAGTGCTATAATTTTCGATTCCGATTTTAGAGCAGAAGTCATTTATATCGTTTGGAAATTGTGTTACGGCAATAGGGGTGAATTCAGAATAATTGTGAACTCGTTGGATTAATTCAATAGCACATTTCCCCGCACCAGTTTTTAGTGTGGCTTCGATGATGAATAGAATTTTCTTGCTTTGTACTTGTTCCATTTACGCTAAAATTATAACAAATAACGAATTTTTGTTTTTAAAAGAGATGTTTTTGATATTGATTTGGGCCGCCGACCGGCTGACGTAGATGGATTTTGGTGTGCTTGAAGAAATTGTGCGAATGATGGTAAAATAAAATATATTATTATAGCATACAATCTGAAGAGGCGTATATGAAATTTCTATATGTTCTAGTGGGATCGGACAAAGGGTTTTATTGCGAGCAGACATTGGTGTCGATGGCTTCGTTGAAGTTTGTTCAGCCGGATGCCTTTATAACGTTATTGGTTGATAGGCAAACGGAAATGGATTTTGCAACTGAAATTGCGAGAATAAAAAAATATGTAAATGAATTCATAATAGTTCCAATTCAGGGAAAAATTCCTACGATTGCAAGATCTCGCTATATAAAGACTTCTATGAGAAAATATGTGCGTGGAGATTTTTTGTACGTTGATGCTGACACTGTATGGAATTCTCCGGTTGACGAACGTGATTTTACGCATGACGTTATGGGGGTGCTGGATGGTCATTGTTTGTTGGAAAAGCACCCATTAAAAGAAAAAATGAAAAAAGATATAGAGACGACAAGTCTTAAGCTGAATATTGAAAAATACGTAAATGGAGGAGTGCTTTTTTCTAGAGATTCGGATACGTCAACCGTTTTCTTTGATTTTTGGCATGAGGAATGGATGAAGTCTTTTGCTAGAGGAATCTATATTGATATGCCTTCGCTAAATTTTGCGATAAATCAAATTGAGGAATCTTTTTCGCTTTTGCCCGATGTTTATAATGTGCAAATCAGTCGTTCGTGGGATTGTTTTCTGCGGTCTAAAATAATTCATTTCTTTTCTGGATGGCAAAACAATTTCTTTGAATCACCGTATTTATTTCAAAAGAAACAATTTTGGATGGATGTGAAAAAAAAAGGACTTGATGAATCGGTTGCTGTTTCAATAAAAAATCCTTTATGTGCGTTTGAATCGATTTGCGGTGTATATGGTGATGCGGAAGTGAAATTTCGTCAAACCGCATTGTATGGATTTATTGCTGATTTGTATAGCAAACGAAATCAAAAGAAAACTTTTGCTATTCTCGAAGGGGCAATGCAGCGAATATCAAAATTGTGGAGATGATTGCATATGTGCGATAATCCAGTTGATTAGTTTTTCTGTATCGTCTTTTTGCCGGCGAGTGATGAGTTTATATTGATTCAGACTTTTTTGAGATAAATTCTTATATGTTTGATCGCTTGTGACTGCAATAATTTTATTTTTCAGTTGACGTATGGATTTTGGGTTGACGTATAATGCGGCTTCGCCACAAACTTCGGGAATTGATGAAAGATTTGATGCAATTACGGGAACTCCATATTGCATCGCTTCAAGTGGAGGATATCCAAATCCTTCGTTTAGTGATGGGTATATGAAACACCAACAATTTGCGTATAAATGGGCTAATTCTATTTCGTCAACATAATCAAGAAAAGAGAATTGGTTGGGATTCTTTAATTGATATCTAAACGAAGGCCTGCTAAGTCCTGTAATTTTGACCTTTATTGCGGTTGGAATAGATCTTTCGCTGTAGAGTTCGTCTAATGCGATTATTGCCCTAATGCAATTTTTTTCTACACGATTTGCGGAAACTAAAAGAAAAAATGGATCTGTTTTTTGGGTTAAAATGCACTCGGTTGATGTTGATGGTGAGTAAAAAACAGGTATGTTTTTTTGTGGGCATATCTGTTGGATTATTTGTTTTGAATGCTCTGAAACTGTAATGAAGTCAAATTGATCTGTATGAAGTAGTGTTTGATAATACTTTTTTATGGCCCTTTTGTTTTTTAAATGAAAATAATAGGCTGAAATGGTATTGAATCCAATTAATCCAGAATCAAACTGCCAATTTGAAAAAAAATCAAATGGCATTTCGTAACTTCGTAATCCGTGAATTGTTCCAAGAATTTTGCAATTTGGCCATGGACGAATTAGTTCGGGAAGAGCTGAATATAGATGAGATATGTTGTGATTTGTGACAATTGTGCTTAATGAGTTTTCTTGTATGTCATAGATCTCAATATTATATTGATTTGCCTTATCCAAGAGAATGGGGTTGATGTATCGTGCTGAGTCGTAAAATGCCTTAAATTTTATTTTTTTCTCAATCATTGACAAGAAGAGTACTTCACAATACTTTCCACCACCATGTCTTTTCCCAGAGCCATTTGGCTGTGATGCCGTGAGATCAAAGAGTAAATTCATATTCTTATGTTTATTTTGACCTGTTATGATATTTTTAACATTACCTAGAATTCGGTTGCTATATATATTCCTTGTATGTTTTTTTGAAAATAGAATAAATAATAGTATTGAGTATAAGATATACTTTTGTTATCCAGGATAAAGGAGTAACAATGAATGTATGTAACGTCGTTTTTTCAAAAGACATGAATTCTGTAGTGGTTATTAATTTTCGAGACATCGCTGCCACTTTTATAATTAATGCAGCTTGATTTATTTCGGGGTTAAATGACGCAGGAAGGCGTTCTTTTAGTGCGTAGATGAACTTTTTTTTTGTTTCGTATGTTTTTAGCGAATAATTGTTGTGTGTGATTGAACTGCAATTGTCTAGGACATAGTGGTATAATGCTTTGTTGAGATAGGCTGTTTTGGGGTTGTTTTGTAGAAATGAGGACCAAAAAATAATGTCTTCGCAATACCCTAGATCTAGTGGAAATTCTGTAGGATGTTGTTTATAGAAATCACGTCGTATTATTCTTAGCCACACTCCGCCGAAAAGATCTCCGATGATAATTTGACTGAGCATTTTCATGGGCTGTAAAGATTTTGGTTTTTGTAAGCGTAATGATTCAATGCCATTTTTACTTTCAAAATAGTCCATTGTTATAATATCTGATGCGTTTTCTGTTGCGAAAGTGTAGCACAAATCCGCCATTTGTGGCTCTATCCAATCGTCGGCATCAACAAAAGCAATGTATTCCCCGCGAATCTGTTTAAGACCGAAATTTCTTGCTGCTGAAACTCCTGCATGTTCTCGTTTAAAAAATTTAAATCTAGAATCTTTTTTTGCGTATTCTTCGCAAATCGCACATTCTGCTTCTGGAGCACCGTCGGACACGACAATGAATTCGCATTCTTGCATTGTCTGAGCGTTTAATGAGCCTAGACAAGTCCGCAAGTATTCTAGGGGGACTTTATATACGGGAACAATGACGGATACCTTAATCATTATATTTCCCTAATTTTTATTGGAGAGATTTTCTGGTATAAGACATAGACAAACGGGAAAGTCGCAAAAAAGCGAAGTGCAAATCTCTGGGAAAAAGGGAGAATATTTTTTGATGAGTCCTTGAGGCAATTGCGGAGTTGTTGTAAAATTTCCGTTGAACTTGAAAAATGAGGCGGACACCTGCCTTTGAAACATTGCCCGTAAGCGAATAACAGATCCCAACATAGGGATTTTAGGCAGAGGTCCATTAATTCTTTTTCGTTATGCTCTTTGAAAAAAATAAATCGTTCTACTCTAGCTTTAAGTACTCTGATTGAACTCGGTTTTACGCCTCCCATAATGCTGTCGTCCCTTTGATAATAGCAATAAAGAGGCATGTCTAAAAAGACGGTCTTTTGAGATAAATATAACAGTTTGTAAGCGGTATATTCATCTTCGTGAATATACCCTTTGGGGAAGCGAACATCCTTATACAGGTCTCTTTTGACTAGTTTTGCACAAGCGATTACAAAGATAACATATTCAGGTGACCATAATTTTTTTACAGCTTGAATGGGGGTTAACGTTTCCGCATTAGTTGTAGAATAATTAGAAATTTGTAAGTTGTATGTTTGTTTTGCTCTTATGAAATTCCCGACAACTATTTCGGCGTTTTGAGCAATCATTGCTTTCAACATCGATTCAATGTAAACATCGGCAACCCAATCGTCGCTGTCTACAAATGAAATATATTCTCCTTTGCATATGTCAAGCCCTGCATTTCTAGCATCTGACAATCCCCCGTTTTCCTTATGAATGACTACGATGCGGTTGTCTTTTGCTGCGTATTCGTCACATATTTGCGGGCATCCATCAGGTGAACCATCATCCACTAAGATAATGTCCAAATTGGTGTATGTCTGGTTGACGATGCTGTCTAAACAGCGTCGTAAGTACGGCTCTACCTTGTAGATGGGTATTATTATGGATACGAGTGGCAGAATCATTTTGTTTTCTTTTGAAAATCGACTGGTTTGAGTTTATTTCCTAAAACATCTATCATTTTTTCAGCATAACGTTTGCCAAATTCGCGATATTCTTGTAGCGTAAAGTGTACGTTCATTCCATCATCAAGAGCTTGGTCAAATCCTTCGGAAGAAACTATGTAAAAATTGGGAGATTGTTGCGGAAGTTTTGCGATGTTTGCGTTCGCACGTTGCTTTGAGCCGTTTCTTAAAACTTCGCCCGCAAGAAGCGGAATGTCGTTTGTTAGTCCCAAATCTTTAATTATGTTGTCATATATTTTTTTGACCATAATAGGCCACTGATTATTGTCGGCATCTGTTTCTCCTTGATGAAGAATAATGCCCTTGATAACACCGTCTTTTTGGGCTTTCTTTGCCATTTCAATCAAGCGTCCGTATGGATTTCCTCCATACTGATTGATAATGTTAATCATCCAATTTCGAGAGCTTTGTTCGGAGCGAATATAATTTTGATAATTGTTTTTATCAAATAATTGAATGCTGCATCCGCTGATTGCGACTACTATAACACCCACTTTGATTTGGGAATCAACCATGTCAAGCATTGTGCGCCCAAAATAGTCGGTTGGCCCGATTTTGGCATTGATGCAATGTGCTAGAGGTGGAATTGCGTTGCTCCATTTACCTTTAGAGGCTCCTTTATTGCATGATGCATCCTCTGCAGACCATAAAACCTTAAATCGATCACTTACAATCTTATCCTGTTGTTCTATGCGGCCAGTTCCTTCCATATTGGACTGTCCGAAGGCGATGTAAATATGGAAGTTTGGATCTGGATCTGCCCATGCCCAAGAAAAGAACATTATTGCAAGGGCAATAGTTTTGACGAAGTCTTTGAAAAGTAATTGAACCATACGCACTCTCGAGAAAAAAATCAACTAACTTCTAGACTTGCGTTCCTGGCATCATATAACCAGGTTTCATAAACTTTGCGGAGCTTTCCATAGCTATTGTCGATAAAAACTGTTTCTTTCCCCATCATTAGGGAAAGTATGCCTGCATGCATTCTTGTTGCGTAAATTGTTGAAAATGGCTTTAAAAATTTGACTCCTTGATTGATTATATATGGACAATATATTTTTTTTACGAAAAAATCGTATGCCTTATAAAAATTATGGGTGAAAAGTTTTTTCTTGTTCTGCTCTACAAAGCCAAACATTTTGAACGTAGGCCAATCCGAAACGACTATGTCGTCTTTGCTTAAAAGCCTCTCTATCAAAATGCTTGGCCTGCGTTCTTTGTCTTCTCTTTTTACCAAAAGTGTCCTGTTAGAATTGCTGCCATGAGGGGGGCTTGGAAATTTGCTATTCATGTAGAATGCCATGTCCGGAATCAGGTACGAATCGCATTTGAAGTTTTTTTGCGCAATTTCAAATGACTCTTTATCCCTTAAACATAGTGTGACATTCGGACGTTTGTTGATGAGATTGGCCATTTCAGTAAGATTTCTCTCATCATTAAAATATATTGTTTGGGGCATGAACAAGATGGGATTTTCTGGATAGTTATTCATTACGAACTTCCAGAAATCTGGAGCCGTTGGCCATATGTCTCCAAAACTACCCGACCCCCTTATTATAAGCAAATCATCTTTGGGAATAGAGGGGTGCCTATTTTCAAAAGACCACATTGTCGTGTATTCTTTGCATTTCGCACTCTTGATAGTTGAAAGGAAATCAAATTCCCCCTTCATGATTAGTGTGTCACCGACATTTGTGTGGTCACACATCATTAAATAACGATAATCGTGGGTGATTAACGGAGTGAGCCTTTCTTGGATTATCGATTTCAGTTGTTGTATTTTGTCGGGCATTATTTATTTACCAGTCTGAATCTTTGAAGAACTTTTTCTGCAATTTTTCTTGCTTTAGACCTTTCGACATAAATAAATTTACGGATTTTTGACCATTCTACGTTATTGCTTTCAAGTTTTTCATCGAAAAAAACTTTTAATTCTGGCTGGAGCCAATGTGAGCCATCTTTTCTTTCGCGGTCTCTTATTTGACCGTAATGAACGGCGTTGCTATGTGGAATCAACCCCTGGGTCATTAGGGCGTGTCCGTTATAACAATGGGCGATAGGGCATTCCCCGACGGGAATCTCTGGGAACGGGGTATCGGGATTTTCAAATACGTTGCCCAATGATGGCCTGCAATAACAGGCTGTAGCTGATCCTGTTGCAAGATTTATGTAGGCGGACCATGCTCCGGCATAACAAAATTTTTTTTGTTTTTTTCCAAAGATGGATGTCTTGAATTCCCAAAACTCTGAACCAAATTGACGCCATATTTTATTGTATTCGTCAAGAGGCAATTTTGTTAAACGCTCTATTCGATTGGTATTGTCGTTTCTCGCTATTGTCAAGTGGGGAAGGGCGCCAAAATGCTTTGTTGAAAATTCTTTTACGTCTTCAATATAAGGAATCAATTCGTCAGAAGGGGTTATTTCAATATTGGCGGAGGCTCCGGCCTTCCATATTTTGTTGACATTCTCTGCAAATGTGTCAAGTAATCCCTTTTTTTTCAATTCAAGATAATGAAATGAACACTTGAACTCTAGATGTTTTAGTATGTCCTTGTCCCACGACAAAAATTCTTCTAAGGCTTTTGTTATGGATAGGTTGGTGACAACTTCTACGTAGTGTCCTTCTTTGCAAAGGGCTTTGGCGTATTTTTCAAGGTCTTTTGTGAGAAGAGTTTCTCCATCTGCACACATGTTAATAAAACAGGGCCCGCCCAATCGTTCTTGTCTTAAAGCGTAGGCGACTTGTTCAGGGGTGTAGTTCATTTGGGGCTGAATCCCCTGAAAATGGACTGCTCTTTGTGCGATATAGCAATAATGACAACGGAAGTTGCAAATGGATAGCGGGATATGGATAAGCAGCGCTTTTTTCTTTTTATGCATTGTTTCCATAACTTACTTGACAATAGAAGTTTCTATGCATTCTTGATTATGTAATACCATGCCCCAATTGCTATTCCATACGCCATATTCTATTTTGTTGGCTCCGTCCACATACTTTATTTCAAATGATAATAGGTTCATCGCCACGTCGTAATTGATGTTGGTTTCCACAAAGTTTTTCTTGCCTACAGCGATACTTATTCCGTATTTCCCTTTGGGGAGCCCGTGCTCGCTTATCTTGAGTTTAACTTTGAAAAGGCCTGTATCTTGTGGAATTTCCGTCAGTTTGCTTACTACATTAAGTACTTTTAAATCTAGAGAATCGGATATTACTACCGAATATTGGCATTCTTTTAAGCGCGATGTATTACGTTGCATTAAAATTTCTAGTTCTAGGGGCTCGTTTGTCGCTATTGCGGACGGATCGCTATTCAATAGAGAAACTTCTTTCATTTCTATATCTTGTTTTACGCCTGCGAATTGCTGAGTTCTGTTCTCGTGATTAACCAATACGTGGGATATTTGCTGGTTAAAACTTGATTCAAGATAATGATCGACAGCGTCATTTGCGGTTCCATCAAACGCCACTTGCCCCTGATTCAGTACAATCCCGCGTTTGCACAGATTCTTCACCGCGCCCATATTATGGCTCACGAACAGCACGGTGCGGCCTTCGCCGCGGCTTACGTCCTGCATCTTGCCGATGGCCTTCTTCTGGAATTCGGCGTCGCCCACGGCGAGCACTTCGTCCACCACCAATATTTCGGGTTCCAGGTGTGCCGCGATGGCGAACCCGAGGCGGACGGTCATGCCGCTGCTGTAGCGCTTCACGGGGGTGTCCAGGTAGCGTTCGCAACCGCTAAAATCCACGATTTCGTCGAGCTTGCGGGTAATCTCGGCGCGGCTCATGCCCATGATGGCGCCGTTCATGTAGATGTTCTCGCGGCCTGTCATCTCGGGGTGGAATCCGGTGCCCACTTCGAGGAGGCTCGCAATGCGGCCCCGTGCGCGGATGGTGCCGGTGGTGGGGGCGGTCACGCGGCTCAGCAGCTTGAGGAGCGTGCTCTTGCCGGCGCCGTTACGCCCGATGATTCCCACGACGTCTCCCTGCTCCACCTTGAAGTTGATGTCCTTCAGGGCCCACACGTATTCGCTTGCGCCCTTGTGCGCGCGGTCGTTGACTTCGCCCACCTTGAGGTAGGGGTCCTCGCGGCGCAGCACCTTGGTCTGCCAGAACCTGTTCAGGTCGTGGCTGAGCGTCCCGGTGCTCACTAGCCCCAGGCGGTACTGCTTGCTGATGTTCTCGAACTCGATCGCGGTCATACTGCTGAATAATATAGATTAAAAGCGGAGAAGTGGCGTATTATTTTTCATTTTAGACTCCCTAAACATAATGATTAACCATATTCTTGGTTTTTTGATGCTTTTTCTGTTTCATAAGCACTTTTCGACGAAGTAACCTCCCCTCCCAGAAAGGTTTTATATATTGTACTTATGTTGCCTTTATTAAAATTTCCGTTCTTTTGCTGTATTTCGATACTTTTTTTCTTTAGCGTCAACCACTTTGACGGCATACTGCAAGATTGCATGTTATATACTATGCAAGCAATGAATTTTATTGCACCAGAAAGATTTGCTGGTGATGTTGCATTTACGTTGGGGACCCAACACCATTATACGTTGTTCCCTCAATTATATGCACCGTTCATTTTTCTTTTGCCCATAGATAAAGGAGTGCTTTTCTTTAGCGTCTTAAATCATGGCTTTATCGCTTTTTCTATTGCGATCTTGGTTTGGAAATGGTGTAAAAGATATCGTTGCCTGCCATTAGCGTTGCCAATAGCGTTATTATTCATATCCTTGTATTCTTATGGAGAATCTCGGGGCATTTTTTCACTTAACATGAAAACCATTGAAGCCTTTCCTGTTCCAAGGTCATTGTCAGCTGGCTTTGGATTTATGGGCTTGGCATTCCTTTTTGAAAGAAAAAAAATTTCACTTATACTGTTTATTATCGGGACTTTAATTCATCCGCTAACATGCGGTTGGGCTCTTCCTTTATGGACTATGTATTTCTTTTCGAAAACAAGACTGCCTATTGTTGTTGTTTCCCTTTTGTTTCCCCTAACAGCCCTTATTGGTGTCGGACCGTTTTCTTTTAATTCTGGAATGCCAATAAAGCCTTCTTTGGATGGGGCTCAAGGACGGCAACTCATAGAAATGTCCTGTTATTTAGCCTTTTTTTTAGTTGCTTTAGCAAAAATGGAAATGCCTTTATTTCTTCGTCGGATAACGCAAACTTTTACCGTTATATTGGGAATGGCGGTTTATCTATATTGTGCTGATTTGCTATTTCACCATGACTTCATACACCAGGTTCAGGTATTTAGAATACAATGGATATATCAAATATTGGCCATATTTGTCTTTGCATTCGTTCTTTTTAGGCTATATCTTATCAAAATAAGGAAAAATAAAAAAACAAATTTGTGGGATAAAGTTTTTTTATTGATGGCTTGTTCCCTTTATATAGACTGTTTGTTTTTTGTTGTCTTTGCAATCTTGCTTTTATTATACCCGCTGATAAAGTTTAAGAAAGCGTCTCAAAGAGGTTTACTTTGCTTGTCCGTTGGAATCGTGATTTACGCTTGTATATGGATTGCACGATTGCACCCCTGTTTAAAGCCGGAATATGTTTACGCAACAGATTTGATACTAGTGACGCGGCTTCTAGCGGGTGCGGCGGCAATGGCTTTATTCTTAGGGTGTATCGAATTCCGATATAGAAGGACTCTCTGCGCAATTCTACTAGTACCTATAATTTTCGTAATTTTGGCTGGCCATACATTTCCCAAAGAAAACCTGTCTCTCCCATTTTTATTGAACTCATTTATATGGCTATTCCCGTACCATACTTTCATGGAAGCAAAGACAACCAAAAAGATAGGACTGTGTTTTTTGGCTGTCTTATTGTTCGCTTGCGTTATCTCGCGCTACGATAATAGGCCTGAGGAATTACGGAAAAAGGAGTTGGCGATAAACCAGTTTGCTGTTCAACCACCATTTCCTGCCGTGAAAGATCGGGGACGAATATTATTTGCTGAACGTGATTTTGGAGAGGTGGTTTCGCGTCTTCGCTATTTAAGCGGTGGTTACTATGATTATCAAATTAGCGTTGGAAGCGCTTTCTCAAAAGCGTTAAAAAAAGAAACGGATTCCCATGAGTGGAATATTTTTGGAGGAAACAAGCCGGTAAATTCGAGTTGGAAAAATTTAACCCTAGAACAACGCACAAATATGGCTTTTTCTATTCTATTTGACAAGGATTCCTTGCAAAAAAGATTTTATCAGCTATGTGAAATGCGAGAGATTAGTCATCTTGTTACGGATTTCAGATACCGCTATCCCGCAACGGATTCTTTGACTCTGTGGTACAATAAAAAGAAAATATTCTTGTATCCATGCGGTTTCTAGACGCCTTATTGTGAATAATATGAGTGGGGCGTCTTATTAATTTGTCACCGCGGCCAAGTTTGCTTGGACATGGCTGAACGATTAGGGATTTTGCAACTCGATCGCGGTCATCTCGTTGAGTAATATAGATTAAAATTGAAAAAATGATGAGTTATTCTATGCTTTTTGAAGAAGAATTGATTTAAATTTAGTGTGTATTCGGCACGATATATGCAAGGAATGACAGTCTTTAAACCTATAAGAATGCTTCGCGAGAGGTTCCCCCGCAAGTCCTTGATGGGGCAGTTCCTGCGTTATGTAGTGACGGGCGGAATCGCCTTTGTTGCGGATTTCGCCCTGTTTGCCCTGTGCCTCTATGTATTCAACTGGCATTATCTGGTTGCGAACCTTGTTGCCCTTGTTGTTGGGCTCATGCTCACTATGCATTGAGCATCTTATGGGTCTTTACCGCTTGCAGGCGGTTCTTTAAAAAGCGCAAGGTGCTGGAGTTCTCGTTGTTTGCGGTGGTCGGCATTGCAGGTGTTGGCCTCAACCAGCTTTTAATGTACTTGATGATAGGGGTTTGGGGTGCCAACGAGATTGTGTCAAAGATAATTGCTGCCGCCATCGTTCTGATGTGGAACTTTGGTGGGCGAAAGCTGATGCTGTTCCGTAAAAAGAAGGTGGGGTAATTATGGCTGAGGAAACGTCTGCAAAGAAAGTTGCTGTAATTGCGGGCGCCGGTCCTGCGGGGCTTACGGCGGCACTGGAGTTGTTGCGTACCACGGACGTGAAGCCCGTGATATTTGAATCCGAGGATGTCGTCGGCGGCATCTCGCGGACGGCACGTTACAATGGCAACCGCATGGACATCGGTGGCCACCGATTCTTCAGCAAGAGCGATACCGTGATGGACTGGTGGCAGGGAATACTCCCGCTGCAGGGCGCCGCCAGCAAGGACGACATCGCCATCGGGCGTAGCGTTCCGCTTACGGAAGGCGGTCCCGACCCTGAGAAGACGGACTACGTGATGCTTTGTCGCAGCCGTCTCAGCCGAATCCTCTTCCTACGCAAGCTTTTCGATTATCCGGTGAGCCTGAACGGTGATACCATCCGTAACCTCGGGCTCTGGCGCATGTTCAAGATTGGCATGAGTTACCTCAAGGTGCAACTTTTGCCCGCCCGCAAGGAGAAGAGTCTCGAAGATTTTATGATCAACCGCTTTGGCGTGGAACTCTACCGCACGTTCTTCCGCGACTACACAGAGAAGGTGTGGGGGGTGCCGTGCAGCAAGATAAGCCCCGACTGGGGTGGCCAGCGCATCAAGGGACTTTCCATCACGAAGACCGTGGTGCACGCCGTGAAGCAGATTTTCGCCGGCAAGAAAAAGGCGAGCGCGGGCGCTGGTGAATGCTCTGGTTCAAACCGCGCGGACATCCGCCAGAAAGATACTGAAACGAGTCTCATCGGGCAGTTCCTTTATCCGAAATTCGGCCCCGGCCAGCTTTGGGAAACTGTAGCCGAGAAGGTGCGGGGGATGGGCGGCGAAATCAACATGAATATGAAGGTCGTGGGCGTGAATCGCTCTGCCGATGGATTGCGTGTTGAAAGTGTTGCGGTGGAAAGAGTTGGCGCGGATGGCGTTG
>Ga0310694_10003669_pt1 | contig 15028 bp, 7 predicted proteins | sample 174DNAGHGhighgp2_FD_203884 | JGI IMG/M metagenome (GOLD analysis project Ga0310694, IMG submission 203884) | Sheep rumen microbial communities from Palmerston North, Manawatu-Wanganui, New Zealand - 1742 DNA GHGhigh gp2 (v2) (version 2) | ecosystem: Host-associated > Mammals > Digestive system >... | reverse complement strand
GAATTTCTGATTCAGATATTCGACTACATGCGTCACAAACTTTGCTTATATTCCCCCGACAGAAAAGAGTCAGCCGTGAAAGACCTCGCAAAATCTGTCAGGGATAATCTAAAGGCGCCGTGGACACTCGAGGAGAACGACCATATTGACACCTCCCATGCACTATATCTCGTCAGGCCAGACCGGAGAAACAGTTTCAATGCAGAAAGTGGCGGATACAGGAGCAAATTGGCCACATTTGTCAAGGATTACCTGCAAATGAACACGGGCAGGACATTCGCCAATGAGGAGGAGTATACGATTTATATGATGAACCTCTTCGGACAACTTGAAAATTATATCATATCCGAGAATGGAATGTATCAACTTGATTTCAACTCTCTGTTGTGGGTGGCTGGTGATGATGAAAACGTAAGGACAGATCAAGTTCGTATTCGCACAATGGGTAATGTGATTCAATTCAAACCCAACAGGTATTTCCAGAACTTTTACAAAAGCATTCCTCTTGGGAGCGTGAACCTTGAAGCGAAAGACCATACAGGGCAGGTGAGCAAGGTGGATCGAGAACAGAGAGAGACCGATTTCAGGGAAGGACGATTCCCCATCCTGTATTGTTCTCCGACTATGGAATTGGGTATTGACATCAAGGATCTGAGTATTGTGGGTATGCGCAACGTGCCACCCACACCATCGAACTACACTCAAAGGGCAGGACGGGCAGGACGAAGCGGTCAGGCGGCCTTGATTTACACATACTGTCGTCCGAGAAACTCCCACGAAAACCATTACTTGCATCATCCAGAAAAGATGGTCAAAGGTGAGGTTAAAGCGCCCAGAATGGAGTTGGTGAATGAAGAACTTTTTACTACGCACCTCCACTCTACGATTCTTTCGCTCCGTCCTATCCCTCAGCTTTCAGACGGCATCGCAGAACTTGTGAACTACGATGACATAAACAACATTGTCATCAAGGAAGAAGTACGACACGCCTTGTCCCTGTCAAAGGAAAAGATAGAGGAAATAAAGCATGTGTTCAGTCAAGTTGTATCGGACACATTCCTCAAGGATCGCCTTGCAACCGATAAGCCATACTGGTACACAGATGACTGGATGGACAAAGTACTGAAGACCTATGAAAGTGATTTTGATGCCGCTCTCAACCGTTGGCGTGCACTATATCGAGAAGCTCAAACTCAAATCATCGAAGCGGGCAAAATTATTGAGAACCGGGTTTATGGAGAAAACTCCAAAGAGAAAAAGGATGCCCATATCAAACAGCTACGAGCTGAAAATTTAAGAGATATGTTATTGGGTAAAAACCAAGGCGGTAACCGTGAAGAAAACGAGTTTTACCCATATCGATATTTTGCCAGCGAAGGTTTCCTCCCCGGTTACAACTTCACCAAGCTCCCTCAGCGAGCAATGCTGCAATACAAGGGGGACAAGGTTGAATATCTGAGCAGACCAAAGCAGTTGGCATTAAGCGAATTTGGACCCCAAAACATCATCTACAACAATGGTGGCAAATTCCGTGTCTCCCGAATGATGCTGACAGGTGAAGTCCTGAACCATAAGTTCTTCTATAATCCACGTACAGGTGTCATATACAAGGACTTAGAGAACTCGACCAATCAAGTTGACATTATTACTGGGGAGCCACTTGACGGTGTCTCTCAGATGATACCTGGATTCTGCATACAATCCGGTGACATGATTGCCAATGAGCAGGAGAAAATCACGTGTCAGGAAGAAGAACGCTCAAGAAAGTCATATCAGACCAAGACATATTTCTCCAGTGATGATCCTCGTTCCATTAGTGAGTGTGAGTTGAAGAGTGGTGATGAACATCTGGCAAATATCAGGTACATTCCCTCTTGCCGAATCACATACTTCTTGGAGTCAAGGAACGACAACAACGCCAACGGCTTTGCCTTTGACACCAAAACAGGTGATTGGCTCGGCTCGGACCGTGTGACTCGTATCCAACAAGAAGCGGAAAATAACCCTGAAGAGGCGGAACGTCTGAAATATGTGAAGCTCTTTGCTGAAACGACAGCCAATGCAATTTACATTCAGCCGATGGCTGCTTTGGCCCTTCTGGACAGCGGGGCGGTCAGGACATTCCTGTACGCTTTCAAGCAGGCCATTGAAGATGTCTTCCAGATTGAGAGCAGCGAGATAGGCGCTGAAATAATGGGACAAGGGGATGTGCCTAATATCTTCATATACGAGAACGCACAAGGATCTCTCGGTGTCCTTTCCCGTCTAGTTCAAGAGCCGAAATCCTATCGTGCAGTTGTCGCCAGGGCGTATGAGATTTGCTTCGAAAAATCCGAATACACACCGGAAGAGTTGCAATCCCTGACACCGGCGGATTACAGCAACCTGTTGAACTATTACAACCAGCCCTATCATCAGCAGATAGATATTCGGAAAATCTACAACACTTTGAAGTTGATGGCTATGGCGGAAGTCGAGGTACACACCGTCGGGCAGCAGAATCGTTCATACGATGAGCAATACAAATTATTAGAGGCTGCTCGTGACCAGAGTAGCAGCACCGAACATAAATTCCTCAAATATCTTCACGACCACAGGCTTAGACTGCCTGATGAAGCACAGCCGAAGTTCCGGCAGGAGTACTACGTCCAGCCTGATTTCAAATACGGCAGCAGAATAGTTGTATTCTGTGACGGTACTCCCCATGACGAACCAGAAGTCAAAGAGGATGACAGAATGAAAAGAGAAGTATTGGAAGATGCAGGCTATGTGGTATTAGTATGGCGCTATGACCAGCCTTTGGACGAGTTTGTCGCCCTGCATCCTGACATATTCACCCCTGTAAAATAGTCGTATTATGGATTTCAAAACAGGAACACTTGTTGAATTTCGAAATCGTCCGTGGGTGGTACAGCAGTCCACAGATCAAGATTTGATCGTCATAAAACCCCTTGGTGGCACAGATGCCGAGACAATGGGGTTGTATCGCCCACTCTACGGGGACAAGCTTGATATCAAGTCATACGAATTCAGGAGGCCGACATCAGAGGACATCGGCCACTTCGGTTATCAGTCGGCGGCACGAATACTGTATAATGCCTGCCGCCTGTCGTTCCGAGATATTGCCGGTCCGTTCCAGTGCCTTGGAAAGCTATCTTTCGAGCCACGTCCATACCAAATGGTCCCATTGATCCTGGCCTTGAAGCAGGAAAGGATAAGGTTGCTTATTTCTGACGACGTTGGTATCGGCAAGACATTGGAATCCCTTCTGATAGCGAAAGAATTGTTGGACAGAAAGGAGATTGAGCGTTTTGCCGTTATTTGCCTGCCACATCTTTGTGAACAATGGCAGAATGAAATCAAGGACAAGTTCGGTCTTGACGCAGAGATTATTCGTTCAAGTACAATCAGCCGGCTTGAAAAGAAACTCCGTGGCGACCAGAACGTGTTCCGTGACATACCATATCAGGTCATTTCTATTGACTATGTAAAGCAGAAGGAACGACTTGGAATATTTCTTGACCATTGTCCGGATTTCATCATTGTTGATGAGGCACATACTTGTGCAAGGCCCAAAGGTGCTAACAACTCCCAACAACAAAGGTACAACCTGCTCAGGAAACTGTCCGAACGTGGGAAACAGCTGGTTCTTCTTACGGCAACACCTCACAGTGGTCAGACGGAAGAATTCCAGTCCGTTATTGGCCTTCTGAATCCCGAATTTGAGAGTTATGAGCTTCAGACACCAGGCGAGCGTGAAGAACTGTCACGTCATTTCATCCAACGCCGAAGAGCGGATATCAATCAGTATCTCGGAGGGGAGATGGTTTTCCCGAAACGCATACAGTTGGAACAGGACCAATATAGTATCGCCTCTGAATACAGTTCCTTGCTTTCGGACCTTATCAAGTATATCAAAAGCGGTGTCAGCCAGCTGAACACAGCCGACAAACGCAAGCAGCGTTACCTCTATTGGGACTTGCTGGCTTTGATGAGAGGTGTCATGTCAAGCCCGGATTCAGGAATCAGCATGCTTCAAAACAAAATCAACAAGGCGAACGATGATTCTGCAGCGGAGGATTCCGAGGAGGTGTCTCGTGTGTTCGCCTTCAACGACAATCTGAAAGACCTTCTCAATGCTGACGATGTTGTTCCCGAAGCGTATGAGACGGCCAATTTTAGTGACAAGAACAAGTTCCGTTCTTTTATCAAGACCCTGGAACATATCAAGGAGACAGACTCCGACAACAAGGTTAAGGCGGCGTTGGAGTATGTGGTGTTCGCCCTCAACAGTGGGATGAACCCCATTGTATTCTGCCAGTACATCCAGACAGCGGAGTATGTTGGCAGATACATATCAGAGCGTCTGAAAGAAAACAGGAAAACGAAAAACGTGGTGGTCGACACCATAACAAGCCGTTTGTCCGACGAGGAAAGGAAATTCAAGATCGATGAGCTTGCCGCCACAGAACGTCATGTCTTAGTCTGTACCGACTGTCTTTCCGAGGGCGTCAACTTGCAGACGGGTTTCGATGCAGTGATCCACTATGACCTTCCTTGGAACCCCAACCGTATGGAACAACGAAACGGGCGTATTGACCGGTTCGGCCAAACCTCTCCTGAAGTCCTGATTTCCACCATGCATAGTGACAACAACCCTGTTGATGACATTGTGCTGAATGTCCTTTACAAAAAGCAGGAGGAGATCAAGAAAAAACTCGGTGTGTATCTCCCGATTGCCGACAATGACGCCTCGCTGATGGAAGCCATTATGGAGCGTATCTTGAAGTCCAATCCTCAATCCCAGCAGCTCGAGCTCTTCGCCGATGATAAAGAATTCCAAGCCCGCTTTGAGAAAGAACGTGAGATTCAGATTCGGAGGCTGGAGGAGAACGAGAAGATTTCACACACCTACTTCGCCCATAACAATAAGCAGATGGACCCCACCCGATTGACGGCATCTCTTCAAGAGGCTCGTCAGGTTATCGGTGGTGTTGAAGACACTTGTGATTTTGTGATACAAGAACTGAGGCACGCCAATGTGAATGTCAAAAATGATGATATTTTGTGCTATAGTTTCCTCAAGGCGGAACTCCCGGCCAATCTTCAGCATTACTTCCCAACATCTGGCAAGACCGTTAAGATATCTTTCGCTTCTCCCACACCAAGGGGGTACACTTACATCGGCCGTAATCACACATTTGTGGAAGACTTGTCTCGTGGTGTGGTAAACGACACAATCAACGACGGTGAACTTGCTGCCTGTCGTGCTATGGTTTTGGAAACATCAGATGTGACGAAGAAAACCACAATCCTTCTTATGCGTGTGCGCAGTGTCATAAAGGACAAGAAAGAACCTGATCGCCAGCTGGTGGGTGAGGAAATGATATTCATCGGCTATCGTGGTAATATTGAGAACCACGATTATCTGACACAGGACGAATGCAAAAGACTGTTCCTGACAGCCAAGGCGTCCGGCAATGTGGATATCGTGTCCCAGAAGCAGATATATCAAAACTCCATCCAATGGATAAATGACGAGAAGACTCTACGTCTTCACACTGATACTATAGCGATGGAACGGGCGCAACATCTCGTTCAAGCGTTTTCGCAGTACCGTACATATCTTACCGCTTCGGAATATCAGGTTGTCGAGCCTGTTCTTCCTATGGATGTTATCGCGGCTTATGTTTTCATCCCCAAAATTTGATGTATTATGGATTACACGAGTATACACATATACGGCCATTTCCTGTCTGACGACATTCTCCATGCCATAGAACAGGACAACACATTGATAGGGAATCGCGAACAGGATTTCGGTCTGGACTCCCAAGTCCAAAACACCATCGACTACGTTTGGAGCTCCCTTCGAAACGACTGGAGATATTTCAACGAACGAAGTACTGTCAATGACCCATACGGAACACGGCGTTCCCGTGACTTGATGGAACGATTTTTCAAGAGTCTTGGCTATAACCTCACCCGGCAGTTAAGCGGTATAGTCATTAATGGTGTCAGCCATGACATCCCCTATTTGTGTAATGACTTGAAGGATCTGCCTGTAATTGTCGTTGGCGACAAGACCGGAGAATCAGATATAGACACTCTTGACAAATGCACCCTTGATTACCGGGCCAGAGGTGCCCAGAGGAAGAAGTCACCCCATGCTGTAATGCTTGAGTACCTGAACAACACGGAAAATGTCTATGGCATCATAGCCAACGGCAAGGTCCTTCGTCTGATCAGGAACACAGGACAGCTCGTCAAGCTCACATATATTGAATTCGACATCCAGCGTATGTTGGAGGAGGACAAGTACACGGAATTCTGTCTTATGTTCCGTTTGTTGCACTCAAGCCGTTTCAGGGTGTCGGGGGATGAGCAGTGTGTGATTGAACGGTACTTCAATATGAGTATCGAGAGCGGAAACCGTATCCGAGACGGTCTGTCTTTGGCCGTTCAACGTACAATGGAGACAATCGGCCGGGCTGCTCTCAAAGGTAATGGCGAGGGTAATGAAGCCCTGCGCGCCGCTATTTTGGAAAGGGAACTTTCACCAGAACAATTCAACAAGGAACTTATCCATTTCATCTACCGTCTGTTGTTTTTGTTCATCATTGAGGAAAGGAATCTCGTCTATCAGATTCCGAATCCGGAACATCCTGATTACAAGAGATTATGCAAGCTGCAAGAAATATACAAACAGTATTACGCTGCATCAAGACTTCGTCAGAAAAGTGAACTGGCATATCTTCGTCAAAAGAACTATCATGACCTTTGGGATGGCTTGATGGACACTTTCAGGCTTTTTGAAAACGAGGCGTTCGGGGAACCGCTTGGGATAAAACCCCTCGGCGGTGTTCTTTTCAATTCAGAGACATTAAAGTATCTGAAGAGATGTGTTGTCAGCAACTCCACGCTTTTGGAAGCCTTTAGCGCTCTTAACGAGTTCCGGGATGAACGACAACAGTTGGTCAAGATAAACTATTCCTCATTGGATGTCGAGGAGTTCGGCTCTGTCTATGAAGGAATTCTGGAAATGAGGCCGTATATAAATCAAGGAACGACAGCGGCGGAATGGGAATTCGGTTTTATAGGGGGGCTTGACCGTCAAAGCACCAGCAGCTATTATACCCGACCAGACCTCGTTCAGAGTTTGATAAAGACCACATTAGTCCCTGTAATAGAGGAAAAATTGAAGAAAGAGAAGACCACCGAAGATAAAGTCAAAGCCCTTCTTAATATAAAGGTGTGTGATGCAGCCAGCGGTTCCGGTCACATTGTCTTAGCTATGGCGAGAACCATTGCCTGGTATCTATGTACTATTAGGACAGGGGAAGACAATCCCGCCTCCCTTGACTATCGCGAAGCTCTTCGGGAAGTTATCCAGAAGTGTATATATGCTGTAGACTACAATCCAGATGCAGTCGAGTTATGTAAGGTAGTGCTTTGGATTGAAGGGTATTGTGCCGGAATGCCGTTGTCGTTCTTAGATCACCATATCCGTTGTGGCAACTCAGTGGTTGGTGTTTCTGATTTGGATGTTCTCCTGAAAGGTTTACCTCAAGATGCTTTCAATGCAGAGAATAAGGATGTCTTGAAGAAGATAAAGAAACTGAACAACGAGACGCTTAAGGAAATAGATGCGATGGCAAAGGACCATCTCAACGTTTATGGAGCTAATCTTTTCAGTAGCGAAAGTATGATTGAGCGCATAGACTCGGAACAAATCGGTTTAGCATCCAAAGTGCGTGAGATTTCCACACTCCCAGAGAACACGCTATTGGAAGAGCTTACCAAGCAGAAACGTTGGGAAGATTTAATGCATTCACCGCGCGTAGAATGTCTTCGTCGCGCTTGCGACATATACACGTATGCCTTTTACAAACAGTTTGTGAAAGAGGATTTTGAGATAGGTGATTCTGCGTATTTTACACCTCTTGACATTCCCTATACCAAAACCGTATATCGAGCTTTGGAAGAAATCAAACACTTGGATGAGTCAGATTCCAAATTCAATACTTTGGGCATTGATTTCAAGGAAGAAATTACCGAGATAGCCAAAAGATACCGCTTTTTCCATTGGTGTGTTGAGTTTCCAGAGGTCTTTGCAAACGATGGAGGTTTTGATGTAATGTGTGGCAATCCGCCTTGGGATAAAATTAAGGTTGAGGATAAAAAATGGTTTGAGCAGAAAGGTCGTTCAGATATTGTCAATGCAGGCACCGCTGCTCAAAGAAAGAAAGCTATTGAAAATCTTCCCAACACAGACCCAGTCCTGTTTGACGAATATTGTCAAGCGTTACAGGATGCTGAAGCAATGAGCCGCTTTGTGCGTTTTGGTGGTAGATTTGAACTGACAGCGACAGGAGATATCGATTTGTATCCTATGTTTGCAGAACTTTGTCTAACCTTCTCAAAAGATGCATGGGGACTTGTCTTGCCAACAGGCATAGCAATTAATGATAGTAATAAAGCTTTTTTTTCTAAACTAATTGATGAGAATCGATTGATTTCATTATATGACTTTGAAAATAAGGAAGCTCTCTTTGACATCCATAGAATGTTTAAGTTCTGCCTACTAACTGCGGGAAAGGCTCAGAAGCAGCCTAGAAATGTAAATGGTGGCTTTTTCTTAACACGTCTTGACCATTTATTGGATCCTAATCGCATCTATACACTACAAACATCTGATTTTGCTCTTCTCAATCCGAACACAAAGACTTGTCCTATATTTCGAACAAGTAGAGATGCCGAATTAACAGCCAAAATCTATCGTGCGTCTTCTGTCTTATGGAATGAACACACAAACAATAACCCTTGGCACGTTAAGTTCAATAGTATGTTTCATTTATCAAATGATTCTGATTTATTTCGTACATACGAACATCTTACAGAACGCGGTGCGATTTTGAATGGAAACCGTTTTTGCACCCCCGAAGGGATTGTCTATGTTCCATTGTACGAAGGTAAAATGATTTGGTTGTATAACCATCATTATGGCACTTGGCCAACGAGCGGAGAACGTCCTAACTCCATTGACTCTCCATCGCTCGAAAACATGGCTAATCCATCAGACAACATTATTCCTTGGTATTGGGTTCCACTGGAAGAAGTGCATAAGCGACTAATCAAGACGAATAATAACAATGATGTGACTTGGAAATGGAAACATTCGTATCTGACAGGTTTTCGTGACATTACAAATGCCACAAATGAGAGAACTTTTATAATTTCCATTATTCCAACCGAGTTAGGTGTTGGCAACAGCACCACTCTACTTTACGTAGAGGGTGCTGTGGCCAACACCTATGTGCTGGCAACAACCTCCTCCATACCATTTGATTATGTCGTTAGACAAAAACTTGGTGGAAGCCATGCAAGTATCAGTTTTGTCAAACAATTTCCAATAATACCATTCGAAAAGATTCCCGAGAATCTCCGTTGGGAGATTACCCGCCGCGTTGCCGAACTAACTTATTTCAACCACGACCTCGATGGCTGGGCCGAAGAACTCTATGCCGAATTGACCGACGAGCAGAAAGTTGAGCTTCCACAATTGGCCGACAAGAAGCCATTCATTTTCAATCCAGAACGACGATCTGTCCTTCAGGCTGAACTCGATGCTATTATCGGACACTTATACGGCTTGAATACAGAAGATATGCGCTACATCCTCGATCCGGAAGATGTCTGTGGCAAGGGATGTATCAATGAGACATTCAGAGTGCTGAAGGACAACGAAATCCGTCAATATGGCGAGTACCGAACAAAGCGTCTTGTTATGGAAGCTTGGTACAGGTTTGGATATGATAATTAAACAAATAAGACAATATGAAACCACCGCTTGGAAAATTAGAAAATGTAGAACTTAGGGACTACTGGAAAGATGAGGCTAAAGAATTCACGCCTTGGCTTGCAGAGGATGATAACATCAATCTCCTTGGAGAAACCATTGGAATGGAATTGGAGGTTCAAGAGCAGGAAGCCAAAGTCGGAACTTTTTCGGCTGACATTCTCTGCAAAGACATCACAACAGACAGGTGTGTAGTGATAGAGAACCAGTTGGAAAAGACAGACCACGACCACCTTGGCAAGGTTATCACATACTGTTCAGGACTTGATGCTTACACCGCTATATGGATTGCTAAGAACTTCAATGAAGAACATAGGGCTGCCATCGACTGGCTCAACAGCATAACAGATGACAACTACAACTTCTTCGGTATTGAAGTCCGGCTTTTCAAGATTGGCGATAGTGCTATGGCTCCCCAGTTTGACATTGTTGCAAAACCAAACAACTGGTCAAAATCGATCAAGAAACAGGTGTCTGCCACTACGGAGACAGAAAAACTCAGAATGGAGTACTGGACAGCCTTCCACAACTATGTGGACGAGAAAGGACTTGACGTTCTTAAGCACGCAGGTGCAACCACAGACCATTGGTGTGATTTCAGAGTAGGTATTGCAGGGTTCCATTATGCCTGCATCCTGACAGTTAAAAACTGGATCGGCGTTCAGGTTTATCTGGGAAGTGATAATCCTACACAAAACAAATCAAGATATGATTTGATTGAGAAAGATTGCAAGTCTGAAATAGACCAACTTGACAGTAAGAAGATTGAGTGGAAGAGGTTGGATGACAAGAAGGCTTCTTATGTCAATGTGAAACAACAAGCCGATATTAGAGATAAGTCTGATTGGCCGAGACAGTTTGACTGGATGTATAAGACAGTGATGGGACTGCATAAGATAGTCAAACCCTATTATGGGGACATCAGAAAGATAAAATAGTCCAATCTACTATTTTGTTTTGGGAGTGTTGAAACAAGTCTGTTAAAATTCTGCCAAGAAAGGCAAGTGATTATATAATTAGGAAATACTGATAGTATGGACTGCAAGCTCTTCGGCTGGGCAAAGAACAAGAAAGGGGAAACCGTCTGTGTCTCAGATGTGCCAAAGGGAATCGCCTGCGATTGTCTTTGCCCTCATTGTAATGCCCCGTTGCTTGCAAGAAAAGGGGAAGTTAGAAAACCTCATTTTGCTCATACAAAAGGTATGGAATGCCAACATGGTTACGAGGCTTCCGTCCACTTACTTGCCAAAGAGGTGCTCAAAGAGACCAAGACTCTTTGTTTGCCAAGATTCGCAGTGCGACGTGATCACACAACAGGAAAAGAAAGAATCCTGATACATAATTCAAGAAAGAGCAAAAACAGGGATTGTGAAATCCACGACCCCGAATTGGTCGAATTGATGGGCATCTTGAGTATAGATTCTCCGTATTACGCAGATGACAAGCAAAAGCCACCCGTGACATTCGACGAAATCCTTGTTGAGCAATTCAGAGGAGATGTCAAGCCGGATGCAATTGCCATCAAGGATGGCCATGAATTGTTTGTGGAGTTCTTGTTCACCCACGCCGTTGACAATGAAAAATACCAGAAATTGGTTGAATCCAAAGCTGCCTGCATAGAAATCGACCTGTCCAATATCAAGCTGAAAAACGATAGGGATTCCGATTTCAACGCGATGGCAAAATACTTCATAGACAAATCCAACATACGTTGGATATACTATCCTGAAGCCATTGAAAAGATTCGCGAGAAACTGAAAAACATAAAGTGGGGAAGCCATGAAAAGACAAGTCTCAGAAACTACTCAACACCCGATGCGGTGACGCTCAAAAGACAAAACAAAAGGCAAGTTGAATATCAACGGACTGCGTACAGTAAAAAGGACTCTGACTTTATGTACGGACAGAATTGCTGCGACATCCAAAGAATAGTTGAGTCTGGAGGGGATGAAGTATGCACATACGTCAAAGAAATACGAGAGATAAGGCAGCGCGGCGGGTATCCATGGCAAGACATGATTGACGGCAAGCGGGAACAATGCAGAAGATGTCCTGACCATAAAACAGACTGTTATAATATGGTTTTCTGTTCAAGGTATACGAACTATCTATGATTGTTTGAGAATTTGTTTTGTTGCAACCGGTTTATGGACAATCGATGCAGAAAGAAGAATAATTTTGTAGTTTAAAAATAATGTATATGGCATATTCGACTCTATTTTTGGTGGGGAATGGTATGGATAAAGCAGCGGATTATCCAACAGGCTACAGCGATTTTTATCAGAGTGTCTATTTCAACAAACTGCTATCCGATAAGAATCCGATTGCCTTGTATGTACAAGAAAAGAACACTATTGAAAATTGGGCTGACCTGGAACAGGAACTGTTCAATTATGCAAGCGATGATGAAATAATAGCACTACATCCGAATTTGGAAGAAGACTTCAAGCAGGTGAGAATGGCACTTTATATGTACATCTACAAGAAGGTTGAATATTCAAGACATGATGGCTATAACAAGAAAGTCTTGGATCTTCAACATTTTCTCACCCAGCTTTTTTCCGAAGACCAAAACATTCGCTTCTTCTCTTTTAACTACACGACAATCTTTGATGACATTTGGGAGGAAGCCAATAAAGTCAAACCCGTGATTCAACATGTTCACGGCAATGTGAATGGCATCGAAACAGATGGCAACAACATCGTTTTGGGCATAGATGAATCTATGCAAGTAAAACAAGTCTATAATTTCTTGTATAAACCCTACAATGTCTCCTTTAACAATTACGAGTTCTTAAACGCCATAAAAGAGGCAAAACGAATAATAATATTCGGTTGCTCGATGGGTGATTCTGACAGATGGTATTTTGAAACTCTATTCAACAATTGTACTAATAAGCTTGTGGAGATTATTGCCTATGGTGAAGATGAAAGAAGAAGAAGTGAGCACCGTATAACTGAACTCACAAACAAAACGATAGCAACATTTTCTTCAGAAACGCAATTAAAAACTTTTGACAACTCTAATATAGGAACTCTTATCCATTCAAGAGACAGCTATTACAATTATTACAATCCATCTTTCCTTGATTCGCTGAGAAACAAATCATAAACAATCATAAACAAACCTTATCGTCATGAAAAAAGCTATTCTATTCACAATTTTATTTGCAGGCCTATTCTGCCTCCCATCCTGCAACTTTAACATCAACGGCAACGATAAGACTACCGAAAAGGAAAAAGTTGTCGAATCAAAACACTGGACTATAGAGCAACTCGAACAGAGAAAGGGAGAGTTGATTGAAAAGTTCGAGATTGACATCAACGATGCCGACAGGGGGATACACATAGACTCAATATCGTTCAAGTATCATTCACAAGGAAACTACGGTCCGATATTCATAGCGACCATCAAAGGTACGGAGTGGCATGAAGTGTTCACCACATATCCACCGTCCAAGAGCAAGCCGAAGCCATTTGAGTCCAAATTCTTTATGGAAGAAGGGGCTGATGGCGAAATTGCTTGGAACAACTATGATATAGTCAAGAACATCTGGTGATTAATATTTTAGATTAAATGATCCACATCATCCCAAGCGAGTTCAACAAGGACCTCGAACTGAAGCTCGCCTATTCCATCAAGGCAGGGTTCCCGTCACCCGCCGAGGACTACCAGCACGACACCCTCGATTTCAACAGGGACCTAATCAAGCACCCCGAGGCCACCTTCTACGGCCGTGTCGATGGTGATTCTATGGTTGACGCCGGCATCCACGACGGTGACATCGCCATCATAGACCGGAGTGTCGAGCCTGCTGACGGGGATGTGATTGTCGCTTTCGTCAATAACGAATTCACCATAAAGTACCTTGACCTTTCCCATAAGTCCGAAGGATACATAGAACTCCGTCCCGCCAACAGGAACTACCACCCCATCAAAATCGACGACGACGACAACTTCGAGGTGTGGGGAGTGGTCGTCTGGACCATCAGGAACTGGAAGAAATAACCCTATGTACGGCATCATCGACTGTGACAACTGCTACGTCTCCTGTGAGAGGGTCTTCCGTCCCGACTTGGACGGGAAACCCGTCGTCGTTCTCTCAAACAACGACGGCTGCATAGTCGCCCGTTCCAACGAGGCCAAGAAGCTCGGCATTAAGGCCGGGCTTCCGTACTTCAAACTTCAGCAGGAGTTCCCCAATCAGAAGATAGCCGTCTTTTCCTCCAACTACGAACTCTACGGGGAACTGACCTCCCGTGTGGTGGAGATTATCCGTCAGGAAGCTCCACAATACTTCCGTTATTCCATTGACGAGTGCTTCGTCTATCTGGACGGTATGGAAAGTATAGACCTTAAACAATGGGGTGAGAACCTGCACAAACGTATCAAGAAATCGGTTAGAGTCCCTGTCTCTGTCGGCCTGGCTCCGAACAAGACACTTGCCAAGATGGCGAGTCACTTCGCCAAGAAATACTCCGGTTACCGACACTGCTGCCTGATTGACTCCGATGAAAAGAGAATTAAGGCGTTGAAGTTGTATCCCGTTGATGATGTCTGGGGGATTGGGAGAAGGTATGCAGCAAAACTTGATTCGTTGGGGGTACATACTGCCTATGAGTTTGCCTCAATGACGAAGGAAGCCGTGAACGCCACTTTTCATAATGTGGTCATATTCCGTACTTGGGCGGAGTTGAACGGAATGGACTGTGTTCCCAATGAGGAGATGGCCAAGAAGAAGAGTATCTGCACGAGCCGGAGTTTCAACGGGATGATTTCAGACCTTGACACTTTGAAAATCCACGTCGCCAACTATGCCGCCAGATGTGCCGAAAAGTTGAGAAAACAGAATACGGTTGCATCCATCATCGGTGTATTCTTGAACACAAACTACTTTCGGGACGATTTGCCCCAATACTGGCAGTTTAAGGAGGTCAATCTACCTACGGCCACCAATTCCACCACCACGATGGTGAAAGCCGCCCACGGGGTCTTAAAAGACATCTACAAGAAAGGGTATCAGTATAAGAAGGCAGGTGTGATTGTGATGGGCATAGGGGCCGATTCACCCATCCAGCTCAACCTGTTCGACATCAACGCCGAACGTTTCGAGAAACTGAAGTCCTTGGACAAGGTGATTGACAGGATAAACAAGGTGAACGGGACGG
>Ga0310694_10003666_pt1 | contig 15035 bp, 11 predicted proteins | sample 174DNAGHGhighgp2_FD_203884 | JGI IMG/M metagenome (GOLD analysis project Ga0310694, IMG submission 203884) | Sheep rumen microbial communities from Palmerston North, Manawatu-Wanganui, New Zealand - 1742 DNA GHGhigh gp2 (v2) (version 2) | ecosystem: Host-associated > Mammals > Digestive system... | reverse complement strand
CCGCGCGGTTGCGCGGCTTGTGCGAGCTTCGCACTGGGAAAAGACTGTGGTGGACATCTGGCGAAGGACAGGATGGACGCAGGGGTTCTTCCAGCATTAATCGCTGTGAATAAATCGCCGTCCGCGCTGTGCTCGGTAGTGTAAACCTAAACGCCGCAGTTGGATTTTATAAATGCGGCAAGCAAATATAGTGATTTTCAGCCGCAAAGAATGCAAAGAACTCAAAGGCTTTGCGAACTATGCGTTCTTTGCGGCTCACCATATTTCATTGCCGGAGCAATAGTTTTTAGCCGCAATGGTCGCAAAGCGTATCATAATGGGGGACTGTATTACGAATTATCCAAGCTTGTTTTCTGCTTTTGGTTTTCACCAATTGGATGAATTGCTGCACAGAAAGACCAGCATGTATAATCAAGAAACACATCCCTTCTTTGTGTTCTTCGCGCACTTTGCGGCTAATAGAAACATGAAGCGGCTGTTCAACTACATTTTTAAGGGTAAACAGATCCCTTCCCCAACGCAAACACGAACCAGCGGGTGGTTGACCCTCAACCAGCAGGTGGTTCTCATCTGGATAGGGACAGACCTCATAAAATCAATCAAGTTCTCTGATTGCTTGCCTCCGTATCGCCATCTGCCACACCTCCGTCTGGCGCTATGCCTCACGCCGCATTCGGTGCCGAACGCTGCCCATGCGTCGAGAAGAGGTCTGTCCCTCCGCTGCTGAACGCCATTATGCGTGGCCGCCTTCGCCAGAAAAGTCCGGCGAACACGCCGCCCATCCTCTCCACGAACCTGCGGCTGCCGATGATCACCCCATTCGACAGCCGCCTGTCCCTCCCGCCCCCATCTGGGGACAGACCCTCCGCACCCATGCCGACGAGGGACAGACCCTTCCGGGCGAAGGCGTAGCCGAGCGCCGCCGCGCCGAGCGCGCTCCAGGCGTAGTCTGCCGCACGGCGCACAATTCCGGCCCGCACGGGGTTCAGGTGAATATAGCGCACCAGTGTGCGCAGGTACTCGCCGTTCTCCACAAGCACGCTCTTGAAGCGTCCCGCCCAAAGCGTCCCTTCATGCCCGAACTCGCCGTTGAACCACTGCGACACGCGCTGCTTGAACGTCTTCATGAACTCGCTCAGGTCACCCATCCGCGCGCGCAGCCGTTCGAGCATGGCGGTGGCCTCGTCGTGCCGCCCATCGCGCCGCAGCGCCGAGATCCGCCGCTCCAGCGTCTCCAGACTCTGCCCGCCATAAAGGACGCCGACGCGCCGCAGCACCTCGCCGTCGCCGACATCCCTGCGTGCCGGCACGTGGACGCATACGTGGATGTGGTTGTCCATGATCGCGTACGTCACAACGTCCACGCCGCTGAACTCCGCAGACCTGCGGAGCATGTCCAGCATGCGCCTCTTCCTGTCCGCGCCCCCTATCAGGAACGCCTTGTTCGCAACCCGCGTGACGACGTGGTAGTATGCCTCGCCGTCAGCCTTTATCCTGTTCATTCTTGCCATGTTAGCCTTTCCGCGACGCTTATGCGTCGACAGGTGGTAAGATACCAAAAACGCCAGAAAGAGTTGTTAAAAAATTGTTAAATTTTTGTTAAAAATTTGTTAAGCCTCTCGCCGCAAAACAGGGCCTGTCCCCACAGGTATTCCAGCCACAAGCAAGGCCTGTCCCCACAAGAATTCAGCCACAAGCAGGGTCTGTCCCCACAGGTATTCCAGCCCCCACAGGTATTCTGCCACGAACAGGGTCTGTCCCCACAGGGTCCAAGTAGCGGAAGCAATCATCAAGGTTATCCTCATCTCAATGGGTCTCATAATTCCCCTTGATTAAGCTAAGGCATTCTGAGCATGTGGCTCATAATTCCCCTCCGTGTGGCTCATAATTCCCCTTCGCGTGGCTCATAATTCCCCTTCGCGTGGCTCATAATTCCCCCTCTTCAAGGGAAGCCAAACGCCATTTCTTGCCCAGATGCCCACCGTAAAAACGAAAGAGGCGCGGAAACCGCGCCTCTTCGTTTTTTCGGTAGGGTCACGCGTCCCCGCGTGACCGCAAACCGCATCTTGGCTTACAGGCTCAGTACACACTTGTAGAACTTGTAGCTCGACGAAGCCGCATTGACGTCCGTCCAGTTCGTGAGGTCGTTCGAACCCTTGAGCTGAGGCGTGACGTTGTAGCCCGTAGGAACGGTGACAACGGGAGCACCGTTTTCATCGAACGTGATGTCGAGCTTGAAGTCTTCCTCCGCTTCCGCAACCGCTGCCGCATTCGGCTCGCAGTTCAGCATGAACGCATCGACGTAGGCAGCCGGCGTTGTCGTCGCATCGGTGAACGCAACGTTGTTCGACTTGGCCCAGTCGGTGAGCTTCTTGGCGTCAGCCGTCGCAAGGGCGGAATCCGCCAGAGCCGGATACTGCTGAGCCGCAGTCGTGCCAGCCGTAATAGTCGACGAATCGTCAACCCAGCCAGCAGGAGCCGGGGCGGCATACTGCGCAGCGTAGAGCTTGTTGTCGGGACGCGCGAAGTAGATCGTCGTCTCGTCGTCCGTCACATACACCGTGTTGCCGTAGCGGTTGGCGTCGGAGATGTCGCCGAAGCCCGCCTCCGTAAGGGCATCCTCATCGAAGGACTTGGTGCGCGAAGCCGTCACCGTGCCCGTGGCCGGGACCGACAGCGCATAGACGTTCAGCACGTCAGCCTTGGTCGCTCCATTGTTGGTTGATGTCGCAACCGTCAGGTGCGGAGTCGCGTCATTGCCCTCAGCATCAACAGTGTTGACACCGGAGACGCAGAGCGTACCGTAGCTGTGGGCCGGGAGATCCGTAATCATATCGGTCGCCGTCCAGCTTGCAACCGTATCGCCAGTCATATCGATGACGGCAATCTTGCCAGTGTCAACCAGACCGAATACGAGGTCACGGCCGTTGATGCGCGCATACGCAAGGCTGCGGCCACGGCCGCTGGCAGTTACTGCACCAACCTTCGTCAGCGTCGTACCGCCGTTGGACACCATCCACTTGTAATAGGTTGTATTCGGACTCGTGACGGAGTTGGAGAACAGGTACCGGCCGTCCGGCGAGAACGCCGCAGCATCAAACGCAATCGAATCAGACAGCGTGACCGCGGTCCCATTGCCACCACCCGCCAGCGGGAACACATACATCTTGTTGTTACCATCAGTGTACGAAAGTGTCATTACAATGCCAAGCGTCTTGGAGATCGCAACACCGCGGAAACCAGCAGTTGCATAGTCGCTCGTAGGAATCTGATAAACAGCAGTCAGCGCATTCGTGCCATCAACCTGATACAGGTCGAACCGGAGCGGGTTGGTGGAGTACGTCAAGCCGAGGTACTCGCCCTCGCCCTGGCCGTGGAACGCGGAAACGATGTTGCCGGTCTGACCAGGCAGATTCTCCGCGAGCACAACCGCCGCCGGAGCTTCGTACCACGGATGCTCCGCAGCATAACTGGGCACCCAGTAGGTGGTCACGCCGTCAGCAGTGGCCGACTTCGGAGCCGCAAGACCAGCCGCAGACGTAATGGCATACGACGGGGTGGCGAGAGCCGTGTCAAACGCAATCGTGCCAGCCGCCGTAAACTCATACGTCGCCGTCGCAGCCGCATTCATCACCTTGTAGGTGTTGCCAGCCGCCAGAGCGTTGTCAGCCACGAAGGTGGCGACATCGCCATCAACCGTCGCGAAGTTCAGGCCAGGCGTTGCAGCACCCGTGTAGGAAACGACCGTCGCATTGCCCTTCACGCCGCTCAGCGTAACCGTGCTACTCTGATGGTGGAACAGCTTGTAGGCAACTGTGGAGTCGCAGTCCGTGATGGTCGTAGCGAGTCCGATGTAGCCAATCAACGAACCCGTCTCACCCGAACCGGCAATCGTGCCGTTGTTCTGGCAGTTGCGAATCGTGACAGCCGAGCCACCCTGCGTGATCATGGCAATGCCGCCGCACTTGTTGGGCTTGAGCGAGGTCATGTTCACGTTGTTCGTGCAGCTTTCAACCAGTGTACCAGACGTGAGGTATCCGACGATGCCGCCGAAACCCTTGTCGCAGGAGACCGTACCAACAAGCGTGGTCAGGTTGCGGAGCGTCGAGTTCTTGGCGACACCGACGAACGTTGCGCCAGACTCAAGGGAGCTGTTCTGAGCCGTGTCAGCCGCGAAGAGCGAACCGGCATACTGAATCTTAAGGTTCTGGATTGTCGCACCATAGGTGGAGTTGAAGAAGCCGCAGTAGTCAAGACCGCCGCCGACCATCTGGAAGCCAGAGATTGTGTGGTTCTGACCATCGAAGGTGCCCTGGAACGCAGCGGCATTGAAGCCATCGGTAGAGTAGATGTCTTTGCCGTTCTGAACACCAATGCCCGGCCACGCCTCGTCGAGCGCGATGTCGGCCGTCAGCTTGAAGGTCTCGCCAGCAGTCGCAAGCTTCAATTCATTGGTGGTGACGGAGATACCCTTCTGGAAGCGCTTGAGCTCGGCTAGGTTGTCGATCTCATACGCACCGTCAACGGCGGCACCGAGGTAGTCTGCCCAGGTGAACGTCGCGGTGGACGCATCAATCGAGGTCGCGTCGGATGCGGCAACAAGCTCCATCACCTTGGATGCGCCATCGGCGTTCTGGAAGGAGAACCTTACGGTGTCGCCAGCAATGGGAGCGATATGCAAAGGTGAAGTGGCAGTGCCATCAATCGGAACCAGCGTTGCGGTGCCGATCGTGTAGCCCACCGGCGTGATGCCTGCCGGCCACACCAGCGTGAAGTCCAGCGCCGTCGGGAACGCATCAGTCGTGAACGACAGCTCGTCAACCGCGCCTTCACCTGCGAAACCTACGCCTGCGAGCTGCGTGTTGGACGTGCCGAGCAGCGACGGGAACGCATAGGTGTCAACGCCATGCAGATTCATCGTAGACTGAAGCCTCTCTCCATCCAGATAGATGTTGAACTGGAGCAGGCCATCCGCCACAAACGACTTCACGGTGAGGCGATACCACTTCGTGATATCAAAGCTGCTTGCGAGAACGATATCATTCGTGGTAAGCGACTCAGGTATACCCATGAGGTCGTCTGCAGGTTTGTAATCCGCCGTCTTGACCTTGAGCTCGTTGCCGGTGACATCGCCATTCTCATTCGTCACGTTCTGGACGTAAATCATCAGCTTGTCGCCGGCATTGGCGACCACTTCATCCGTAGCCGGCGTAGCCGTGAACTGGACGAGCGTATCGACGTAGATGCTGCCGCCTTCCGAAATGGTCTCGGGAGCACTGCCAATCTTGCAGAGCAGAGGATCGGTTCCTGTGCTAACCTTCAGGTACTTCGTGTCAGCCGAATTGCGGAACTGGGCCGGACGGTCGCCCGCAAAGTTGACTGATTCGCCGACAATCGTAGATTCGTTGTCGCCGGACGCGCCCGTGAAATCGAAGTACGAACTCATCGTAGAGTCAGCTGTCGCGCCTACGGTGAAAGCTTCGAAGTCCGTCGAGCCGTTGTAGTCGGTTGCCTGCGATGCGGTGGTGAGGCCGATGGCTGCCGCCGCAGCAAGCATAAACTTCAATCTTTTCATTCTGTTTTTCCTTTGTTGTTTTCCCATGAAGAACGGTCAGTCCGCCCCTCATGAGGGCCGACTCTTCCGTTGACAGCCCTTAAGGTATCATAACCCGTTTGCGGATGCAAGCGAAAATTTTAATTTTTTTTTGAGGGGGTCATTCCACGGTCACAGACCACGGACCGGAAGCGGGGCGCTTCACGATGGCCTGTCCGCGGCCGACGCCATCCACGACAACGCCCGTGACGGAGGCCGTATGCCGCTTGAGCTTCTTGCGTCCGTTGGCCGCTTCGGCAAGCGAGCATATCTTGAAGGAGCCCCTGAACACGCCAGACTTCGGCGTGTAGGTGAGCCTCATGCCGGATCTGTTGGTGCGGCCGCGCGATTCGTCGATCACGAGACGGTACGAATCGCCGCCCTTCTCCTTCGCGACCTTGACGGATGCCGCCTTGGCGAACTGCCAGCGTCCGCCCTTCACGACCACAGGCTCGCCCGAGGTCGGCAGCAGTTCGGCAACCACCTCGCCGCCGTCGTCCGGCGCGAAGTCGCAGTAGGGCACGCACACCTTCGGCGCAGCGGCAGACAGAGCGCCGCCCACAGACGCAGTGGCCACCCGTAATCCGCCATCCAAGCCGGACACGCCAGAGAATTCGTTCCCGGAGATGGTCAATTCCACCGCGTCAATCCCATCGCCTAGGGATACCGTCACGCTATCGGCGCCCAGCACATCGACAGACTTCGCCTTGTATGAGGTCTTCTTGCCGTCCAAGCCCGTAAACGTGGCCGACACCTTTGCGACGCCCTTGCCGCTCGCCTTGCCGCACTTCACCTCGAAGATTCCCAGAACCTCGTCTGCCGGCAGCGTTGAGGAAAACGCCGCCCCCCTCAGCGTGCGGGATTTCTGCCATTTCTCCGAGACGACGCAATCCTTCACGTCGATTTCGGCAGACGCCGCCCCCGTACGCACCCTATACTGGGAGATGACGGCGTACGTCTCGCGCATCGTGCGAACGTTATCATGCATGGAATCGCCGAGAGCGCTGCCCGTGACGGGGTGGCGGAGATCGGGGGAGGAATAGTAGGGGATCTCATCATATGTAGGGGTGAACCACCCGCCATCCGTTGAATTGTAGCCCATGACCGTATAATAGTACCTGCGGTCGATCAAGTCCCTGTACATGAGCGCCGAGGAATACAGGAACAGCTGCGGGCCCGGCACAGAATATCTGGGGCTGAGACGGTCCGAATGTCCAGCGCCCAACATATGCCCCACCTCGTGGGAGAAGGTGTTGTCAGTCTCGATCACGCGTATGTCGCAGGCACCATATGCGGCATCCCTGCACTCGTTTACAGCGGCCTTGTTCCACCCATAAAGGCCCATGAGGCAATCATATTCAAGGCCATAGCTGATGCCGACCGTTCCGGCGATATCATCCACGGTCTTTGCCTTCGGCTGACTGTTGGCGACAACCATCACAACATCGGCGCCCAAGCGGTCGCGCTCATCGCGAATCGCCTTCCATGGCTGTTCCCATCCGCCAACGATCTGCTCCACGGCGACGGATAGCACCTCATACTTGTCGTTACCGCAGTCGCGCGTAACGTCGAAGTCTGCCGCAAACACGCCTCTGAGCGTAACCCTGAAGTCGTCTGCAAGCCCGCTGTTCGCCAGCACGGCGTTCATCTTTGCGATCTGGCTCTCGGCAAAACCATTCGCGCTGCGGTGGTGAGAAGCGAGCCAGGATATTGCGGTGGCGTCATACACCACAAGCACGTCAATCTCGTTCGTCACCGAATCGGCAGGCCAGCCCAAGGTGATGTCGCGGAATGTGAGAACCTTGGAAAAGGTTCTCCGCGCCCCGGAAGCCGATGCGGACGGGACCCGCTTGGTGCGGCAGCTGCGCTGGGGGTTTACGCTCTTCGCCTCAACCGACACCGACATCCCGCCCGGCGTATCGGCGACATGCCAGATGCGCTGCGTCTGCCAGTCATCCACATCCATGGTCCATCCGCCGTCCGCAGCGGTTATCGTCGCATTGATCGAACCGGAGTAGCCATCCAGCGAGCCGAGATAAACATTCGGCGAGGATTGGGCGCTCACCGTAACCTCGCGCAACCCGCCATCTGCGGCGAACTGCAGCACATCCCCAATCTCCATGCCTTCCGCCGCCCAAAGCGCAGCGGCAAACGACAGCAACATGCAATACAACTTTCTCATTTCTCTTTTCCTTTCTGCTTTAAGTTTAATCATCGGTATCGACATCGGACGGCTTGTATTCCTCCCTGAGCCATTTTTCTGCGGTGGCGCGATCCACGAATTCATCGCCAGTCACGAACTCATAGGTCTCCTTGGCCTTCGCGATGCCCTGTTCGGAGCCGCCGGCCTCAATTATCCGAAGCAGGGAGTTGACGGCGAGTTTTTCATCCACGCCGATGTATTCGCCGGAAATCTCTTCGAGCGAATCTTCGTTCGTGAGCACATGCATCGCCAGCTCAACGACCCCAACCTTGTCGGCATCGTTCTCCATCTGCGATACGGCCATGGACCACTCGTTGAAAGCCGAATCCCGAACGTCATCATCGGCATCCGCCATGAATGGAGTGAGCTCCGGCAGCGCCTTGACCCCAAATCCGCCGAGGGTATCAACCATCGCCTGACGCACCTCAACGCTGTCGGATGCGAGGGCGGTGGCGGCAAGAGAGCGAGCGGCCGCCAAATCCTCCTTTTCCTCCGCCGCCTCGATCGCCTCCTTCAGCTTCTTGTTTTCTGGGGAGAGGTTGCTGTCATCATCGTCTCCATCATCTTCCTCCACCTGCCATGCGGTGGGATCAGCGATCTGCCGCCTTGCCTTTACCGGCTTAGCCTTGGTGCGGACGTCGCTTTTGTGATGTTTCTTCGCCACGGACTGAACGGGCTTGACGGGGGGCGGCGTTTCATCTTTTGCCGTCTTGCCCGCCAATGGCCATCCGCCCAACGTCCATACGCCGTAAATGAGCAGAACGGCCACAAGCACGATCCAGCCCTTAAGTTCCATCCATGCGTTGCGGCGAAGCGTCAGCCAGACGGCAGGGACAAGGAGCACGACATCCCTGCCAATCGCGAGCAGCAGTTCCGTGCGGCCTCCGACGGACGGCACGCCAAAACAGCCACAGTCGATCTCGAGCCCCCGCGCCAAAGCCGACGCAAGGGCAGCGATGAACATCAGAAGCAGCGACGCGATCAAAAGCGCCGACTCGCGCATCCACTTGGAGAACATGATCGCAAGGCCGGCAAGCAGCTCAACCATCGGAAGAATGAGCGAGAACAGCCCCACCATGCATTCCGGCAGCAGCTCGTATTTCATCACAATGTTGGCAAACAGTCCAGGATCCGCAATCTTGCTCCATGATGAATACACGAAAAGGACGCCCAGCGCAACCCTGCACAGGCCTTCAAGCCACTCAACCACAGAATTCTTCATACGCCATCACTCCCCCGCCAAAACGACAGGGCCTCCAAACCAGTTTACACGCTGTTCGTCATACACTCTCATATTGTTCAATATGCCAAGGGCCACAGCCAATGACACAATTCCGAGGATGACCCAAAAATCAAAATGCTTCCTCAAATCCATAATCCCATTCCTTTCATGACGTTTTCCATGCCAGCGACGAACCTTTCCGCGGCAAACCTTTTCGCGTTGGCGATGCAGGCATCGGGATTCCACGAGCGGCCCTCAAACGCCTCAATCGCTCCGCATAGCGAATCAACCGTCTGCTCCCTGAAGAACAGACCTGTTTCATCCGCCTTCACGGTCTCTAAAGCGCCACCCTTCCCGAAAGCCATTACCGGCGTTCCTGCTGCCTGCGCCTCAACAGGAACTATGCCAAAATCCTCCACGCCGGGAAACAGAAGAGCCTTGGCATGGGCAAACGCCTTTCTCAAACCGTCATTGGAGACGCGCCCAAGGAAAATGACATCCCCTCTGCCGCCAATCCTTCGCCGGAGCGTTTCCTGCAATCTGCCGTTGCCGACCACAACCAGGCGCCTGTTCAGCCTCAGGCATGCATCAATGGCAAGATCGGGCCGCTTGTAGTCACGCAGCTCCCCGGCATATAGATAATACGGGCTATCCGCAAATGGCGGGGGCGCGCTGGAATCGGCCACCGCCTGAGAGAAGAAATCAACATCAACCGGAGGATGCACCACCGAAGCCTTGCGGCCATAGATCCTACCAATGCGCTCCGCGACAAATTCCGAATTGGCAACGAACGCATCAACCGCGTCTGCACTCTCAAGGTCCTCGCGGCGAAGGTAGCCGGTGAACATCCGCATCGCCATTTTGCCGCCGAAACCCGCCGCGCGGTAGTATTCATCGTGCATATCCCACAGGTAACGCATGGGAGTATGGCAGTAGCATATATGCCGCATGTTCCTTGCCTTGCGTATCCCCTTTATCGGGCCTGACTCGCTGGAAATCACAAGGTCGTATCCGTCCAGCCTAAGCGAACGTGAAGCCAATGGCATGAACGGCAGATACGCCTGGGGATGATGTCGACCCAAGGGAAGTTTGGCGATGAAGGACTCCTTGACGGGATGCCCCCAGAGGCTTGCGCGCGACGTCTCTCCGAACCGTTCTGGCAGATATGCGTGAGTGAACATATCGGCCTCCGGCAGCATATTGCCCAGCGCGCGCAGAACCTTCTCGCCTCCACGCATGTTCGTGAGCCAATAATGGAGCAAGGCCGTTTTCATTTAGCCGCCTCCATCGCCGCCGAAAGCGCAGCGACATCTTCCACGGGGAAAAGCTGCGCATTGGGATAATCCCTAAGCACATCGCGATTCCCGGAGCAGTCGGACGCAATGACATTCCGGTTGCGCACAACCGCCTCCAGCATAAGGTACGGCATGCCTTCCCATCGACTTGGCGCAACAAGCGTTCTGCCGCATGTCATGTAAACACCTGCATCCGGAATCTCGCCCGAGAACTCGACGATATCCTCAATTCCATTGCCGGCGGCAAACCGTTTCATTTCCTCCAACGTGGAGCCGTCGCCAATCAAGAGCGTTCTACGCCCTGAGGCGCGAAGCGCATTCTGCGAACGGGCTATCGCCGCAAGCAGGATATCCTGCCCTTTCTGGAAGTCGAACCTTGCTATGCAGACGAACGCAAACTCATCCGCACCATACCGCAGGTTCAACGGTGCGGCAAATTCACTGCCATCGACCACGTTCGGCTCAACCATGATGGGCAATTCGGCGCCATACAGCTTCTTGATATCAATGGCGTCCGTATTGGTAAGCGCGATAATCCTGTCGCATCGATGATAAAGCCAACGCTCCAAAGACCGCCGAAGAGCCCGCTTTATCCTGTTCACTGGGGTGTGCGGCAGGAAATCATACTTCCTGAGGTGAATTCCATGCACGGTAAAGATGACCTTTCCGTGTGGGCGGCGAAACGGGTTCCTGAAAAGCTGCAGCAGCGCCTTAAGATGGTTTACATGTATGATATCGGCATTCCATCCGTTCATGGACGCCGCCGTGCATTCCCCTCTATCCGCAGTAAACACGTACGCCTCGTCATCAGGATGCGCCGCAATCTGCCGCCTGATGTACTCCATTCCGCCGCCGACGGATTCACTATCTATGAGAAATGCACGTTTCATGCCAAAACAACAAGCTGCCTCTTTCTAACAGGCCCCGCGCATAGAAAGCACGGCTCCAACCGTACGCATGAGAATCCAGATGTCAAGCCAAGGGCTCCAGTTAAGCACATAATAGGTATCAAGCGCTACCCGGCGGGCGTAATCAGTCTCGCTTCGCCCTGACACCTGCCAAAGACCTGTAATGCCAGGCTTCACTCTATAGAAGACCTTGTAGTCCTCTCCGTAATACGTGACCTCCTTCCAGACAATCGGCCGTGGGCCGATCAACGCCATCTCGCCGGCAAATACATTGAACAGCTGCGGCAGCTCATCCAGCGACGTTCGCCGCAGAAACCTGCCGAGCGGCGTAACGCGAGGATCCCCAAAGAGCTTGAAATTCTTTTCCCACTCCACCTTCTTTTTGGGATCAGACGCAAGAATCCGCTTAAGCCGATCATCTGCGTCATCATACATCGACCTGAACTTCCACACACGGATAGGGACGCCTTGCTTGCCGAGACGTTTCTGCCTATAGAACACAGGACCTCTGCTCGTAAGCTTTATCAACACCGGAATGATCAGAAAGAACGGCAGGAACACGATAAACGCCAGCACCGCCAGCACTTCGTCGAGCAACCATTTCTCCAGGCGCAAAATGCCAATGCGCCCCTGATTCACCATTTCAAGCCCCCCAAATCCGCCAACCGAAATGGCGCGTGCGCCAAGCACCGGGAAGGCCCTTGTCGTTGGCAAATACTCAACGTGCGTAAACCACTTGGCATATTCCGCCATCCTGCACTGGAACAGCCGGACATCCTGGCATACGACCAATACATTTACGCCCATCTTCTGGGCCGCAGGGACAATTTCCCGCAACTGGCTGTCGTTAAAACGTCGCACCACCCGAAAACCTATGTATGCGTTCGTCTCAAACTCCGCCGAAACGATGTCAGCAGCCGCGCCGCTTCCGGCAAAGAACACAGGAATGCGGCCGACCCCCAACGCAAACATGCATTTGCGCACAAGATTGCGGAATGGCTGGGACAACAGGGCAACAAGAAGGCCCGATGCGGCAATGACGACACGCGAATAGTCTTCTGTGGTCTGCCGCGCGAAAGCAAGCACGGCTATGATTCCGAAATGGGTAATCAGCGATGAACCTGCAAGGCGACGCAGCTCCTCAACCGGGGAAAGCGGGGCAGCCGGATGGAAAAACCTGCCATGGTACAGGCGAAAGATATAATTGATGAAAATGAAAACCGGCCCAACCGGCCACATGCGCAGATAAAACTCAGGTTCGTAATGCCCCAGCCCTACCCAATAATAGCCATACACGACCGCAAACCATACCCCATAAAGGAGCAGGCAATCTGTTATCGCCAAAACGGCTGTTCTAAAGATTCCCTGATTAAACATTGACCGAGATTATATCATTTGGAAACCAGGCCTTCAAGATGAGTGCGATAGAACTTCAAATCGGCTGCTGCGCAACGGATTGCGCCCGCTTCATCTTCAGGGAAGTCGTAGTCAAAGTGCACAGTGTAGCGCGGCTTCAACGCATACTGCGCAAGTATCTCGCGATAGCGGCTCCACGGGACAATGCCGTCGCCAGCCATGCAGAGATGCCGCCGCCACATCTTTGGATTCTTCGGATCGGGCTCGAACCAGAAATCCTTCAGGCATAGGATATCTATCCACGGGGCAACTATGCCAATCGAATGCATCCACGACGGTCCGGTCTCCGCCTGGGCATGCATTACGTCATATTGCACACCAACGTATTTCGGGTCGAAATCGTGCAGCACCTGTGCAAGATCCCACACTACGCTGCCGAACAGCTCAATCTTGGGATTGTAGGTGCTGTGGTTCTGGTAGCAGGCTTTCATGCCCGTCTTCCGCGCAAGGCGCTCCAACGACTCAAAGCCTCGCTTCACATCATCGAGATTGGCCTGCATCGTCTTGGCGGGGTCGTAGCGGAAGTAGTCGCCACGAAAGCTCAGATATCCCGCGTCTGCCGCCGCCAACGCAACATCCTCTGCGCCAGGATCGTCGCCTCTCAGGAACGACACCACAAGCGACTCCGCTTTCAGTCCCGCCCTCTCCGCGGCGCGTTTTGCGCGCTTCAAATCGCGCGCGGCGTTTGACGGTTCTATGAATCCACCGGGGCGCGCCGTCCACTCCACGCCATCATAGCCGCATTGCCTCATCACGGCAGCCGCGCGGTCGTAGTCCCTGATGAACTGGAACACACGCGAAAACACATGGTACTCAGGCTTCGCCACCGCAATGGGAGAAACGCAATCCGTCGCATCTGGCGCCGCGAATGTCGCGCCAGCCGCAGCAAGCGCAACCGTTCCGATGAAATCCCTTCTGTTCAGCATCATTTCGATCCCCTTTCCATTCGCCACGCCTCAGCAGACATCAGAACACACGCCTGTTCCGCAGATAGAGCAGCAATCCGCCGATGGCCGCGAGGATTACCGAGCATATCGCTGACAGAGCCCAGAACACCCACTCCGCCCCTTGCTGGGGATCGTCCACGAACGGCAGGTTGACGTTCATTCCAAACGCCGACGTCACCACGGTAGGCACCGCCAGAAGAATTGTGGCGACCGCAAGCCACTTCATCACACGGTTCAGGTTGTTGTTAATGACGGATGCAAACGTATCCATCGTGCCGTTCAAGACCGCAGCATGTATCGTCGCCGTTTCAAGGGCCTGCTGGTATTCAACCTCTGCATCCTCAAGCATGTCGTGGTCGTCCTCTGTCATATTGAGCTGCCGCGCATGGTCGAGGCGGTTTATGAGGATGTTGTCCGCTTTGAGCGAAGTGGAGAAATAGACGAGCGCCTTCTGGTACGTGAGCAGCTTCCAGAGCGTTTCGTTGGAGATCGATTCGTGAAGGTCGTCTTCGAGGTTCTCAGTCTTCGTGTGCATGTCGCGAAGATACCGAAGGAAAAGCACGGCGGCATGCCACAGCAGACGAAACAGGAAGCGGTTGCTGTCGCATGGCGGACATACGCGGCGAATCTGATCGAGGAATGCCGCGGTCACCGGCGTAGGCTGCGAACAGATCGTAATGACCGACTGTCCGAACAGGACAACTCCCAAAGGAATCGTCTCGTACGGCAGAACCGTTTCGTCATCCTCGTCGCCGCGCACTGGATACGGCACGTGCACAATCACGAGCGATACGCCATCCTCGTTCTCGAAGCGAGGCCGTTCCTCACGGTCAAGCGGGTCTGTAAGGAAGTCTCTCGGCACCTGCGAAAAGGAAAGAACCTGTTCCAGCTCGGCGGTTGTCGGCTCAGAAAGGTTAATCCAACAAGAAGACGAGAACTCTGCGGTCTCCTTAAGACCGCCGCTTTCCCATCTATAAATGGTCATCATGCTTCTCGTCCTCCTTTCCGTTCAAAAAACGGTGCGGAGTTTATCACAAACAGCGCAAAAATTCCAATAGGGAAATACGACCTTTTTCATCCTCGCCAAAATCGCTGTCCGGCATCATGGCGACAGCAGCTGCAAGATCGGTGTAGAGTCGCCCATTGGCCTGATATGCACGACGCTTCGCAAGTCCACGCAAGGCAGGCACGCGCATGCCTTCATCTGTGACGACTCGAGTTCCGAGCGCCGGCCCTGAATGGCAACGTGCACAACGGCGGGCCTTGAACTGCTCAAATCCCTGCAACCGTTCCGGGGAAAGGGCATCACGCCCACTGCAGAAGCGGTCAAACGAACCGTTCGCGGTCATAAGTGTATAGGAATAGTTGACGATGGTGCTCACAAGATTTGAACCAACAAATCCACCATCGCCAAAACGATCCTCAAAACGCTTGCGGATGCGTCCGTCACG
>Ga0310694_10003665_pt1 | contig 15036 bp, 14 predicted proteins | sample 174DNAGHGhighgp2_FD_203884 | JGI IMG/M metagenome (GOLD analysis project Ga0310694, IMG submission 203884) | Sheep rumen microbial communities from Palmerston North, Manawatu-Wanganui, New Zealand - 1742 DNA GHGhigh gp2 (v2) (version 2) | ecosystem: Host-associated > Mammals > Digestive system... | reverse complement strand
GCCATCAATATCTATCCTAAATCGCCAATTTTCAGGATCCAGTGTAATAATGAATTTTTCGCCTTTACCTTTTATCTTGTAATAACTTGACTCATCGGCTACTGCCCTCTGAGTTGTTATCCATGTGTTCGGTATGATTGTTTCCACATCGCCTGAAGGACCGATTCTCATGGACTCGGCAAATGCATCCCATTCATCGTATGATGATGTAAGACTATCAGCAAAAACGAACCTTGCATCACCATAGAATGAGTCACAATGATATTCGTACATGCCATCTTCAAGCAGAGTCATCTCGACACCGGCATTAGGCCTCCAGCCTTCGCCGAGAGGATAATCTCCGACAATATAATACTTTGCTTGTGCCGATAGGACAAACATCATGGCAATAATGGTTAGAAGTAATGATTTTTTCATGACAAATACTATTTTATAACTATTACTGGCGCAAAGATATAAGATTTCTTTTAGAATAGAAAAAAAGGGCACAAAACGTAAAATGGCCTTGGAAATCTCTATCATGATGACTTGAACATGAAGTAGTCGCAAACAAATGTTGCCTTGATGGCTTTTGTTTGCGACTACTATGTGTTGTTATTGATGTCTTTTTTTTACTTCATCAACTCGCCGATGCTGGTGGTGAGGTTGAACATGAAGGTGGAGGCGCCGGTGTGGGGACGCGCAAAGGCTGCCCCGAAACCAAAGGCACGAACCTTCAAGCCACCACACACCGAGAGTCCTGACATGAAGTCACGCTTGTAGGTAGCCATGTCGGTGCGGGTGCGGTAGTTATAGCCGATGCCCAGATATATATTGTTTGACGGCAGGATATCGGCGGCAAACACGAGGTGGCGCAGCAGGTTACTGCCGAAAGAGTCTTTCTTGATCAAGCCACTGTTGGGGTTGTTGACATCCTCGATCTTGTAGTAGGGCGACTTCCAGCGCGTGAGTTCATAAGCAGTGAGGTGCAGGCGGATGGGCGCCTTGCCCAGCATCTTGCTCACACCCACCTGGATGTCCCAGGGCAGGTTGTCCTTGAACTCGGTGAACTTTTTCACCTGACCACCCAGGTTCTTGGCGACCAACGAGGCCGTGAACTCATGATCAGGATCGTAGTAGTTGACACCGAGGTCGGCAGCCACCGCACCCGCAGTGTATGTCTCATACTTGGAATACAGGTACTTGACCGTGATACCGCCTCGAAAACGGCTGCTGATGTCGTGGCTGTAGGTGAGGCTGAAGGCCATGTCGCTGGCGGTGAAGGTGCCCGTCTTGGTGCCGTCGAGGGCGGCGCCCTGGATGTTACCGTAGCCGAAATACTGGACTCCGACAGCCATGGCACCATGCTCGCTCACGCCCTGCCCATAGCGCAATCCGGCAAAATTGGTATCGCCGATGTAGCGCATATAGTTGATGCCCACCTGATGGTCATACTCGGTTCCCAGCAGGGAGGGGTTCTGTTCCACCAGGTTGATGTCGTCGTCGATGATGGTGAGGTTGTGTCCACCCAGGCCATAGACGTGGCTCGATGAGGGCACGCTCAAGAAATTATAGGCCGTGGTCGTGGTGTTGTCACCGGCCATGGCAACGATGGCCACGGCAGCCGCGACGAGCAGTATCGATTGACGCAAAAAGGTTGTCATGTCATTATTCTATTATTGTTTCAATAATAATAGAACGAAGAAATCCTTTCTTTAGTATATTTCAATCCTCGGTTGTTTCTTCACTCAGCTCCTCACTCTCGCTGATCACCTGCCTGGCCAATTCCAGATCGCGCTCAAAGACCACGACCCTTACCGGGGCCATCCAGATGGCATTGGCGGTGCTGTCGACAATCACGCCGGCGGGGATGCCGCTGGCCTCGAGAGCGCCCTTGACGATATTGGCGTCCACAGCGTTGGGGTACTTGTTAAGAACCACTAATTTTTCTTCGTTATCCATGATTTCAGTTGTCAGTTTTCAGTTTTCAGATGCTTATTTGATGCCGCGCGAATTGAGGGCGGCCTGATAGCGGTGCGCATTGTCGAGATGAGAAGCGTAGTCACGCGTGAAATCGTGATAGCCACTGAAGTCGGCACGGGCACACATGTAGAGGTAGTCGTGCTGCGGGGCATTGAGCACGGCATCGATGGTCGATTTCTCGGGCAGGCGGATGGGGCCAGGGGGCAACCCGTCAACACGGTAGGTGTTGTAGGGCGAGTTGATCTGGGTCATGGGCACCGTGATGCGCTTGATGGAGAAGTCGCCGAGGGCAAACTTCACCGTCGGGTCGGCCTGCAGGCGCATGCCCTGCTGGTAACGGTTGAGGTAGAGGCGTGCCACCTTGCCACGCTCGTCGGCCTTGCTGGTCTCCTCCTCGACAATCGACGCGATGGTAGCCACCTGGTCGGGTGAGAGTCCCAAGCGCTGGGCCTTTGCCTTGCGCTCTTCGTTCCAGAACTGATTGTAATAATCAAACATGCGGTCGAGCATCTTCTCGGGCGTGATGTTCCAGTAGAACTCGTAGGTGTCGGGCATGAGCAGGCAGGCGATTGTCTCCTTGGTTTTGCCGTACTTGGCATACAAGGTGGTGTCGTTCAACGCCTTGCGCATCGCGTCAGGGCCTGCCATGAAGCTATCGCCCCAGCGCTGTATCCACTCATCGACGGTGCGCACATTGTTGAAGGTGAAGCGCACGCCATCCTGAACACCGTTCTTGATGCGGCGGGCAGCGGTGAATGCCGACATGCCTGGAGTAATGCGGTAGGCGCCCTCGCGGTTCTCGACCTTGGCACGCATCAGGTTCATCATGGTAGCCACGCGCTTACCGAAAGCCACGTCCACATGAGCCTGCACGCTGTCGCTGATCATATCGATGGTGCTACCCTTGCGCACCTTGACAACGCCCTCGGCAGGTGCCCCGATGAAGAAATAGGGCATAGCACAAGCCACCAGTATCACTACAAGCGCTGCGATGGCAGCGATAATCCATTTCGTTTTAGTCATATTCTATACTTGTTTTTTTCTACAGTCATTAACAGTTAATATCTTCTTGCTCAGCAGGCTGAACCGTGGCCATCAACAGGCGGGCCGTACCCAGCATGCTAATCTTCTGCGCAATAGCAGGAACGAGTGCCGTCTCACCTTGGCACAAGGTCACAGGGGACATGCCATCGACCATGAGCGTGGTGTTACCCTCAAGACAAACCAGAGCCACAAACGAGTGGGGCTGGGTCATGGGCAGTTCAAACCCGTCGTCAAAGTCCAGACGACAAACCTCAAACTGGTGGCAACACACCAGTGGCGTGATACCCGGAACCCCGGTGGGAGAATAAGCGGTAAAGCCGTCAAACGCCTTGAAACTCAGTGCCTCGCGCGCCTCCTGGGTGTGCAGTTGACGCAGGTTACCATCGGCATCCCTTCGGTTATAGTCCCACACACGATAGGTGATGTCGCAGGACTGCTGAATCTCTACCACCAGATTTCCGGCCCCTATGGAGTGGATCTGACCCGCCGGAATGAAGAACACGTCACCCGGTTTGGAGTGCGTGGCAGTGATGGCCTCCAAGACATCGCCCCGGGCTATCATCAGGTCAAACTCCTCGGGGGTGAGGTCTCGATTGAATCCTGTATGGATAATGGCCCCGTCATCGGTATGAAGGACGTACCACATCTCATTCTTGCCACTGCAACCATGCTTGGCTCGAGCCATTTCCTCGTCAGGATGCACCTGAATCGACAAGTCACGCTTGGCGTCAATCAGCTTGATAAGCAAGGGGAAGGAGTCGCCATAGCGGCGATAGACATCCTCGCCGACCAAGTCGGCCCCGTAACGGTTCACAAGTTGCGGGAGCGTCAGCCCCACATCCTCACCATTTGTCACAACCGACTCGCGGCCAGGCATCGCCGACATTTCCCAAGCCTCCCCGATGGGTTCATCACAAGTAGGCAGACCCTTGAACGCCAGCAACTTATCGCCGCCCCACAAGACTGGTTTCAAGATACTATTGAACTTGTATATCTGCATGATTAATACATTTAACCGACAAAGATAGTGAAAAGTTTTAAGTTTTGAGTTTTAAGTATAAGTTATTTAGAACTTTTCACTACCTTTGTCCCCAGACAAACAAAAAAGCAATGAAAATGAAAAAGGGATTATTGATTGCCATAGTGGCATTGTTGGGCGTGATTGTGGCGGCTGACGCCTGCACATCGGCCATCGTGAGCGGCAAGTTGACGGCTAACGGGCGACCGTTGCTGTGGAAAAACCGTGACACCAACGACCTGAACAACCGTGTGGAGCGCATCAAGGGTCATGACGGACTGATGGAGTTCGTAGCCCTGTTTGATGCCCGCGACCTGCAGGACACCGCCGCCTGGATGGGTTTTAACGAGGCAGGCTTTGCCATCATGAACACGGCATCCTACAACCTGAACGGCAACGACGGCGTGAAGAATATGGACCGCGAGGGCGAGCTGATGCGCTACGCCCTGGAACGCTGCAAGACGGTTGACGACTTTGAAGGTCTGCTCAAGACGTTGCCCAAACCCCTGGGCGTGGAAGCCAACTTCGGCGTGATCGACGCGGCAGGCAACGGTGCCTATTTCGAGACCGGCAATTTTAAGTATGTGAAATTTGACCTCGCCGATGCCCAGGACGGCATCCTGATGCGCACCAACTACAGCTACAGCGGCGAGAAGGACAAGGGCATGGGGTATGTGCGCGAGCGCAACGAGAAAGCGCTGCTGGCACCACACATCGAAGCCCAGGACATCACCCCGGCCGTATTTACCGAGGAACTGTCACGCACGTTCTACAATGCCCAGCTGGGCAAGGATTATACACGTAGCGGCGACACGTGGATCGTCGATCAGGACTTTATCCCCCGCCGCATCTCGACCGCAAGCGTGGTCATTGAGGGCATTCTGCCCGGTGAGAACCCGTTGTTGACAACGATGTGGATTGCCCTGGGCTACCCCCCCTGTGCCGAGGTCTATGCCGTGTGGGTGGGCGAAGACGGTGTGGCTCCCGAACTGACAGGCACGACCGCCGACAACCACTCGGTGCAGTGCGACAAGGTGAACAAGCGCAAGGAAGAGGTGTTCCCCGTGGTGCGCGGCAATGGCAAGCAGTACCTGAACCTGTCCAAACTCTACAACAACGAGGGTACAGGCTATTGCCAGAAGCTTGCGCTCAAGAACCGCCAGGCCTACAAGCGCGGCTATGAGGAGATTGCCCGCCGCCGCGCCATTTTCAGCAAGAAGAAAAAGGGGAAATAAGGCTATCCGGTGGAAGGAACAGCAACAGAGTATTGTCATGTGACAGCCGGGTGCTACATGAGGCACCTGTGCGGCATGTTCCTGACAGATTATTGGCTGTGGATGGTGCTGCCCGTCGCGGTGTGCGCCATTCTGGCTATATGGGTTGACGTGCGCTTTGTCATCGTAGCGATGATGGTGCTGTTCATCGTGCTGCCCATGGTACTTGCCCTACTCTACTTCTACTACGGCCTGTCGCCCGAAGCCCGCTGGTCGATCATGGACAAGACGGCGACCATCGATGACGAGGGCATCACACTGGACTTCAGCCACGAGCGCATGAAAAAGCACGCCATCGGTTGGGATGACGTGCGCTATATCATTGAAAAGGATGATGTGGTGATGCTAATGCTCAAGGGCAGGCGTTACACCTGCCTGATGCTGCCTGCATCAGTTATAGATCCAGATGTCGCGCAACGGCTCAGGCAGCTCGTCGCGCAATCCCATTAACTGGCTGTAATCGTCGCTGCGAGCGACATACACACACATCATGCCCTTGTAGTCAAGCAACTTCATGTAAGGCACAAGAGCCGCATACTTGCCCTTGAACGCATCCAGCTCCTGCTGGTCGCGCAGGGTGGCAATCACCATGTAGTACTTGCCGGCAGTGTTACCGACAGCGGCAATCGAGGGATTGGCCTCCACCATCTCAAAGCCCTGGTTGACAACGCCCTGCTGAACCGTCACGCCCAGTTGCTGAGACTGCGGGGCGCTGATCTCGGGAGCTATTGCCGCCATGTCGTGGTTGCGGTCCACGATAATCGGTGTCGAGAGCAGCACACCCAAACCGATGAGCGCTGCCACCGATGCGGCAATCTGCACCGACTTGCGCGAGAACAGGTTGCGCTGGACGGGTACGATAGCGGCAGGTGCCTCATCAGCAGCTTGCTGCTCGGCCTCACGTTCCAGCATCGTCACCGTCTTGATATTCAGGTCAGCGAGACCATAGTAGAGGTCGCTGGCGTTGGCATGGTAGAAGGGCACGAACTCGATGTAGCGTCCCTCGTTGCGACGGAAATAGCCCAGACGTCCCATCGACACCTCGCTATCCATCGCCAACTGCTGACGGAAGGTGGTGACACTGTCGGCAATAAAGCGCATCGCCTGATCAAATGCCATACCCTCGCGGCGCACCAGCGATTGAGCCAGCAAGCCGTCGTTGTGGGTGACACTGGCATTGAAGCCGATGACACGCAACGGCCTGGCCATCACCTCCTGATCCTCGTCATAGCGTGCGGCGGTATAGTTGGCGATAAACGCACCCCAACCCGGCACCACGACGCAATCATGACACGTCAACAGGTATTCGATATGTTCAATTACGGAAATCATCTCACAAAGGTATGAATATTGTCCCACACCACCAAATTTCGGTCATAAAACAGGGTGAAAAGTTATTAACAGGAGTTAGGAGTTAGGAGTTAGAAGTTAGAAGTTAGAAGTTAGCTGGTGGCTGTTCACTATTAACTATTAACTGTTAACTATTAACTGTTAACTGTTCACTGTTCACTGTCAAAGGGTGATGACGCCGCTGCCGTAGCACAGATGGCCCTGGGGGTCGTAGATGACGGCAAACTGGCCGGGGGCGATGCCCTGCACGTCCTCTTCGCTCTCGATGACCCACTGGCGGTCACCCGTGCGGGTAAACTTGCCGCGCATGATGTGGGGCGTGTGGCGGTTCTTGAACATGATGTCCACGGGACCCTCGACGCCTTCCCAAGGGTTGCCCGAGATGAAGTGCATCTCGTCGAGTCTGAGGGTGCGGCCATACTGCTTGGAGGTGCCATAGCCGTTGGAGACATAAATGACGTTCTCGGCAACGTTCTTGCGCACCACGTACCACGGTCCGCCGCTCAGGCCGAGGCCTTTACGCTGCCCAATGGTGTGGAACCAGAAGCCCCGGTGCTCTCCCAACTTGCGTCCTGTCTCAAGCTCGATGATGGGACCGGGACGCTCGCCCAAGTGGCGACGGATGAAGTCGTTATAGTCAATCTGCCCTAAGAAACAGATGCCCTGGCTATCGCGGCGGTTGGCATTGGGCAGATGGGCCTCTACAGCGATGCGGCGCACTTCCTCCTTGTGCAGGTTGCCGATGGGGAAGATGACGTGCTTGAGCTGGTCGTAGGTAATCTGAGCGAGGAAATCGGTCTGATCCTTGACAGGATCCACCGCCGTCGCCAGATATTTCACGCCGTCGATGACCTCGGTCGTGGCATAATGCCCCGTAGCAGTCTGGTCAAAGTCCTTGCCCCAGCGCTGCTCAAAGAAGCCGAACTTGATCATGCGGTTGCACATCATGTCGGGGTTGGGCGTGAGGCCCGCCTTGACCGTGCGCAACGCATATTCCATGACGTGGTCCCAGTACTCCTCGTGAAGCGACACCACGTCAAAGGGCAAACCGTAGCGGTGCGCGATGAGGGTACACATCTCGATGTCCTCCTCGGCACTGCAATCGCCCTCGCCGTTATCCATGCCGATACGGATATAGAACAAGTGGAGGTCCTCGCCCTGCTCCTTGAGCCGGTGAACCACCACGGCGCTATCGACGCCTCCTGATATGAGTACTGCAGTTTTCAATGATTCTATTAAGCTTTGTCGAGGACATCCTCGTCGTTGACAGTCTCGGTGAAATGGGCAGCGATGATATAGTCCAGCGAAATCTTACCGGGTCCTGACAGGAGCAGGAACACGAAGATGCCGATGAACATGACGGGATAGCCCGGCTGGAAATTGAACAGTTGGCCAGGCACCGCAGTCTGTGACGAAAGGATCACCTTCTCGGCCACCAGCATCAATCCCAATGGGAACAACACGGCCAGACGGGTGAGGAAGCCCAGCATGATGCACACGGCACACAGCAGCTCAACAACCACGAGCACCGTCATGGCGCCTTCGGGCGACAGACCCATAAAGCCATTGAAGGAATGAACAATCGCATCAAAGTTCAACATCTGACGGATGCACAGCTGCAGGAACATGATGCCCGTGAACAGGCGCAGGAACAGACGCGACATATTGCTGTAGGTGTGACCCACACTATACAGGAACAGGTTCTTGAAAAATCCAGTCATAGCTATCTTGTTGTTCTATAAAAATCAATAGTTGGGGTTCACAGCAGACATCAGTGTCTCGACCGACAGGCTCTTGTTGACAATCGTGCGCTGTCCGTCCAGGATATAGCAGCAGGGGAAAGTGCGCAAATCCAGGTTCTTGGCCAGTTCCTCGCTACATCCAACCACCCAGTTGTCGCCATAGCCTTCGGCAGTCTTTGCCCACTGGTCACTGTACTTGTTGGTGCACATGCACACCAGCATGGCATTGTCTGCGGCAATCAAGGCATTGAGTGCCACGTCGGTACTCAGACGCAGGCGACCGATCGTGCTGTCGGTAGAGTCATCCAGGAACAGGAGGATGTAACTCTGAGCCTCAGGCAGTTCGCTCAGGCGGTGTTTCGTACCGTCAATCCCGATGTAGTCAAAATCAAGGACGGCACCCACTTGAACGGCATTGATGCGCGCCAACTGGCCCGCATAGTGGTCACGCTCAGCGCGGGACAACTGCTTGGAAGCAGCAAGCGGCTGAGCAAACGCCACATACACCTCGTCACTCCAGTATTCAGCATCCGACCCATACAGGGCACGCTCGGCAACGGCGCCCACCTTCTGCAGATTGGCGGTATTGGACTGTGCCTTGTTAACAAAGTCGCGCACACTGGACAACACAATGTTGCGGTGGGCATATCGGAAGAAATCCACATAGTCCCGGAATGTGTTCTCAAAGGCCGCATCATCGGTGATGGGCTTGCTGATGTCAAAATTGTCCCAGAAGTGGGAAATGATATAGTTGCAGCGGCTCTCCAGCGTCGAACACGTGTCAGGAGCCATGGGATAGGCAAATAAAGCACCAGGCAACTTCTCGGCCAGTTGCACCTGAGCCGAAAGAGCCGAAGCAGTCAGAATCAATGCACTGATAAATAATAAAATACGTTTCATAGTCAACCATTGGGCGTCATCGTGACGCCATTAAAACCGCTAAATTACTATAAAACCGACAATCACTGAAACACAGGCCCTAAAAAAACTCCTCCCGCCAACATTTTTTCACAATCTGCTCCACTATACAAATAAAAGCTGGAAACGGGGGTAAGCGTTTCCAGCTGCTTTCATGTTGCTTGCTCATGAGCAATAATTTTAGAGGATTGTTTCAAGTATCATCTATCTACCATTCATGAGGGCTCTGTCAAAAAAGTTTTTTTGACGTCACAAAAGTAGTGCTTGACCCATTCTTTTCATTAGGAAAAACCTTGAAATCGGTTTGGATAATTTGTGCTTTTTTTACCAAAAACTTGTGCTTTTTTTACCTTTCAGAAAAATAAATATTTGATAATCCGCAATATACATCTTCAATCAACATAGGAGCCCACAACTGTCACTTAAAAATCAAGACAAACCGAAATAATCAATTATTATTCGTTTTAGTATGCAATATTTTGTTTTTTACGATTATCTAACTTAACTTTGTGGGCTCATTTTTCTAAAAACAAGACTTGAGCATCATTTAATCAACTATCATCAACATTAAACCTAATTAATTTAGAAATGACGAAAAACAACCGATTTTCCATCATTGTCTTGATGGCAATGATGAGTTTAAGCCTTGCTGCCCAGGGTATTACCTTTAGGGGCGTGTATCAAACCAGTCGCGACGACGCTTATCCTAACGGTTACTACAGTGAATATGTGGGCTGGAGCAACACCTACATGAAACCGATTTTTATTGTACAGCAGGGTCTGTACAAAATGGAATGGGACGGCAACAACACCGTCTCCATGCCCGAGAAGTTTCCTGAAATCAACGCCGAAGAATTCAGCAGCAACGGCATGATCACCGATGAGGCCAAAGCCCTGTGGGTGACCAACTTCAACTTGATGTATGCCAACTCTGGTGCCATCATTGATAACGGCATCCTGACCACTGTGATGTCGCGCACCGACATGGACAGCACCAGTGGCGCCTATGTGGTTCCCGGAGCTCAAGTAAACGATACAACCCGTTTTGCCGTTCGCAAGTGGAATGCCGAGACCGGCGACCTGATCAGCCAGGAAATCCGTCCCGCTTGGGACTGCCTGCAGTCGGCCGGCATGGCCAAGAACCCCAAGGACGGCAAGGTCTATGGCCTGTTCTATATCGCCAACAAGTATCTGCCCGACACGCTGCTTAACGATCCCGACTTCTTTGCCGACGAAGATGCCGACTCAACCGACAGCGGTTATGCCATCTGCACCATCAACCTCGAGACGATGGAAATCAGCCAGATCACTCCCGGCTTGTATTACCAGAACTTTGTCACCTTTGCCATCAACAGCGAGGGCCGTGCCTTTGCCATGACCAGTGGCGGCACCGCAGCCCTTCCCGCCGAGGACGGCAAGGTGTATGACATCAACGGCGAGTTGTCAGGTGCCCACCTGTTTGAGTTTGACCTGAAGACTGGCCGCATCATTGCCGACAACCGCTCTAACACCGGCTATATGTCTCAAGTGAAGCGTCAGGCTGCCTGCTTCAGCAAGAAGGATCCCACCAAGATGTACTGGATGGGTTACTTCAACAGCGGCATGGGCTATGACGACTACGGCAACTGGAATCCCCTGTCCGACAAGAACTGGATTGCTAACGGCAAGTTCGACACATCGTTTTACATTGTGGATGTTACCACCGGTGAGGCCGAGCGCATCGACAACATCGATGACCGCTACATGTTCGCCTACATGTGGATCGACGAGGACGATGATGTTCCTGCCGGCAAGCGCGGTGATGTGAACATGGACGGTGCAGTGGATGTGGATGATATCACCACACTCACCAATTATGTGCTCAATGGCAGCACCAATGGTATCAGTATCGAGAATGCCGAGTGCAACCAGATTGAGGGCATTGACATTGAAGATGTCACTTCGCTCATCAACTACGTGCTCAACGGCCAGTGGTAATACTCGAGAATCTCTCGACAACATGAAGAAAGCCGGCGCTTGACGTCGGCTTTCTTCATGTTATTGAGGTATCATCATCTCACTTGATGTAGGGCTTGATGGCATCACGCCAGATGAGGTAACCCTTGCCCATGAGGTGCAGGCCATCGTTGGTCAAGTCGGCACGCAGGCGGCCCTGGTCGTCCACAAACAGGGGATATAGATTGATCCATGTCACGCCCTGTCGCTTGGCCACCTGCTCAAGCAAGGCGTTGGCCTCGACGACCACGTGGTCACGCCCCTTGAGCAGTTTCCACTCGCGCACATCGTTATTGAAGGGCAAGAGGCTTTGCAGGTAGATCTTGGTCCTGGGGGAGCCTTGCTTGACCATGACAATGAGCCGCTCGGTCACGCGCGCGATGCTGTCGGCGCTCACATCGTGCGAGATGTCATTGACACCGCTCATGATGAACAGTTTCTTGGGCTGTCCCTTGATGATGGGGCCGATGCGGTCAATCAGTCCCTGGACGATGTCACCCACGATGCCACGATTCTTGATGTGGCTGTTGTTCAGCAACTCGTTGAATTCGCAGCCGTCGGTCAGGCTGTTGCCCAGCATGACGATGTCCTTCTTGCCGATGGGCAACTCATCAAAGAGCGTCGCCCGTCGGGCATAGTACGGGTCCTGGTTGGCCTGAGCCATGGCCGTGAGACACATCAGCGCCGTCACGACCAGTATTGCTATCTGTTTCATTATTCCTTGTTTAATGGGGTGCTGTGTCATAATTGTTCTACTGGCTTATTATCGGCCTAACGGCCGAGAAATTAAACTAAAATTTATATAAAAAATAAACAAGACAGAATTTTTATTTAATTTTATTAATAATTTTGTTTAATTTCTCGCGCGAAGCGCGATTCAATTTGCGGCGAATAAATTATGACACAGAGCCATAGTTGACAATCAGTTGCCGCGATAGGCGTCGATTGCTTTCTTTACTGAGCCATGGAGCAGGAGCAGGCGCTTGGCCTCGTCGTATGAGAGCTTCAGTTCCTCGACGAGCCAGCGTGTGCCGCGGTCCACGAGTTTCTGGTTGGTGAGCTGCATGTTCACCATCTTGTTGCCCTTGACACGGCCCATCTGGATCATCACACTGGTCGAAATCATGTTGCAGATCAGTTTCTGCCCCGTGCCGCTCTTCATGCGGGAAGAGCCAGTGACATATTCCGGGCCGACAATCATCTCGATGGAAATCTCGGCAGCCTCGCTTACTGGCGCCCCGGGATTGCTGGTGATGGCCGCGGTGAGGCAGCCGTTGGCACGCGCGTCGCGCAAGGCACCGATGACATAGGGCGTCGTTCCCGATGCCGCGATGCCGATAACCGTGTCGAGCGGCGTGACATTATACTCCTGCAGGTCTTTCCAGCCCTGCTCGGTATCGTCCTCGGCATTCTCGACCGCGTTGCGCAATGCGACGTCACCGCCGGCAATGATACCGATGATCCACCCCGGTGACATGCCGAAGGTGGGAGGTATCTCGCTGGCATCGAGCACACCGAGGCGTCCGCTGGTGCCTGCGCCCATATAGAAGATGCGTCCGCCCTTCTTCATGCGCTCGACAATGCTCGTTACCAGGCGCTCGATCTGAGGAATCGCCAGCTGTACCGCATCGGCCACCTTGTGATCCTCCTGATTGATCTCGGTGAGGATTTCATGCACCGACTTCTTCTCCAGATTGTCGTAGAGCGACGGTTGTTCACTAATTTTTATAAATGCCATAACCTTATTCAATTTTATTCAACTATAAAAAGCTCACTGAGTGTCACTCAGTCGTCGAGTGGTACTTCACCAAGCCCTCCATCGGATCCTTGATTACCGTGCCGATGGTGATGCCCAGCGCCTGGGCGGCCTCTTGAAGCACCGCTTTCTCGCAAAAGGCGATTGACCCCACAAAGTTGCAAGGCAGTTCCTTGTAATTGGGATAGCTGGCCACATTGCGCTTGAAGAAATCGGTGAACGAGCGCAAGACGATGTCGTGGATGGCAGGTTCCTCGATGTTGTGCTCTAGGAAGGGAGCGAACTGGGCGAGGAAACGGTTGGCGGCCGGCTTGCGATAAACCGATGTGATGATGGTGGTATAGTCCAAGTTATACTCCTTCATGAACTTGTCACACAGGTGCTCGGGCAACTGCTTCTTCAACACATCACCCACGAGCAGCTTGCCCAGCACGGCACCACTGCCCTCGTCACCCAAGATATAGCCCAGGGGCGACACGTTCATCACCACCTTCTCGCCATCGTAGTAGCAGGAGTTGCTGCCTGTTCCCATGATGCAGGCGATGCCAGGTTTGCGTCCGCACACGGCACGTGCCGCAGCGAGCAGGTCGCTGGCGACCTCGATACGGCCAGCACTGGGCAGATTGGCCCGCAGGGCGTTGATCACCTGCTGCTTGATCTCGTCCGAGATAATGCCCGCGCCATAGTAATGGATTTCGTCCACCTTGTAGTTGGTGAGATGAGGTATCAGCTCACGCTTGATCTGTTCAATCATCTCCTCCTCGGTGAGCAGGAGCGCATTCATTCCGGTAGTGAAGATTTGAGCTACCTTTTCTTTTCCGTTAAGCAGCGTCCAGTTAATCTTGGTGGAGCCGCAGTCTGCAATAAGAATCATATTTCGTTGAAAGTTTTAAGTTTTTAGTTTCGGGTTTATTGATTATATCTTGATGAAGATTTTCTTCTTGTAAAGGATGTGTCCCACCACCCAGTTGAGCAACACAAAGGCGACTGCATACAGGGCCGAAGCCGTGTACTCGTTGCAGAACGACGTGAAGAAGTTGTACACCGCGCTGTGGATGGTGATGTTGCCACCCTCGGCATCCTGGCCGATGGGAATGGCTCCGAAGAGGATGGCCAAGATGGTTCCCAGCAGATACAGAGCCAGCGGGTTGACGCCGAAGGATTCAAAGAAGCGGCTCCATGAGCCTTTCTTGCCCTTGATATCGACAAAGTAGATGAGCATGGCCTGAATGCACATCGCCATGCCACATGTGATGAGCACAAACGTCGATGACCACATCTTCTTGCCACAGGGGATGCCATACTGCAACAGCCAGCCGGCCAGCAGCATCATCGTGCCCCACAGGAGCATCGTGGTGATGCGCTCGGTATTGTTGTGGACACTCAGTATCATGCGGCCCACCATGTAGCCGATGAGCACGTGGGCAATACAAGGCAGGGTGCTGAGGATGCCCTCGGGGTCAAAGGAGAGCTGTTCGCCGTATGCCCACTCGTGATACATGTGGTCGGTGCCCAGCACGCTGTTGTCGATTTGCGCAATAATGTTTTCAAGCGAGAACTCATATCCGTTACCCAGGCCCAAAATCAGGGCATAGACGACCAAAATGACACCGATGAGCCACGGGATGAATTTGCGCTTGAACAGCACGGCACACAGCGACCCGAAGAAATAGGTCAGCGCCAGGCGTTGGAACACGCCCAGGTAGCGCAAGGTGTCCAGGTTGTTGACGGCCTCGCTGAAGGGGTCACCCTTGCACAGGCCGCGCACCATATGACCGAACCACTGCACCGCCCAACCGATGAGGAACAGGACAACCGTGCGGATGACAACCTTCTTGAACAGCGGTCCCGACATCTTGTAGTTGAATTTCTTCAATGAGAATGCCATCGAGACACCCATGCAGAAGACGAAGAACGGGAACACCAGGTCGGTGGGTGTGAGGCCTATCCAATCGGCATGCTCCAGCGGGCGGTAGA
>Ga0310694_10003661_pt1 | contig 15040 bp, 15 predicted proteins | sample 174DNAGHGhighgp2_FD_203884 | JGI IMG/M metagenome (GOLD analysis project Ga0310694, IMG submission 203884) | Sheep rumen microbial communities from Palmerston North, Manawatu-Wanganui, New Zealand - 1742 DNA GHGhigh gp2 (v2) (version 2) | ecosystem: Host-associated > Mammals > Digestive system... | reverse complement strand
CCAGGTGTGTTGACCTTAACGGTCTGATCAGCATCGGAATCATCTGCGTGCTGAGCAATTACTGCTCCGTTGCTATCGAGGATATCCTCGTAAACAACAAGTGTATGTCCTGCCTTATCTGAGGCAGAGAAGTTTGCAAGAGTTACTGTTACAGTTCCCTCGCCGGCAGTATTTGCCTGGAACTCTTCTGTCCATGCGAGAACCTTGTTTTCACTGTTAGTAACCATCTTGCCTGCAGTTACATCATAGAGTGTTGCACGAGCAGTATATCTGAGGCCCGGCTTAAGGTCTGTTACAGTAACGGTATCCTTGATTGTCTCGCCGTCAACTGCATCGAGGTACTTAGATCCGGAACCGGATGTAGCAACTGTAGTTACGTTGCTGTCAGCACCGATCTTAACGGTCTGAAGTTCATCAGTCTTATCTTCGTGCTTTACAACAACCACATCAGGTGCACTTGTCTTTGCAAGAGATTCGAAGATAACAACAACATGCTGTCCTTCAGAAGTAATGTTGTAACCGGAGAATGTAACAGCGGTTGTACCCTGTCCACCTTCACCTGCTGTGAACACTGCCTTCTTTGCAAGCTTCTGATTACTTGAATCCTTAAGGAACTCACCTGTAGTGAGGTCAAGTGCAGTAGTTGTTACTGTGTAGGACTCACCGGCAGTAAGGTTGAAGTACGAAATCACGTCAGTGATTGTGTTCTTATCATCAGACAAAGTTGCCTTTGTGTTGATGAGAGCCTTGTTTGTATAAGTAATGGTCTGTGCTGCATCATTGATATCTTCATGAACCATTACAGGTGTTAAACCTGTAAAATTAGTAACTCCGCTCTGATCACCCTTGTAGATATATTCAGCTACTACAAGCTGTGTATCAGCTGTAGATGGCAATGAAGAACTGTCAAAATCAAATGTGTTTTCAACAGTGCCTGACTGAGCAGCTGTGAACACCTTGGATACTGTTGCCAACTGCTGTCCGAAATTATTACCATCCTTCTGACGTACCTTACCAACAACAGTGTAAGTCTCTCCGGCAATCAGTCCTGAATATGTAACAGTATCAACGATCTGATCACTTGTGGTAGGTCTTGCAGTCTTGCCATTGTAAACAGTGTTGATTGCATCTGTTGTACATGTTTCAGCAAGGATTCGGCCGTGTACTGTACCTGCTGCTCGCTGATAATCCTCTGTGATGTCATAATATGCATCAGAACGGATTAGGAACGGAACGATAACGTTGTTGATCTTACGATCTGTAGCAAGCACTGTTGCTGTGGCTGATGCTGCAAGTTCTTTTGCATCATCAGGTTTTACTGATCCGTCTCCTGCTACTAAATATGAATCATATAGATAACTTGCACTGAATACATCTGTATATGCATCATTATTTATAGAAACGAATCCAGTATAAGTATTGATATCACGAGGATTTAGCACAAACTTGAAAGTTCCTGTATCACCAGCACCATATGCCTTGGTTCTGTCCGTTGCTCCGTATGTGCTGTAGTAATAATCAAATCCGTCGCCTGCATAATATCTATTATCATTCAATGCATTAGGTTTTTCAGTCGTAGGACGTAAAATATTATCTACGCCAGCAAACTTTTCCAATTCGACCTCAGTAATCTTTGCTGGATCTGCAATGGAAGCGCGATTTTGATAAATATAATCCAAATTGAGACGAACGTTAGAATCTATACCGTAAAGTCTTACACCCGTCACATGAAGTCCAGGCAATGTTGTGCCTTCATTTTTATATGCGTCCTTGTCAGTAGCAGCTGTATAGCCCTCAGCAGACCACAATGTAAGATCAGATGCCTTCTTGATATATGAGTGCTGCTCAGTTTCCCAAAGATCATATAGCTGTTTTCTAACGTTATAAACAGGAATCTGTATTGTATCAACATTTCCTGTCTGGCCGTTGACATAAGAAGCCAATGTTACTGAACCGAGTGCATTCGCATCGCCTGTACCTGTCCATGTCCAAAGAGGAAGGTAGTTCGTATCATTTGCTTCAGTTAACTGAAGAGAGATATTTCCTTCATTTCTGAGCTGGCCCTTGTTGTTTGGCGCAAACAAATCCATGTGTACACCCGGAGTACCTGTATAGCTAAGTTTTCCTGAACTGTCTGCAACGATCTTAATAGGATCTGTCTCGATACGTGACCAAAGGCCAAGATTCATAAGATAACGATCATCTTCGTCACCGTTCATATCCCACGCATCAAAAGGTCCTTTGTTGCCAGATTTCCATTCAGGCGATCCATTAAAAAACAACGAATAATTTGCTGCAAATGGATCACTGTTCTCGCTTAAGAAATACAAATTTGCAGGTTTATTACCATCGAGATTATATAACTTATGATCCAATGTTCCAGGAATTGCAAGTACAGCATCCGATTTCACACCATCATTATATTTATGATTAGTTGCGTCTACATTGAGATTTTTCCACTGAGTTTCGATTTTAGCAGAGCTATCAAGCATTGCCTTAATCTCAGCAGGTGTCTTTTTGTTAAGACTCTGATCCTTTGGCCATGCAAAAACAGTCCAGTCAATCTGATAATACTTGTCTGAACCTACTGTTACTGGATGAGTTTCACCTTTTGCAATATAAAAATATGTTTCGGTATCAACAGCTGCAGGCGCCTCATAGTCAACAACTGCCTTATCAGTATTGAGATAATCATCATCGCCGGCAACATACTTATCCATCACACCATCAGTCTTTGTGCCCTTATTGTTCAAAAGATTGAGGTACTCTGAAAAACACATGAGACCATCTTCTCCGTTACCACCATCAGTAACGTCAGAAGCAGTTCCATGCTTACCGTTATCGAGAATATCTGTGGTGCTAAAAATCGAAACTCCATGATTTGAAGCATCGTTCGCAACGAATGACATTGTCTTGTCACTTCCGTTGCTGACTACAACGTCCCAGTTCGTTGCATGATAGTTTGCAGTAGATTCTGCCAACTTATTACCTGTTGTAGAATCATAGTATGCATTCATGACGATCTGACCGGCGTCATAGTATGTTTCATCTGCAGTGTAAGTCACACCGGCATCAGCTGCAAAAGCATCGAAGCTTCCTGTGATACCTGCAGAGTCATTCTGTCCCAGACCAAAGAAATTGGTACCGAGACCTGTAGCGCAAAACAAGGCTGCCATGAACGCAGCAAAACTTCTTCTTGCTACACGTTGTCCTGCATTGCTTAATTTCTTCATTTAATCCGTGCTCCTTCCTGTATTGTTAAGTAAACAACATATTCTCAACCTGCCCGATAGCAGTGTCCCGAACAGGTATAGAATTGCGTAAAAAGGGGTTGAATGCTCTTAATTACCATCCAACACTAAGATATATTATCACATATTATCTCATATATCAAGAGTTTGAACAAAAATAATATGAACTGTCCGTATAATTAGACAGTTCATACCGTCACTCATGCGTAAATCGTGTCTAACGCCATAGACACCATACAGAACATGATGACCCAGCCGAAATAACGATAGCACACAATTTATTTTCTTTCAATATATTTACATAAAATCGTCAAGATATTTTTGTAAATATCAATGCTCCGGCAAATCTGCTCCGCTTGGAGCAGCATCAATCGCCTCGGGCTCTTCCTCAATACTGATATCCGGTGTGATGATAACACAATCAGCCGGCATTGTAACTCCTGCATCCGTCACAGATCCAAAATCCGAAAACTCATAACTGAATGAATATGAGATTTTGGCATTGTAACTCTTCGTTCCTTCATCCGTGTCTTCCGTATAAACGGCATATGCCTCAACAGGCTCACATTTCATACTTACCAGATTAAAATCGGCATCGAATGTATATATTACGGAAGAACCCATGAGTGCCTTCGTAAGTTCCACGGTATCGACCATATTTGCCAGGCCAATATCATAAAACATATCCTGCACCGTCACGGAATCCGTATATGCGTTCATAGGGATAGTCACTGTATAAGAAACCGCATCATCGGCTTCAATAGTCATGACCTCGCCTTTTTTGAACACATAATCACGGATGAAACCGTCGTCACTGGCAAAAAACCGAAACTCATTCGCCAGACACCACGTACCGTCACTGAGCTGCATGTAGTCGCCGTCTGCTGTTCTATATGCTTCCAGTGAAGAACTTTCCGGGGCCTTTCCTGTCTCATCTTCATACGTCACAGACATCACGATGTGCTTCAGATTTCCGGCAATCTGCTCATCGACTGTCATGATCATCGGAAAATCAATGGTCATTCCGTCTTCCGACTCCAGATTTACGGAAATCACATTCTCGCTATGCATCTTATGATTCGTAAATCCGGGAGACTGTACGTACCGGTCATATAGATCCGTCGCGGATTCGATTTTCGGGTGTTTTGCTCCACATCCTGTCAGGGAAGTGCATACAAGCAGTCCCAATGAAAGTATGACTCCCATTTTTGCCATGATCTTATTCATTTTCGTGTCCTTTCATATATTAAGGAAGACAAACGTCCTCGGTCTTCGGAGCAAATTTCATTGCTTCTTCCTCTTCCGTCGGAATCTCCCTCTTAAAAGTATCTACAAAGTCTGCATCCGTTATGGCGCCGACATATGGCATATTGCCGCTCTTCATCATACTCTTGCAGCCTTCGAGATAGCACTCATAATTTGCACCTGTCGGTGGATCAAGTTTCAGTCTGGCGAAATTCCTGGTCTGAAAATCCATGTACTCATCAAAATGCATCACATGGGGGAACTGTACAGTAGATGCTGCACAATCAGCCATCTTCGACTCTGCGTCAGAAAATGAGACAGTATTGCCTTCCTTATCTTTAATAATGATGGCTTTGGCGTCAGGATGCTCAGACATGAACACGTCCTCATAATTCCTGTCGCGCGTATAACCATCAGCTTTAACAGTCCAGAGTTCGACTGTATCCACCTGCAACGGCTTATCACCGACATGTCTTACATTGCAGTATCCTACCAGTCGCTGTCCTTTCTCACCTACATACGGTGTGTCAATTCGTACTTCATCCGTAAAGTTTGACGCAGGATTACCTGTGTCCGTCTGAGAATGAAACGACCTGATGTCAATGGCTCGGAAGCCCTCTTTGTAACTGGCCTTCACCTTTGCAATATTTGTTTTCATATCGCCCTGTGCTCGAATCTGCATAATGATACCCTCCTTACAATGATCGATTGCTGTTCTACACATCATATTATTATATATTATATATAGATTACAGTCAATCAATTATCTTCAAATCCGGCATCTAATGCTACATCACAACACGCTTTGCAAATAATCTGAACCTGCGGTTTGAATTTGCGGCGCTTATTTTGATTCCCGTATTCATAAACAATATCTTTTACAATATAATGTTTATTTCTGTACCGAAATCGTTCATCCTTTCTTGGAAGGATCGGCCAAGGTTCATGAACTAATGTTTTATCTGAGCCTTTGACCAAAATCACATTGTAAGACTGTCCATTTGGAAAATACATATAGTTTTTACTCTCCTAACTGCTCTTTCAAAGACGGGGCGTCTTTCACGAGTTTCTTCACTTCTATTCTGTCCACCTTATTCTGTGTCGTATCAAGGTGCTTCAAGGCAAGTCTCATTGCTTCCTTCGTCTTTTGGAGTGAAATGATAGCCTTGTCGATGTCATCCATCGCTTCCGTATACTTTGTGGAAAATCTGCCGAACGATATGCCTACATCGTTTTTGAAAGCGTCGATTGCATCTCTCAAATTTACGATATCGATGTTCTGTTCTGCCATCGTACTGAGCTGCCTTGTGAGATCTTCCCTGCGGGAAGCCTCATTCCGGATCATAGTGATAAAAGGAATGAAGAACTGCGGCCTGATGACATACATCTTTTCGTACCGATGAGAAACATCCACGATTCCCTGGTTGTAAAGTTCCGAATCGGCTTCAAGCATAGACACAAGGACTGCATATTCACAGCCTTTTTCCTGTCTGTCTTTGTCCAGTTCCTTGAAAAAGTCTTCGTTACGATGCTTCTTCTCCGTAGTCTCCATCTCGTTTTTCATTTCAAACATGATAGATACCAGTTCCATCCCATCCGGCGTCTTGGCTCTGTAAATGAAGTCGCCTTTGGAACCTGTTTCGGATACCTTATTGTCCTTCTCGAAATAGTCGTATCTGAATGCCGTTGCACGGAGTTTGTCAAACTCATCATGACAGTGCTGCTCCAGGGATTCGCCAACCATCTTTGTAGACATCTTGGCTTTCAGATCCCTGTAGTATTCCATTTCCACAGTCTTTGCCTTGATCTCACTGTCTTTTGCGGCAATGAGTTCGGTATACTGCTTCTCTGTCTCAAGAACAGCCTTTTCCACACGGATATCAAGCGATTCTTTGAGCGTATCAAGCTCTGCCTGCGACTCAGCCTGTTTCTTCGTCATTTCGGCAAGCTCCTTTGCATGGGCTTCCTTCAGCTTTGTAACGGCCTCATTCACAGCTATCTTCTGCTTGTCCCCGGCAATCTCTGTGAGATTCTTGACACGCTTGTCTACTTCCTTTTCCAGTTCCTGCGTACGGATCTGCTGTCTGATCTCATCGGCTTCGTTGCCCGATAAATCAAACATCTGTCCACAATGTGGGCACTTAATCTGCATTCTCCTCACCTCCGATGATTTCCAGCACCTTCTGGAGAACCTTGAAAAAGCCATGCTCTTTATTAAGTGCTTCAAAGCGGTCAACGATCACACTGTGACCATGCGCCCTCAAATACTCCTTGCCGAATTTCATGACGATATTGCATACATAATAATCCGAAAGTTCGTGCTTCGGAATCTTATTATTCTTGCTATCTGTCCAATAGTATAATTCTTCACACATAATGTATATCTCCTATTTCACGCCAAAGCGCTGAATGATACCTTTGTATTTACCTGTGGCATCTTCAACATAATAAGCCTTGGTCGGATCAAGATCAGCATATGATACTTCCGGAAGGACCATATCCGCTGCAAGCTGCATCGCTCCGCGGATCTCATCATCAGCAAAATATGCTTTAATCTGCACTTTCTTGCCAAGTGCCAGGATCATGACCGCTACTTTGCTGTCAATTGCACCCATATAGCCTGATTCCGGCGATAATACAGGTATCACGCCACCCTCCAGAACGAATGCAAGGTCTTTCTTCGTAAATACATCCTGAAACTTATCCGTCGTGAGATATTTCTTTGTTTTCTTTGCAATGTCTCCCGCTCTGACTCTCCTGTCCAGATCCCTTGCGACATTGTTGAGCAAATCGATCGCATCCTTCGTGGGTACAAAGAGCACGCGGTTTTCATGCTGATATGCGTTCCTGATGATGCGGCACTGCTGCAATCCTTTCTTTACATCAGATTCGCTATCCAGTGTATCTTCATACTGGGCAACAAGTCCTTTTACGCTGTTCTGTCTTGTAAAGCCATTGGCTGCCAGAACATCCTCAAGGTTCTTAAATGCCTCTAAAAATTCATCCTTTGGTGTCTTCATTTATATTCTCCTTTGATTCTTTTATGAGTTCGTGGATATCAACATCCAATGCATCGGCAATCTTTACAGCGAGCCATACCGGCGTGTTGATGAAATTCCGTTTTCCTGATACATAAACATCAAGAGTACGCTTACTTACACCAACCGAAGATGCAAAGGAAGCTGTTGTATATCCTTTTGATTTAATTAGTCGTTTCAGCGTACTCATAGCCTGCTTCTCCTACACACTCTTCACAATACCGAACGTAATCTTTCCGCTTGCAACCGCAAGTTCATGCACAAGCTGCTCCGGAGCATTACCAAGATGCTCAGCAATAAGAAGCTTTGCCTGAACATCATACAGCTGGAGTAAATTACTGATATCGAAATGTGTCTCGCCGAAAATATCCCGATACCTCTCAAGTTCGTCATGAAGTTCTTCAGGTGTTCTGAGAATGCGCAACGCTTCATCAACTGACTTTGACCCGTGTGCTGACCAATTTGTTTCCATAAATATATCTCCTTTTACATGTTTGAAGATTACGGAACTTCCGTAATCATTAACGCACCGGTTTTATCATAACGGGGACATATCCCTACGCCGCTGTCTCCGTCATAAAGCAGATAATGCACTCCTGTCTCGGGATCCACATAATTTGTAACATCACGGATGCCCCATCCTGAACCGGAAATCCTTCGGCAATTTTCAGTATCATCGGACTGCTCTGCGACAGTCGGCTGTGCAATTAAATCTGACTCCTTCTCTACAGTCGGCATTGAAAAGCAGCCTGAAACAGCCAACACTATGCCCATAATGACGAGCATAATCAGCGAAAAGAACACCACTGGTGAAAATTTATCCCAAACACCTTTCCAAAAATCTTTCATACTTTCCCTCCCGGCTGAATTACTATCCCGATATATGGATACTACCCTGATCTACAGTAAGCATATCCTTTGATACACATTTGCATACACATTGCAGGAAATCGCTTATCTTCTCGGGCTCTATCGATACACTGAGTTTCACATCGTCCTGCAAATTCCATATTACGGCATGGTCTACGCCGAATGCTATGGCGTATAATACAGCCTGCAGCTGATGATCCGGCGATATTGTATCTACGAACTTCAACTCATACAATTCACCGTCGTGTGTAAAAGCATCACATCTTCCGGTGAGTGTCTTATCGCCAATCCTTGTACCCGTGTCTGCTTCCTTTGCGTTCTGGAAAGTGATCTGGCAAGGAAGTTCCACGGCTTCCGTACCATCAAATGCTTCCGACAGACGCTTATGGATTGCCTGGTCAGATGCCTTGCTGACATATTTCTTCTTAATGTCACGCAAATACCTGAGCTGACCGGATTCCATTGCCACATAATACAAAATCTTTTTCTGCAATGACCAGTCTGTCTGGTACTCCGGCAAGTTCATGCCCTTATTACGGGCATCCATGACATCTCTGCCAACAATTGCATCTATATCAAACTCATTGAAGAAAGTAGCCTGTGCATGAATTCCGATGCAAGGTGAAAGGTCGATAAAGCCTTCAGATTTTGTAGCCTTTATGATCTTTCCCGGGCCCTGAATCTGTTTCACCTTTAAGAAGTCCATGCAGTCCCTGATATCTTCTTCATATTTATGCTCAAATGCACGACTGATAGGAACGGGCTTCATGTCTATCGGCATATCACCTGTGATCTTGCCTATCGTCTTGAAATCGAGGATTTCATCACGCTCCCCGCAATAGAACAAAATGCGTTCTTTTCCACGGGATGCTGCTACGAGAAATATGTTTTTGAGCACCTGTCTTGAAACAGAGTGTTTTTCTCTTGCCTCAAGATATTTCGGTGTAAAATCACATACAACACATACTCTTCGCTCAAGCCCCTTGGCTGAATCGTATGTGGTGAATATTGCCGCATCTGATGTATCGAAACTCTGCATCTCATCCTGCTCGTCCATCGATGCGTAAACCGTGTTCTTATTAAACTTGTTTGGGTGCATTTCCTCAAGCATATTCTGGAGCTGTGTTCTTGCACCCCAAGACATTTTTCCACCAAGAACGAGGATCTCATTCGGCTCATAGTTCTTCAGGATATTGACCAGATGTCTCAATGATTCAACAGTCTCTACACGGCTGTTTGGATTACATCCGACAATGCTCTTGCCCCACGCCTGCCCGATCTCGGCCGCATACGACGGCGCCAATCTGAAACACTTGGTAAATCTCATATACTCATCGTTCTTGAGAATACCGAACAACTGCTGTATAAATTCATCCGCCTTAAAACTTGACGTATCATAAATCTTCTGCTGCATATCACCGACGATCAAAAACTGTGGTACAAATCCGTCGTATTCATCATATGATATCCGGCAAATGGCATTTAACACGCCGGCGGTATCTTCACGAAGATCCTGGTATTCATCCACGATGACCACATCATATTTCGGAATGTGGTTCACATTCTGGGCGAACTGCCTACATACCGTATTCATCGAAGTAGCCTCGATATCATTACCGAAACAGCACTGCGCCGCAAATCTGTGGAATGTGGCAATCGTTGTATTGTTATCGTGTATCTTTTTGCAGGCGTCGTCATAAAGTCTTCTATTATAAGTAAGATATAAGACTCTTTTCGGGCTCAAAGCCTCACACGCCTTTTGTATCGTTGTTGTCTTTCCAGATCCGATACAAGCATCCACGAGAATATTCTTGCCTGCTAAAGCCCTGTCTATAAAAAACTGCTGTTCATCTGTCAGCGTTATACTTGCGTCCATCTAATTACTCCTTTATCGAGCATATCCGGCATTATTCATGCCATAGCCCACATATATAATATACGCTGATTGGCGTAATTTGTCAACAAGAATACCTCATTTATCAATGATTTTTGTTAGATAATGAAAGACCTATCACCGGCATAATCGATGATAGGTCTTATTGTATGTTCTGAAAGATAAATCCTTATGTATTCTTATTGATGATACTCCATGCATCATCATCAGATGTAACTCCGGAAAATGTCTGACCGTTCGGTCCGAAAAGCATGCTTCCTACTTTTGTCCACGTTCCGCCGGGCGTCATGAACATATTTCCTGTCTTCGTGCTCATACCTGCTCCATTTCCATGGAACATCATGTTTCCCGAGCGCTGACTGATACCATTTGATGAGAACATCGCATTCCCTACGTGATTCTGCATAGTACCGTCATTGAACATGTCAGTATTTCCGACACGCACCATATTTTGTCCGTTGTTACCAAAAATCATAATATTACCTCCGGATTATTCCCATTCTCCGTTCAAAAGTTCATTCTGAGTATCCTCAGATGTCGGAACATTTACATCGCCGGCAGGGATATCTGATTCGATATTATTGGCTGTATGCGCTGTGTCGCCGCCAACCTCACCGCTTGTCTCAGAAAAATCTTTCTGTCCTTCAACATTCTCAGTTGCCTGTGAACCGTCAGTTACGCCCGGCACACCTTGCGTGGGTGCTGCATCAGTCTGTGTGGACTCATCCACAACATCAGGTGTGAGTGTGACTTCTCTCTGATCACCATCTGAAGACTGGAGATCGATCATGTACTTTCCGTCTTCGTTGTTGGAGTCAATTGCAAATCCATCAACCCATGAACCGTCATGCTGTTCTACTGTTGCCTTACCGTCTGATGTTACGGCTTCTGTCTGTGTCTGGGCTGGCTGTGTTGCCCCGCTCTGAGTAGACTCCGCACCGGATCTTGCACCAAGTGCTGCTTTAATAAATATAACAAAAATAATGATGAACAGCAACACTACGCCGATAAGTCCACCGAGGATCAACATCTTTTTACGGTCCATCGGCTCCTTTGCAGGCGCATCAGATTCAGACTTTTCGTCATCCTCGAACTTCACATTTGCATGTGGATCCTCTTCCGGAAGATGAAGTGCTGCACGAAGACGTTTCTTTGTTTCCTTTGCCCTCTCATCACGGAGCGCTTCCTGCTCCTGAATCTTTTTCTTTGCTGCTTCCATTTCCTTCGCCTGTTCAGCCTCGGTGAGTTCAAAGATATCAACACCGATCTCGAAACTCTGATGACACTGATTACAGGTTGCCGTTTCCCAGTGACTTGACACACTGACCACACTCTGACAGAATGGGCATTTCATTTTTCTTACCATTTCTTCTGCTCCTCTCTTGCAATTGTAATAGCTTCAAGTCTCTTGTCAATGATTGACAATCTGTATAAGGCATTACCTTCATCGGTATATGCTTTTCTAATACTATCAATGAGCCAGTTGTTACCGCCGACCACATCACTGTCCGTAAATCCGAAAAGCGCTGCGTAAACGGTATTGACTCTATGGAAAAACTCATAATCCGTCATGGAATCAGGGATGCTGAGAGCCTTGCCATCCGGCAAATAGATATTTCCGGCCTGTGAATAGATATTGCCCTCAATCTGCCAGATATATTTGTACATCCATGCTTCCTGATCAAAATAATAAAGCCGTCTGTCTTCCGCTGATCCAATGTGGTCATTGAAATAATTCATGATGTATGTATGCTTTGTGGTTGCCTCAATCTGTGAGAACTGCCTTTTAATGGACAGGTTTCTCTCCGGGCAAAGCTCTACATCACGATTTTTCGACTGCAGATTAACGAATCTGCGACGGCGCTTCTGTAACGGCATATCCGCAAAGGATGTCGTATAAAGCTGCGAAATGATATCCGTTTCAGATTTCTTGGAGCGCTTGATGAACACGTCTATCATTGATTTCTGTGATGTATCCTGTGCAGACTTGACCGTATTCACCGAAAATGACACCGGCGAAGCTGCCAAAAAGACGTCATTACGGGCGCCCAGATCCATTGCATACTTACGGTCAACCATCTTGTCATTCTGGTCTTCTGTCACAAGGGAGTATCTTGCATCAAAAGCCTGTGACTTAAGTCCCACGAGGATGTGTGGCTCAACACGAGGTCTGTCATCAAAGATGAATCCACCGAGGAAATTCAGTGAATACTTCTGCGTAATCACTTCCTTGGCTGCGGTGAGAGCCTTTTTCTGCATAAGATGCTGCTGATCATAATCCCATGCTGCATCGAGGTATCTCTCTGCCATCAGATAGTTGATGATCTGTTTCTGGCATATCCTTGCACTTCTTGATTTTAAGATACTCTGAATGAATACTGTCGTGGTGTCTACAGCGTGCAGTAACTTTACGTCTGTGACGATGACTACCCGCTTCTCCACCCTGGACGAATATATTGTTTCAGCAGAATCCGGTGACTGCATGATGGCCGCCACAATATTGACGAGACCATCTCTGTCCCTTACTTTGACCTGCACCTGATCTTTTTCTGTAATACCGTTCTCCTGGCAAACTGCTGCACGTACATTCCTACAAGCAAGTTTTACCATTCGAAGATACATATTATATGATTTCTCGTTCACGAATTTATCTCCTATCTTTCCATGTGCACACTAATCACATCGGAATCAATTTTTACGACTGCCGTTCATATCAGATATGATCTTGTCCCTGAGGCCTTCGTTCCTCTGGTAAAAATCATCCATATACATCCGAAGTCCATGCTCTGTGGCTGCAGTCTTTGATATTCCGGTATGATTACTGAAAGCCTCCAATTCATCATATATTGGCGACTTGATATTCACATTCAGATATTTTGCATCTTTCTTTTGTTTCATTTACGGTTGCTCCTTATCTGTGCCGTATTTTAATATACAGGATATTTTAGTAGGAGTCAATAGCCTTTACTACAAAAAACTACTTGATTACTTGCAAAAGTATCTCCCCCATCAGAGATAGGGGAGATATCTGCATCATACGGCTTAAAACCGCTTATTTATTGCTGGATTTCTTGGCAGGCTCTGTGTCCTCAGGCACAGTATTGTCATCGCAGGAATCAACTGCTTCATTGACGATAGCTGCTGTTATCTGTTCAGTCGCAGTATCCTTGTTTCCGGCAGATTCAAGACCCGTGATATTCACATTTCTTGTGATCTTTGCTTCCTTGCCGTTTGCTTCGATCAAATCTTTGAGGTCGATGCCTGTGGCTTCTTTCATTGCTGCCATTGTCTGTGCAAGTGCGCCCGGCACATATGCTCCGACAGAATTTGCACCGCCATCACCGGCACCACCGATGATAGTGATCTTGTCGATCTGCTCATAAGGCTTAGCAACTGCTTCGGCAATCTGAGGCAACTTCTCAACGATCATCTGTGTGATAGCAGCCTGACCGTACTTCTTCATGGCTTCAGCCTTTCTGTCCATTGCTTCTGCTTCAGCAATACCTTTAAGTTCGATTGCTTTTGCTTCAGCCTCACCTCTTGCCTTGATACCTTCGGCTTCCTTGAGCTGTTCCTGAAGACGGGCTTCGGCCTCTGCGATCCTCTTGAACTTCTCGGCTTCGGCTGACTGCTCTGCCTGATAACGGTTTGCCTGTGCTTCCTGTTCCTTTGCGTAACGATTTGCTTCTGCTGACTTACGCACCTGAGCGTTAAGTGTTTCTTCCTGAACTGCAACTTCCTGTTTCTTCAGTTCTGCCTCACGCTCTGCCTTCGCAATGTCGGCATTGATAGTAGCAGTCTCGATCGCACGTCTCTGCTCCTGCTCCTGAATGCTGTATGCCGCATCCGCTTCAGCCTTCTTTGTATCTGAAATCTTCTTGAGTTCAGCCTGCTTGATAGCAAGTTCGTTGTTCTTCTCTGCGATAACGGTATCGGCTTCTACTCTTGCGTCATTGGCTTCTTTTGCAGCCGCTGCCTGTGCGATTGCCACATCACGGTCAGCGTTTGCCTTAGCGATGGAAGCGTCCTTCTGGATCTGGCTCATGTTATCCTGACCGAGGGCAATGATGAGTTTGTTTTCGTCATCTACTCTCTGGATATTACATGAGATAATCTCGATACCGAGGGCGTTCATGTCAAGCTGCGCTTTCTGCTGAACCTGGTCACCGAACTGCTTTCTGTCTGTATTCAAATCCTTAAGCTTGATAGTACCGATGATTTCACGCATATTACCCTGTAAAGAATCGGTAAGTGCCTGGATGATCTGCTGTTCGTTCATATTAAGGAAGTTCTTCGCTGCTCTCGCAAGTCCTTCAGCACTGTCCATAATACGTACTTTTGCTACGGCATCGATATCCACACCGATGAAATCAAGTGTTGGCACATATCCGTTTGTCTTGATGTCAATAGACACCTGCTTCAAGAGCAACACATCCTTTCTTTCAAGGAACGGAATCTTGATACCGGCACGTCCGATCAGAATCTTCGGATTCTTATGGAGACCGGAAATGATGTATGCCTTATCGGCGGGGGCCTTGACGTATCCTGACGCAAGGAGCGCAAGGACAAGAACTACTGCTACAATTGCTATAATTGATGTAATCTGTAATGCCATTTTTTTTGTATCCTTTCTTGAAAAAAATTGATATTTCCCATAAAAAATGCAGGCTCCTCAATGCTCTTGATCAAGGAGCCCACACTATTCACTTCATCAGAGGGTCTTTCCGTCCATCTCAAGAACC
>Ga0310694_10003660_pt1 | contig 15040 bp, 10 predicted proteins | sample 174DNAGHGhighgp2_FD_203884 | JGI IMG/M metagenome (GOLD analysis project Ga0310694, IMG submission 203884) | Sheep rumen microbial communities from Palmerston North, Manawatu-Wanganui, New Zealand - 1742 DNA GHGhigh gp2 (v2) (version 2) | ecosystem: Host-associated > Mammals > Digestive system... | reverse complement strand
GCGAGCTTTCCTACCGGCTCACCGGCAACGGCCTGCTTTACATCAAGGCCGACCATCGCTACGCCAATAACGCGGGGCATTTCGGCATCAGCCGCATGAAGGAAGGCGTGCGCCTCATCAACGCCGCTCTGGACGGCCTTGAGGGAAAAGTGCCCGTCTTTCTTTACCTGGCGGAAAACTCCCGGTCGCATCAGCTGGCGGACAAGTTTCCCGAAGAATCCCCGGCGTATCAATACCTGCTGGAAAATTTGCACGTGGACAAAGCGGACCACCTGAAATACCGCACCTACGAAGAATTCTGCCGGTATTTTTACGCAACGGACCACCACTGGAACCATGTGGGCTCCTATCAGGGCTATCGGGACGCGGTGGAATTGGTGCTGGGCCGGGACACCCTGTGCCTGCCGCCTGCGGAGGAAATCACCCTGCCGGTGCTGTTTCAGGGTTCCTTCGCCAAACAGGAGAGGAACCCCATCTCCCGGGAAAATTTCGCTTTTTACCGCTTCGACGGCATCCCGGATTATACCGTGTACGTGAACGGCAAGCGCGCCTCTTACGGCAACCTGGACGCTTACCTGAACGGCAGGTACAGCACGAAAAAATATGAAAACCATTACGCCCTCCTTTACGGCGGCGACGTGGCCCAGACCGTGCTGGAATCCGCCCGGCAGGACGGCCCCGTGCTGCTGATGCTGTGCAATTCCTACGCTTCGCCCCTCAAAGCCCTCCTCACCTTCCATTTCAGCCGGGTGGTGTGCGTGGATCTGCGCTTCTACCGCCAAACCTTCCATCAGGATTTTTCCCTTTCCAGGGCTGTGGAAGAGTTTGAGGCAGATTATGTGCTGCTGCTGGGGGACGTGAAAATGTTTATCGACGCGGATCATATCGTGCCGTAGCAAGGAGGAAAGACGACGGGGGCGTTCTTCCTCTAAAGCCCGAGAAAGAACCAAAGCGGGCACTAAAGCCTTCCCCTTGGGGAAGGTGGCGCGCAGCGCCGGATGAGGTTTGCCTTCCCCTTGGGGAAGGTGGCCCGGAGGGCCGGATGAGGTTAGTGCCGCCCATGCTGCGATTGATAACGAGAAATAATATTGCGTACCGTCACTCCCGGGCAGGCCGGCTGCGTCGGCCGGGCGTGCGCAAATAGCGTCGAGCAAAGCGAGACTGAGGGCGAGCAATGCTTGCATTGCCGCCCGAAACCCGCGCTTCCGCGAAGCGGAGCAGCGCGGGGCGTATAGGCACGCAGCGAAAAGCAGGCGACCAGACAGAAAAATGAGCAAGCTCATTTTTCGGCTGGATCACCTGCTTTTCCTTTGCCCGGGAGATGGCATACAGTCAAAGAAGCCACGCGCTGATCCACGGCAAAAACGATTGTGGGCGTAAATAACTGCTGCCGCAACACACGAGCTTGTTTCCGTACACCCCCCTCTATGTCATCTCGAGCGCAGCCGAAAAAGAGGCGAGGCGGAGTCGGGAAATCTGCAGTGCCGGAATGAGCAAGCCGCTATCAGATCCCTCGGTTCCGTTCCGCTTTCGCTCCACTTCACTCGGGATGACAGGATGGCGGTGCGCCGCATACCGGACGCGGTTTGTTATACCGTGGTTTGCTATCCTGCATTTTTCGCACGCACCTGGCGCGCGCAAGTTTGTTCAACGCTTATTCCCCGTCCGCCAGGATGGGTCCAGGGGGCTTGCCTCCTGGTGCAGAGCTCGAGGCCGCAGAGGCCTCGGGAAGCGAAGCGCCCCCACGACCCCCTGCCGTTTTGTCTTTTTTCTGCACCTGCCGGGGCAGGCGGCGCTGCTTTGGCAAAAAACGCAGGTTTTTTCTTTGCTGGCGGGCCTTGCGGCGTTGCGAATCGGGGCCGAATATGGTATGATAAAGTGTATTGTGATTTTGTGTTCAGGAGGAATGAACCCGTATGGATATGAAACAGCGCATTGCTGATTTGACGCAGGAAATGATCCGGGCCGCGTTTCCCGAGGCCCAGGGGGTGCCGGAGGATTTGGCGGCCCTGCTGGAAGTGCCGCCGGACCCGTCGCTGGGGGACTATGCCTTTCCCTGCTTCAAATTGAGCAAAACGCTGCGCATGGCGCCGCCCGTGATCGCGCAAAAACTGGCCGCGGCGGACGCGCATCCGGAGGTTGCCCGGGTGGAGTGCGTAGGCGGATATTTGAATTTCTTTTTCAACCGGGAAAATTTCGCTCGGGAGCTTTTGAGCGCCATCATAGCCGCTCCGGAAAAATGGGGAAGCAGCCCGGAGGGACAGGGCAAAACCGTGTGCGTGGAGTATTCCAGCATCAACATCGCCAAGCGCTTCCACCTGGGCCATCTGAGCACCACCGTGATCGGAAATTCCCTGCGCCGCATTTATGATTTCCAGGGCTGGCGCACCGTGTCCATCAATTATCTGGGCGACTGGGGCACCCAGTTCGGCAAGATGATCGCCGCCTACAAGCACTGGGGCGACAGGGCCACCGTGGAAGCGGGCGGCGTGGACGAAATGACGCGGCTGTACGTGCGCTTTAACGAGGAGGCGGAAAACAATCCCGCCCTGCAGGACGAAGGCCGCGCCTGGTTCAAAAAAATCGAGGAGGGCGACGGGGAAGCGCTGGAAATTTTCCGGTGGTTCAAGGACGTGACCCTTCGGGACGCTATGCGGGTATACGACACCCTGGGCGTTCATTTCGACAGCTACGACGGCGAAAGCGTGATGGCCAAGAAAACGGACCGGGTGGTGCGCGAGCTGGAGGAAAAGGGCCTGCTGCAGGATTCCGAAGGCGCCAAAATCGTGGACCTGGAGCCCTATGGCATGCCGCCCTACCTGATCATCAAATCCGACGGGGCCACCCTGTATGCCACCCGGGATATCGCCGCCGCCATTTACCGCAAGGAAACCTATCATTTCGACCGGAGCCTGTACATCGTGGCTTACCAGCAGGATCTGCACTTCAAGCAGCTGTTCAAGGTGCTGGAGCTGATGGGCTACGATTGGGCCGCGGAATGCCAGCACGTGGCCTTCGGCATGGTATCCTACGAGGGCCAGGCCATGGCCACCCGCACCGGCCACGTGGTGCTGCTGGACGAGCTGCTCACCCGGGCCCAGGAAAAGGCGCTGGACATCATCAACGAAAAATCCCCCAACCTGGAAAACAAGGAAGAGGTGGCCCGGCAGGTGGGCGTGGGCGCGGTGGTATACGCCACCTTGCAGAACAACCGCATCAAGGACATCGACTTCTGGTGGGAGCGGGCGCTGAATTTCGACGGCGAAACGGGCCCCTACGTGCAGTACACCTTCGCCCGGTGCTGCTCGGTGCTGCGCAAAGCGCCGGAAATTACCGCCGCGCCGGACTACGCCGCGCTTGCCGACGACGAAAGCCAGGCGCTACTGCGGCTGCTTTCCCGCTTCCCGGAGGCCGTTTCCGAAGCCTGCCTGCGCAACGAGCCCTCCATCATCACCCGGCATACCACCGAAATCGCCAAGGCCTACAACAAATTTTATTACGAGCACCACATCCTGGGCGACGATGCCGCCGCCACCGCGGCCCGGCTGCTTTTGACCGACGCCTGCCGCCAGGTGATCAAAACGGGGCTGTACCTGATCGGCGTGGACGCGCCGGAGCGCATGTAACCTTTTCTCCTTGCGCAACATAGGAAACATACGAAGGGAGGCGGCAGCAATGCGGTTTACCAAAATGCAGGGCATCGGCAACGATTATGTGTATGTGAATTGTTTCGAGGAGATCGTGCGGGACCCGGAGCGCATGGCCATTGTGATGAGCAAAAGCCATTTCGGGGTGGGCAGCGACGGGCTGATCCTTATCGAGCCCAGCGACACGGCGGACTTTGGCATGCGCATCTTCAACGCCGACGGCAGCGAAGGCGATATGTGCGGCAACGGCATCCGCTGCGTGGGCAAATACGTATATGAACGGGGACTGACCGACAAAACCGAATTGACCATCGCCACCAAGGCGGGCCTGCGCCAATTGCAGCTCACCACCGAGGGCGGCAAGGTGACCCGGGTCAGGGCCGATATGGGCACGCCGGAATTGAACCCCAAGCTGATCCCCGTGGATCTGCCGGGGGAACTGGTGCTGCGCCACCGGCTGCAGATCATGGGGCAGACCTATTTCATCACCTGCGTCAACATGGGCAATCCCCACGCGGTGCTCTTCGTGCGGGACCCCGAGGTGATCGACCTGCCTACCATCGGGCCCATGATCGAGCATCATCCCCTGTTCCCCCGGCGCACCAATGTGGAGTTCGTGCGGGTGATCGACCGGGGCATATTGCAGATGCGGGTATGGGAGCGGGGCGCCGGCGAAACGCTGGCCTGCGGCACCGGGGCCTGCGCCGCGCTGGTAGCGGCCGTGCTGGCGGGGCTATCCGACCGCACGGTGCAGATGAAGCTGTCCGGCGGCAATCTGCAATTGCAGTGGGACGCCGCCGACAACCACGTATACCAGTCCGGCCCGGCGGCTTTCGTGTTCGACGGGGAATGGCTGGAAGACTGAGCAAATGAAATGAAACAGGGTTTCTTCCCTGGTATTCCGGCGGAAGGGCTGACCGCCCTTCCACGCATCCGGTAATAACGACCGATATATACGGAGGGAAAACATGAACGTCAACACAAATCTTGCGTCGATGCCCGCGGGTTATTTGTTTGCCGAGGTCGCGCGGCGGGTGAAGCAGTATCAGGCGGAAAACCCCGATGCGCCCATCCTGCGCCTGGGCATCGGCGATGTAACGCGGCCTCTGTGCCCCGCGGCGGTGGACGCCATGGTGCGGGCCGCCAGGGAAATGGGCACGCCGGATGGCTTCCACGGCTACGGGCCGGATTTCGGCTACGAATGGCTCATTGACGCCATCATCGCCGGGGATTACGCGCCCCGGGGCGTGGAAATCGGCCGGGACGAGGTGTTCATTTCCGACGGCGCCAAGTCCGACGTGGGCAATCTGCAGGAATTGTTCGGCGCCGACGCCCGCATCGCCGTTACCGACCCTGTGTACCCCGTGTATGTGGATTCCAACGCCATGGCCGGCCGGCTTGGCAAGTATGAATCCGGCCGGTGGACCCGCCTGACCTACCTGCCCTGCAACGCGGAAAACGGTTTCGTGCCGCCGCTGCCTACGGAAAATGTGGACGTGGTGTACCTGTGCTACCCCAACAATCCCACCGGCACGGTGCTCACCAAGGCGCAATTGCAGGTGTTTGTGGATTGGGCCATGGCCCATAACGCTCTGATCGTGTACGACGCGGCTTACAAGGCCTTCATCGCCGACCCTCAGGTGCCCCAGAGCATCTATGAGATCCCCGGGGCCCGGCAGTGCGCCATCGAGTGCTGCTCCTTCTCCAAGACCGCCGGCTTCACCGGCACCCGCTGCGCCTACACCGTGGTGCCCAGGGAATTGACCTTTGACGGCTGCAGCCTCAACAAAATGTGGGGCCGCCGCCAGGCCACCAAGTTCAACGGCGTGTCCTACGTGACCCAGCGGGCCGCCCAGGCCATCTACAGCGCCGAAGGGCAAAAGCAGATCATGGACACCATCGCCTATTACCGGGAAAACGCCCGGGTGATCGGCAAGGGCCTGGCCGACGCCGGCATCCAGGTGTTCGGCGGCGTTCACTCCCCTTACGTGTGGATCAAAACCCCGGACGATATGAAGAGCTGGGATTTCTTCGATCTTTTGCTGCGCCGCGCCAACGTGGTGGGCACCCCCGGCGAGGGCTTTGGCCCCAGCGGCGAAGGCTACTTCCGCCTGACCGCCTTCAACACCCTGGAAAACACCAGGGAAGCCGTAAACCGCATTACTAAAGTTCTTTGATCTGCCGCACAATGTACAGCGAAATCCCCCTTAACTCCACACTCTCTTGAATTAGGAGGTCTTCAAATGATCCGCGCAATCGTGGGCGCCAACTGGGGCGACGAAGGAAAAGGCAAAATCACCGACATGCTGGCGGAAAACAGCGACATCGTGATCCGCTTTCAGGGCGGCGCCAACGCCGGCCACACCATCATCAACAATTACGGCAAATTCGCCCTGCATCTTTTGCCCAGCGGCGTGTGCCATCAGCACGTGATGAACGTGATCGGCCCCGGCGTAGCGCTGGACATCGAGGCGCTGCTCAAGGAATTGGACATGCTGAAGGAGCGGGGCGTGCCCGCGCCGCAGCTGATGATCTCCGACCGCACCCAGGTGCTGATGGAATATCACGTGGCTTTCGATTGCTACGAAGAAGAGCGGCTTGGCAAGGCGTCCTTTGGCTCCACCAAGTCCGGCATCGCGCCCTTCTACGGCGACAAATACATGAAAATCGGCGTGCAGCTTTGCCAGATGCTGGACAAGGACATTCTCCACGCCCGGCTCACCAACGCGGCCAAGCTGAAAAACGCCATGCTGGAAAACCTGTACCACAAGCCCCTGCTGGACGTGGACGCCCTGACGGAAAAGTATTTCGCCCTGGCCAAAAAGATCGAGCCCATGGTGGGCGACGTGGCGCAGTATCTGCATAAGGCAGTGAAGGAGGGAAAGAAGATCCTGCTGGAGGGCCAATTGGGCACCCTGCGGGACCCGGATCACGGCATTTTCCCCTTCACCACCTCCTCTTCCCCGCTGGCGGGCTTCGGCATGGTGGGCGCGGGCTTGCCGCCTACCGCCTTTGAGCAGGTGATCGCCGTCACCAAGGCGTACTCCTCCTGCGTGGGCGCCGGGCCCTTCACCACGGAACTGTTCGGCGACGAGGCCGAGGACCTGCGCCGCCGCGGCGGCGACGCCGGCGAGTATGGCGCCAAGACCGGCCGCCCCCGGCGCGTCGGCTGGTTCGACGCCGTGGCCACCCGCTACGGCTGCATGCTCCAGGGCGCTACCGACTGCGTGATGACCAACCTGGACGTGCTGGGCTACCTGGATGAAATCAAGGTGTGCGTGGCCTATGAGATCGACGGCAGGCAGGTGAAGGAATTCCCCGTCACCCCGCTGGTGGAAAAGGCCAGGCCCGTATACGTGACGCTCCCCGGCTGGAAAAAGGATATCCGCGGCATCACCCGTTATGAGGATCTGCCCGAAAAATGCCGCCAGTACGTGGAATTCATCGAAAAGGAAATCGACTGCCCCCTCACCATGCTCTCCAACGGCCCCAAGCGGGAAGAGATCATTTATCGGTGAGCTCTCCCCGGGGCGAAGATACGGGGGAAGATGGCAAAGCCGGCCCGGCGCGCGTTAGGCGCATGCAAAAAGCAGGTGACCAGGCGGAAAAATGAGCAAGCTCATTTCCAGCCGGATCACCTGCTTTTCTTCTGCCCGCAGGCTGACTCTGCACCCGGGACGGTCCTGCCGGATCAATTCGTCACGTCCGCTTCGCCGAGGAGCAGCAGGCTGCCGTCCCGGGCGCTGTCGGCGATGTACCAGCATTCTTCTTCGCCGCTGCCGTTGACGCAGCGGATGCGGAGCACGGGGAACATGTCGGTAAAATAGCAATGGATGCGCAGATTATCGCCCGGGGACAGGGGATCGGCGGTAAAGACGGGCCGGGCGCTCGCAACGGTGAAGGTTTCGTCATCCCAGGTCAGCAATTCCAGGGAAAAACCGGAAACGGTATCCAGAGGCATAAGCACGATGGGCTCCGCGTCCATATCCACCAGCACGTCCACAAAGCGCATGCCGGCGGCGCCGCCCTGATCGAACATCAGGCGGAAGGAGCCCTTTTCGGCCTCCTGCGCGGGAAATTCCACAGTTTCCAGCACCCGGATCAGTTCATCGCGCCAGCCGTCGGGATCGTCAAGGGGAGCGATCAGGGCGAACATGCACTGCCGCTCCCCGTCCGGCAGATCCAGGCGGATTTCGTCCAGCGTCTGTTTCCCGTCCGGCGACAGGAAGCGGCGGAAGGCGGTGTCCATGCTCACGTCCAATTCAATGTCCGGCTCGTCCATGGTCACAGGCTGATAGCCCATGCCCAGCCAGTCGGGATCGTCAGGGCTGTCGGTGAGACAGCTGAACAGATACGCGCCGGTATTCTCCGCCACGGGCTCGAAAAAGTCGGTATCGTGGCCCGCTTCTCCGGAGGGCACGCCATAGGCCATGATGCGGTCCGCGTCATAGCGCACGGCAAAGCCGATGGGGCTTTCATAGGTTTCAAATCCGCCGGCATCCTCCTCCGCAAGGGCGCACACGCCGCAAAGCAGGCACAGGGAAAGAAACAGGCATGCGGTTTTCTTCATGGATCACTCCTCCTTTGCCTTGATTATACCAGCTGATCCGCCGGCTGCCAACCGTTAAAATGTAACAATTTCCTTTACTGCGCCGCGTCGGCGGCCTCCAGGGCCTTTTTGAACTGGGTTTCATACAATTCGGTGTATACGCCGCCGCGCTTGACCAATTCCCCGTGCTGGCCCCGCTCCACGATGGCGCCGTCCTTCACCACCAGGATTTCATCGGCAGCCAGGATGGTGGACAGGCGATGGGCGATCAGGATGCTGGTGCGCTCCTGGATGATGGGCTCGATGGCTTCCTGAATTTTTGCCTCGGATATGGAATCCAGGGCGGAGGTGGCCTCGTCGAAGATCAGAAGCGCCGGGTCCTTGAGCAGCACCCGGGCAATGGACAAACGCTGCTTTTCGCCGCCGGACAGCTTCAGCCCCCGGTTCCCCACCATGGCGTCCAGGCCCTTTTCCTGCTTCTGCACGAATTCGTAGATATTGGCCTTTTTGCAGGCGGCGATCAATTCTTCCTCGGTGGCGTCGGGCTTGGCGTAAAGCAGGTTTTCCCGGATGGTGCCGTTGAACAGGTAGGTTTCCTGGCTGACGATGCCCACGTTTTTGCGCAGGAACGCCAGATCCAGCTTCTTTACATCGGCGCCGCCAAAGGAGACCTGGCCCGACTGGCAGTCGTAAAGCCGGGGGATCAGGTTGATGATGGTGCTCTTTCCGCTGCCGGAGGGCCCCACGATGGCCACGCTGTGGCCGGCCTCCAGGGTGAAGCTCACGTCGTGGAGGATCTGCCGCTCGGGATCGTAGGAGAAATCCACGTGGGAGAATGCGACGCTGCCGTCGCAGGAAGCAGGCGTAACGGCGTCGGGGGCGTTCTCGATCTCCACCGGCAGATCGTAGTATTCAAAGATGCGGGTGAACATGGCCATGGACCGGATCCATTCCACCTGGATATTGAGCAGCTGGTTCACCGGCCCATACATGCGCCCCAGCAGCGCCACCATCACGGTGATGTCGCCCACGGTCAGGTCCGCGTAGCCGTACTTCATCATCAGCAGGCCGCCCACCAGGTACAGCAGCATGGGGCCGATGGAGGAAAAGGTGGAAATGATCATGAAGAACCAGCGGCCGGCCATGCTTTCCTTGATGTTCAGTTTGATCATGCGGCCGTTTACTTCCTTGTAGCGGCCGTACTCGTAATCCTCCTTGCCGAACAGCTTCACCAGCATCTGCCCGCTGACGGACAGGGTTTCGTTGAGGATGCCGTTGATTTCATCGCTGCAGGCCTGGGATTCCCTTGTCAGGCTCCAGCGGGTCTTGCCGGCCATGCGGGAGGGAATCACGAACAGGGGGATCACCAGCACGCCCAGCCCCGCCAGGATGGGATTGCGCCCGAACATCACCACCAGCGCCGCGATCAATGTGATGGAGTTTGAAAGGATGGAGGTAAAGGTGCCGGTGATCACCGACTGCACCCCGGAAATATCGCTGGTCATGCGGGTGATGATGTCGCCCTGATTGTTGGTGGTGAAAAAGCGCTGGCTCATTTTCTGCAAATGGGCGTACATTTTGTTGCGCATGTCAAAGGTGATATGCTGGGCGATCCAGGAATTGAGGTAATTCTGCCCCACGCCAATCAGGTTGCTGCCCAGCGTCACCGCCAGGGACAGTACGATCAGCCACACCAGCGCCTCGATGGGCTCCTTGCCCGCCAGCACGCCCACCGGCGCTTTCCCCGCCAGCACGTCCACGATCTGCCCCGTCAGGATGGACGGGTACAGCCCCAGCAGCGACGACAGGGCGATGGCGCATAAGATCAGCACGAATTGCTTCCAGTACGGCTTCAGGTAGGAAAAAATCCGTTTGATCAAAGCGCCCGTTACCTTGGGCCTGTTTTGCTTTTCCTCTTCCGTTAAATAGCCGCGCCCCATGGGCCCGCCCCGCATCATGCGTCCGCTCACTCCTTTGATTCTGTCCGTTTCGTTTCCGATCGCCGTGTTTTTCCATTTTTTGTTGGCGATTTGATCGTACCACCGGCACGGCGGCTTGTCAATCGCCGGCCATAATTTGGTTGTATTTCCTCTGGTTTTGTATTATGATAAGGGCAGCAAACGGGGAGGAAAAACGCATGAACGCCATTGTAAACGGCCGCATCCTGCTGCCCCGGGAGGAAATAACGGGGAAAGCCCTGCTGTATGATGAGAAAATCCTTGGTCTGGAAGAGGAAACGCCCCGGGACGCGCAGGTCATCGACGCAAAGGGCCTGTATGTTTCCCCGGGCTTTATTGACACGCACATTCACGGCTTCCTGGGGGACGACGCCTCCGACGGCGATCCGGAAGGCATCCGGCGCATGGCCCGCGCCCTGCCTGCCGTGGGCGTGACCGCCTTCCTGCCCACCACCATGACGATGCCCATGGAAACGCTGGCCGCTGTCTTTGCCTCCGTGCGGTCTTTGATGCGGGAAAGCCGGGAAAGCAGCTTTTCCGGCGCCCAAATCCTGGGCTGCCACGCCGAAGGGCCCTTCATCAACCCGGAAAAAAAGGGGGCCCAGGCCGCGGAGCACATCCTGCCCCCCGATCCTGAGCCGATACTGCCTTTTGCCGATGTGATCCGCATCCTCACCCTGGCTCCCGAAATGCCGGGGGCCGAAGGCTTCATCCGCCGCATACGGAAAGAAACGGGGATCGTGCTTTCCATGGGTCACACCTGCGCTTCCTTTGAGCAGGCCATGGCTGCCATTGGCTGGGGCGTAAGCCGGGCCACGCATTTATTCAACGCCATGCCGCCGGTGAATCACCGCGCGCCCGGCGCTGCCGCCGCGGCGCTGCAGGGCGGCGTGTACGCCGAGCTGATCGCCGACGGATTCCACGTCCATCCCGGGCTGTTTCCCCTGCTGCACCGTTTGCTGGACAGCCGTCTGGTGCTGATCACCGACGCTGCCCGGGCCGCCGGCATGCCCGACGGGGACTACACCCTGGGCGGCCAGCGCTTCCGTTTGTCCGCCGGACAATGCCGCCTGCCGGACGGCACCCTGGCCGGCAGCGCCCTGAAAATGAACGACGCGGTGCGCATTTTCCATGACCATGCCGGCGTGCCGATGCATGCCGCCGTCCGGGCTGCCAGCCTGAACGCCGCCCGCTCCATCGGCGCGGAAAAAACCAAGGGGTCCCTGGAAACGGGCAAGGACGCCGACATCCTGCTGCTGGATGAAGGCTGCCGGGTGCGGCGCGCTATCATAAGCGGCCGGACGGTATATCGGGCATAAGCACAGAAGGAAGCGATCGGCAAAGCCGGCGGATGCGGATTATAGTCGAAAGGTCTGCGGCCCTTTCGGGCTATCCTGAGGTTTTTCGACAGCCTGAGGGCAGCCTCAAAACGGCTGCCCTGATTCCGCGTATTTTACGGTGTATTTTTTGCCGTCCTTCGGCTTGGTCCACACGTTGGGAAGGCCGGTGGTAATGGCCCAGAAGCTCCGGCTGTCGGCGCCCCAGGCGTAGCTGCCGGGATGATCGTAGTTTTGCTCGAAGGAAGCGGTTTTGGCTGCCACCCACTTGCCGGTTTTCTGGCTCTGCGCGCGGAAATTGCTCAGCTCCATGGTGCGGATTTTCGCCGCGGTGCTGGTCTTGAAATCCTCCAGGAATACCACCGCCCGGGTCATATAATTGCTTGGGATGCCCAGATCATACTCGATCAGGCGCTCCCAGGCCATTTTTTCCAGATCGCATACCCAAAGGACCAGCCCGGCATTGCCGGTTTTTTCGTCTTTGGTTTGCTGGATCATCATCCGGTAGGGCTTGCCGGCCTCCCACCGATACTTTACCAGGCACTGAAAGCCGCTGCCTTCCCCGTCGAAGGGCTGGCTGACGTGGGTATATTTGGAATAAGTCACGCTGGGGCGGAAGGTGGTCACATTCCCCTTCTTATCCTTGGCATACGTGTTCCACACCGACATGATGAAGCCGTGTTCCCTGTTGTCCCACACCTGGAACCCGGCGTAGGCCGCCACGCCGTTGTAATCCCGGTACACGGAAGCGTATTTCTTTCGCAGCACGCCCAGGTCCATGTCCCAGTTGCAGCCGCACAGGTAGGTGCCGTCAGGATCGTAATCCGCCTTCACGTCCACGGAATAGGAGGTGAACCGGTTTGTATCTGGAAAGCTTGGAAGGCAGCAGATGTATGGAGACCGGTTGTTGGTGAAATACGCCTGAATGGACTGTTCCGAGGGCAGGCTCACCGTTTGGCTCCAGTCCCGGCTGAGGGTGAAGTACTGCTCGCGGATCATTTCGCCGTTGGCGTAGTATTCCGCGTGATAGATGCCCGGGCCATAGTTTTTCATGTTTCCCCAATACACATGCACCCAGGTGTCCTCACCGCTCAAAAGCTGGAAATCCTGCCAGGACACCACCGTTTTTCCGTCGACTTTCATATAGGAATTCCTGACGGTCACCTTGCTGCCGGAGGTATTTTTGATCCGGAAGCAGAAGGAGGCATACTCGTCCCCCCGCACGTCCGCCAGATTATAGCCGCACTTGTCCACGCTGCGGATAGCGGTCTCGTTTGTCCTGGAGTAAATGCCGATATATCCCTCCAGGGAAAGCGGCTGCTGGGCCAGCGCCGCCATCGGGCAAATCCCCACCGTCAGCGCCAGCGCAAGGAGCAGCGGAATGATCCTTTTCAATTTCTGTCGTCTCCATTCTTCATTCGTTCATCGTCTCCCTTGTATCATCATACCGCCTTTCCACGGTTTTGTCCATGCCATAAAGCAAAAAAGCGAAGGGCAAAGCCTTCGCTCAGACTGTCGGCAAACCCCGGGGATGCATCGAAGGGGCCGCCGCGGTTTACAGTTCGCTCAATTCATCCTGATCCACCAGGCGGATACCGGCGGCGGTGAGGGCCGCGGCGGCCTGATGATGGCCCTTGACCTTGAAGATCATATAAGCGCTGCCGGCCTTGCCGCCCAGGAACGCGTACATGTATTCAATGTTGGTGCCCTGGCCGTTGAGCACGGAAAGCACCTGGGTCAATCCCCCCGGCACGTCGGGAATGGCCACGGCCAGCACCGAGCTGACCGAATGGATGAAACCGGCGTCCTTGAGGGTGGTGGTGGTTTTGTACAGATCATCCACGATCACCCGGGCAATGCCGAAATCGCTGGTCTCCGCCAGGGAGAAGGCCCGCATGTCGATGTTGTTGTCCGACAGCACCCGGGTCAGCTCCACCAGGGCGCCGGGCTTGTTTTCCAGGAACACGGAAATCTGTTTTACGCTCATGCCGCTGCCTCCTTAAATCTTGCGCCTGTCGATCACGCGCACGGCCTTGCCTTCGCTGCGCACGATGGACTTGGGCGCCACCAGCGTGACCTTGGCTCCCAGGCCCAGCATGTTGCGCAGGCCGTCGGTGATCTCCTTTTGCCGCCGGGCGATCTCGCCCATGTTGTCGGTGAACATTTCGGGGGTCATTTCCACCTGCACGTCCAGGGTGTCGGTATGGTTCACCCGGTCCACGATGATCTGGTAGTTGGCGGAATAGCCCTGATTGAGCAGCACCGTTTCGATCTGGCTGGGGAACACGTTCACGCCGCGGATGATGAGCATATCGTCGCTGCGGCCCCGGGGCTTGCTCATTTTCACGTGGGTGCGCCCGCAGGAGCATTTTTCGTGGGACAATACGCAAATATCCCTGGTGCGGTAGCGAAGCAGGGGGAAGGCGGTTTTGGTAATGGATGTGAATACCAATTCGCCCTGCTCCCCGTCCGGCAGCACCTCGCCCGTATCGGGGTCGATGATCTCGGCAATGAAGTGGTCCTCGTTGATGTGCATGCCGTTTTGCGCGGAGCACTCGAAGGCCACGCCGGGGCCGGACAGCTCGGTGAGCCCGTAAATATCGTAGGCCTTGATGCCCAGGGTCTTTTCAATATCCCGGCGCATTTCCTCGCTCCAGGCCTCGGCGCCGAAAATGCCGGCCTTGAGGGGGATTTCGTCAGGGGTCAGGCCCATTTCCTTCATGCTTTCGCCAAGGTAGGCGGCGTAGGAGGGGGTGCAGCAGAGGATGGTGGCCCCCAGATCACGGATGAACATGATTTGCCTTTCGGTGTTGCCCGAGGACATGGGCACCGTCATGCAGCCCACCTTATGGCTGCCGCCGTGCAATCCCATGCCGCCGGTGAACAGGCCGTAGCCGTAGCTCACCTGGCACACATCCTCCTCGGTGGCTCCCGCGGCGGTCAGCGCCCGGGCGCAGCAATCCTCCCACAGATCCACGTCGCCCTGGGAGTAAAAGGCCACCACTCGCTTGCCCGTGGTGCCGGAGGTGGAATGAATGCGCACCACCTGGTCCTTGGGCACGCCAAGCAGGCCGTAGGGATAAGCGTCGCGCAGATCGTACTTGCTTAAAAACGGCAGCTTGTGCAGGTCCGCGGTGCTTTTGATGTCGTCGGGGGTCAGGCCCTTCTCTTCCATCTTTTTGCGATAATAGGGCACGCTGTCCCACACGTGCTTCACCTGCCTGACCAACCGCTCATCCTGCCACTGCTGGATTTGCTCCCGGGAGGCGGTTTCGATTTCGGGCTGATAGAAACGTTCGGCCATAGGCGGTTTCCTTCCTTCTTCGTTGGAATTTTTATACATCATCCAGGCTGATCGTGTCATAAATATGACATTTCAGCGGCTCAATCCGCATGATGCCTGAAAAAACGCCTTTTACGCTTTTTCGCCCAATTCAAAGGCCCGCTTGTTGAGCTCCAGGAATTTGGCGGGCACCACGGCCTCCAGGGAACGCATCCACGCATCCTTGGGCAAATCGAAGTAATGGCTCAGCCTGCCCATCAGCACGA
>Ga0310694_10003659_pt1 | contig 15041 bp, 11 predicted proteins | sample 174DNAGHGhighgp2_FD_203884 | JGI IMG/M metagenome (GOLD analysis project Ga0310694, IMG submission 203884) | Sheep rumen microbial communities from Palmerston North, Manawatu-Wanganui, New Zealand - 1742 DNA GHGhigh gp2 (v2) (version 2) | ecosystem: Host-associated > Mammals > Digestive system... | reverse complement strand
GGTGTTCGTCTTCCTCCTGATTTCCTTCCGTCGCATAGAATTGGCCATCCTGGCCTTCCTGCCGCTGGCCATCAGCTGGATCTGGATTTTAGGACTGATGTATCTTACTGGCATACAATTTAATATCGTCAATATCATTTTGGCCACCTTTATCTTCGGTCAGGGCGACGATTACACGATTTTCATCACGGAGGGACTGCTCTACGAGTACAAAACCGGAAAACCCAGACTGGCCTCCTACAAGCATAGCGTGGTCATTTCCGCGCTCATCATGTTCGCAGGCATCGGCTGTCTGGTGGTGGCAAAGCACCCCGCTCTCCGCTCGCTTGCGCTGGTCACCATCATTGGCATGGCTACTGTCGTGATGATGGCCTCCTTCCTGCCGCCCGTCATCTTCGACCTGCTGACCAAGAAGCACGGTGAATTTCGAGAGACACCGGTGACGCTCAAACGTCTGGTTTACTCGTTGTTCATTGGTTTTTGCTTCCTGTTGCTGTTCCTATTCCTGATTCCATTTACCGCTGTTTATTTCCTGTTAGGCAAGACTACGGAGGCGAAAAAATTGCGTTTCCATACGATATTGCACAAAATGGCGGTCTTTTTTGTGAACCATCTCCCGTTTATTGGTTTTAAGATAGAAAACCCTGTGGATGAGACCTTTGAGAAGCCCGCAGTGATAGTCGCCAACCATCAGAGCCACATGGATTTGCTCTGCATGTTGGCGCTCACTCCGAAAATTGTCTTCTTGACGAACGATTGGGTCTGGAATAACGTTTTTTACGGTTTGGTGATCCGCAAGGCTGAGTTCATCCCAGCGAGCGACGGTATGGAACAGAATCTTCCACGTCTGCGCGACCTCTACGAGCGAGGGTATTCGATTTGCATTTTCCCGGAGGGCACGCGCTCGCCGAACTGCGACATCCTACGCTTCCACCGAGGCGCCTTCACGCTGGCCCGCGAGTTGGAAGCCGATATTCTGCCGGTGTTCCTGCATGGCACGGGACACGTCCTCCCGAAGAAGGAGCTCATGTTCCGCAGAGGTGAGGTCTGCATGGAAATCCAGGAGCGTGTTCGTCCGTATGAAAGTGTTGAGGCTGAGAGTGATAGCGAAGTCGATAGGAAGGTGACCAAGCAGATGCGCCATTACTACGAACAGCACTATGCAGCCCTCTGCGAACGTATCGAGACTTCTGAGTATTGGCGTTTTATACGTAAATATCAGGAATATTACAAGTTGTAAATTTTTCTGTATTTGATTATTGCAAAATTTGTATTTTTGCCAGTCGATTCAGTATCGGAATAAACAATGGAAAATCAGTCTAATCTGGCTACAAAGAAGGGACTTATCCTGTTGCTCGGTGTCATTATCGGGCTACTGGTGGGTGTCGCCGTCACTGCTGTTTTGGTGAGCAAACTCAACCTGCGCCAACAGCAGCGGGAAACGCAACAGCCCCTACCGCCGTCTGCGGGCTCCACCGATACTATATATAAATATATTGTCCACAAGTATGAACCGGAGTTTGGCGTGAACAAGTCAGGACAGGGTGTTGATTCTCTGATGAATGATTCGCTCTATGTTGATGATGGTTCCATGGACTACATGCTGGACGATGAGGATTATCCGATGTATAAAGATGCAGAGAATGAGAGCGTTGCGTCAGAGCGGGTGATCTTCAAACAGGAAGTGCCGGTACTCTACTTTGATGCGGGTAAGAACCCCATTTCCGCACCTGACAATTCCCCGAAGTTCATGGAGGTTCAGTTCTGGAGCACGCCCATCCATAACAAGATTGTCTATCAATTTGATAATAACGTACTGAAAATTAAGGGGTTGAAAAATTCGGATCCCCAAATCATCCATTTCAACGGTCACTACTATCTGCAAAACGAGAAACGCGTCTATCAGATTGTTCCCGCTGCGGATTTTCGACGCCTAGTGGAGGTTCGCGATATCTCGTTCAAGTAAAAGTGTTTCTAAAATGCTGGTTTTTAGCTTCTTGCTGAAAATCTAAAAAATAAACGTCAGGTGTTGTAAATATTCAAAAAAAGTGTATTTTTGCCGCCGAATTCTACGGGACGTTAGCCCAGTCGGTTCAGAGCGCTGCCTTCACACGGCAGAGGTCACTGGTTCGAGTCCAGTACGTCCCACACGATAAAAGAGATGTCACCTAGTGGCGTCTCTTTTTTTTAATTCTGGTCTCTTTTTTCAACACTCAATGGCCAAGGGTCAACAGTCAATGGTCATTTTTTGTATCTTTGCCGCTTCAATAATCAATCTCCTCTACAATGAAGGCCATCATATTTGATCTCGACGGAACCCTTTACGACAAATCTGGACTTGCCATGCGGCTCGTATGGTTGCAGATGCGGCGCGGCACGCTTTCGCTGCTGAAACGCGAGCGCGAGGTGCGCAAGGAACTGCGCGGACAGCACTTCGAAAGCGAAGACGCCTTCTACGAGGCTTTTTTCGCCCGCTTTGACAAGCCTGAACATGCCCGTCGGTGGTATTTTGAGCAGTATATGCCCGATATGGTGTCCGTATTGCGCCAACATTTTCGGGTCGCCTCATGGGTGGAGACCGTGATGCCTGCCTTGCGTGCCCGTGGTCTGAAGGTGGTGGTCTTTTCCGATTACGGCTCCGTGCGTAAGAAACTGGAAGCCATCGGATTCCGACTTTCTTGGGCGGACTACCTGTTTGAAGCACCTGCTCTGGGCGGACTGAAACCCTGCAAGGAATCGTTCGGAAAAATATGTCGCGAATTGAACGTGAAACCGTCTGATTGTCTGATGATTGGTGACCGTAAGGATACCGATGGCGAGGGGGCTCGTGCAGTGGGTATGGCCTTCGAACGGACAGTCAAGGCATCAAAACCGACCTTCGTCGCCTTGAACCAAGTTAAAAATGCTTAATTTTCGATAGAAACATGTTACGCAAATCTCCCTTAGTCAAGAAAGACCCCTGGCTGAAACCCTATCAGGAGGCGTTGCAGAAGCGACAGGAACGAGCCGTGCTCCGCGAATTGCAGCTCACCGACGGTAAATCGGACTTGTCGGAAATCGCCAACGGACATCTGTACTACGGTCTGCACAAGACGGAAACCGGCTGGGTCTTTCGGGAGAAGGCGCCGAACGCCACCGCCATCTACCTCTATGGCGATTTCTCCAAGTGGAAAATCCTGCCGGAGTTCGCGCTGAAACCTATCGGCAACGGGGATTGGGAGATTGAACTGCCGGATTTCGTCCTGAAGAACGAGATGCTTTACAAACTTTGGATGGTATGGCCGTTCGGAGCCGACGAGCGAATTCCCGCCTACGCCCAACGGGTCGTGCAGGACGATTCGACAAAGGTCTTTTGTGCACAAGTCTGGGAAACAGAATCTTACGATTGGAAGAGTCCACAGCCCCAGAAACCATCCCATCCGCTCATCTACGAGGCGCACATCGGCATGTCATCTCAGGAGGCTAAGATTTCCTCTTATCATGAGTTTCAAGAGACGGTGTTGCCCCGAATTAAAGCCTTGGGATACAATACGATACAGCTGATGGCCATCCAAGAGCACCCTTATTACGGCTCGTTCGGCTATCAGGTCTCCAACTTCTTCGCACCGTCGTTCCGTTTCGGCACGCCCGAGGAGCTGATGGCCCTCATCGACACTGCCCACGGAATGGGCATCTCCGTGATTCTCGACATTATCCACTCCCACGCAGTGAAAAACGAGAAGGAGGGCATCGGCTGTTTCGACGGCAGCGACCACCTCTATACGCATCATGGCGAAAAAGGCCACCACAAGGTGTGGGATTCCCGCTGTTTCGACTATGGAAAGCCCGAAACGGTGCAGTTTTTGCTTTCCAACCTTAAATATTGGTTGGAAAAGTTCCATTTCGACGGCTTCCGTTTCGACGGCGTGACCAGTATGTGCTACTTCGACCACGGTTTGGGCGTTGATTTTCTAGAATATGCCCAATACTTTAACGAAAATGTGGACGAGGATGCGATTTCCTACCTCACGTTGGCCAACAAATTAGCGCGGGAGATACGCCCCGATGTGATGACCATTGCCGAAGATGTGAGCGGGATGCCCGGCATGGCCTTCCCCGTGGAACAGGGCGGCATCGGTTTCGACTACCGCATGTCAATGGGTATCGCTGACTACTGGGTTAAAACCCTCAAAACCAAGTCCGACGACGACTGGAACGTGGGGGAGATTTACTTCAAGATGACGGATAAACGTCCTGAAGAACAGACGATTAGCTATGCCGAATGCCACGATCAGGCACTGGTGGGTGACAAAACGATGATCTTCCGAATGATTGACAGGAAAATGTACGATTCCATGTCGGTGCTGACACCGGATATGACGGTTGATAGGGGAGTGGCGTTGCACAAGCTCATTCGTCTGGTGACCTTGACGCTCTGCTCCGGCGGCTATCTGAACTTCATGGGCAACGAATTCGGCCATCCTGAGTGGATTGACTTCCCGCGAGAGGGCAACGGCTGGTCGTACCACCATGCCCGCCGTCAATGGAATCTGGCCGATGACAATATGCTGAAATACAGTGGATTGAATCGTTTTGACCGTGATATGGTGCATTGCGTGACCCGCTATGGCCTGTTAGATACGCTGCCGAAGGTGCTTTGCGAGAACGATGGCGACAAAGTGCTGGCCTTCGAGCGCAACGGCTGCATCGTGGTCTTCAACTTCCATCCCACGAAGTCGTTTTCGGACTATACCATCTATTGTAAACCAGGTGATTATCAGATTGTTCTCAGCAGTGATGACCCTGAATATTGCGGTTTCGGGAATGTTGACACTACGATGACCTATCGCACATCCCCATATCAGGGTAAATCGCGTCTCCTGCTCTATCTCCCCTCCCGCACCGCACTAGTTCTGGCAACAGCCAACTAACTGCTAACTGCTAACTGCTAACTACTAACTACTAACTACTAACTGATTACATGTAGTTCCGGAAGTCGTTGTGCAGATTCAGCTTCAGCACGTCGCGGAGGGCGGAGGACTTCACGTTGATGGTGAACTTCCAGCCTTTGCGGTAACCCATGGGAACCCAGTTGAAACTCATCTCCCAACAGTGCATATCACGGTAAATGTCTATGGAAGTGTATGATAAGGCTTTCTGCACAAAGTCGTAGCCGGTGGCGAATCCCACCCGCCATTTTTTCGTGATGTTGATGTCACCGGTTACGTTGATGGTGTGCACCATGTTATTCTTGTAGGGCTTCAAATCTTGTCCCCAATAAATCATACGGTAGTAGTCGAGGTTGTCGTTGATGCCGTATGTGAAGGAGTAGTTGAAGGTCAGCGACCACGGCAGACGGTTCTTCTGCCGCTCCGGATCCTTGGATTTGAACGTGTTTTGATCTATTCGATAATTAATTGATACACTGTATGTTCCGGAGGAGAAACGCAGTAGTCGGTGATTGGCGTCCCATTCGGTGACGTTTACGCGGCGGCCCTCCTCGTTGATGCTATAAGGGTCGAAGATGAAGCTGTAGGTGAGGTAGAGTTGTTTGAAGAGCGTGCTGCGGCCCGACATGGTTAGCGTGGACCACCGCATGGAGTCGGCAGCGAAATCATAGTACATGCTGATGTTGAAGTTGTCGATAAGGGGCACTTTTTTCAGTCCCGTGATAGTGTCTTTCCGCGATCTGACCTTGATTTCCAAGTTGTTGCCGAAAGAGATCTGTGCCCGGGCGCTCATTCTGTTGACACCGCTGCCGAAGATGGAGTTATCGTAGTAGTCGTACTCCACAATTTCGCCAGTCATCGGGTTGACGTACTGACCCGTGTTGCGGCCGTTGAGCTTCGGCTGGAAGGTGAAATTCAGCGTCGGGGTGATGATGTGCCGGATGGCGTTCAGCCCGCCCTTCTTGAAAACGTACATCACATAGACCTTGGTGGTCAGATTGGAGGAAATGTTCAGGTCGTGCACGGCTCCGAACTTCCGGTTGAAGTCTTGTACCAGCACCGGAGTTTCCGAAACCGCCGTGTCCCATGCCAAATGGCGTGTGTAGTGCTGCAGATACCATTTCTCGGTGAGCGTGATCGAGGTGTTCCAGTTGATAGTTTTTGCAATTTTGATGGGGATGGTTAGCGGAATAGTGTGCATCATGCCGGTCTCAAAGTGCTGCCACGTAATCGGTTGGAAGAACAACGTGTCCATCGTGTTTACCTGACCGATGAGTTGTGAGGTCCATTTCAAGGCGATATTGTCGTACCATTTCAGCTTGCCGGCCTTGTTTTTCTTGCGGAAAGGGTAAAACTGTGCCACGGACATGTTGATGTTGGGCAACTTCAGGTTGACGGTATGGGTGCTCGTGTTCTGCGAGTAGGAGACGGTGGCATCCAGGAAGAAGAAGTCGGCAGCAGAAGTGGAGAGGCTGACCGTGGAGGTGAACTGGTTGGACAGGTAGTCTTCGGCCGGGGTCATGACGCTCTTGGCGTAGTTGGAGCTCTGCACGTCGATGTGCGCGGTGAAGCGGGTGCGCGGGTGCGATTTGTTGTCCTGCTTGTGGTCCCAGTAAATCTTGTAGTTGTTGCTCTTCTTGAAATTCGCCGTGTCGATGCGGTCGCCCGTGAGCGTGCGCGCGTAGGCCAGTTCGAGGTTGCCGGAGCAGAGGTAGCGGAACACGTAGTTCGATTTGGCCTTTATTGCCCAGCTGCCGCGCGTGTAGATGTCAGCGGAGAGCAGCAGGTCGATGTTGTCGTTGATGGCGAAGTAGAAGCCGAGGTCGTTGAGGTAGAAACCCTGGGTGCCGGATTGTCCGAACGAGGGCATCACCAGTCCCGACTTGTGCTGCGCGTCCAGCGGGAAGAATCCGAACGGCAGGGCCAGCGGCGTGGGCACGCCCGTGAAGCTCAGATAGGCCGGACCGATGAGGATCTTGTCGTGCTGGATGACCTTGGCCTTGGAGAATGCGATTTCGAAGTGGGGGTGGTCCAGCTCGCAGGTCGTATATTTTCCGTCCTTGATGTAGGCCACGTTGTCGCCCATCTTCTTCACCTGCTCGCCGTGGATGAAACCATCATCCTGCGTGGTGATCACATGGGTGATCTTGCCCTTCTTGGTGGTGAAGTTGTACTTGATTTCGTGGGCGTAGTAATTTTCGCTCCCCTGTGAAAAGACAGGATAGCCGTACATGTTGCCATTAGTGTCGGCCACACCGCAGGCGTAAAGTTCGTTATGTTCGAAGTCGATCTCAATGTAGTCGGCGCGGAGCTCCATGTCCTCGTATCTCACCATCGCGTCCCCGAAAAGGATGGTGATCCGCCGCTGCAGGTCGTTGACCACCGAGTCCCGTGCACTGTAGTCCACCACCGAGGTGATGGCGTTTTCGGAAATGACCTTCGGAGATTGGGAAAAATTGGCGGTGCTGTCCGCAAAAACGGGGTTGGGGGTGCTGAGTACAGTGCTGTCGGAGGGAATGTGTCGGGGACGTCGCGAACGGGGGTTCTGTGCCGACGAATACAGGCATAACACACTGAATATGAAAGCTATAAGTAGCTTCATGAAATATGAAAAATTCAATGTGTATAATTTTTTAATCAACCTGTAATTTTTTTAGTCAATAGTTTTACTTTTGCACCGAAAAAGCGGCAAAAATAATCAAAAAATTCGAAAAGGAATGAACTCGAAATTATTTTTCTTAGTATATTTGTTCATAATTTTTTTGGCGGTGCCCGTAACTGCCCAGAAGGACGGCAAAACCTTCAAGGTGGTGATTGATGCGGGGCATGGCGGGAAGGACCCCGGCTGCATCGGATCCAAGCTCAGGGAGAAGGATGTGGTGTTGGATGTCGCTCTGCGCACCGGCAAGCTGATTTCGGATAACTGCCCGAATGTCAAGGTGATATATACAAGAAAAACGGACGTGTTCGTGGAACTCTATCGCCGCGCACAGATTGCCAACGACAACCACGCCGACCTGTTCATCTCCTTCCACTGCAACGCCAACGACAACCATTCCGCCCACGGCATCGAAACCTTCGTGATGGGTCTGCACAAGAGCGAGGCCAACCAGGCCGTGGCCCGCGCCGAGAACTCAGCCATGCTCAAGGAGGCCGACTACAAAGCCAATTATGACGGTTTCAACCCCAACTCCCCCGAGGCGGCCATCATGTTCTCCCTCTACTCCTCCGCCTATCTCAACAACTCCATCCTGCTGGCCGACAAGGTGCAGAAAAACCTTATCGGTACCACCCATCTGCTCGATCGTGGCGTGAAACAGGCCGGATTCTGGGTGCTCTACAAGGTCTCCATGCCCAGCATCCTCATCGAGATGGGCTTCCTATCCAATGCCGATGATGAGAAATATCTCGGTCAGGACGCCAACCGCGATGATGTGTCGAACGCCATCTTCCGCGCATTTTCCTCCTATTATACGCAGGTGACAGGCAATAAAGTGAGCGTTTCCGACGTTAAACAGGAAAAGAGTAAGGAAACGGACTACAAAAACAACGACAAGCAGAAAGAAAAAGATAACCCCCAAACCCAGATAAATCATGATTACAGCAATGATAATCATATTGATAGTCAATCTGATAAGAAAGAAGGTGATGAGGCGGCCGCAATAGCGAACGCGGTCGTGGATCCCAATGGTGTCCGTTTCATGGTGCAATTTATGGCCTTGCCTGAAAAAATCGCCCTCACCGACAAACGTTTCAAGAATTTTCCGAATGTAAATCGCTACTACGAAGGCAGTTTGTGGAAATACACGGCTGGCAACGAACGCGATCTCGCCTCCGCCAAAAAAGTGCTGGAAGAGGTGAAAAAGTATTACCCTGACGCCTTCATCATCGCCTTCAAGGGAGAAGAGAAAATCCCCGTCTCCGAAGCCGTGAAATTGGTGAAATGATTTTTTAACCATTGACTATTGACCTTTAACCTTTTAAGCTTCTAAGCTTCTAAGCTTCTAAACTTCTAAACTTCTAAACTTCTAAACTTCTAAACTTCTAAGCTTCTAAACTTCTAATCGGCTTAACAACAATTGTTAATCTTTTTTTGTCAATTACAGGGTTGCGACTATCGAAAAAAATCATACTTTTGCGGGTTGAAGTGATTAGTATCGGATGAAAAAGAATAATACACCGTCAAGCTCTGCAAAAGATATCAAAAGTATCAAAGTTGCGCTGTTTTGCATCGCTGCTGTGCTGATTTTCTATTTGGGATCCCTGTTTCTGAAAGGGATCAATATCTTTAGCAAAAAGCATTACTACTACGCTGTCTTTGAAGATATCGGCGCACTGCACGAGAGCACCGTGGTGGCGCTCAACGGCTATCCCATCGGCAAAGTGACGGACATTGAGCTGCTGAGCAGCAATCCCGTGCGTATCTGCGCCGAGATTCTCGTGACCGAAAAGCTGGACATTCCCAAGGACTCCCGTTTCGAGGTGATGCAGAAGGATGTGCTGGGCGGCATGATTGTGAACCTGCATTTGGGAACTTCGACGGCAATCGCTCATGGAGGCGATACCCTCGGTTGCTATGTCGCTGGCGGAATGCTGGACGGTGTGGGCGACCTCGTCACCCAGTTGCAAAGTGTTGTGGCATCGGTGGATACCATCGGACAGAACCTCAAACTGGCCTTCCGGACGGAGGATTCCATCAACGGCGGTATGATGATCAAGAATACGCTTGAGAATCTGGAACATACCACCCGCGATCTTTCTGCGATGATGGCCCAGAACGGTGGCAAGGTCAGCAACGTGATGACCCAGCTCCAGACCCTCACCAAGACCCTCAGCGAGGCCAGTCCCAAAATCGACGCCATTGTCAGCAATCTAGACAATATCACCGACTCGCTTGCGCAGGCTAATATTCGCGCACTCGTTAACGATGCGCAGAATACGGTGGACAACGTCAATGCACTTGTCAACGGCGTACAAAAGGGACAAGGCACCGTCGGACAGCTCATGCAGAACGACTCGCTGTATAAGAGTCTCAGCAAAACCATCGAGAGTCTGGATAATTTGGTCAATGATGTGAAGGACAACCCTTCGAGATACCTTAGATCTCTATTTGTGAAAGAAAAAAGGAACAACAAGAAAGAAGAAAAAAATAAATAACGAATAAAATGGAAATTACAGGAAAATTGATTCAAAAGCTGCCCGTGCAATCGGGTGTCAGCACTTCAGGTAACAACTGGTCAAAAGCGGAATTTGTGATTGAAACGGTGGAACAGTATCCCAAGAAGGTCTGTGCCAACTTGTGGGGCGACCGCGCCAAAGCGTTGGACCAGTTCCAGATAGGCAGTCTCATTACCGTCTCCTTCGATTTGGAGTCGCGTGAATATAACGGTCGTTGGTACACCGACGTGAAGGCTTGGCGTGTGGATGCCGCCACGCCCGCTGCTGTTGCCGGTGCTCCGGCTCCCGCTCCCGGCTATGCTCCGCAGCAGCCCGGTTATGGTCAGCCGCAAGGTTATGCCCAGCCTCAGCAGCCGATGTACCCGCCGCAAGGCTATCCGCAACAGCAAGTATATGCTCAACCGCAGCAACCCGCCTATCCGCCTCAACCCCAAGGATATGCACAGGCTCCGCAACAACCCGTGCAGCAACCCGTCTATGCCCAACCCCAACCCGATATGGGCAACCTGCCGAACATCCCGCAGGAAACTTTCACCGATGAAGGCGGCGCAGACGACCTGCCGTTCTAAGACTATTGACTGTTGACTATTGACCTCCTAATCTTGTAACCTTGTAACCTCCCAACCATTAACCGTTAACCATTATGAACACAGGAATTTGTCATTTGACGGTCATCCCCATGCGGGCCGAGGCATCGCACTGTTCCGAAATGGTGAGCCAGCTGCTGTTCGGGGAGACCTATCGGGTGTTGGAGACCACGGACGAGTGGATTCATGTGGAGACCCATCACGACAGCTACGGAGGCTGGATCCAGCGGAAACAGTACTTCGGGGTGTCGGATGAGGTGTTTGACAACTACTTGAAAGCGGATAAGTTAAGATTGAGTGTTCCGTTTGCCATGTCGGGGGCGCGTGTCCCTAATGTGTTGACAATGGGGGCGCTGATGGTTACGGATCCGGACAAGAATCCGTTCAAAGAGCGTTTCCCGATGCCGAATGCAGAGAGTTGGTGGCCGGCAGATGGCGTGCCCGACATTTCTCGCGTGCAACGTATGGAATTGCTCCGCAAAACCGCTCTTTCGCTGCTTGGCGCCCCGTACCTCTGGGGTGGCCGAACCCCGCTCGGCATCGACTGTTCCGGCTTCGTGCAGCTTCTTTACTCGTTGGTCGGAGTGCAACTGCCCCGTGACGCCTCCCAGCAGGTGCTCTGCGGTGAGCCCCTCGACTTCGTCCACGAGGCCCGTGTCGGTGACTTGGCCTTCTTCCAGAACGAAGACGGCAGGGTGGTCCACGTCGGCATGATGCTCGGCGACGGCACTCTCATCCACGCCAGCGGCCGTGTCCGCATCGACAAAATCGACGAAACTGGCATCTTCAACGAGGAGGTACAACGTTATACGCACCAATTACGAGTCATTGTCCGCGTGTGAAACGATGAACCGGCGATGAAAAACGATGAATGGACGATGAAAAACGATGAATGGACGATGAAAAACGATGAATGGACGATGAAAAACGATGAATGGACGATGAAAAACGATGAATGGACGATGAAAAACGATGAATAAAAAAAACATCATTATAACCATAATATTGGGTGTCTGCGTGTTGGCGGGCATCGCGTGTCTGTTGTTTTATAAAACATTTTTCGCGGAGAACGTGAAAAACCGAGAGGTGACCGTGGTGGTGCCGCCGGGCGCGGATTTCGAGCAGGTGATGGACACGCTGCGCAAATACGAGGTGCTGAAGTCCGAAGAATCCTTTAGGAAGACGGCGGAGGCATTGAAATACAAGACGATACGTATCGGTAAATACGACATTTCCGGTTGCAAGACGAATCTCGATCTGGTGCGACTGCTGCGAAGAGGCCAGCATTATCCTGTGAAGTTCACCTTCAATAACACCCGCACGGTGGATCAGTTTGTCGAGAAAATCGGCAACAAGTTTTTCTTCGAACCGGAGGAGCTCTCTGCGCTGCTCAAAGACCGAGATTACATGCAGCAGTTCGGTTTGTCGGACACGACAGCCGTTTGCCTGTTTATCCCCAATACGTACGAGATTTACTACGACATTACGGCAGAGGATTTTCTGAATCGGATGAGCGAGTATTACCGGCAGTTCTGGACGGATAACCGGAAAAACACTGCCGAGGAAATTGGCCTGACACCCGTGCAGGTGGCCACCCTCGCCTCGATTGTGGAGGAGGAGAACATGAGGCCGTCGGAAAAGGCCATCATCGCCGGACTTTACATGAACCGGCTGAACAAGGGCATGCTGCTGCAGTCGGACCCGACGGTGAAGTTTGCCCTCGGCGACTTTGCCCGCAAGCGCATCCTGAACGCTGACTTGCAGGTCGATTCACCGTATAACACCTACAAGTACAAGGGATTGCCTCCCGGACCGATCCGCATCCCCGAGGCTTCCACAATGGACTCTGTGCTGCACTACCGGCATCATAACTACCTCTATATGTGTGCCAAAGAGGACTTTTCGGGCTACCACAACTTCACGGCCAGCGCCGATGAGCACGCCCGCAACGCCGCCCGCTACCGCGCCGCCCTCAACGCCCGCAACATTAAACGATAATTATTCATCTTTGTTTTCATCGTCATTTCATCGTTTTTCATCGTCATTTCATCGTCATTTCATCGTCATTTCATCGTTTTTCATCGCAACAAAAAAAGGCCACACTTTTACGTGTAGCCTCTTCTAACTTGGTGATCTGTACTGGATTTGAACCAGTGACCTCTTGCCTGTCAAGCAAGCGCTCTAAACCAACTGAGCTAACAGATCGTCTGTCTGAAATCGGGTGCAAAAATACACTTTTTTTTGATAGTCGGACCGTTTTTCTCGAAAAAAATATTTGTTTCGAGAAAATGAGTTGTATAGGTTTGGTTTACAGATGATTATATGGCGGATAAGAGCATGAAAATCCCGATTCCTAAGTAGTTCCCGACAGCGTAGCCGAGCAATCCGATGGCAATTCCGGGAAGAATAATGTCTTTGTTGTGCAAAACGGCGGAAACCATCGGCACGAACGGCGGCGAGTTGATGAGTGCGATGGAAGCTGCCAGCGTCATGTCGCCGTCGATCTTGAAGAGGCGGGCGAACAGGATCTGCAGCACCAGCGAGCCGAACACCGCGAAGGCTATATAATATAATATGAAGAGGTACTTCGAGAATTCGAGGTCGTGGATGTTCACCATCGTGGCGACGGCCAGACAGAAGACATAGACGAAGTAGAGGCCCACGTCGAAGGTGCCTTCTAGCCGTTTGACGGGTTTCCAGAAGGAGAGCAGGATGGAGAGGGTGGTGAGGGTGATGATGATGACCGCCGTGGTGTTCTCAAGCGGGAGGACCAGAGACAGTCCGTAGGAGGCAGCTACCAGTACGACGGCAACCCCGATGCCGGCGGCACGGTTCCCGACCTTCTGCCAGAATGGCTTTGAATCGGTGGCAGTTTCCGTTTCGGTGGTTGCTTCGGCTTCGTTAGAGAGGGTGGGGGACTGCTCCTTTGCAGGGAAGCACCATCGCACGATGCTTCTTCCCGCGAACACGATGAAAATCAGATATAGGCCGGTGACCACAAGGTCATAGCCGGAGACCATCAGGAAGAGATGCTGCGGCAGGTTCACGGCTTTGGAAACGGGCGCGAAGTTAGGGATGCCGCCCGTGTAGATGCCCGTCATTGCTGCACTCACCCGCGCGAAGTCTTCGGTGGAGAGCTCCGCGTTGATCGCCTGTCCGCGGAAGATGAAGAATCCTGCCACGGTCACAATCAGGATGCTGAAAAGTCCGACGAGAAAGGTCTTGAGCACCGTTTTCGCCGACCAGTTCCGGAAATCGCAGCCCAGCAGCATCAGCGGGATGGAAATCAGCACCACCACATTCGACACGTTGGTGCAGATACTCAGTGACTTCTCTCCCATGATACCAACGTTGCCGACAATCAGTCCGATAATGTAAAGGACGACCATCGGCGAAATCTTTTCGATGATAGGCCACTTTTTCGCCGCCAGCATCACCAGAAGCGGAACGATGAAGAGGTATAGGATGACGAACATATTTTCAGGAACCGTTAATTTTGGCGGCAAAAGTACTAATTTTTTTTCGATGAAAAGCGATGAATAAACGATGAATGAACGATGAATGAAACGATGAAAGTGATGAACAAAGATTGGTTTATAAATAAGACGATGATGATTGTAATTGACGTCAAAGTTGATTATATTTGCATTTTGAAATTAATAACAAAATATTTTGAATTATGGAAACTTATTCGTTTGAAAACTTGGATGTTTGGAAGGAATCGAGAAATTTGGTTCTGATGGTTTATCGGTTACAAAATTCATTTCCCTCATTTGAAAAATATGGATTAGGAGATCAGTTGAGACGAGCTTCGGTTTCTGTCTCTTCAAATATTGTAGAAGGAAATTATCGATTTTCGATTCAAGAACAAATACGTTTCATAGAAATCTCATTTGGCTCACTAATGGAAGTCTATTGTCAACTGATTTTAGCATTTGACTTGAATTATATTGATGAACAACAATTGTCAGAATGTAAAACGCTTATTGACAGAATTAAACAAATGCTCATCGCATTAAACCGTAAAAAAAGAAAACAGTTAATGACACGCCAACCCTCCAAATAATGACAAATTGTCAGAGCTCTTCATCGAACATTCATCATCCTTCATCGCCCTTCATCGTATTTCATCGCCCTTCATCGTATTTCATCGCCTTTCATCGTACTTTCATCGTGCATTCATCGTCCTTCATCGCCTTTGGCACGGAATTTGCATTATCCCCCGCCGTCAACGAAAATTCAAACTTAAAATAAAAAACGATATGAAAAACATCAAACCTTTAGCAGACAGAGTTTTAGTGAAACCTGCAGAAGCTGAACAGAAAACCGCCGGCGGCATCATCATCCC
>Ga0310694_10003658_pt1 | contig 15041 bp, 5 predicted proteins | sample 174DNAGHGhighgp2_FD_203884 | JGI IMG/M metagenome (GOLD analysis project Ga0310694, IMG submission 203884) | Sheep rumen microbial communities from Palmerston North, Manawatu-Wanganui, New Zealand - 1742 DNA GHGhigh gp2 (v2) (version 2) | ecosystem: Host-associated > Mammals > Digestive system >... | reverse complement strand
TTAAAGAAGTTAAGCCAAAAGTTAAAGAGCAGATAAATCAGCCGCAAGAGTAACGGCTTAACTACTGCCCGAAGGGCGAGCGAAGCGATAACTTCTTAACTTCTTATCTTCAGGAAAGTTGAGCAACAAGCGAAACTTAAATATCTAATTAATGTATGTACTAATAAAAACGTTTTATGAACCGTGTGTGCAAGATTATTGCGAATCTTTCGCAAAGGTAATACTAATTATCATTTGCACCTTCATTATTCGGTCAAAAACACCATGCAAATCGGTCAAAACATACAAATGACCGATTCCTTCACATTAAAAATAAGCTTAATTACAATATAATTGCTATCTTTGCATCAAAATTATAGAACTAGAATAATAATGAATAGGAATAACCCCCTTTTCACGTATCTCTTGGCATTTGCTCTACTACAGATTATAACACATTCATCATGGGCACAGGTATCTTTTGATTTTACCTCTTCTCATCGTGGGCCGATGCTTGGCGAACTCCATTATGGCATTTTCTACGAGGAAATCAACCATGGCGGCGACGGCGGCTTGTATGCTGAACTGATCCGCAACCGCTCCTTCGAGGACAACGCTGCGAACCCGGATTGTTGGTGGGGACTCGGCGGTATGCAAATGGAAGTGGTCAGCACAGGGTTGCTGAATGACGCTCAAGGACACGCACTGAAAATGACCGTCAACGAGTACAATGCCGGCGTGAGGAACGAAGGTTTCTGGGGCATCAACATCGTACAGGGAGAGACTTACACACTAACCTTCTGGGCCAAAACTCAAGACCACTATGAAGGTAAACTGTGGGCTGAACTTCAAAACGACAACTTCCATAACTTAGGTCGAACAGAGTTCAACGTCAACCTGACGTCGGAATGGCAAAAGTTCACAATTGACATCACAGCCACTACAAACGAGACAAAAGGATGGTTGGCAATAAAAGCCCTTGAGCCCATGGTGATATACCTGGATGTTGTCAGCCTGATGCCGCCGACCTACAAGAACCGTCCGAACGGTTGCCGACGTGACCTCGCTGAGTTGCTGGCTGCCCTACACCCACGCTTCCTGCGATTCCCAGGCGGATGCTTCGTAGAAGGTACATGGCGCGACAATCAGACCAACCGCTTTGAGTGGAAGAAAACCATAGGGCCCATCGAGCGGCGACCGGGACACATGAATGTAAACTGGGGCTATCGCGTCAGCGACGGACTTGGCTTCCACGAACTGCTACAACTTAGCGAGGACTTGGGTGCCGAGCCGTTGTTCGTAGTCAACGTAGGCTTGGGTCATGGTTGGTCACAGTCCTACACTGATTTAAGAGAATACATACAAGAAGCTCTTGATGCCCTTGAATATGCCAACGGCGATACCTCAACCAAGTATGGCGCTCTGCGCGCTGAAGCCGGTCATCCGGAACCTTTTAACCTGAGACTACTGGAGATTGGCAACGAGAATTACAATTTCGTCTCCTGGGACAACGGCGACCAAAGCGACCACTACGCTGAGCGATATGCTGCTTTCTACGAAGCTATCAAGAAAAAATATCCCGATGTCGTGCTCATCGGCAACGTTGAGGCATGGGCAACCGATGAGCCATCATGGCGCAACGGAAATCCTGTGGAAATAGTTGATGAGCACTACTATCGAAGTACGACATGGTTTGGACAACAATACAATAAATACGACAAATACAACCGCGACCGCTATAAGGTTTATGTCGGCGAATATGCCGTCACGAGCGACTTCGGTTCGTGGGGTAACCTCAACGCTGCCCTCGGCGAGGCCGTATATACGGCCGGAATGGAACGTAATAGCGACGTGTGTGTGATGGCTTCCTACGCACCTATATTCTGCAACGAAAACCACGGTTGGCCTTGGATGCCAGATATGATTCGCTTCAACAGCAGTGACGCCTTCGGCACCCCATCCTACTGGGTACAGCAGATGATGGGCAGTAATGTGGGTTATCAGAATATCACTTGGACTGAGCGCGGCAATCTCATCAACACCATTAACACGTCATTTGCCCTCAGCTCTTGGGGAACAGCCGTGACCTACGACAACCTGTCCATAAAAGACGACAACGGACAGACATTGTATTCCACCGACTTCAGCAACGCCGACGACTATGCGCTCAACTGGAACGCCACAGGAGGATCTTGGAATATCAATGAAGGCAAGCTCAACCAGACGAGCACGACGATGTACGGCGACTTTAACGTGTGCTACAACCTGACTGGGGAGAACAGCACCATCGAACTCGATGCACGCAAAAACAGCGGATCTGAGGGCTTCCTCATAGCTTTCAGCTACAATGACCCGCAGAACTACGTATGGTGGAATCTCGGAGGATGGAACAACACAAAGCATGCCATCGAGCAGTGTGTGGACGGCGTGAAACAAACCTTGACCTCCGCCAGTGGCTCACTGACAACTGGTACCACATACCACCTCCGCATTGTGAAGGCAGCCGAGCAAGTGTTATGCTACATCAACGATTCACTATATCATCAAGTATCTCTGCCCAATGCACGCCGAGTATATGCTGCTGCTGCCCTCAACAAGAACGAGGACGAACTCATCGTGAAACTCATCAACACTGGGTCTTCAGACCAAGAAACCACATTACGTTTTAGTGACTTCCGCCTCGGTGGAGGGAGCATCACAGCGCAAGTGCTCACCAGTGCTCATGGCAGTGATGAGAATATCATGCAGGACCGTCTGAAGGTCAAGCCTGTCACCAAAACAATAGAACCATCATTGGATGATTCACATGTCCTGGCATACAACGTGCCGCGTCGGTCCCTAAGCATCCTGCGTATTCCCGTTACCGACGTCACGCCACAGTGTGACAACGATGAGCCCGACGATTGGGAGGACATCACAGACCGTCTGCGCAATGCCGATTTCGCAAGTGGTCAGTTAGGGTGGCTCGGCTCACAGTTCTCTAACACACCGGGGACTGTAGCAGAATTCTTCAATACTACCTTCAATACTTATCAGACGCTTACAAATATGCCTATTGGCGAATACCGTTTTGAGATGGACGGCTTTTACCGTCAGGGTAATATAGAGACAGCTCACAATGCACATGTTAAAGGCACCGAGAAACTTAATGCAATCATCTATATTACCGCTCAGGGACAGACAACCAGTGTCCCCCTTATGTCAATATACGACCACAGTGCCCCTTATGCCTACTCTCCATACTCTTATCCTGACAATTTGGCTGGAGCTGACGTAGCCTTCAACAACCGAGGTGCATACCACGCCAACGCCGTAGAGGCCGTGCTTCCAACAAATGGCGGTACCCTGCGCGTCGGTCTGCGCAAAACGGTAGGTGTAGGCTCCGACTGGACTTGTTTCGACAATGCCAGGCTATACTATCGCAGAGGTGATGTTGTCGATGGAATAAACGCATCCTCCCCCACCCTGAAAGGAGAGAGAACTGGAGCTGTTTATGATTTAAGCGGCAGGCAAATCGCGCCTCGCAGCTCTGTAAATGGATCTCTACGCAAAGGCTTGTATCTGGTTGAGGGGAAAAAATATATAAAGTGAGTGAATTATGGAAGTGAAAAAATCTTTGTTCTTGATTATAGCACTGACCTTAACGGCGTGTGTGGATAACTATACGCTGATGACGTCCGCTGAGGAAATGTGGTCGAACGGAGGTACTACACTGACGCGTGCTACTGGTGATTGTACTGTGGGCAACGACAACCAGAAGCTACTGTTCACGCAGACGGCAACAGGCTATACGACAGTCATGACCGCCTTTGGGCAGCGCTATCGTCCCCAAAATGAAGTGATGGTTATGCTGGAGGTGTGGAACACAGATCTCACAGCAAGCAAGAGGTACACTGCTGCGTATGACAGCATCGATGTAAGCGAAGACGGCAGTACATTGGTAGCCTTTGCCACAGTGAGGACAGAAAACAAGAGCATCTTCAGCGTGACTGACATTTATAACACAGTTCCCGATTATCCTTCGTTGCGTCTCAAACGCACAATCGTGGTCAAAGAGAGAGGAACAGGCGACCGATCGTTCAACAGCATTATCCTCATGGGCAAGGCAGAGAGACAGAAGTACACTGCGAATGAGTACTACATGCCGGCCCTCGTATTCAAAGACGGTTCGAATATGAGCGAGAGTTCGATCGGTTCGTCATGGGACGATGACTGGATATTAGCTCGCGAGGAACGGATGGGACTTCCTCTTGCCATGATGCGGGACAAGACGAGCCGCGTAGCACTTTCCATCTGCGATTACAACCTCAGCCCCACAACAAGCAATAGTGACTGGGGCAACACGCATTTGACGGCATTAAACTTCAAATACGCCTCCTTGGGGTATTACCTTGAAGGCGAGGCTCCTGCCCTTGCTTTCTGTTACCCAGGGAGCGAGGGCGAGCGTAGCTACAGCGACGACGGGGGACATGCCGAGCGGCTTTGGGCAAGGCGCAGCACCACCATGGCTAAGAATGTGAAGCAAGAATACACGCTACACCTTCTGGCCACGCGTAATGCTTCCTTTGCAGAGGCTCAGCGTGACCATTGGCGTGCCGCCTTCGACCTCTATTCTCCTAAAGTGCTTGACGTGAATCCATCGACAGTCGTAGAGGCAAGCCTTGAAGTGCTTGACCACTATTGGCTGAAAAGCGGTAATGCCGCGGGATTCCCTTTCTCAGTCTTTTGCAACAACGGAAGTGTAAACGAGACGAGTTTCGATATGGGATTTGTAGGTATGCAGGCAGCATGCGGCTACTATCTGTACCGCTACGGTCTCGACAACGGGAACGAGACGTACCGGAAAAAAGGAGAGCAAGTTCTTGACTTCTGGGCAAACAACAGCGCAAACAGTGTGGGTATGCCTCGCATCTGGTATGACATAGATCCTTGGAACACCTTCCGTAATTACAATGACCTGCGGAACATGCAGGGGGGGCTGGAAGCGATGATAATGGCGTGGTCGTGTGCAGAATCAGCCCACCCGGGCAGCCATGCCAACTGGCTACGCTACTGCAAGCGCGCGGCTGACTGGCTGCTGGGATGCCAGAACCCAGACGGCAGTTTCCCAAAAGCATTCGACAACAACGGCTCGGTGGTCGATACCGGCTCATACCTCACCAGTAATGTCATTCGCTTCCTCACCGCTATGTACGGCGTTACGGCCCGTTCGGACTATCGTACCGCTGTGGTGAAGGCAGCAGACTGGTGCTTGAAGAATATACACGCCGACTACAAGTACATCGGTTCGGTGATAGATAATCCGTATGTGAAGGACCGCGAGAGCGGACAGAAGATGATTGAAGCGATGCTTGCAGCCTACGACCTGACCGCAGACAAACGATATCTCGAAGCGGCCGGGCAGGCTGCATACTACACCGTCAGCTACATGTACGCCTGGAATATCCCATGGGAGTCTGGTACCACTCTCGCCATGCCTTGGCCAAAGAACAAGAGCACTGTCGGAATAACCATCATCGCCACCGGTCACTCCGGAGCAGACTGCGGCTTCTCCTACAACTCCTTCGAGTACCTCAGGCTTTACGAGCTGACCGGGGACCATTATTTCCTAAGCATCGCCAGGATACTGGAGAAGAATACGAAGCAGACGATGAACTACGACGGCAGCCTGCGCTACCCGTTGAGAGGGCTCCAGCGCGAAGCTATCCGCTGCGTCACGCACCGGGGCGACGGCGTAGGGTTGTGGCTCCCTTGGTGCACAGCCTCGGCGCTCGACCCACTCTTCCGCATGGAGGACGCGTACGGAAAGATCGGCATAGACAACATCTTGGGCCCGCAAGAGCCAGCCACCCGTACGGCAGCGAACATAAACTCTGAGCGCTATGCGCACAAACTCGGCATGGTGCGACTGCCGGACGGAGCCGTTTATTAGAGTGCTATCCTCATAATTTTGTGCCAGCGGCAAACCAGCCCGACACACTGTCCAAAGTGGTAAAACCGACAAATGATTATCCGCTATACTCTCCAAAGTGTTAGTTATTCTGTAAATAAATGACTTAATTATTTTTAAAACATCAGAGCAAATGAACGTATTTATGAGTTTTATTAGTAAATTTGCATTCAGGAATCTGCATTATAACTCAAATGAATAGATTTTGGGGAGTATTGCGGATAATCATATATAATAAATATATATTATAATGAAATTAAACAAACTGAAAGTGGCATTTATTGCCATCACCATCGTTGCGATGTTTATGGATGCCACGCCATGCGTCGGACAACGCAAGACATGCATAGATGCAGGCTGGCGCTTCCATTATGGCGACGGCTCGGCAGCTATAGGAAGCCATAACGCTTCCGCAGGCTGGCGCGCCTTAGACCTGCCCCATGACTGGAGCGTAGAGACGGAGGCTGCCGAGGCTGCAGGAGGGCGTGTAGTCGGTCCCTTCTCCACAAACAGCATCGGGAAGTTCCAAACGGGGCACACCGTAGGTGGCGAAGGATGGTATGCCAAAACGCTCCACATCACAGCGGCCGATCTGCAAGGACGTGTGGAACTTTACTTCGAGGGAGCATATAACCAGTCGTGGGTTTACGTGAACGGACAGCTGTGCCACGAGAACGTCTATGGCTACACCAGTTTTCGTGTTGACATCACCTCTCAGCTAAACGAGGGTGACAATGCCCTTTTGGTTCGAGTGGTCAACAGCGGCAACAACTCCCGCTGGTATGCCGGCAGCGGCATCTACCGCCATATATGGCTGGTTCGCACACCAAGCCTGCACCTTGACGAGTGGGACTGCTACGTTAAGATGGATAACGAGAAGATAACAGTGAGAGATGGTCAGGCTGAAGGTCAGTTGACGGTGGAGACCTCTGTACACAACGATGGTGCGGCTGCTGCCGACGGTTCACTATTCGTCAACATCGTTGACGCTCAAGGTTCCCCGCTCACCTCCGCCACGGCCCCCTTCTCCACCGGAGCCAGCGAGGAAGAGCCGCTGAAGCTCGACCTCGATTTTACCGGCGCACAGCCCTGGAGTACCGATCATCCCTGCCTGTACACCGTAAATATAACGATAAAAGACGCTGCCGGAGAGACCATCGACAGCCTGTCCAAACACATCGGCATACGAACGCTCCATTACTCTGCTGCAGATGGGTTCCAACTGAACGGCGTAGGCACTCTGCTGCGCGGCGGATGTGTGCATCACGACAACGGTCTTCTGGGCGCAGCCGCCTTCGACAAGGCCGAACGGCGCAAACTGAGTCTGCTGAAGGCTCAGGGCTACAACGCCGTGCGGTGCTCGCATAACCTGCCATCAGAGAATTTCCTTGATGTGTGCGATGAACTGGGGCTGATGGTGATCGACGAGAGCTTTGACCAGTGGCTGTTGCAGAAGAACGGAGAGGACTACCACCGTTTCTTCCGCGATCACAGCGACGAAGATGTGGCCACGATGGTGCGGAGGGACCGCAACCACCCCAGTATCATCATGTGGAGCATTGGCAACGAGATACCGGGACGCTTAGAGCCGGAGGGTATGCAGACCGCTGCCCGTCTGCGTACCGACGTGTTGAGATATGATAGCACTCGACCGATCACGGCAGCCATCTGCGGATGGGATGCAGGCGACGCCTGGAACAGCGCAGGAGGCAACTGGGACGCTCAGGATGCAAAAGCGTTCGAGAGTCTGGATATTGGTGGCTATAACTATCTTTACGATAAGTACGAACACGATCATCAGACACATCCCGACCGCGTGATGTGCGGGCTGGAGAGCTACCCCAAGCTGGCATCAGAGAACTGGACGCTGGTGGAGCGACTGCCATACGTCATCGGTGACTTTGTGTGGACGGCGATGGACTATCTGGGTGAAGCTGGAATAGGTGCTGCATACGCCGACCGCCAACCACCCATGTTCCAGGACTGGCCTTGGTTCAACGGCTACTGCGGCGACCTGGACCTCATCGGACAGAAGAAGCCCCAGAGCTATTACCGCGACGTAGTCTGGCGCCAGCGCCCCATCACCATGGCTGTGCAGAGCACATCGTCATACAACAACGCATGGGGATGGCAGCTCGAAGAGCAGAGCTGGACGCTCCCCGGACACGAGGGCGAGATGGTCACAGTCAACGTTTACAGTCGCGCTACGCGCGTGCGTCTGTACCTTAATAATAATATCGTCGGCGAGGCTGCTCCCGGCTCAACGTTCTGGGCTGGCTTCCAGGTCCCGTACGCCCCCGGCACGTTGCGTGCTGTGAACATTGACGGTAGCGGCAACGAGGTTATCGGCGAGAGTTTTGAACTGACGACCACAGGCACGCCAGCATCTCTGCGCCTGGTCTATGAGGACGAGACCCTGACGACTGACAGGGGAGATTTGGCTTTTGTCACCATAGAACTTGTGGACGCGGAAGGGCGCGTGGTCACGAGCGACTGCTCCACACGAGTCTGCATAGAGAACAGAGGGTGCGGCGAGCTCATTGCCTGCGGCACAGCATCGCCCAACGACATGCACAGTTTTCGTTCGAGCACTGTCACCCTCTTCCGCGGTCGCGCCCTGGCCATCGTACGCTCTACCGGCACGGCTGGCAAGGTGAGCATCAACGCTCAGATACAAGAACCCGAACCGACGACATATTTCTACAAGAACTCTGACTTTGAAGAGGAGAGCCTCGCCGGATGGATCGTCTCGGACAGCCGTTACATACGCTTCAACCCGAACCAATGGCACGACACAGAACTGAACGGTTTTCTGGAGTGCTATGTCGGTTGGGGGGATGCCCCCACCCTTGCCGGCCAGAGTTTCTCGCAGAGCACAAAAGTGCTGCCGGCTGGCCAATACGAGCTAACGTTTAGCTACAACGGGACTTTCCTGCAAGGGAGCAACCACTATCAGACCAATGGACGTCTCACTGGTGTTGCGGTTAGCATCGGGGGGCAGCGCACAGAGCTGAAAGCTATAGACGGGAACATCGCAAAACAAGGCAGAGTACGTTTCACCCTTGCAGAACCGCAGGCTGTCACTTTTCTCGTACAGTTCGACGCAAATACGAATGCCGACTGGTTTGCCTTCGACAACATCAGTATGAACTACAAAGGTCCGTTTGACTTTCAGAACAATTACATCGACAAGAGCGAGTCAATACCCCTATTGGGCAGCGGCAACTGGCCACGCTTGTCGGGCAACGCTTCAGGCAGCTACACAGAGACGAAGCTGGGTTCCGCCATCTACAATCAGGAAGGGTTGGCTTACTGGTCATCGACAGCACCAACTGGAACAGACTTTTTTCGAAACGACATAAGGAATTTGCCCTCAGGACGCTATGGCCTGACGGCCTTTGCAGCCGCTAACCTGTGGAGCGGCAGCGATGACGACCGCAACCCTCAGCATGGCACCTATTTCTTCGCTGCCACAGACGGAGGAAACGAAGCACGTTCGGAGGTGACCACCGCCACCTATGGTCTTTACTCCCTTGTCATCGACATCCAAGAGGGAGAGACGCTGACTGTAGGTCTGCACGCCGATGAGAACAATGGCAACAACTGGTGCTACCTCGGTCCCATGTCTTTGGTGAGGATGGGGGATTCAAATACAGCCATGAACATCATTATTGACGAATCCGACATCACCCTTCCTGAAACTGGGTTATATTATGATCTCAGTGGCCGCAGAATTGCAAATACCGAAAACCTCAAGTCCGCAAAAAGAAATGAAATATACATCAAAAACCATCAATTAATAACCAATTAATAACTAATTAACAACCAATTAAAAACAATTATGAAACATTTTCAACGTATCAGTATGCTCCTGCTGGCCTTCTTTTTTGCGGCCAGCGCATGGGCACAGACGTGGACGGCCAGCGCAGTAGGCGAAGGGACGTTCTACTTGTACAACGTCGGAAACGACGGGTTCCTCTATGGTCACAACGACTGGAGCACCCGAGCCTCGCTGACCAATCAAGGCGGTATGCCCGTGACGTTGAGCAGCGACGGAGAGGGCGGCTATTACATCTCCACCTCTCCCACTTACAATAATCTCTTTTTGGGTGCCGACGGATATGTAGATAAAGGTTCGGATGATGCAACCAACTACACGGCATGGAACATCACCCCGGTGGAAGGTCAGGAGAACACCTACACCTTACAAGCCAAAAAGACCAGTAAGTACCTCTTTGGCCATGCTTCTGACCTCACCAAGACCACGGTGAGTTCCACCCTCCCAAGCAACTCAAAGGCTTACTGGAAGCTGGCAACCAGAGAGGCTCTCATAGCCAACCTATCCAACGCCACGCAGGACAACCCAGTGGATGCGACCTTCCTTATCCTGGATCCCTACTTCGGACGAGTGACCACCCCCGGCAACGTGTGGAGCGGAAACTCGATGGGTCATGGTGGCTATGAAAGCGGTGCCACGCAGAACTATTGCGCCGAATGTTGGAACAAGACCTTCGATGTCTATCAGTCATTCAGCGGCGTTCCCAATGGTATTTATGGCATCAAGTGCCAGGCTTTCTACCGCGTGGGCGACGGTGCCAACGACGCCTCCCATGCGGGTGCTGCCCGCGCTGCAGGCAACGAGGTCATCAACGCCAAGGTATATGTCAACAACGGCGAAGGAGCCGTCCGCTCCATCTTCGACAGCGACCGCTGCCTGACCAACAACGGGACCTACAATACCAGCGCGGCCGTTAACATCAACGGAACCAACTACTACGTTCCCAACAGTATGAAGCGTGCTGCCGCCTGCTTCCTGCAGGGCGACTACTGGACGGAAGAGGCTCGTGGACTGGTCACCGACGGCACCGCACGTGTCGGCATCAAGAAGACCGTGGCCAACGACCAGGACTGGACCATCTTCGACAACTTCATCCTCACCTACTATGGCATCGACCTCAGCGCCCTCGTGGAAAACTACGAGAGCCTGGTGAACACCGCCACATCGCTGCTGACCCAGCCCATGAAGGCAGACGTCAAGGAGGCGCTGAACACGGCGCTCACCACGGCTGAAGCCAACGTGAACAAGAGCAGCCAGGAATCGCTGGAGGAGAACTCCAGCCTCCTCGGCACCGCCATCAGTAACGCACAGACGAGCAACACGCTCTACACGGGAAGCATTCTCCCAGCCGTCAACGCCATGAAGGCACAGTCGGCAAGCGAGAGCGTGAAGAGCGCCGTGCAACAGAAGTACGACAACGGCGAGTACACCTCTGCCGCCGAGGTCTATTCCACCTACCAGACTCTGGAACTGGCAGCCCTGTCTCAGGAAGCCGGCACCGACTACACCTCACTCATCATCAACCCCGGCTTTGAGTTCGGAAACAATGGCTGGGAAGGTGGTCCCGCCATTAACGGCACCAGCACCAACAAGTGCGCTGAGAGATGGAATGCCACCTTCGATGTCTATCAGACCATCACCGGCCTGCCCAACGGCTACTATGATATGTCCATACAGGGCTTCTACCGAGTGGGCGACGGGGCGAACGATGCTTCCAAGGCCGCTGCCGCACGTGCCGCCGGCAACGAGGTGCTGAATGCCATCTATTACATCAACGACAAATCCAAGAAGCTGATGTCAATCTTCGACTACAGCCGCGCACTGACACAAGACGACACATACAACCTCAACGTAGCCCGCGACATCAACGGCACCAGCTACTACGTGCCCGACAACATGAGCCGCGCTGCCGCCTGCTTCGCTGAAGGTGAGTACCAGAATCCAACCATCCGCTGCATGGTCACCGACGGCACCCTGCGCATCGGTATCAGCAAGTCCGCCGCCAACAGCCAGGACTGGACCATCTGGGACAACGTGCAGCTGACTTACCAAGGTTCATACGCCCCGGCATCTTACACCGACGTGGCCATCACGCTGAATATCGAGAACGACGAAGTGGCAGATTACCTCGCCAACACCACCTACGACGAGGGTACAACGTCCGCCATCTCACAATATAACACGGCAGCCACGGCACGCAACGACCAGCCCGCGTCGGCCAACATCTTCCTGCCCACACAGACAGGAGACGCCACACTCTACGTGAGCCTCGACGATGCATACACCAGCCCGCTCACCTATACCATCCCTGCCGGAAGCGAACTTTATGAGTTGGCAAACCTGCTCCCAGGCAACACCTATTATTATAAGGTCGTGGGCGACGGGGATGCCGTAGTGACCAACGGCACCATCACCACCAAGGGCCAGCTGCGCATGATCAAGGCCGACGGCATCGCCAACATGCGAGACCTGGGCGGCTGGACGAACGCCGACGGCAACCGCATCCGCTACGGCAAGATCTTCCGCGGCACAGAACTGCGAGGCGGCAATACCTACACCGCCAGCGATGCTGACCTCGCCATGCTGAAGAACCAACTGAACATCGGCGCTGAAGTGGATCTGCGTGAAGACAAGGATTTTGCCAACGGCACGATGAACGCCTCTGCCATCGACGGGGCCTCTTACACCTACGCCAACCTCAACCGCTGGAGCGAGGATGCCCTCAACCTCGACTCCGAGAAGTTCCGCAATGGCTTCAACCTCATCCTTGATGCCCTGAAGGCTGACAAGGCTGCTTACTTCCACTGCATCTTCGGCGCCGACCGCACGGGTTGCTTCGCCTTCCTGCTCGAAGGTCTGCTGGGTCTGCCCGTCGACCAGCTCTACAAGGACTACGAACTGACCTCGTTCTCCAGCGCTGGACCGCGCGAGAAGACGGGCATCGACCACAAGTTGCAGTACATCAAGGCGCTGCAAGGATCGACACTGCAAGAGAAGTTCTACAACTACTGGCGTGGCGCCGTGGGCGTGAGCGAGAGCGACCTCAACGACTTCATCAACATCATGATTGACGGCACCAGCCCCATCACTTCGGCTTCACTGGCCGACCTGCCCACTCCCTTAGTAACAGACGGCGAGTACTACATCTACCTGCCCACTGTAGGCAAACTCCTCGGCCGCGGCGAGGCTTACGGTGCACGCGGCTTAGGTGACAACTACGGTGTGCCCGTACAAATCACCACCAACGGCGCGAACGTCTCCACCATCAAGTGCATCGACAGCGACCTCTACTTCGGCAGCGACTGCTTCATGGACAAGGTGGCCAGCTATAACACCGTCTCCTGGTTCATTGAGCAACGCGGCGAAGACCTCATTCTGAAGTCGCACAACGGCAAATACATGGGTGTGACCACCGAGACCAACGGACTCATCAAGCCCCGCGCCAACGTAGCCAGCGCTGCCGAGGCAGCACCCTTCACGCTGAAGAGCGCCGCCGAACAGAAAGCCATCGTCGCTGCCACCCAGGATGCCAACATCCTCGCTGCTGCCACAGCAGCGGGCATCAATGCCGCCGACGTCGCAGCCTTCAAGGCTGCTCTGGCTTCCGACTACTCCGCCGTGGCTTCTACAGCTACCATCAAGAGTGCAAATGCGGGCAGCACCACCGACTGGCCACTTACCCAACCCTCGCAGATTACCGACACGAAAGACAATTGGGGCAATGCATACAACGCTGGCGACTACGGCGGCGAACTCTACCAGCGCCATGGCTATGTCAGCCAGACTGTCACCGTGCCTCACGCTGGCCTCTACAAGCTCACCCTCAACGCCCTCTACCGCGAAAGCAGCAACCGTCACTGCTATGAACTCGGACAGAGGGGCTTTGACAATCTGAGCAACGCCTATGTCAGCATCAACGACGAGTACTTCGCCCAGATTCCCTCATGGTACAGCGGTGCCACCAACCAGGACTATCCCAACACGACCGGTGAGGCCGTAGCACTCTTCAACAACGGACAGTACAAAGTGGAGGTCTACGCCTACATCGGCGACTCGAAGACTGCTGACATCAAGATCAACGTACCCGGCTTCTCTCCGCTCGGCTGGTGCATCTTCAACAACTTCGCCCTAACGGAGTACGCCAAGAAAGTGACCGTCGACGAGGCCGCAACTACGGCTCCCGAAGCCTGCGACTTCGCCAACGTGACGCTGACTCGTACCCTCCAGCCTGAAATCTGGAACACGCTGAGCCTGCCTTTCGACCTCAGCAGCGACCAGATTGCCGCTTCGTCACTCAACGGCGCCACCATCTATGAATTCTCAGAGTCTGATGCTTCTAACATCACTTTCTCCAATGTAAATGCGATTGAGGCCGGTAAGCCCTACTTGGTGAAACTGCCCGATCAGGCTGCAGCTATCGAGAATCCCTCCTTCACGGGTGTCACCATTGAGGCCACCGAGGGTGTAACCGAAGGTTCTGTAGGCAGCGTGCAGTTCGTGGGTCAGACCTACAACAAGTCGCTGGCAGATGTTGATGATGTCTGCTACCTCTCCACCAACGGCAAGGTAAAGCAGCTTGCTGCAAACGGAGCCATCAAGGGTCTGCGTGCCTACTTTATCGTTCCCGATGCCCAGCAACAAGCTCCAGGAGTCAAACTCTTCTTCAATTTAATAGAGGATGGCATTCAAACGATTGCCAATGGCCATCAGCAAATAGCCAACAGCCCCCTTTACAATCTCTCTGGTCAGCGCGTCAATAATGCACAAAAGGGCATCTATATTGTTAACGGCAAGAAAATACTTGTGAAGTAGAAGAATCTTTCGCTATACTTTCACAATACTTTCGCTATACTTTCGCTATAATTAAAGAGAGGAAAAAAAGAGTATCATTCAAATTAAATGAAGACAATGAAAAAGATATATTTTCAACCAACCATCACAGAGGTCAAGGTCAATAGTGAACTCCCTTTGGCTCTCTCCAACGAGGTAGAAGGCAACAGCATTAACTTCAACAGTTCTACTATGAGCGATGGCGACGGCGAAGATGCTGCCGTGAAACAAGATGTCTACTCCGTTTGGGATGACCAGTGGGAGATAAAAGATATCACTTCCTCTGATTAGTTTTTATTGCTGTCCGCTAAAACTCAAAAGAGCATTAATAATCGGAGGGTGTGTCAAAATGAAGTGAACCCCGAAAGTTAGACAAAAAACTTTCGGGGTTTATTATGCAAAAGAGAAAGAAGCATGGTTATGCAGAATGTCTGAAGTACATGC
>Ga0310694_10003657_pt1 | contig 15044 bp, 10 predicted proteins | sample 174DNAGHGhighgp2_FD_203884 | JGI IMG/M metagenome (GOLD analysis project Ga0310694, IMG submission 203884) | Sheep rumen microbial communities from Palmerston North, Manawatu-Wanganui, New Zealand - 1742 DNA GHGhigh gp2 (v2) (version 2) | ecosystem: Host-associated > Mammals > Digestive system... | reverse complement strand
ACCTTGCATCCGAAAGGATATAAACAATGAGGAAAGCTTTGATTTATAACAAGAAGCACAACCTACTCCACGAACGCTTTGAGAGAATCAAAGCGTAAAAAACGAAAGGTGCCGCAGGAATCCCCACGGCACCTTTCAAACTATCTGATAATCTTAATCGGAGTCTTTTAGAAATAAAGGTCTCTCTCGCCCTTCTTAATGCGCTCGATACGGCTCTTCAGCTCGTCGAGGAACTTCGGGTCGACGTTCTTGAAGTTGTTCTCGATGCACTTCCAGCCTTTGGCAGCGACTTCGGGCGTGGCATAGTCCACCAAGTATTCGCTCAAAGTAAGGATGGCATTGGGCGTGCAGTAGCGCTTGATGAAGCCTGGCACACTGAATTCCATGAAGTGCTCGCCCGTGCGACCCAGACGGTAGCAAGCCGTGCAGAAGCTCGGGATGAAGTCGTGGTCGAGCAGCTTGTCGATGATGTCGCCCAACGAGCGGTCGTCGCCGATCTTGAACTGCTCGCGGTCGAGGTTCTGGTCTTCCTGCTTGTCGCTGTTCTTCTCTTCTTCCTCGTGGTGATATTTGTAGTCGCCAATCTGCAGGTTGGTGCCACCATCGATTTGCGAGATGCCGTATTCGATGGCCTTGGCGCGGAAGGCGGCATCCTCGCGGGCGGTCAGGATCATGCCCGTGTAAGGCACGGCCAAACGGAAGATGGCGATGATCTTCTCAAAGGTCTCGTCATCGACGAAATACTTCGTGTCGATATTGAGGCCCGAAGCATCCTTGATGCGCGGGAACGAGATGGTGTGCGGCCCCACGTTGAAGCAAGCCTCAAGGTGGTTGGTGTGGCGAATCATGGCCAACACCTCATAGCGCCAGTCGTAAAGGCCGAACAAAATACCCAAACCGTTGTCGTCGATGCCGGCTTCCTGGGCACGGTCCATGGCGGTCAGACGGTAGTTGTAGTCGCCCTTCTTCGTATTAATCGGGTGATAGTCGTTGTAGACTTCGGGGCAATAGGTCTCCTGGAAGATCTGATAGGTACCGATGCCAGCCTCTTTCACGGTGCGGAAGCCTTCCACATCCAAAGGAGCGGCATTGATGTTGACGCGGCGGATGCTGCCCTTGCCTTTCTTGGTGGCGTAGGTCACCTTCACGGTGTGGGCGATGTACTCCGGCGAGTATTTCGGCGACTCGCCATAGACTAGGATGAGGCGCTTCTGGCCATCGTCCTCGAGAGCTTCCACGTTATGGATGAGTTCTTCGTCGGTCAAAGTGGTGCGCACCTGTTCCTTGTTCGACGAGCGGAAACCGCAGTATTTGCAGTTGTTGACGCAGTAGTTGCCCACATACAGCGGGGCGAACAGCACGATGCGGTTGCCATAGATGCGGCGCTTCAGCTCGCGTGCGCCTTCCTTGATCTCTTCCACCAACGCGGGGTCAGTGGTGTTGACGAGGACGGCGGTCTCCTCCATCGTCAGGCGGTTCTTGTCGAGCGACTTCTGGATGATTTCATGCACGCGCTCGGGAGTGCTTTTCGTGTTGTTGATGTAGTCCCAAATCTCTTCTGAGGAGATGAACGGGCGGTTAGGCTCGTCGGGGATACGACATTTTTCGGGATGGAATTGCATATCAGTTTTTAGTTTTGAGTTGTTCAGTTGTCAGTTGTAGGGCTGTCACACTGTGGCAGCCGTACATTTTTAATTATACACGTTTTTCAGCAGCGCCGACTTCACCTCGATGCCTTCGATGCGGCCCAACTGGCCCGTGAGGGAACCTATCTCATCGGTGGTGCCTTCGAAAATGACGGAAATGATGCTGTAATTACCACGGGGAAAGCCTTGGCGGCAGATGATAATGCCTGCGTGACGGGATAGCACCGCGTTGACTTGTGGCGCGGCTTCACGGTTTCCCACATAAATAAGGACTGAGCCTATTCTCCTTTCCATTTGAATGTCCTCCGGATCAGATGATTATGATTCTCGCAGCGGCCTTGATGTCAACGCATTGTCTTCATCTCAGCGTGGTGCGGCTTACGTTTGCGGCTGCAAAATTAGTGTTTTTTTGATTGTGGGAAACAAATCTGACGCAAATCTTTTTTCAAATCCCAATAATCCACCTTATTCATATTCAAATGAAGTCCCGCGAAGTCAAATTTCGCACTAACCGAAACAAAAATTCCTCAAAGATTGTCTTTCATCGAAAAAAGTGCTATTTTTGCCTCGTTATAACCTAATCACTCACCAAAAGTTGACTCCGACACGAACCAGGAGATTACCTATGAAAAAACTCATCTTAACCGCAATGGCCATTGTTGCAATGGCTTTCGCTTTTGCCGACATGGGCTATGCTTCTCCTATCTGCAATAACGAAGGGAACTTGGCCATAATCGATAATGCCCAACCTCACACTAAAGAATACATCGCCACGAAAAAAATCATCGACAAGTATGAGCAGGACATCAAAAAAGCCACTACATGTGAGGAATTGAATCAAGCTGAAGAAGAACTGCTCTCGGGTTTTCTGCTTTTGATATTTGATGACGAAAACCAATTCGAAGAATCGGAGCAACTGACCGAAGAAGAGTCGGACGAACTCGATGGCAAGTTGAATCAGGTAAACGAATTAAAAGAAAAAAAAGCGGAACAATTCGGCTGCGAACCTAACACTGAAGAAGATGATGTAGAACTAGTTCCCACCACTGAGGAATGGGAAGAGATGATTGCCGAATTCGAGGTATTATTATCAAAGATGGAACAACTGAAGAAACAGAACCTCAGCAAAGAAGAAAACTGGACAAAATTCCTGGAGATTGTCGAAGACCATTTGGATTTGATTGAAAATTTGGACAAAGCCAATGGATCAAATCTCACTGAAAAGCAAGACCTTAGGCTAACAGAAATCAATAATCGCATTGAGGTCTTGGTGGCCGAGATGGGTCTGGACAAAATGGAAGAAGAAGAGAATGAATGAGAATGATTTGAAACCAAAGAACAAATTTCATGATTTACACTTCCATCAAAAGAATCAAGGACCCTGCTGAACGCCAGAGAGTGATCGACAAGTGATAAAAACATATTTTCCCCACCCTCAACCGATATTTTTCCTACTTTTGCCCCTCGAATAAACACACAAAGCCTAAAAATTTTGAATCTTAAATCTTAAATCACGAATAAAGAATGGAAAAGAAAGACCTTCTGAAAGACGTTGTCGAACATATCGACATCAAGAAGTACGACTCAACTGAACTCATCAACGCCATGCGCAAGATGTCGTTTACCTCGCGCGACACTGCCCGCGCCGCCGACATCCTATGCCAAATGATTGCCGAAAAGGACTGCACCAACATCCTCACCATCGCTGGCTCCACCTCGGCTGCCGGCTGTATGCAAGTGTATGTGGAGATGGTCAAGAACAAGATGGTTGATGCCGTGGTCAGCACGGGCGCCAGCATCATCGACATGGACCTCTTCGAAGCCCTCGGCTACAAGCACTATATCGGCACGAAAGAGAACGTCATCCCCGACACCAAGCTGCGCGAGCTTTATATCGACCGCATCTACGATACCTTCATCGACGAGGAAGAACTGCAGGCTTGCGACCAAGCCACCTGCGACGTGGCCGACACCCTGGAGTGCCGTCCCTACAGCAGCCGCGAATTCCTCTATGAGGTCGGCAAATGGCTGGCCAACGGTCACGGCGTGAAGAAAGAAAGCCTCATCCAGACCTGCTACGAGTGCGGCGTGCCGGTTTTCTGCCCCGCCTTCAGCGACAGCTCGGCAGGCTTCGGCATCGGCAAGCACCAGTGGCTCCGCAAGAAAGCTGGCAAGCCTTACGTCAGCATCGACTCGGTGGCCGACTTCCTCGAACTCACCGAAATCAAGATGAACAGCCCACAATCAGGCCTCTTCATGGTCGGTGGCGGCACACCCAAGAACTTCGCCCAAGACACCGTTGTCTGCGCCGAAATCTTAGGTCACGAAGTACCCATGCACAAATATGCCATCCAAATCACCGTGGCCGACGTGCGCGACGGTGCCTGCTCGTCGTCGACATTGCTCGAAGCCGGCTCATGGGGCAAGGTGAGCGAGGAACTGCAACAGATGGTCTATGCCGAAGGCACCACCGTCATCCCCGCCATCGTCAGCTACGCCTACCACAACGCTCCGTGGCAAGAACGCGAGTATAAGAATTGGCAGAAACTTTATAAATAATCAATAGACGCGCTTGTCGTCATTGCGAACGCAGTGAAGCAATCCAGGGTAATAGCTTTATTCTCTGGATTGCTTCGTTCCTCGCAATGACGCATAGCGGCAGAAAACCATCATGGACATCAGCATCTTCCTTGAGCCTGTTTCCGAAAAATGTTTCAGCGAAGCGTTTCGGCCGGGCAAACTGACCTTGGGCGAGACCATCAACATTTATCGCAATAAAAACACATTTCCCGACCTCGACGGAATTCAACTGGCCATCGTAGGTGTCAAGGAAGAACGTGGCGCCATCGACAACAAAGGTTGTGCTGACGGGATTGATCATATCCGCAAGGCTCTTTATCCCCTCTTCAACCACTGGCCCCAACTCAACATCATCGACCTCGGCAACGTGATTCTCGGAAAGGAAATCAATGACACTTATTTTGCTGTCAACCAAGTCCTCACCGAATTAATGAAGCACAAAATCGTTCCCATCATCATCGGGGCGGGACAAGATTTGACCTACACGATGTATCAGGTGTATGAACCCACGGGCAAGCTCATCAACATCACCGCCATCGACCCCATGTTCGACATCGGCAACGACAAGGAAGCCCTCAACTCACACTCATATTTGAGTCACATCATCCTGCATCAGCCCAATTTCCTGTTCAACTTCACCAACATCGGCTACCAGTCGTATTACGTTGACACCGAGAACATTGAGCTGATGAAACAATTGCTCTTCGATGCCTATCGCTTGGGCAACATCAAACAGAACATCGAACTCAGCGAACCGCTCATTCGCAACGCCAACGTGCTGAGTTTCGACATCGCGGCCATCCATGCCGCCGATGCTCCAGGAGTGCGCAATGCCTCGCCCAACGGATTCAACGGCGAAGAGGCCTGTCGCATGACGCGCTATGCAGGACTGAGCTACAAGCTCACCTCCATCGGCTTCTTCGAATACAACCCGCATTATGACATCAACGCACGCACGGCCAACCTCATCGCTGAGATGATTTGGTACTTCATTGAAGGCTTTTCGAGCCGTCAGGACGACATCCCCACCTTGGAAAGCACAGACTTCAAGCGCTACATCGTGCAAATCGGCGAAGGACAAAACGACGTGGTGTTCCTCTGCCACAAAATCACCGGCAAATGGTGGATGGACATGTCGTTCCTGCAGAACAACGACCCACGCTTTGAGCGGCACCACTTCATCCCCTGCTCGAAAGAAGACTACGACCAGGCCATGCGCAACGAGCTGCCCGACAAATGGTGGCAGTTCTATCAGAAATTGATGTGATTTTTTGGGATTCGCTTCGCGAAGAAATCTAATCAAAATCTTCTATTTAAGAAATCTATCAAAAAACTGATTTTGAAAGATTGTGATTTGATTTTTGAAAGATTTCTTGCCGTAGGCAATCCCAATTTAGTATCTTTGCCGCCAAATTTTAGAATCAATGAAAAAAGCATTATCCATTTTTACCCTTTTGCTCCTGATGGCCACCACCATGCAGGCCCAGGACGCTTCTAGCCAAAAGAAACCCGACTGGATGAGATGGCACTATCTCTCCGAGGAAGAAATGTACGACACCTCGCGCGGCATGAACTTCGTCGAGACCGACCCGCCGACGGGTACACCACGTTTCGTGGCCGAGTTTGAACCCATGCAAGGCGTGATGATTCGCTACCCCTTGGGCATCCCGACCAGCCTCGTGGCTCAACTGTCGAACAACTGCCATGTGTATTGCATTGTCAGCACCTCTCAGCAAAACCAAGCCAACAACAGCTTCCAGAATGCAGGTGTCAATATGAGCAATGTGACCTTCGTCAACGCGCCGACCGACTCCTACTGGGTGCGCGACTACGGCCCGTGGTACATCTTCGAGGACCGCGAGCCTGCCATTGTCGACAACGTCTACAACCGTCCACGTCCAAACGACGACAACATCTCGGGCGTGTTCGCCAACTTCTGGCAGATTCCCATGTACGGCATGAACCTCCAGCACACTGGCGGCAACATGATGGAAGACGGTCGCGGCCATGGCGTGAGCGACAACCTCGTGTTTCAGGAAAACAACAACAACGAGACCAATGTCCGCAACAAGATGCGCGACTACCTCGGTATCGACCCCTACCACGTCACCATCGACCCGCAAGGCGACTACATCGCCCACGTCGACTGCTGGGGCAAGTACCTCGCTCCCGACAAAATCTTGATTGCCCAAGTGCCACAGAGCAATTCGCATTATGCCGACTATGAGAGCGTGGCCAACTACTTCGCCACCACCAACTGCTGCTGGGGTTATCCCTATCGCGTGTATCGCGTCCAAGAACCCGGCGGCTACACTTTGGCCCCCTACACCAACAGCCTGATTCTCAACAAGACCGTGTATGTGCCGTTAGGCTCCAACAGCAACTACAACAACCAAGCCTTAGCCGTATATCAGGAAGCCATGCCGGGCTACGAAATCGTCGGCGTGACCAACAACACCAACACCCCTTGGGAAAACACCGATGCCCTCCACTGCCGCACCCGTGGCGTGATGGACTTCAACATGCTCTTCGTCGACCACCGCAACGTGCTCTTTGGTGAGCAAGCATGGCAAGACTCTATCCCTGTGGTGAGCAAGTTCATCGCTTACAGCGGACAGAACCTCAAGCAAGACTCGCTCCTTGTTTATTATAGCATCGACGGTGGTGCCTACCAAACTGCTCACATGACCGCCACGGGCAACCCTGACGAGTATGTTGGTTACATCAAAGGCTACCAAGGAGAATCGGAGATTGACTACTATGTGTTTGGTGCCGACGAATCGGGACACCGCTACACGCAGCCCGTCTTCGCTGACCTCGACCCGCACCATTTCACCATGGAGGCACATGAACCTACGCCGCAAGGCGAGTTAATCGTTACACCTGATGCGCTGACTTTTGAAGCCTTCCCCGAATCTCATACCTTCAGCATTATCAATGAGACCAACGATCCTGTCACCATTTCAAATATCAGTGTGCAGCCCGATGATTTGAATTTGATTCTTGACTACTCCGAATTACCCTTGACATTGCAACCAAACCAATCAATGGATGTTGAAGTCGCATTGAATGGCTACGGATATAAAGGCTATCTCGTTTACACTATCAACGTGACGACTTCAGTGGGTAACAGGCAAGTTACCGTTAAAGTCAACGAAGAGGCGTGGGACGAAGGCTTGTTCTTATGGCCTATGCAAGGATTGGATTTCAATACGGAAATGCCATACACACAAGCTTTCCATCTGACCAATAAAAATGCGATTCAGAATATTACGGTGAATGAGGTTTATGAAACCACTGAATTTTTCGATGTCGTCCTCTCGCAAACTCTCCCCTACACTTTGACTCCTGACGAAACATTGGATGTTACTCTTACTTTGGTCAACTTCCCCGCTGAACAAAGTTTGGGCCACTTTAGGATTAAGAGCACCGATGGTGAAGACACTTATACAGTTCGCATAGATGGCGATATTCTAAGCGTCACCGAACTCTCCGCAGAAGCCAAACTTTATCCCAACCCGACCTCGGGCCAGTTCACCGTGGAAGGCGCGAATGTGGCCAAAGTGGAGGTGTATAACCTCGTCGGCCAAAAGGTGCACGAAGCCGAAGGCCAAGTGGTGAACATCGACGCCGCCGAATGGAACAAGGGCATCTATTTGGTCAATATCATTGAACAAAATGGTGCCGTGGTGACCAAGAAACTGGTGGTGAAATAACACGTTCAGGTTTGTAGAGACGCGCCACGGCACGTCTCTACAGGCAAACCCCTGTTTCGGTTAGCCTTATTCCCTTTTGGGTGAAAAACCGATGAATCCCCGATTCCGTGTCGGGGATTCTTTCTATTTTTGCAGGCAAATGCGTCGCTTCGCGTCACTGCGAGGCACGAAGCAGTCCAGGCAAAGAGCTTATTAATATCTGGATTAACTCCGTTGAATCTGCGATTTGCTTCGTCGTCCCTCCTCGTAATGACGCAAAGCATGAAAAAAACAACAATCGTATTCAAACACTAACCATAATGAAAAAGACCTTTTTAATCATCTGCTGCCTTATAGCCTTGGTCGCTTGCCAGAAGAAGAACGTTCCACTGTTTCGTGGCGACTACAGTTTCAAGACCTCAGGCAGCGTCACCTTGGACGAAATCAACGCCGAAGACGAACCTGCCTCCTTCACCGTCAGCCTGCCTAACGAAATCGGACAGCTGGAAATCAGTGCTTTAGGCAATAACAAGGACAGCGTCGTTGTGGTGATGAACACCATGGGAGGCGAGGTCGTGGTCACCCATGCTTTTTGCAAGGACAACGAAATCTTCCTCCGCGACTTCAAGAAGAACACCTTGCTCCTTACTGGCGACTCCATCACTTTAAAGAACGACCTGCGCGTCCATGCTTCGGGGCAAATGTATGAAGACAACACGCTCATCCTCAACATGACCTACGAAGGTGAAGCCGAAAGCAACGAACGCAGCTTCAAGATTTTTGGCGATGATATTAGGATGGCGGCTATAAGGAATTAATAGACACGAGACTACGAGACGCGAGACATGAGACAGTCCCGCGTCAAAAAGAAAACTGAAATGAAAACAAAACACATCCTTTGGTTCTTACCCCTGTTGCTGGTGGGCTGTGGCGATGCCGACCCAAGCCAACTCAAAGAGAAACTGATGGGCGGACAAGCTGAAGAGCGCGTCATCGCCGTGGGGGTGCAACGCATCGACACAGTGGGCGGTCTCGTCCGCAACAGCTACCCCGGAGCCTTGGAGGAGAGCCATTCTGTCGATATCAGCTTCAAATATGGCGGCACCTTGCAGCAACTCAACGTGGAGGAAGGCAGCCACGTCAGAAAAGGTCAGGTGCTGGCCCGTGTCAGCTCGCCCTCGATGGAAAGCTCACTGCGTGCCGCCCAAGCCACCCTCGAACAGGCCCAAGATGCCTACGACCGCCTGAAGAAAGTGCACGACAACGGCAGCCTGCCCGAAATCAAATGGCGCGAGATGGTGGCCAACCTCGAAAAGGCACAAGCCAGCTATGACCTCGCCAATGCCATGCTGGCCGACAACACCCTGACCGCACCCTTCGAGGGCACCGTCACGGGGCTGAACGTCACCTTAGGCGAAAGCGTCACGCCACTGAAGCCTATCATGCGACTCATCGGCTCCAACGACCTTGTGGTGAAAATCACCGTTCCCGAAAACGAAATCGGCAAGGTGCAAGTCGGCGACGAGGCCTATATCCTCATTCCCGCGTTGAACGACCGCCGTTATCAAGGTATAGTCGTCGAGCGCAGCATGACCGCCTCGTTGCTCACACATAGCTATCCCGTCAAAGTCAACATAACCGAACCCGACAAGGAACTGCTGCCCGGAATGGTCGGCAAAGTGGTGTTGCAAGGCGACATCAACAATGGCATTACCATTCCCGCCAACGCGGTTTTGATTAATAATGAAGGCAAGTTCGTTTGGGTGGCCGAAGACAGTCGCGCCACTCGCCGACATATCACCATTTCGGGCTATTCTGGCAATGGAGTGGTCGTCGGCGAAGGCCTGAAAACAGGTGATATTGTGATTGTTGAAGGCTACCAAAAGGTTAGCGAAGGAATGAAAGTTTCTTATGAGTAGAATCAAAGATAAAGGCATCATCAGCGGTAGCATCAATCACCAAAAGATCGTTTGGGTGATTGTTGCGGTTGTCGTGGCCTTCGGCATCTATGCCCTCGTCGACATGAAGAAAGACGAGTTTCCGGCTTTCACCATTCGGCAGGGCATCGTGGCAGGCATCTATCCAGGTGCCAATTCCGAAGAAGTGGAAGCCCAACTTACCAAGCCCTTGGAAGAATTGCTGTTTGCCATGCCCGAAATCGACCGAAAGGGCACCTATTCCGTCACCAAGGAAGGGATGTGTTATATTTACGCCGCCCTCGACGAGTCGGTGAAAGACAAGGATGTGGCTTGGTCGAAAATCAGGCATAAAATCAACGAAGCCAAGATGTTGAACTTTCCCGTGGGCGTACTGGCTATCGCCGTCATCGATGATTTTGGCAATACCTCGTCACTGCTCATCGCCATGGAATCAGCCGACAAGACCTACCGTGAAATGCATGAATACACCGACGACCTCACCCACCGCCTGCGCGCCATCCCACAAATGGGCAACGTCCGTGTCATGGGCGAACAAAACGAGGAAATCGCCATCACCATCGACAAGGAAAAGCTGTCGTTCTATGGCATCAGCCCCAACACCCTGATGCTGCAATATGCCTCGCAGGGCCTGCTGACCACGACCGGCACCATGGAGACCGCCACCTTCGACATGCCGCTGCACATCGAGAACCCCATGGTCTCGGAAGCCGAACTTGAAGAGCAAATCATCTATTCCGACGCAGCAGGCAACACTGTGCGACTGCGCGACGTGGCCACCGTCGAACGCCGACTGGCCGAGCCTTCCAAGGTGGTCAATTTCAACGGCAACAGTGCCTTGATCATTTCGGTAGAAATGCGCAAAGGCTACAACATCGTCGCCTTCGGCAGGGAAGTGGAAAAAGTGCTTTCGGAGTTCAAGCAATCGCTACCCGACAGCGTGAAGATGTACCGTATCACCGACCAGCCCAAGGTGGTGCAGAAATCGGTCAGCAGCTTCCTCCGCGACTTGCTCATCTCGATGATTGTCGTCATCGTGGTCATGCTGCTACTCTTCCCTTTCCGCACGGCACTCATCGCCAGTTCGGGATTGCCCGTTTGCACCGCCATCAGCATTGGATTGATGTATCTTTGTGGCATTGAGCTAAATACCGTCACCTTGGCCGCCCTTATCGTAGTGCTCGGCATGATTGTCGACGATTCCATCATCAACATCGATGGCTATATCGACAAATTGAGTCAAGGGTATAATCCTTTCGATGCCGCCGTGAGCAGCGCGAAGGAGCTGTTTATGCCCATGTTTATCGCCACCACTGCCATTGCCACCATGTTTTTCCCGATGACGCGTATCATCACCGGGCCTTTGGGCGAGTTCGTGCAACTCTTCCCCTGGACCGTTGCCTTCTCGCTGATGGCCTCATTAGCTTACGCCATGCTCGTCATCCCTTCGTTGGAAATCATGTTCATCAAGCCTGAAACCGACAAACCCCGTCGCAACCGCTTCCTGAAGGCCCAAATGCGGTTTTTCAACTTCTTGCAAGGTCTTTACGACAAAATGCAAAGCCATTGCTTCAAGCACCCGCATTTCACCATCGGATTGGGATTGGGTTCCATCGCCCTCGGCGTGCTGATGTTCCTTGCCCTCAACGTGCAAATGATGCCCATGGCCGAACGCGATTGCTTTGCCGTTGAGATTCGTTTACCAGAGGGCAGCAGCCTTGAAGCCACCACACGCATCAGCGACTCGTTGCAACACATGATGCTCGCCGACAAAAGAGTCACTTCCGTCACTGCCTTCATTGGTGAGACTGCGCCGCGCTTCCACGTGACTTATGCCCCAAGTATCCCTGCCAAAAACCTCTCCCAACTCATCGTCAACACGACCTCGAAACAAACCACCGAAGCCCTGCTGAAAGAATGGGATGACAAATACTCCTACTATTTTAAAGAAGCCCATGTGCGCTTCCGTCAGATGGACTACCAAGCCGTTTCGACACCCGTCGAAGTGTATGTCTACGGCGACGACTACACGAAAACCGTGCCCATAGCGCAACAAATCAAAGACTACATGCTCACCTTGGATCGTGAGTTGCGTTGGGTACACACCGACTACGACGAGTTTTTGCCCTCCGTGAAAGTAACCATGAAACCCGAAGAATGTGCCCGCCTTGGTCTCACCAAAGGCGTGCTCTCCTTAGACCTGGCCAGCGACCTCAACGGACAGCCCCTGACCACCATTTGGGAAGGCAGCCGAGGCATACCCGTGAGGCTTTATTCAGAGAAAAACTACGACCCAAACAACTACGAAACCATTCAGAACCAACTAATTCCGACGATGGTGCCAGGTACCAACGTGCCGCTCCGTCAGGTGGCCGACATCAGCCCCGACTGGCATCCCGCCAAGTTGGTGCGACGCAACGGAAAAGATGTCGTCACCGTGGCCGCCGACATGAAGTTTTGGAAGCCGCAGACGGTGAGCATGAAGAAGATACAGCAGTACATCAACACGGAAGTCGTGCCCAACCTGCCCGAAGGAGTAACCATCGAATATGGCGGTCTCTCCTCACTGAATACGGCTGTCATTCCACAACTGCTATGGAGCTTGATTGCCGCCATTTTGGTGCTATTGGCCTTCCTTGTCGCCTACTTCAAGAAGGTAAATCTAGCAGTCTTGACGCTGTGCTCCAGCACCTTGTGTATGTTTGGAGCCTTCTTCGGCGAGTGGCTCTTCGGCCTCGACTTCGGCATGACCTCATTGCTCGGTGTGGTCAGCCTCATCGGCATCGTCATGCGAAATGGCATTGTCATGTACGAATATGCCGAGACGCTCCGCTTCGATGAAGGTCTGCCCACCAAAGAAGCCGCCATGAAAGCCGGTAGCCGCCGCATGAGACCCATCTTCCTCACCTCGGCCACCACTGCTTTAGGCGTGTTGCCGATGATTATCACAAAAAATCCGCTCTGGATGCCCATGGGCGTGGTCATCTGCTTCGGCGTAGTACTATCGATGGTGATTATTCTGGCCGTGATGCCCGTAATGTATTGGCAAATCTTTAGAACAAGTAAGTAATATGTCACAAAACCCACAAAACTGCCTTTGTTCTTTTTGTTCCGGTGGATTTGCAATCCGACGGAATGGAATTGGGGATCTGAAATCCCTTTTTCAAAACGGCCGGATTACAAATCCGTCCGAACTAATGATTATCGTTTTTTGCATACTATTTACCACAATTTCGGCCTTTGGACAAAATACAAAGCAGCTTTCTGTCCAGGACTGCATCGAGATGGCTTTGGAGAACAACATCGAGCTGAAAAACAGCCAACTGGAAATCGACAAGGCAAGAGCGACCAAAAACGAAGCTCGCGCCGAGTATTTCCCTTCCATTTCGGCGCAAGCCTTAACTTATAATGCAATGCATCCGTTGCTCAGCTTCGGCATCGATGACATCGACAATGCGCAACTGAGGCAGATGCTATATACATTTTATGCCGAATACGGTCAACAATTCGGTCTTCAAAAGGAATACGAGTATGCCCAAAACGGCGTGGTACTCAACGCAGTGGCCACTGAACCTGTTTATGTCGGTGGGCGCATCCGCAATGGCAACAAACTCGCCAAACTAGGTATAGAAGCCGCTGAGACGCAGGCAAAAGTGAAAGAAGATGCAGTGCGCCTACAAACCGAGAGCCTTTACTGGCAAATCGTGGCCTTGGAAGAGAAAATCGCCACCCTCGACCAACTCGACCGTCTTTTGGACACTTTGGACAAGGACCTTGCCGGTGCCATTGAGGCTGGTCTGGCTATGCCCACTGACCAATTCAAGCTGAAGGTGAAACAAAACGAGAGCCAGCTCAACCGCAAAAAACTCACCGATGGCATCACGCTGCTGAAAATGGCGTTGGCCCAATCCATCGGGGCAGATTGGCAAACCCTTTCGTTGACCGACACATTGGGGGTTGAAACCGATCCAACAACCTATTTCCATACTGCTTCGGATGCCGTGGCTTCACGAAACGAGACCCAACTCCTTGACCTTTCGATACAAGCCGAAAAGCTGAAGAAAAAGATGACCCTTGGTGAAGCCCTGCCCTCGCTGTTGGTGGGCGGCAGTGCCAGTTACCACACGATTTTGGAGAACTCAAAACCTAATGCGCTAGTCTTTGCCATGTTAAGAGTGCCTCTCACCGATTGGCACAAGACCGCCTTCCGCCTGAAGAAACACGACCTGGACACAGAGGCTGCCGAAAACACCCGCCGCGACCTCACCGAGAAAATGGAAATGCAAACCAATCAGGCTTGGTTCAACCTTGAGCAAAGTTGGCTGCGCATCACCATGGCCCAAACTGCGCTCAGCGATGCCGAAGCCAACCTGAAAATCACGCAAGACTATTACGAGGCGGGGTTGGTCGCCCTTTCAGATGTGCTCGAAGCCCAGACCCTGCTTAAGCAAAGCCGCGACGAGCTGACCGACAGCCGCGTGGAGTATCGGATTAATTTGGTGACTTATCGGCAGTTGACAGGAGATTAAGACTCCGAATCATCACTTTGTTGCTGAATGGTGTTTGTTTTGCGCACAAAACAATACCAAAACAGCACTATGGCAGCTATCGTACAGATTGTCGTTGGCAACCAATGGAGCATCCAAGGCTGTTCAAGTTCGTCCAATGATTTGCCATTGCGGAGGGCAAAATACATACTAACCGTAGCCACAGCATTGTTCAAGAAATGAAGCATCACATTGGGCACTAAGGAGCGCGAATACAAAAACACATAGCCCAGCACCATGCCCATCACGAAGCGGACGAGGAAACCGCCCATATCTAAATGGACGAAACTGAAAATGAGAGCCGTGACTACAACTGCAACATGGTCGTTCCTGAACCATTTGCCAAGCAGTTGCTGCAAACCTACACGGAAGAAGAGTTCCTCGCAAATGGCAGGCAATACAGCTAATACCAACACCATTATCAGTAGCCCAATAAAGCCAGCATTAGTTGTTTCCTTAACGATTCCCATGATCGTATGGTTATACTCTTCGGACATCATGGAAAATATTTGGCCAACATCCCAGTGGTTGTTCCAAACGCCGAGCCAGTCGGCGAAGGGGGTCAGCAGCGCGTATGCTGCCACGCCTGCCAAAGCCAACAGCCACTTGCTTCGGCTAAGGTCGTAACGATAAAACTCA
>Ga0310694_10003654_pt1 | contig 15053 bp, 12 predicted proteins | sample 174DNAGHGhighgp2_FD_203884 | JGI IMG/M metagenome (GOLD analysis project Ga0310694, IMG submission 203884) | Sheep rumen microbial communities from Palmerston North, Manawatu-Wanganui, New Zealand - 1742 DNA GHGhigh gp2 (v2) (version 2) | ecosystem: Host-associated > Mammals > Digestive system... | reverse complement strand
CGGGTTACGGTTGCCTTGTGTAGCCTGTATGCCGTTGTTGCGGTCAATCTCCTTCTGGCTCACAGGATCCTCGCGGTGCCACTTCATCAGCAGTACAACGGCTTTCTTCGTTAAGCCGTAGTAACTCGATGCTGTATAACTGCCACTGAAAAAGTTGTTTCCGGTCGTCAGATTTGATTGTTGCCATTTGACTATTGTGCCCATTATGCCTCGTGCCCAGTCGCCTTTGTATTGGTCTTTGGGTTCGAACACATTGCCGCTACCTTTCACGCTTTCGCCCGCAGTCGAAGCGATGGTCTTCTTGTCGGTAGCCCACGATCCTGCTGCGCCGTAGTAGTTACCTCGCCAGTTCGTGCCGCCATTGACCTCGCCATACTCATAGTTGCTGCGTACGCCGTTGATCTTGCCGTCGGTAGGCAGCACATGAAAGATGTCGTTGCCTATGCCGCCCGTGCCGCCACCCCACCACGACTGGGGGATAGAGTGCTCACGGTTGTAACAGTCGCATACACCGCTATAGTTACCGCATGTGTTACCCGATGAGAACACGCACTCGCCGTACATATCCCATATCTTGCCGGCTTTGCCCACCGAGTCCGATGGATAAACATCGGTTTTCAGGTAGGCTGAGTACAAACCGTTGTAACCGATAGATTTGAAGCCTTTGTTCGTCGCGGCACTGACGGACGACCACAATTCGCCGCCGGACTTGCCGTCAACTGACGACCAATACGCAGGAATATCACTCGGGGCTGTTACGTTCGCAGCCCAGCCTAATTGCGCTACTATTGCAAGCGCAAGTACAAAGATTGTATGTTTTTGCATTGTATAGAATGATTAATGGTTAATTGCTTATCCATTTGTCTTTATCAGCGTACAACACCTGTTTCCCATTCGCAAATCTGCCCATAGGCAGGAGTTCGCTCATAAAAACCTACAAAATTACAAAAAAAAAATCATATATGCAAATAAATTCGATAAAATCTTCTAAAAATACCTTTTTTGCACAAAAACGTGCTGTTCCATCGGGGTTTTATCGGAGGATTGTCGTTCCTTTGTCGAGTTAATATCAAGAGTGAGGGCGTGTCATATTTGGCACACCCTCTTTCGATCACGATTTCTGAATTCTTCTTTATGCGAATTATAATTCTGTATCGGCACGCGCCATCTTCGCGATGCGCACGCGAATCAGTATTAGGTGTATTGCAAGTAGCAAGGTTTGAAAAAATCGCAACAAAAAGTACAAAAAAATATCGATATATGCAAATTTTATAGCAATAAAAATGTTTTTCTGCAAAAAAATCTTCAATAATTTGCAAAAACGAGATTTTTTCCGTATCTTTGTAGGCGGATTTTGTGAAAAATATTCGTCACTGGTCCGTATTGCAATCGTACACATAAATTTTATTGAAGCAATAGTATGAAAAGACTTCTTCTTGTTTGCAGCCTGATTGTTGCCATTAGCGGCTCAGTTATGGCTGAGATCGTCAAAATCAACGGTCTTTATTATTCCTTGGGTACGACTACCGCACAAGTAGTCAAAGACCAGAGTTCGGATATGTCTGTCTATAAGGCTTATACGACAGTAACCATCCCGGCATCCGTAACGTACAGCAACTACACGTATCCCGTTACTTCTCTTGGTTCAAGCGCATTTGAGAGCTGCTCCAACCTGCAGTCTGTTACGTTGCCTGCAAGTATTACCACAATCAACACGGACGCATTCTATGGTTGTGCGAAATTAGGCAGCGTGAATCTGGAGGAAGGTCTGACCACCATCGCTCTGCGTGCGTTCTACAATTGCAACCTTACTTCCGTGACTATCCCGAGCACGGTTACATCCGTCGGCAGCGGAGCTTTCAAAGGCAACCCGCTCATAACCGTTGTGTGGAAACCTGTTACTTGCACTATCGGCACAGGTGAGGATGCGCCGTTCTACAGTACAAACTCGCAAATAACGAAATTCACGTTCGGCGACAAGGTAGAGACCGTGCCTTCCTATCTGTGCAAGAATATGAGCAAGATTGATACTATCGTATTGCCTCCGTCGGTCAAATCGCTCGGGCAGTATGCCTTTGCATTTTGCACATCGCTCAAGTCGATCAACCTGCCTGTGACCCAGAAGACGCTTCCTATCAGTTTCCTGGAGGGCTGCTCAGCGTTGGAGTCCATCGAACTGCCGGCGACCTTGACAACCATCAACACGGATGCTTTCTACGGCTGCTCCAAACTGAGCAACGTGAACCTGCACGAAGGCATAACGACCATCGCTCTGCGTGCGTTCTACAATTGCCACCTGACTTCGGTTACTATCCCGAGCACGGTTACATCCGTCGGCAGCGGAGCATTCAAGGGTAACCCGCTCACAACCGTTGTATGGAAACCCGTTACGTGCTCTATTGGCACTGGTGAGGATGCACCGTTCTACAGTACAAGCTCGCAAATAACGAAATTCACGTTTGGTGACAAGGTAGAGACCGTGCCTTCCTATCTGTGCAAGAATATGAGCAAGATTGATACTATCGTATTGCCTCCGTCGGTCAAATCGCTCGGGCAGTATGCTTTTGCATTTTGCACATCGCTCAAGTCGATCAACCTGCCTGTGACGCAGAAGACGCTTCCTACCAGTTTCCTGGAGGGCTGCTCGGCGTTGGAGTCCATCGAACTGCCGGCTACATTGACTACTATCAGCACGGATGCTTTCTATGGCTGCTCCAAACTGAGCAACGTCAGTCTGCACGAAGGCATAACGACCATCGCTCTACGTGCGTTCTACAATTGCAACCTGATTTCCGTGACTATCCCGAGCACGGTTACATCCGTCGGCAGCGGAGCATTCAAGGGTAACCCGCTCACAACCGTTGTATGGAAACCTGTTTCGTGCTCTATCGGCACAGGTGAGGATGCGCCGTTCTACAGTACCGACTCAAAAGTAACCTCTTTCACGTTCGGCGACCAAGTGGAGGTTATTCCGTCTTACCTCTGCTATAACATGACAAAACTGGATACGATCGTGCTGCCTGCAACAGTGACGAAGATTGGTTCGTATGCCTTCAACGGTTGCTCTGCATTGAAAGGCATCAAACTGCATGAAGGCATAACCTCTGTCGGACAGTACGCATTCGCTTTTTGTACCTCGCTCAAGTCGCTCGAGTTCCCGAAAGGGATAACCACCGTGGCAACCAGCGTTCTGGAGGGCAGTACGGCTCTGGAGGAGGTCTTTATTCCTTCGACGGTAACAACGATTAACCAAGATGCGTTCTATAACTGCAAGAATTTGCAGGCAATCCGCAACTACGCTATCGCACCGCAGACCATCACCGAGCGTGCTGTATATAACGTAAACAAACAGACCTGTATCCTCTATGTGCCGATGGATTATATCGACCTGTACAGGACTAAAGCCGTTTGGTGTGACTTCAAAAATATCATTGGTGTAGCCACCGACCTGCAGTTTGAGGATCAGATCGTGCAACTGTCGTATCTGAAAAAAGATGCAAGCGTACTGTATATGGAAACGCAAACATGGCAGGTTCCTCATGCTCCGCATATCGAAGGTTTTACGTTTGAGAAATGGGAAGTGCTTGCCGGTGACCTGAACGATGGTATTCAGTTGCAAGCCGTTTATACCTCCGACCAGCCGACAGGTGCGCCTGAAGTATTTGTCAACCCCGCCAATCCGGCACAGAAACTGATCCGCCGCGGTAACGTGTATGTGCTGCAAGACGGCAAGACATACAGCGTCAACGGAACAAGAGTGGAGTAGTCTTGCATCTGATCACTGACTGCTGATTACTGATTTCTATTCATCAACTAAATAAACTAATACAATTATGGAAAAACCTTATGTTCTTGGAATTGACATGGGTGGTACCGGCACCAAGTTCGGTATTGTAGACGCCCGTGGCAACGTATTGCAATCGTTATCTATCCCGACACCGCAGTACCCTGATATCAATGAGTATTGCGACGTGCTCTGCGCTGAGATGAAGAAGATTGCCGACGCATTCGGCGGCATGGAGAATGTGCGCGGCGTAGGTGCAGGCACGCCTAACGGCAACTATTACACCGGTTGCATCGAGTATGCGCCTAACCTACCGTGGAAAGGCGTTGTGCCGTTTGCCAAGCTTATTCAGGACCGCATGGGCGTACCTTGCCGCATTACCAACGATGCCAATGCAGCCGCCATGGGTGAGATGACCTACGGTGCAGCACGCGGTATGAAGAACTTTATCGAGATTACGCTGGGTACAGGCGTAGGCTCGGGTATCGTGATTGACGGAAAGGTTGTGTACGGTCACGACGGCTTTGCTGGTGAGCTCGGTCACACCAAGATCGTTCACGGACCGGAAGGACGCCAGTGTGGTTGCGGTCAGCGCGGATGTATCGAAGCCTATGCTTCGGCTACAGGCGTGGCACGTTCTGCCAAGGAGATTATCGAGAACTCCACCAAGGAGACCTCGCTCCGCAAGCTGGATAACATCACCTCCTACGATGTATATAAGGCAGCCGAGGCAGGCGACGAGATTGCCAAGGAGATCTTTGACTTCACGGGCGAGATGCTGGGTAAGAAACTTGCTGACTTTGTGGCATTCTCCGCTCCGGAGGCAATCATCCTGTTTGGTGGTCTGACCAAGTCCGGCCACTGGATCATGGATCCTATCGAGAAAGCGCTCAACGACAACGTTATGCCTCTCTGGAAGGGAAAAGTCAAACTGCTCGTTTCCACCCTCAAGGATTCGGATGCCGCTATCCTCGGTGCCAGCTCGCTGGCGTGGGATGTGGAGGCACAAGCCCCGATGAAAAGCTAATCAGCCAAACTTGGCTGATCTCATGATTCGTATTCATCAGCCGAACTTGGCTGATCATTAGACAGGATGCTTCGTATATTATACCAGTTCCCTACGTGGATGCAACACTTGTACCGCGGTGTCACATGGCGCCGCGATGCAAGTGTTTTGCATGACGGTAAGCCTGTGGTGTATCTTACCTTCGACGACGGTCCGATACCCGAAGTCACACCTGCCATATTGGATATACTCAAGCAATACGATGTCAGGGCTACATTCTTTGTAGTGGGTGACAATATACAAAAGTACCCGCACATATATGCGCGCGTGCTGGCAGAAGGTCACCGTGTCGGCAACCACACTTTCCATCACATCAATGGTACCAAGACCCCTCTCCGGCTCTCCCCTCATAAGGGAGAGAGTGATTACTACCTGCAAGATATAGAAGCCTGCCAACAAATAATGAATGCTGCCTGCCAAAATGTAATCACTCCCTTCCCAAAGAGGGAAGGGCAGGGGATGGGTCTATTGTTTCGCCCACCATACGGCAAGATGACATTCCGCCAGAAACGAGCCATTCTGGAGCGAGGTTACGAGATCATCTTGTGGGACGTACTCACTCACGATTACAACCGCAGTTACTCGCCCGACAAGATGCTTGCCATCATTCAGCGCTATACCCGCTCGGGCAGTATAATCAATTTCCACGACTCCGTCAAGTCTGCCGACCGCACTATTGCCGTGTTGCCACGCGTCATTGAGTGGCTGCTGCAGAATGGCTACAGCATCGAACTGCTATGACCAAGCGATTTGATATAGCATTTCTGGTAACGGGTCTGATTGTTCAGGTGGTTGTCTATTGGCTTGCGCCTACTCACTGGTTGTCGCTTGTAAGCGGTCTGCTGGGTATCACTTCGGTCATTCTTTGTTCGCAAGGCAATATCTGGACGTTTGCCTTCGGATTCGGTCAGATTCTCACGTACAGCGGTCTATGTTGGATGGAGCGTTTCTATGCCGGATTATTGATGAACGCCTTCTATTTCTTCTCGCAGATCTACGGTATCTACGCGTGGCGTAGGCAGCGAACGGATGAGTCGGCAATTATCGTGCCTCGTTCGTTACCTGTCAGGTGGTTTGTTGTACTGTGTGCTGCTCTGGCTGCTGTATCAGCCGGAGTGGGGTGGATACTTGACGGTTACACCGATGATTCGCAGCCGTACATGGATGCCATAACTACCGTTGTGTCCGTTGTCGCGCAGGTGATGCTCGTGATGGCTATACGCCAGCAATGGTGGCTCTGGTTGTTTGTGGATGTGCTGTTTGTAGCGATGTGGATTATGGCGGGCAACTGGAGTATGGTAGCGCAGTACAGCTTCTGGTGCATCAATTGCATATATGGCATGCTACGTTGGAAAGAACTGGCTGCAAAATGACAAAAAAACTACTCTTTGCGCAAAAAAAAATCACTTTACTCTTGCATATATCAATTTTTTTTTGTATCTTTGTGCCGAATTAGTGTGTGACTATGTCAAAAAGAACAGTCATATTTTTGCTTACCTTGTTGGTAATCGGTGCTCCGCACCTGTTTGCAGGTAGTACGGATACATTGCACACCACGTACGTGGTGAACTCGGATTATGTGCCTACGCATGTGGTACAGATATCTGCCGGAGGTGGTTTGCATACCTTGTTACCCAAGCTCACTGAGGATGGACGCAACACCCTTGGCTTGACTAATGGTGTAGGTGCAGGCGCACAGGTGCAAGCTACATATACATACTACATCCACAAGTATGTTGGTATAACCGGCGGTTTTGGCTTTGATATGTACTCCGGCAATATGCACGGTGAGTTCAGCGACCGCGTATGGCTGTACGACAATTTCAACCAGATGAATTACTGGCTCAACAGCGATTATACCAATTTCAAGGAACGCGAGCAGGTATATATGCTCACTATTCCTGTAGGTGTCACCGGGCGCGTCAATCTTACTGACCCTATACAGCTCCGCGGTACGATTGGCTTTGGCATGAGTGCTATCGTCGGCTCGCATTTCCGTGGCGAAGGGCAACTCACCACTACTGCCGATTATCCTGACTACAACCTGCATTTCGATCCCGACCTGCCGCAACACGGCTTCAGCAACTATTATATGGGCGGCTATCAGGGTAAGATTGAGAACTCTTTCCCGGTGAACATGTTCATCTACGGTGACTTTGGTATGCACTATCAGTTCAACCGCCGTTGGGGTGTTTATGCCGGTGTATATGTCCAGTATAATTGCTTCAGTGCCATTCGTCCTACTACGGATTTGGCAGGACGCCGTCCCGAGCTCGTCAAGTTCGACTCGCAGACCAAGCAGTTCACCTATGCCGGCATGCTCAACTCGAAGTTCGTCGAGGCTATCAATCCCCTGTCTGTCGGCGTGAAGGTCGGTGTCACAATCACGTTCCTCGATCCCATCAAATGTAATTGTGAGGATTGGTAAACCATCCGTCTTGAAAAAATAGTAATAGCGGGCTATCCGGTTGGGTGCCCGCTATTATTGTGCATTCTGTTATGCCGTTGGATCGGGTAGGGTTATCCTATGCTCTCCAGCAGGTACAGCTTGTCGCCGCGATGCAAAGGCTCTGTTGTCTGTATGGCAAACAACTCGCCCTGTTTGACAACGGTAACAGGCTTGTCGGTGCGCATCTCGCGTGCTGTGCACTCGTATGCACCGGTCGTGTGTCCTGTCACGAGCAGGTCGTCACCCTCATGCAACTCGGGTATAGCCTCCAGCAGGAACTCTGCCACGCCGATGTTCTTGAAGTAGTTCGTGCATTTGCCGGCATAGACCTTACGCTTGGTAGCCTTGCTGCCATAATCGTTCGTCCACTCGCCCAGACGCTGCCCGAGGTAGTAGCCGTTCCAGAACCCGCGGTTGAACACCGTAGCCAACTGCTTATCCCATTCGGCAATCCTCTGCTCCATCTCTGTCTTTCGATTTTCGACTTTTGACTTTCGACTCTCCTCCCACATCTCCACCGCTTCACGGTAGCAACGGACAACGGTGCTTACATATTCGGGACCGCGGGCACGACCTTCTATCTTCAGCACGCGCACGCCGGCATCCAGCATCTGATCCAGAAAATGTATTGTCTTCAGGTCTTTTGGGGACATGATATACTCGTTGTCCACCTCCAGTTCGATGTCTGAGGCCTTATCGTGCACCACATACGCACGTCGGCAGATCTGCGCACATGCGCCTCGGTTAGCAGAGCTGTTCAGGTTATGCAGCGAGAGGTAACACTTGCCGCTCACCGCCATACATAGTGCACCGTGGCAAAACATCTCGATGCGTATCTGCTCGCCGTGACGGCCGCGAATGTCCTGCTCCTGTATGTCTTTGTATATCAATGCTACCTGTGTCAGGTTCAGCTCGCGCGCCAGCACGACCACATCGGCAAACTGCGCATAGAACTTCAGTGCCTCGGTGTTGGCTATGTTCAGTTGTGTGGACAGATGCACCTCCACATCCTGTTGTACGGCATACTGCATCACGGCTATATCCGAAGCGATGATGGCATCTACGCCGGCTTGCTTGGCGTGATTGACTATTGTTTGCATCATCGGTATATCCTCGGGGTAGATCACCGTGTTAACGGTCAGATAGGTCTTTACGCCCGCCTCGCGGCAGATGGCTACAATCTTGTGCAGGTCGTCGGTGGTGAAGTTTGCTGCCGAGCGAGCACGCATGTTCAGGTGCTCGATACCGAAATATACACTGCCGGCACCGGCTTTGATAGCGGCTGCCAGACTCTCGTACGAACCTACGGGAGCCATGATCTCTACTTGGCTTGTCCTACTGGAAGGAGTCATGTTATGTGAACTTTTATCTTCTGTTTGTTGGCTGTTGATTATACCCGCGCAGTAGTGTGGGGTAGAATCTCGCTACAAAGGTACAAAAAAAAATGCACATTTGCAAATCAACCGAAGAAAATTTGCACACAGGTGCTGTTTTTTTTTATGCGCATGTATAATAAATTACAAAAGTGAAAATTGGTAACATTTTTTTGTAAAATTAGTTGCATTTTATGAAGTGGTAAGCTTCAAAGGCGAAATGGTTCGTCCGATCGAGGAACTGGATCTGCGCAATCAACGCACTCCCTTTTCATTTCGCCCATCAAACCCTCAAACTTTCAAACTGCGCAGCGTAAGCCATCAAACCAACGAAAAAGAGACCGGCTAAACCGATCTCTTTTCCGCCACTAATACAGCCCTTACAAAGTTGCCGAACTGCTTGCATGGAGCGTTGACGGTGAGTTGGGCACGCCAACGGTAGTACAACTCCATGTAACGCGGATGCGATTTGTCGCGGATGATCGCAGTCGCCTCACGGCATGCGTCACGCCAACGGGATCGCTGGACTTGCTCGCCGGGCGTGAGAGGTGCGGACCTGTAGTCGCGACGGTTCTGAGCGTAGATCTCTTTCGGTCCCGTGCCGACAACTTCGCCGGTAAGGGGATCCTTGACATGTTTGATACGCGTTACACAATAACGCCGTGTGTCTTTTCTTTTACTTAATGCGCCGGTCAGTTCCTTGAACTCCTCGGCAGGTACGTAGTGAGCCATAAAATTATTTACGATTTGGTTATTTACAATTTACGATTTGGTTATTTATTATTTGGAATTTGTCCGTTTGGTAGAGGATGCCTCGCTTAGACATACTTATTGCTATCTATTTACCTCCGACAATCGTTAACAAATGACTAAGAATATATAAGAACAACTAACGATTTCGCGTCGGCAAATGGATTGCAATTTTTTGCATGACCAACTTGACCAAGTTGACCAAGTTAAAGCAAAGATGGTCAAGTTGGTCAAGTTGGTCATACCACTTTTTTATACCATCCATACTTAACCTTCTGTACTAAACCATTCTGCTGCCAATCTTCATTCCATCGTGTTGCCGTTCGCGCCGAGATACCTTGAGAGGAAGCTTCTGCGATGAGTGTTTTGGACTCAAACTCATCAGGAAGGAGAGAAAGGAGCATGGCTCTCTGGTCGAGGTGTTGAATCTTCGGGACAGATGGTTGCTCGGCACCGTTGATCATGCGGTAGGCAGCTGCCATGTGGAGGATGAGCTTGTTGCCGATGAGCTCGGCTGTGGCGTAATCGAGGTCGGAGCAGACTAACGGGTCAATCTCCGTCCCCTCCTTGAAAGGAAAGGCGAGAGTGCGAAGCGCCGTGAGAATCATCGCTATCCTCTCAATATGTACAGCCATGCGTAGGACGACGGAGTGGAAGTTCTCGCCGAGTTGGGACATAAGTGCCGGATAAGCGGTCTCGAGGTGATTGCCGAGACGTGTGCGCTGGTCGGGCGTGAGGCTGAACTCCACGGGATGGCTCCGGTAGAGCGTTTTGCAGAGATTGAACATTTGCTCAGCGGCAACAGCCATGACGGTATTTGAGCCGCTTGCCGGTTCGACGTAGCGGCTGCTGAACGCCTGATGACCGTTCACAATGAGCGTGAGCAGGCGCGAGAAGTAGCCGTTCTCTATGCTCGGCACGAGTGCACGGTACTGGCTGAACGTGCCGGTGAGCAACACCGACAGTTGCGGGCACGGGATAGAAGAGCTGTCGTTGGCGCGGTTACGCGTGATAGGCTCGTGCTCCGCGGCTTTGCGCAGCGCGGTGTTGTAGCAGGTGACGGACGAGCGCCATACATCTGTAATAACCGATCCTTCCGACTCGTGGATATAGCCGTGACCGTTCTGACGTTCGAGCTGACGGTAGAATCCCGGGTACGACGAGTCGCCGGCAATAACGAGCGGTAACGCCTCGTTCACCTTGCTGACCAGTTCCAGCGCGAGGTTGGCTATACCTTTGCCGCAGGCGGCAGAGCCTACAATGAAACATTGCAGGTTAGGGTAGTACCGTTTGCCCGTCAGACCATAGCGGAAATACAGATTGGGCATACAGCTGCCCGCAGCCGTGAGCAGCGAGAGCAGAAGCATGTCGCGTTCACGGTCACTCTGCGCGAGTGACATAATAGGTTGAATCATTGCCGGCAGGTTAGCCGGCTCAATGTGGTCGGCGATGTGCAGATCCTGGTCTGCTTCCATCGCGGGATGTGAAATTTGAATCATAGTTGTTAAATTTTTTTAATGGTTAATTTTTTTGCGTGAACTCGTGATTTCGTGATCGCGTCATAGCGAGTTTGCGTGGTCTTGTAATCGCGAGGTTGGAAGGCTCAAAATTTGCAATGCCCCTCCATAAATATATAGGAGTATGAGCTATGCACGATAATGCATGTTTTGCATAGTTCGTTTTTGCAAAACTTGCGACAATTTCATGCTACTCGCGGCGTTGACAATCAGCGAGTTGTAAAAAGCTATGAAAAATTTGTCGCAAAATTCATTTTCGTGATTTGCATATATCAATTTTTTTTTGTATCTTTGTAGCCTGATATGTTAGAAGACTATATTATTGACGACCGGTTACGGTACGAGAATCACTATTTGAGAGTGACTGGAACGGATGTTCAGATTGGCGGTGTGGCAGGTGCTGCGCTGCTGAGTGCGTTGATTGTGGATACTTCAGAAGGCGCCCGGCGCGGAATAGCTATTGACAGCGAGACGGATCAGGCGGCTTGGATACAGAGATACGAGAAGGAAGTCCGTCGCGACGAGTGGGGACTGATTGTCACCGAGATCGGGCTGCTCAACGATGCGTACATCGATTTGGCAACTACCGAGACCGAGTGGATTGACCTGTGCCCGAATGTGCGATTGCTGGATCTGGCATTGCGATTGGTGAGGAACTATATGCACTACCTGACAATCGAAGCGTTCGGCAGCCATATTTGGGAGTGCGTGCCGTGGCAGGCGCCGTTTGCCCAATGGCTGATCAACGCGGCGCGTGTGGAGACTCGCCGGCAACTGTTCCTGCAAACCGACTGGATGGATGCCGTGCTTGTGAATGCGTTGAATGAGAAACTGTTACGTGCGGCGAATGATGATGAGGAAGAGCCGACGCTCGTGTTCGACGGCGAGGCGGTGGAGGATATCTTCATGCGCTATTATACATGGGCGTGGAATACGTATCAGGCACAACTGCGCGAGATTCCCGGTTCGCAACCCCGTGCCGCCAAGCACCGAAACTACATGGTGGAGCAGGAGACCGACTGGACGTTCCTGAGCGACGAGATACAGTCGCTCAATGAGGAACAGCAAGAGTTGTGGGCAAAGTGGTTGCTCGATTGGCAGAAATTTATCACCCGCCAACTCAACCCCGAACGACCCGTACAGTTCTGGGTAAAAGGGGTGAGTGAATACCAGCAGCGGCAGTTGACTCAGTTCCTGCGTACTCAGGAGAAGGAGTGGGACTACTTCAAGTGCCTGTCAGCCGCGATATATGCCTTGCGGCAGATGGGTTACGTACGCCGTGCATGCGTGCCGCGCGAAATCACCCGCTGGATGACCGAGCAACTCGTAAATGACTATACTACAAAGAATAATCAAGACCAGTTTGCACGTGCATGGAAGGAGTTAACACGCTATATAACAGCGAGGTGATATATTACGTTAAGTTGCTGAAAGATTATGGCGTCACACATTTTGATAGCAAAAAGTGACTTGGAAGACAAATTAAACATATAAATACTGTGAAATAAGCAAATGAAATACAACGAACTCAAGCAACGAATCGAGCGATTCCTGCGCAAGCAACTCAGCCTTACGGATTATATCGATACACAGGCGGCATCCGATAATGTACGCAGCAATATACCTTTCCGCGGACCGAACATCTACATCTTGTTCGTGGCTATCGTGATCGCCTCCGTCGGGCTGAACGTGAACTCTATACCCGTGGTCATCGGCGCAATGCTCATATCGCCGCTCATGAGCCCGATCATCGGATTCGGTATAGGACTCGGTACACACGACACCAACCTGCTCATCCAATCGCTCAAGCACCTGGGGATAATGTTCGCCATCAGTCTGCTGGCGTCAACGCTGTATTTCCTTGTCACACCGCTCGAGACGGATAATCCTACCGAACTGCTTGCGCGTACTAATCCCTCCATCTACGACGTACTGATTGCGTTCTTTGGCGGCATAGCCGGCATACTCGAACTCTCGCGCAAAGACAAAGGTACGGTTATGTCCGGCGTGGCTATTGCTACGGCACTTATGCCGCCGTTGTGCACCGTAGGGTACGGCATAGCCAACTGGAACTGGCAATACGCCGGTGGAGCGTTGTACCTGTTCTTTATCAACTGTATGTTCATCGCCCTGGCTACGTACCTCGCGGTCAGGTTCCTGAACTTCCCGGCAATAGAACACAAGACATCCTACAAGACGGTTATCTCCTACAGCCTGCTTATCCTGGCTGTGCTGGTGCCCAGTTGCTTCAGTGCATACAATATCGTGATGGAAAACCGCTTCGCCAATACCGCAAGGCGCTTTGTGAAGGAAAATAAATCCATCGGAGGCACGTACATCTACGACTACACGACGGATATGAGCAGCAAGCCTTACACACTAACCTTGCGTCTGGCGGGCGAGACTCTGTCAAGCGAGGCACGCGCACGACTCTACGCCGAGGCAGAGATGCGGGGCATAACCCACGCACAGTTGCAGTTCCTCGAGGACGCGACCATCGAGGTGCACCGGCTCAATGAGACAGAGATCATGCGCGATTGGCTGTCCACCACCGAAGCACAACTGCGTCAGCGTGATGATTCTATACGCACACTCATAGCACGGCTCGAGGCGTACGAGTCACAGATCCTGCCATCCGAACAGATAGCACAGGAGCTGCACGCCCAGTGGCCTGCCATAGGGCAAATAACTCTCGCACGCGCCGACTCAACGGTGCTGCTGATTGTATCGGAAAAAACAAGTGCGGCTGATTCTGCCGCACTCATGGATGATGATCTCACCCGCATCAACAATTGGCTCACTATCCGCCTGCACACACCATCCGTACGAATCATCAAAGTGAACGACAAATGACAATTGGCAGTTGACAGTTGACAGTTGATAGTCGAAATTCTGTCTGCAATTATTCGTTAATCTTATCGAGTAGTGATTCCGCAATCTGGATGGCGTTGAGCGCAGCCCCCTTGCGGATCTGGTCACCTACGCAGAAGAACGAGAACGAGTGATCATCCGCCAAATCTTTGCGCAGACGGCCGACAGCCACTTTGTCCAAGCCGCTGCGGTCAAGCGGCATAGGGTAGGGCTCAACCAGTTCGCAACCCGGTGCTTCGGCTATCGCCTGACGGATAATATCCAACGACAACGGGTGCTGCAACTCGCACCACACAGCCTCTGAGTGTGCGCGCAAGGTCGGCACACGCACGCACGTAGCGCTGACGCGGATATCCGAGTGCATGATCTTGCGCGTCTCGTTATACATCTTCAGCTCCTCTTTCGTATAGTCGCCATCGGCAAAAACGTCGATATGCGGAATAACATTGTACGCCAACTGATGCGCAAACCGCTGCACGGTTGGCTGCTCGCCGCGGGCAATCTGGTTATATTGCTCCTGCAACTCCTGCATAGCCTGTGCACCAGCACCGGAGGCTGACTGATAAGTCGCTACATGCACGCGCTTGATATGACTCAGCGGCTCAACGGCATTCAGCACCACAGCCATGATGATCGTTGTGCAGTTCGGGTTGGCAATGATATGCCGGCTGCCCTCCTCCAGCGCCTGCAAGGCATCCTCGGGATTGATCTCCGGCACTACGAGCGGCACATCTTCGTCCATGCGGAAAGCCGACGAGTTGTCTATCAGAATAGTGCCGTACCGGGTTATCTGCTCGGCATATTGGCGCGAAGTGGACGCACCTGCCGAAGCAAAAGCGATATCTACACCCTCAAATGAAGTAGCAGGTGTAAGTTCTTCTACCACAATCGGTTTGTCGTTGAATATATAGGATGTTCCGGCACTGCGGCTTGAACCGAACAGACGCAGACTATTGCATGGAAACTTCCGCTCCTGCAGTATCTTGAGCAGTTCTTGTCCCACTGCTCCCGATGCACCAATAATTGCTATATTCATATTTTTAGTTTAGAGTTGAGCGTTTAGTGTTGAGAGAAGTTTATATGTGTAAAGTATTAAGTTATAAGTAATTGGCGGTGATGGACTTGTCTTTCATCGTGCGGAGCTCATCCACCGTTCCTTGGGCAACGATCTGACCGCCGGCATTGCCGCCCTCGGGCCCAAGGTCGATGAGATAATCGCACGTGCGGATAACATCCAGGTTGT
>Ga0310694_10003653_pt1 | contig 15059 bp, 1 predicted proteins | sample 174DNAGHGhighgp2_FD_203884 | JGI IMG/M metagenome (GOLD analysis project Ga0310694, IMG submission 203884) | Sheep rumen microbial communities from Palmerston North, Manawatu-Wanganui, New Zealand - 1742 DNA GHGhigh gp2 (v2) (version 2) | ecosystem: Host-associated > Mammals > Digestive system >... | reverse complement strand
TTTTTTTTTTTTTTTAAAAATTTTTTTTCACTTTTTTATTTGGGTTTGGGGTTGGGGGTTTGGGGTTTGGGGTTTGGGCCCAAAACCCCAATCCCCAATCCCCAATCCCCAATCCCCAATCCCCATTCTGTACTTTTTAATTCTTATTATTTATTAACTATTTTTATTTATATAATTAATTATTTATTTTGAAATATAACTAACTTAACTTTTTTTGTGATTTATTATTTAATGAAAAAATTTGTTTTAATCTATATGAAACAAGACAAATCAAAGATAAACAAAGAATATTATTTTATTCTTTATTTGAAAAAAGTTCTTTCAGAAGAAATAGATGATAAAGTTCAATTCACCAGCTTAGTAGATAAAGATAATATTCCAAGATGCATTCTTACAAAAGAAAAGGATGAATTTATTGTTAAAATATTTAAATTTAATCCCAAGCTAACAAATGATATTAAAAATAGGCTTGAATTTTTTTATGATGGAAAAAAATATGATTTGAGTTTAGAAAAGCCAAAAGATAAATCTTTTTTATTTGATGTTGATGCTACTTTCCAAAGTAGTAAAAGAAAATTAGACCAAACAAAAATAGATATAACAGAAAAAATGAATTACTTTGAAGAAGCCTTGGGTGTGCAAAAAGAATATGAAAAAATGAACACTTTGTATAATGATTCAATAACTCAATGTAGCAAAAAACCAAGTTTCCAATTTTTGATTAATATATTTGTTAAAATATATAATACAGAATTATGCTCTAAACTTCTCGATATATTTACTAAAAAAATAGATAAACTAGTTGAAAATAATAACAAAGAAAAATTGCAGAAATATAAATTTGATTTCGATCAAATCATTGAAAACCGTGATGATATCATTTCCAAATTTAATTTGAATCCTTATGATTTTTATGGTTTGATTTTTTGCTATTTAAATATTTGCAATAAAGAAAAATTCAAAGAATTGTTCTCTAAACTTTCTACAAAAGAAGAAGGTAAAAAAATAATTTTTGAAGTAATGTTATCATATAAATTATTTTTCAAGAAACAGATTGATATAAGTAATGATCTATTAAATGAATTTATTAAATATTCTACTCAAAAAGACTTCAAAATATTTAAAGATGATGCTTTATATTATTTAAAAGATATTAATACTTTTCTGGAAATTATGGAAAATAGTAAAGATGATATAATTAAAATAAAGAATTTTGAGCCTATTGAAGCTCTTAAAATAAATGATGATGAAGATATTAAATTTGGAATAATAAATCCCAAAATTGAGAAGATAACAGATTTTTCAAAAGGTAAGAAAAAATTATTATTAGATTTAGATCGTAAATTTTGGGAAAGTTTAGCTAAAAAAAGTTCTGGAATAAGTAGGGATAATATTGAACTATGCTCAACTATAAGAATAATATTTATTAATTATTATAATATGGTAAAGGAAATACTTCCAGAAAAAGATAAAATAAGACAAGAAATAAAAACAACTTTTAATAATGGAATTTTCACTCGTCAAATTGATAAAATTATAAGAGAATATATTGCTAATAATCCAGATATTAATAATAAGGATATTATAGAATTAATAAGGGATTATGATGAATATTATAAAAATAAAGCCTATATCAAAAAAAGAGACCCTAAAATATTAGAGAAAATTGATTTAGATAAAAAAAGTGAAAATTTTATTAAAATGTTTAAAGAAATGCAATTTGAAAATATATTTGCACTACATTTAAATAATTATTTAATAGTTATTACAAATAAAATAAAAAAAGTATCAGATTTTGATGTTATTTTCAAATTGATAAATATAAATGCACTAGGGGATGCAAAAGAATTATATCTTAAAACATTAAAAAATAAATATGATTTAGTAGCTAAGACAATTGCATCATCTGAAAATGATGAAAATTTAATAAAAAGTTTGGTTAATTTGATAACTTATATATGTATAAACGAAAATAAGATCGAATTCTTAGAAGATAAAATAAATAAATCAAAATATATTAATCAAAATATAAAACATAAAATTTATATTGGTCTTATTAATTTTTGTAAAGAAAATAGCAACCAAATAATTAAAAATATGAAAAATTTTATTATAAAGCATTATACTAGTTCATTGAAACCAGAAAAATTAAAAGAATTTATAGATTTTATAATAAATTTAAGCGAAGATGATGCTAATAATTTTATTGAAAATATAGATGATAAATATAATATTATAGAAAAAGAATTTTATTCTAAGGGAATAAATTTAAATATTCAATTATTAAATGAATTATTAATTAAAAATAAATTAAATTTTAATGATGATAATAAATATATAAAAGCTAATATTGGAACAATATCCAAAATTGCAAATGATATAGAAGATAAGAAAATACAATTTGAATATCTTAAAAATTTTGTAGATGATGAAAAGGAAATAGTTAAAGAAAAATTAAATCTCTTGACTTTAGCACCAAATAATTTTTCTGATCAGGATGAAAAATATGAAAATATTTTACAAAATTATAAAGAAATGAAGGATGATTTAGATAAATTATCATTATATAAAAAAACTTTAGAAGTTTATCATTCTCAAATTAAACAGAAAGAAATATCAAATATAAATAAATATATTGAAATAATACAAAAAGAAACATTTTTTAATTACAATGATAAGACAAAATCAGAAATTCAAACTTTATTTGATGAATCGCAAAATATTGTTAAGGATATTGAAGATGTAAAAAATTCAAAAATTTTCAAGATTTTTTTTCAAAAAGAAAGTAGAAATAATAAAATAGATAAATCTAATCCTTTTGACAAAGCATATGAAGAATTCACAAATTTTAAAAAATTATTAGTTAAAAATGGGGCGGATATAATAAAAAAAGATTCACAAAATGATATTATAAAAAAAATTAAAGAACAATATAAAGAAGATAAAGCTATACAAAATGAATTATCTTCCTTGATTAGTGGTGAACAACAAAATGAAGAAGAAATTATGATATTATTAAATGCCAAAAATTTTGAAAAAGATTTAAATTCAATTTTTGAATTTTTCAGTTATTTTAAAAATAATGAAAATTTAAAAAGAGAACTAGATGAATGGACTGAAAAATGTCAAGATTTATCTAATGAGCAAGATAATTCAAAAATTCAAACTATTTTAAATGAATTGAAAAAAGCAGGAATATATGATTATAGAAATAATTTAGAAAAGAAATGCAATTATATTACATTTTTTAATCTTTTTTTTGAGAATAAGCAAGCTTTGGCATTTTTAGATCAAAACACTGCAGAAGATATTAAACCTTTATATGATAAAATTATTCCTGGAGCAGATCTTACAATTAATAATATATCAGATACTATAAATTGTGTAGGATTTTTCCAAGAACTTAAAAAAATTGAAGGGGGACTTAAGGAAATAATTGATCATATTAAGGCAAAATTAGATAAAAAAGATTTAAATATTTTAGAAGGATTTAAACGTTATTTGGAAATATATCGTGCCGTAATTGAACTTAATGAAAATTTTGATTTTGCTCAATCTATTTATAAAGAAATAAGCGAAATTATAAATGAATCTAAATTTATTTTTAATAAAAACAATGATGAAATAAATGTTATAAATAGAGATAAAGATGATTTAGAATATAAAATTATTACTTTTGATAAAATAAGAGAATTGAAAAATAAAATTCAATTAAAACAAGAAGGAAAAAAAGACTCACTTCAAGATGCAAATTCGAATAATTATATAAAAAGATATGAAAAATTAAAATTTTTCAAAGATTTAACAGTTAAAATTGAAGAAATAAAAGAATTAATGACAGTATTAAGAATGAAAGGAAGTACATTATCTATATCAATTTGTGTTAATATAACATATCCAGATGTATATTATACATTAGACGGAAAAAAAAGAGATTTCAAAGAAATTCATGATTTTTTAACTAAAGCTAAAACAAATATAATTAATAAATTAGATTCAATTTATAAGGATATGACTACAATTAGATTTTTATATGGAAAGCAAATAGATTGTATTTTAAATCATATTCAAGGAAGTACTAAGATAAATTCATTTTTAAGATATATTTTAAATTATACAGATTCAAATGAAGTAAAAGAAGGAAAAAAATTTTTTATGAGAAAAACTTTGGATTATATAAATGAAACAAATAATTATAATAATGATTCTTTTAATATTATTCATGATTATATAATAAGCCTTTTTAATGAAAATGGTACTTCAATTGAAAATCATTATAAAAAAATTTCTATAAAAGAAAGAAATAAGCTTAAAGGAATATATACCTATTTCTCTAAATCTGATTCATTAGAAGAAGATATTTTAAGAATATATTTAGATAAAGTAGGGAAAGTTCCTATAGCTCAAAATATATTAATTAATAGTAAAGAAACTTCATATGAGGAAATGCAAGCTTTTTTTCATAGAGCTATTTTATGTCAGTATAATACTTTATTCGTAGTTGAACTTAATGGTTCTTTTTCGCCTTATCAACAAAGATGTATGAATATTTTCTTGGATAAAATATTGACCTTTAAAAATAATGAATATAATAATAAAAATTTTGATAATCATGTTGATAAAAGTAATACATCTTTATATATGGAATCTTGTTTAGTTTTTATTTATAATAAAAATGATGAATCTTTTCTTAACGAATTAAAACCATTTAATCCTCAAATACTTATAATTGATGAAATTGATCCTTCTTTAAAATGTCAAACCCCAAGACAATCTTTTTCTTCAATTACTTCATCTATATTTACTCCAAAAAGACAAGATTTATATAATAATACTCACATTGTTCAGTCTGAGATATGTGGTTTAGGTAAATCAACTCAAATTAGAAATAAAATAAAAGAATCAAAAAAAGAATATATATATTTTCCTTTAGGTGGGAATATAACTAAAGATATTATCTATAATAAATTATATAGTATAATGAACGATATAAATAATAAAACACTTAATAATTATAATGATATAGCGATTCATTTAGATTTATTTGATAGTAAAGAAAATATAGTTTCCATTTTAAATGAATTCCTTTTTTCATTTTTAATAACTAAATTTTATTCTAATAATGAAAATGTTATTTTTATTCCGACAAATATAGAAATATATATTGAAATACCTAATACTTTCAAAGATTTTATAAGTAATTATGGAATTTTGAAATTTTTCCAAAGAGATGATGATATGATCATAGCAGATGATCTTCCACAACTAAAGTTACCAAAAGATAAAATTAACTTATTTAAAAAAATGCTAGGTAAAGATGAAAATGAAGAAATATATAAATGGTTAAAAGAAATGATTAACATAAAAAGATATTCTTATCATCAAATTCATATATTTATAAATCTTTTTATTAGTCAATATAATATTTTTAAAGGAAGAAAAATATATTTTTCTAAAGATGGAGAGGATGTGACTAAAGATTGTATTGATCATTTTGCTTTAGCCACAAAATATTTTACTTATGGAGGCTTTTCAAAATTATTATTAGATAAGGAAGATAATCTAGATAATAATGTTGATGAAATAGATATATTATCTAAAGTATATAAAAACGATTTAGAAAAAGAAACTTTTGACGAAAAACTAATTTTTATTGTTAAAAATAAAGATAATAAATTTGGAGGGAATCTACTCGGTATATTTTATGAATTAGATATATCAACCAAAGCTTTAGACAATGGAGAAGCTTTAGGAAAATTATCTGAAAAACGCAAAAAAGAAAGAGAAGAAAAGAAAAAAACAATGACAATTGAAATGTTTAAAAAATTAGAATATTTAGAAATATTAAAAAAGATTTTGGATTTAGATAATCCAGTGTTACCTAATGAAAATAATGACGAAAAATTAATTTCTTTGTTAGAAATAATAGATAAAGATGATTATGTAATGACAACAGATAATTTCAGAAAAATGATATTAATCCTATGTAGAATAATAGCGAATATTCCAGTTATTTTGATGGGTGAAACAGGTTGTGGAAAAACTGCCTTAATAAAAAAATTGAATCAATTAATAAATAATGGACAAGAAACTTTAGAATCTATTAACATAGATCCTGGTTATGATGAGGAAAAATTAACTAAAAAAATGAATGAAATAAACGAAAAAGCAAAATCTTGCAAAGGTGAATTGTGGGTATTTTTCGATGAATTAAATACATGTGATTCCCTTTCTCTTATAACAGAAATTTTCATAAATAGAACTTATGGTAGGAAAAAATTAGAAAAAAATATAAGATTAATTGGTGCTTGTAATCCTTACAGGAAAAAAAAAGAAGATAAAAATATTTGTGGATTAACTTATAAAAATAATGATGAAAAAAATGAAGTAGAATTAGTATATTTAGTTAATATTTTACCACAATCATTGATGTATTATATTTTTAATTTTGGAACATTGGCAAAAGGAAATGAGGACCAATATATATCAAGTATTATTTCAGATATTATTCCAGATCCAAAATTAAAAGAAGCTACTAAAAATGTTATAAGTAAATGTCATGATTATTTAAGAGAAACATTCGACCCTTCTGTTGTTTCATTAAGAGAAATGAAACGATTCAAAAAAATATATTTATTTTTATTAGAATATTATGAAAATAAAAAACAATTGGACCCAAAAAAAAGTGGCTCTGAAGAATCAATAAAATTAAAATCAATTATTATTTCAATATATTTATGCTATTATAGTAGATTAGTTGATAAAGAAACTAGAAATAATTTTGTTATTGAAATGGATAAACCTTTTAAACAATTAGTTAATTATAATAGTTCTAATAAAAGTGATGAAAATAATTCTGATTCTAGCAAAAATGATGAAATGATATTTAACGAAGATTTAAAAAAAGATTTAAATTTAAATTATAATATAGTAGATTTTAAATTATTTCATTTTAATCAAATTTTGTCTTATGAACAAGATTTTATTTTGAATAATATAAGCTTAAATAAGGGTATAGGAAAAAATACATCTTTAAAAGAAAATATATTTTTATTATTTATAGCTTTAGCTACTAATATACCATTGATAATAATAGGAAAGCCTGGAAGTAGTAAAAGTTTGAGTGCGCAATTAATATATAAAGAAATGGGAGGGAAATATTCAAAAAAAGACTTTTTTAAATTTTATCCTTCAATTATTCAAACCTATTTTCAAGGAGCAAATTCAACTAAGCCAAAGGATGTTGATGAAATATTCAACAAAGCAGAAGGAAGATTAAAAGCATTAAAATGTAATAATAATGAATTACCAATTTCAATGATTTTATTTGATGAATTAGGCTTAGCCGAGAGATCTATATATAATCCTTTAAAAGCTTTACATAGTAATTTAGAAATTGATGGAAGTTCAAAAGAAGGAAAAGAAAAAGGAATTAGTTTTGTTGGTATTAGTAATTGGACTCTAGATGCTTCTAAAACAAATAGGGCTTTAATTTTATCAGTCCCAGATTTAGATAGTGATTTGGATGATTTAAAAGAAACCTCAAAAAGTATTTGTGAAAGTATTAATGATAGCTTTGGTTCAAATAAAATTTTTAGTACAATATTACCAAATGTTTATTACCAATTTAAGGAAAATTTAAAAATTTTGCAAATGCTAACTGTATATAAAGAATTTGAATTACAGGAGTATAAAATATTAATAGATACATATAAAGAAGATGAAGAGTTCCAAAATATTTTTTCAGATGTAAAAGAATGTAAAATATTTTTTGAAAAAAAGAAACCAAAAGATAAAGAATTAAAAGAGGAAAAAATTGAAGAGGAAGAAAATGGAATAAAAATTTATGAATATAAAATTTTTCAAAAAGTAAAAGATAAATTGAAAGTTTTTTGCGAATCTAAAAAAAAAAAAACAAAAGATAAAAACAAAACTTTTTCACTTTTTGGAGAATCAATTTTAAGCAATAATAATTATAAAAGATTATTAGAAAAGGACAGAAAAATAAAGTTGGATTTCCTTGGTAATAGAGATTTTTATTTTATTATAAAAGAAATTGCTCATGAGATGAATGATAATAATGTTGATTATAAAAATATTATTCAAAAATATATAGAAAGAAATTTTGGAGGGTTTGAAATACCAATAGATTTTGAAAATGATTATAGTCATTTGAAAGAATTTGAAAAATATAAAGATGTACACTACAAAGATTTCTTTGAAAAAATACAAACAAGACCAAAATGGACTTCTGTGCAAATTTTTGAAATAGTTTTTAATATTTATTGTAATAGAAATGATGAGGCAGATTCTATAATAGATGAAGCAGTCCTAGATGGATTTAAATATTTGGAAAATATTAAAGAAAATATAAGAGATGTAAAAAGCAGATATTTACTATTAGGAATAAATTCTTCTCATGCTTCAGTAATTCACCAAAAAATTTCAAAAGAAATAAAAAAGACTATTTACTTTTATGAAGGAAGTCCATTTGTTAATGATAATAATAATGAATATATATTTAAAATTATTAATAAAATTCAAGAGCATGCTGAAAATGGTGATATAATTATACTTCATAATTTAAGTCAAGTATATCCATTTTTATACGATTTATTTAATAAAAATTTCATGATTAAGGATGGAAAGCAATATGCAAGGATTTGTCTTGGAAATTATTCAGAACTTCATGCTATTATTAATAGAGGATTTAGGGTTATTGTTATGGTCAATAAAAAATATTTAGATAAAGTTGAGCTACCTTTTTTGAATAGATTTGAAAAAATAGTTTTTTCTTTTTCTCAATTAATAGATGAAAATCAAAAAAAATTAGCAGAAATTATTTCTTCTGAATTAGATATGAAAAAATATGAAAATATTTATAGAATAAATTATAGAATTAAAAATTTATTAATTGGATGTCAAACAGAATTTATTTTAGGAATGATTTTTTATGAATTAGATCTTAACGAAAAAGGTGCAAAAGATGAAAATGACAGAATTAAAACTAATATAAATAATAAAATATATAAATTATTACCCCAGGATATAATAATGAATTTAGATAATGATATATTAAGGAAATTATATTTCTCAAAAAAGCAATATTATAATTTGGAGCAATATTTAAATAGCAAACCAACACATAAAATATCAATAATATATACATTCAATAATATAAATAGTTTAATTAATTGCATTGATGAAACCTCAAGCTTTAAAATGATTTCACAAATTAAAAGTGAAAATCAATTGTTTAATAATATAAATAATATGATAACAGAAAAAGCAAATAATAAAAATATAAATAAAAATAAAAATTATATATTTATTCATTTTGATGAATTAAATTCTGATAAGATAGGATTTCTTATTTCTTTTGTTATAAATTATTATGATAAAAATGAAGAATTTAAATTTATTTTTATTGTTCATATTAAAAGAAACTTTAAAGTTGATCCTCCTTGTGAAAAAATATTTGCAATTCCTGATATTAATTCAAAAATATATCAAATATTCATTGATAATTTAAATGGCCCAGATATAAAATTAGAAGAAATTATATATAATCCTATTAATGAGCTTAAAAAAAAAGATTTAATTAATATAGAAAATGAATTTGATAATGCTTTAAAAAAATTCACAGATGATAATTTAAATATTTTTTATGGAGAAAATGATATAATTACAGATGATAATTATTTGATTAAACTTAAAGAATTATTCGGAGAAAGAAAATTTCAAGATTTAAAGAATCAAATAATTGACAAAATTGATTCATATATTGAAAATGAAAAAGAAAGCACACAAAATTCAAATGGTATTATCCAAAAAATTTATCAAAAAGGATATATAAATAAAAATACTATTGATTTAATTTCAGTAATTATTGATTTTGTTAAAAAAGAAATAATATCTAAATATATAGATAAAATTTTATGCAATTTAGAAAATAATAATATTTTAACTACATTATTAGTTCTAAATAACAATAAAAAATTAATTAATGATGAATTACAAGAAACAGTAAAAGAAATGGTTATTCAATATATTGAAAAAATTGATATTGAAGCAAATGATTATAAGCCAAAATTTATTTTAAGTTTTATTATTCCTTGTTTTATTGAATTGTATGCTAAACTATCAGATTTTATTATAAAAGATATTGCAAATGATTTTTTCAAAAATGAAAAAATGCTAAGAAACTTTTCTTATAATAAAAAAAATGCAAAGGAAAGTGATACACAAGAAGCCTATGATAAAAAAGAAAAATATTTGATTTCAAAAACATTTGAAAAACTTGAAAAAGATAAATTCTTTTATGAATTTGTGAAAAGAATTCCTTCTAATTTAATATTAAATGATTATATTACTTATTTTTTAATAAAATATTGCTCTGATGATGGAAGCCTTGATAATATGGCTAATTATTATAATTTGTCTTATGATGATTGCAAGCATAAATTAATAAATATATTATTAGATATAAGATATAATAATAAAAATGAAAACACTGAGATTGAATTGTTATTAACAAAAATAATTTGGATGTTGAGTAATAAAGATTATATAAAAAAGATTTTAAATATATATGATAATCTAAAGATTATATTCGAAGAAAATGAATATATTGATATTATAGTAAGAACTTTAGAAGAACAAAATTTAAGATATATAACTCATGAAAAAAAGAATCCAATTATTACTACTAAAGTAAATGAATGCTTTTATAAAATAATAGCTTCTTTTTGCTATTCAATAATTCCTCCTTATGTTGATTTTAAGAAAAAGGTAAAATCAATTGATTATATTATTGCTTTAGCAAATGGAATGAAAATAATAAGAGGTTTAAATGATGATTTAAATATTTTCTCAATAGAAGTTATTTTAATAGATGAGTTAATTAAAATATATGATATTTTATCCTTGAATGAAAAATTAGACGGAGATAAATTAAAGGATATTTGCTCATTTTTAAAGAATAATAATTTAATTTTACAAACAAATGAAAAAATTCAATCTGAGGATTTAGTTGGAGAATTTAAAAGCTTAGTTTCTGCAATAAATAATTCACTTACAGAAAGTGATAAAAAATATTTCGAGTTATTGAAATTTATTTTTTATAAAGAAATAAAGAAGGTTCCTGATATAAGATACAGAGCTGCAATTTTTCAAGAGGTAGTTAAAGATGCTGAAGTAATAATTAATTCAAATGATATTTTCCAAATATTATTGTTTCCAATTGTAAAGCCAAAAAAAGATATTTTTTCAAAAAGTATAAATGAAATATTAAAAGCAACAGATTATGATGTTGCCGTTATTATAGAAAATATTTTATCTGAAACCGAAAATAGAGATTATAAAATTTATAATGCTTTAAATGAGACTTTGTTATACTATTTTGAAAAGAATTCTTTAATATATTTTTATGATATTTCTCATGGAAAAGAAACAATATTATTTGATAATGATGATGATGACAAAAATAAAGATAATAAAGATAAAGATAAAAAAAATGAAAAGAAAATAGGTCCTTTGAAATTATTTAATAAATGTGTTAAATATTTACTCGATTATAATAAGGAAATCGAAAAATTTGAAGGAAAAAATAAAAATATATGCAAATTATTTTGTCTAGGCTATATAAGAGCCTACTGTAATAAATTTATAGATTTAGTTGATTCAGAAAGTCCAAATTTAGGCGATGCAAGTAAAATAATAAAAGAAATAAATAATTCTAAAGATTTAACTAAAAATATATCTTTTTATGTATGGAAAGCTATTTATAATAAAAATAAAAAAAATATAGATATATTTATAAATCCTGAATATATTTCAAAATATAGATTGAAAGAATATAACTGTTTTAAAAGCATTGAAATTAAAGAAAATCCTTTCAGTTATGAAAGAATGAATGAACAAGATAAAGATCTTTATGAAAAATTCAATGAAACTTTGGAAAAATATAATGAAGTGCAATTTAAAGATGTTGATTTAGAAGAATTTAAAAAAAATAAAGCTGGTATTGATTTATTTTATTTTTCTACAAGTTCTTTTATCTTATCCAGATTAAAGCAAAAACAATTCATTAATCAACCCATATATCAAAATTTTTTCGATAATGTTTGCGTACCTTTGTTTAAAAATAATGATAAAATATTTAGTGCTATTAAAATCTTATTTGAACCAAAAAAATATGATAAATTGCAAAAAGAATTAGGTATTACTTCAGAAAATTTAAATATTATTCTTCATTCATATAGATATTTTATAAATGAATTAAATTCAAATTCTCAAAATAGTGTTTATAGCATATTATATGGAAGACGTTTAGACCAAACAAAATTTAAAAATAGTTTATTTCCTGGAAATGATATTAAAAATATTCCTATTTATTCAATATATGCCAAAATAATTGACCATTTTAATAATATTCCAAATCAAGGATGTTTTGTTTGCTTATGCAAAGAAGGAGGTCATTATCATAGTATTAAAGGAGGAATCCCTTCAGATAAATATTTAAATCTAAAATGCAAAAACTGTGGTGAACCTATTGGTGCTTTTATGAATGATAGAGGATTTTATGCTCCTATAAAAAGGCAAAATTATTATAGAATATTAAAGACTAATGAAGAAGCAGAATATGATGCAGAAAAAAATAACGAAAAATATAATAGTATGAGTTTAGAAATATTTAGGGATAATTATATTTTAACAGAATTTGAAACTGAAAAAGGAATTCAAAATAGTGATGAAGATTTCTTTTTAAAAGATTCGAAGATTGTAAGATCTTTAAGTCAAATTTCTTATAGAATATTAAATTATATTTTATATTCGCATCTTCTTTTTTATAAAATTTATAATGAGACTAAAAGCTTTGACAAATATTTACCAGAAAAAATGAGTTGGATTAAAGTGATAAGTGAATGCTGGACAATGATTGAACATGAATTAAATAAATTGGGAATAAATTCAATAAATTTATTTATGAATTATATCTTTTCAGATTTATTTTCTTCTTTGAATAAACATAAAAGTATAGCTGATTATAATGAATTAGATGAATTCGAAAAAAATTTGGATATTTTAATACATAACAAAATTATAAATTTTAAAGAAAAATATAAAACTTTGAATAAATCAATGAATGATAATTTTTCTTTTCAAGATTTTATAGAAGAAAAATATGACGATTTGAATAATAAGGAATACCCTTTTTATAATTATTTTTATTATTGCGATTATATAAATGAAACATATTTATTGAATCAAATAAAAACAAATAAAGAGAAATATCCTGTTTTATGTAAAATTTTAGAAAATAATTCTAATACTAGAAAGAATAAATATTCTCTTGATAATCTTCCAAATTTTAATGAAGTCTTGAATTTATTTTCTGAAAAATATTGTTATTCAATTAAAAGAGATAAAGCTTTGTTCTTACAATTAAAAGATCTTAAAGATGATGAACTTTATTTAAATAATAGAAAAGAAATTAAAGAATTTTTAAGTTTTTATAATAAATTGGAGTTAAAAGACGAAAAAAATCAAAATTTGAAATTATCAGAAGAAAGTAAACTTGCTGATTTTTTCATAGATGATAATAATGAATTTGGTAAAAGCTACAAAAAAATATATGCTGAATTTATCAAAGAACAAAATAAAGAAATTTCCAAATTATTAGATAGTAAAATTGACCAAGAAATTTTCGAAAGAGATTGCAAGAACAAAATTAATATCCAATCGGCTAATTCTAATGAGATATTTATTACTACTTTTTCAGAAAAATTTTCTTTTGATGAAGTTATTTTTAATAGTTCATATAGGAAAATTGCTCTTGATAGAAATTATAATTCACATAATCAATTTGAAGTTCATTTAGATCTTATTGAAGATGAAATGACAGAATTATTATTAAAAAATAGAAAATTATTCAATGATTCAATAATTAATTTTGTTTATTCGAATGAAAAATTAGAATTTGAAAATAAAAATATAATTACTGAATTTAATAGACTATATAAAATCGAAAAAATAAATATAAAAGATAAAATAATATTATACAAATTTTATCAAGATAATAAAGAAAAAAATTTGGAATTTTTTATTACTATTTTAAATAATTTTAATCAATTAATAACATTTTTAAATAATAATAAAAAATTATTAAATGAAGAAAATATAGATAAAGCTTTGAATTTAAAAGATGATAGTAAAATAAATGAAGCCTTGGAAAAATTTACTAAAGTATCAGATGATTTTATTACTTTATTTAAAGAAAATGATTCATTAATAATTAGTAAAACTTCTTATTTATTTGAATATTACAGAGATTTAATATTCCAAAAAATTAAATATGGATTAAAAGCTTTTCAAACTGAAATAGACAATGAACAAGAGCAAAATATTAAAACTTGCTTTGAAAAGCAAACAATTATTGACAAAAAAATATTTAAAGCTGCTATTAGGTCGTTTATTGTTTTATTTTTAAATTTTGAAAAAGATAAAGAAAATAATATTAAGCAAAATGAAAATAATATAATTAATTATTTAAATGATCTTGATGATATATGGGATATAACTACTATTTCTAAAGAAAATTTTAAAGAAGAACTAAATAATTTAAAACAATTAAATATAAAAGTTAATCAAATAATTTCATTATATGATTTTCTTGGTGATGATATTAATCCTAAATATTTCGAGGATGTCCAAAAAGAAGTAGACAAAGAAAAAGAAATAGAAAAAATAATTGAAAAAGAAAAAGACCTTGCTGAGGAAGTAGTACCTGAAAATAAAGATGAAGATGAAGATAATGATACTAACTCTGATTATTTCAATAAAAGTGAAGAATCTGAGGATTCTGAAGATCCTGATAGTAAATATATTTAAATATATTAATAAATAAATAATTAAATTTATTAGCTTAATATTTTAAATAATTATTAAATTATATTATATAAAAATAAATAATTTATAAATATTTAATTCTTAATTATTTTTTTATGAAAAAAAAATTAAAATGGGGATTGGGGATTGGGGATTGGGGATTGGGGATT
>Ga0310694_10003652_pt1 | contig 15062 bp, 19 predicted proteins | sample 174DNAGHGhighgp2_FD_203884 | JGI IMG/M metagenome (GOLD analysis project Ga0310694, IMG submission 203884) | Sheep rumen microbial communities from Palmerston North, Manawatu-Wanganui, New Zealand - 1742 DNA GHGhigh gp2 (v2) (version 2) | ecosystem: Host-associated > Mammals > Digestive system... | reverse complement strand
ATAGCTGATATTGACGGCTCGGAAAACATCCAAAAGAAACATATCCTCGAGGCTATTTCGTACCGCTCGTTGGATCGTAACACATGGGCCGGTTAACACCCCCCATCAATCACAAATCATCAATCATAAATCATAAATCATAAATATATAATCCAATGATTTCCAAACGTTTAGAGGACGCTATCAACGCCCAAATCAATGCCGAGATGTGGTCGGCGTATCTGTACTTGAGTATGTCTGCTTACTGCCATGACAAAGGCTATGCAGGAATGGCAAACTGGTTTGCAATCCAGTTCAAAGAAGAGCAGGATCATGCTCAGATTTTCTACAATTATCTCATCAGCCGTGGTGGTCGTGTATGGCTCAAAGCTATTGATGCCGTAGACACCGAATGGGCTTCTCCGTTGGCTGCTTTCGAGGCAACCTACAAGCATGAACAGCACGTTACTTCGCTGATTAACAACCTCATGCACATTGCTGTAGAGGAGAAAGACTTTGCAGCGCAGAGTCGTCTCCAATGGTTCATCGATGAGCAAGTGGAAGAAGAAGAGAATGCTGTTGAGATCATCAACAAACTGAAGATGCTGGATGGCAACGGCTATGGCTTGTACATGCTTGACCAGGAGCTGGCCGCTCGCGTCTATGCCACTCCGTCGCCTTTAGCGGCTAAGGCATAAAATCGGTTACAAGATCTGCGAGGTGTGGTTCTTCGTATCCACTTTCTCGATGATACGTTCAAGAAGACCTTCGGAATTGAAAACGAAGGTCTTTCTTAATGTTCCCATGCTGACCTTACCGTAGTTTTTCTTCTCGCCCCACGCTCCAAAAGCTTGCAGCATCTCCGTTGTCGGATCACTCAGCAGCGGGAAGGGTAGAGCATATTTCTCTTTGAACTTGATATGTGAAGCCTGGCTGTCCTTGCTCACGCCATACACCTGATACCCCTGCGCAAGAAAAGCATGGTAGTTGTCGCGGATATTACATGCTTCTGCCGTACAACCCGGAGTGGAGTCTTTTGGGTAGAAGTAAATGACTGTTTTTCTGCCGATTAGGTCCTTGTCTGTAACCATTTTACCGGTTTCGTCTGCTGCCGAAAAACTTGGCATTTTGTCTCCAACTTGTAACATAATTATGTGCGTTTTAATAGGTCCCTGACTTACTGATTTTGTTGTTGCATATACTCGCTTAATTGTTCGCGACGAACGGCTTCACGGACAGACTCGTTGGAGTGCATGTTCATGAAGATATCAAAATGATCTCCGAAGATCCGTTTGGCTGTTGGTAAGAATCGCGAACCATCTTCAACTTGCTCAAAACCAATGACTTGAGGTTGGTCGTCTTCGTACCGAAGAGTCATCATTCCCGGGTGACTGCCACCGGAAACAATCTCGAGTGAGTCTCCGATTTGATTATACCAGAACACCCAGAAATCACCCCATACGCACGAATCGGTTTCGTGAACCATCATCAGTGTCGGAACGCAGAGCTCACCTTGCAGGTACTGCGGTGCAATCTCAAGCAGCAGATAATCGCTGATGGCCTGACGTACCGCTTGTTCCTTGCGATTATTGGCAATATACTGAATACAATCAGCCTTGTGCCCGTCAAAATCAGCCATCAACCATTGGCCGTTCACCAGCTCCATGTATAACAAATGCTCCTCGATATCGCTCTCCGGATCAAACGAACCGTCTTCCCATATCTGGCGCACAGAGATAGTGGCAACGGCATGCTCTTTGTCCGTCTGTTCCACCTTAATAACCTCATAATCAGCAATCGTTCCTCCGTTGCCGGTGACGAAATAGTAGAGCCACTCATGATCCATCGCTTCGTGTTGCGGAAGGCGATAAAACATCGTGTCGAGAACCGCATAAAAATCTTCCGTCATGTAGTCGCGCGATTCCTCAAGCAACTCATGATCAGGGATGTAAGCACATAACTCAGCGGCTCGTTCTTCGAGCGTCTGGGATTTCTGACATGCCGCAAGCGTTACGGCGATGGCTAAGCAAAAGAGGATTCGTTTCATATTCATTTTTGCGGCAAAAGTACGAAAAAATTTGCATATATCAAAATTTTTCTGTAATTTTGCCGCAGAATTGAAAAAAAATAATAGTAACCCACTAAACTCACAGTGTTTATGAAAGAATTAAAAGGAACAAAGACCGAGAAAAACCTCATGGAGGCTTTTGCCGGTGAATCAATGGCACGTAACAAGTACACGTATTTTGCTTCGAAGGCAAAGAAAGACGGATTCGTGCAGATCAGCAAGATCTTCGAAGAGACCGCAGCCAACGAGAAAGAGCATGCAGAACTCTGGTACAAATACCTGAATGGAGGCAAGATCAGCGATACCGCTACCAACCTCGCAGACGCTGCAGCAGGCGAGAATGCCGAGTGGACGGACATGTATGCACGCATGGCGAAAGAGGCAGAAGAAGAGGGATTTATCGAGATTGCTGCCAAGTTTGCGATGGTAGGCGAGATTGAGAAACATCACGAGGAGCGCTATCGCAAGTTGCTCAAGAATATCGAGGATAAGGTTGTCTTCTCGCGTGACGGCGACTGCATCTGGCAGTGCTCTAACTGTGGACATATCGTAGTCGGCAAGGCAGCTCCGGAAGAGTGTCCTGTTTGCCACCATGCCCAAGCTTATTTCCAATTATTCGCCGAAAATTATTGATTATGATGGCACTCCTTTTTTCCCTCATTACGCTCCCGTACGCGCCAAATGCGCTCGAGCCGGTGATCAGTCAGGAAACGATTGAATATCACCATGGTAAGCACCTGCAGACCTACGTGGATAACCTTAACAAACTCATTGCCGGAACGGAGTTCGAAGCCATGCCGCTGGAGCAGATTGTCGCCAAATCGCAAGGCGCTATCTTCAACAATGCCGGACAGATCCTCAACCACAATCTGTACTTCCTCCAGTTCCAACCTTACACCATTGAGCAATCATCAATCATCAATCATCAATTGCCTATCATTCAGGCCATTGGTCGCGATTTCGGTTCCTTCGATGCCTTCAAGGCGGAGTTCGAGCAGAAAGGTACTACGCTCTTCGGTTCAGGATGGGTATGGCTCGCCGCGGACAAGGATGGCAAACTTGTCATCACGCAGGAGCCCAATGCAGGAAATCCTGTTACCAAAGGTCTCAAGCCGCTGCTGACGATGGACGTCTGGGAGCATGCTTATTACATCGATTATCGTAACCGTCGCGCAGCTCATCTCCAATCCCTCTGGCAGATCATCAACTGGGACGAAATCAACCGTCGTTATACCGAATAATTGTCGATTTTTGTTGCAAAATCAACATTTTTGAAAGAATTTCCCATATATATTTGCATATATGGGATTTTTTTTGTACTTTTGCCGTTCGATTTGTCGTGCGTACGTATATATACGATACATACGTACATATGTGCAATAGCGTGCAAATATATATACATGGCGAGTGAAGAAATTTACAATATCAATCCTCGTGTGCTGCGTTTGATTAAGGCGTTAGGCACCGATACGTTGACGAGACGTGGCATTTGCGGGAATATGGAGTTGAGATGCCGCAGGAGTTTGTGGGATAATTATGTGATGCCTTCGAGGGATGCGGGATATGTGGAGATGGCTTACCCAGCGCATCCGAATAGCCCGGATCAAGCATATCGTTTGACGAAGAAAGGTTTGGAGGTGCTGAAGGCGTTGCAGGAGGATGATGCACAATAAGTTAGATAATGTGTTAGGGTGCAAGTAGGGTGCAAGTAGGGTACAAGGTCGTTGAGGGAGATAGAGGGGAACGAACGAGATTGTACGAAAGGGTGCAAGAAGTGTACAAGAAGTGTACAAGCAAGGTACAAGCAGGGTACAAGCTGCATTTGGAAGAGACGATTGGATAGAGGCGGTTAGGTTACAAGGTGGTTATGAGGTGGTGATGAGAGAGTCGGAGTGATAACAGAGGAATTGTGTGGATGGGGTACAAGCAGGGTACAAGCTGCATTTGGAAGAGACGATTGGGTGAGAGGCGGTTAGGGTACAAGGTGGTTATGAGGTGGTGATGAGAGAGTCGGAGTGATAACAGAGGAATTGTGTGGATGGGGTACAAGCAGGGTACAAGCCGTATTGGGATATGACGATTGGGTGAGAGGTGGTTAGGGTACAAGCAGGGTGCAAGCAGGGTACAAGAAGGGTACAAGGTGTGCCTCGACAATAAAAAAATGAAATAAATAGAATACAAACAAAATAAAACAAAAATCAAATAATGGCGAGTGCAATTGAGTTTGATCATGTGTCCAAACAATATCGTCTTGGATTAGTAAGCACCAAGACGCTATCGCATGATATTCGTAGATTTTGGATTACGAATATCCTGCATCACGAAGATCCTTACTTGAAGATCGGAGAAACTAACGATCGTTCAACGAAAGGATCAAGTGAATATGTTTGGGCTCTCAAAGATATCAATTTCAAAGTGGAACAGGGTGACGTAGTCGGAATCATTGGGAAAAACGGTGCCGGCAAATCAACGTTGCTCAAACTCCTCTCCCGCGTAACCGGCCCTACCACGGGCACTATCCGCGCGCATGGTCGCATCGGCTCCCTGCTCGAAGTAGGAACCGGGTTTCATGGAGAGATGACAGGACGGGAGAATATCTTTATGAACGGAGCGATACTAGGCATGAGCCGCGCAGAGATACAGAGCAAACTGGATGAGATCATTGACTTCAGCGGCTGCGAGCGGTATATAGACACCCCTGTCAAGCGTTATTCCTCCGGTATGACCGTCCGCTTAGGCTTCGCCGTAGCAGCCTTCCTCGAACCCGAGATTCTCGTAGTGGACGAAGTATTAGCCGTCGGCGATGCTGAGTTCCAAAAGAAAGCCATTGGCAAGATGAAAGACGTCTCCCAAGGCCAAGGCCGCACCGTCCTCTTCGTTAGCCATAATATGGCTTCCGTCAAAGCCCTCTGCACACGTGGTGTGATGCTCGAAAACGGAATGGTGAAGTACATGGGTGGTATCAAAGAGACAGTGGATTATTATATCGGCGAAGGAGGTAGCAGCGAGAACCAATATTTCGATGATTTGGCAACCGCTCCGGGTAACGACGTCATCCGCATTAAGTCTTTCGAGATCCTCCCCGGCAAACAGCAAGCCAATATTGATATCGAATCAGGTATTAAGTTTCGTCTGAAGTTCATGTGCTATAAGCCGGGCGCTATGCTGGATGTGAATATGCATGTTAAGACGATGGATGACGTGTCGGTCTTTCAAGTAGGAAAACAATTTGGTGAAACAGGTCAGAAAGATTCCAGATGCGGAATCTATTCTGTAGATTTCGATATTAACCCTTATACCATCAATGCGGGACGATATAAAGCGGAGATATTCTTTGGAGAAAATCAAAGATATGTAGTTTATAGCGGATTTGAGCAATGCTTTGAGGTGGCAAATACATTAAGTGATATGGGCTTTAATCAAGCTGTTCTTCCTGGATTATTACGACCAAAAAATGATTTTAAAATTCAATTTGAAGGATGAGTAAGCAAACAACAATAGATGATTGCAAGATTATAGACTTGCGCAAAATAAGTGACCCGAGGGGTAATCTAACTCCGATTGAAGGAGGAGGGGATGTGCCGTTTGACATCAAACGAGTGTACTATTTGTATGATGTACCGGGTGGCGAAAGCCGCGGTGCGCATGCGCACAGAGGGTTACATCAGTTGATTATCGCCGCGAGCGGAAGTTTCACGGTTACGTTGGACGATGGAAAGAAAAAAAAGTCGTTCAATCTGAACCGCTCGTATTATGGTTTGTTGATTGTTCCCGGTATTTGGCGTGATTTGGATGACTTCTCTTCCGGAGCCGTCCTCCTCTGCCTCGCCAGCGAGCATTACGAAGCCTCCGATTACATCCGCGATTACGATGAGTTTTTGAAGTATAAAAATAAGAATTAGGTTGCATGTAAAAAAGCCCACATATTTAGGATATGAATAAGATAGCAATCAAAGGATACAAATCCTTTAAAGAAGCCAAATTAGAATTGCACCCATTAAATATTTTAATCGGAGCAAATGGAGCAGGTAAAAGTAATTTTTTATCTCTCTTCGAAATGTTAGGTGCGATATACGATCGACGTCAAGTTGAGTATGTGGCAAAGCAAGGAGGGGTGGATAAATTTCTTCATCAGGGAAGAAAGGTGACAGATGCTATCCAAATTAAAATTGTTGCGGGGGATAATAGTTACGAAATACAACTAGAGGAGGCAGATGGCAGGTTCTTGGTAAGTTCAGAGAAAATGGGATATAAGTTTTGGCAAGGTTGGGATGACCGTGATATTGCCGGTTATGGGAGTGAGGCCAATATCAAAATCCATCATAGTTTAAGGCGGAGCAAATATATTAGAGAATATCTGTCTCAGATTCGCAAATTCCATTTTCATGATACAGGAAGTAAATCTCCATTTGCATCAGAAAGCCATGTGGTTAATGATTCGTATGTGTTGTATGAGCAAGGACAAAATTTAGCTTCGTTCCTATATAAAATTCAATCAAGTGAACCAGCGGCATATGCACGCATTTTGAAAGTTATTCAAAGTGTTGCTCCGTATTTTAATGATTTTTATTTTAATCCTTCAGAGGCAGATACATTGCGGCTGCAGTGGCGTGATAAATATAGTTCTATGATATATGGACCTAATGATTTATCAGATGGAACAATCCGTTTCATAGCTTTGACTACATTATTTTTGCAACCAGCGTTACCTCAAGTTATTATCATTGATGAACCGGAGTTGGGATTACATCCTGTTGCTGTACAAAAATTAGCAGGAATGATGCGGTCTGCTGCAAATCGAGGAACGCAGATTATTGCTGCAACACAGAGTGTAGACTTGATAAGTAATTTTGAGGCCGATGACATTGTAGTTGTTGACCAAGTAGATGGAGAGACAAAGTTAAATCGTTTGGACGGAGCATCATTGGAGCATTGGTTAGAGGAATACTCTCTTGGTGATCTGTGGAAACAAAATATCTTGAAAGGAGGGCAGCCGCAATGAAACGTTTAATTATTGTATGCGAAGGTCCTACAGAGCAAGAATTTTGCAAGGATGTATTGTCACCTTATTTTCTCCAATTTGATATCATTGTTGAATATCCTGTTATTAAAAAATCAGGAGGAGGAATTATTCCGTGGGAACCTTTAAAACGTCAACTCCGTAATCATCTTTTTGAAGATGGTGCGTATGTGACAATGCTAGTTGATTATTATCGCCTAAAAGATCCTGATAAGATACCCGGATGGAAAGAGTCTATGGCTATTGCTGATAAACAAGAGCGGATGCATTTCCTTTTTGATCAAATCAAGCAGGATATGGATGAAGATCTGCGAGAACGATTTATTCCATATATTCAATTACATGAGTTTGAGGGGCTCTTATTTAGTGATGTTGCACCGTATCAAGAATATTTTGCTCCAACGAATTGCGATTTCAGAAAGTTAGGTTCTATCATTTCGACCCATCCAAATCCTGAAATGATAAACGACGGCCCTGATACGGCACCTTCCAAAAGGCTTTTGAATATTGTTACAGGGTATGATAAGGTGTTATATGGCGGATTGTTGGCGATGTCATTAGGGTTAAAAACAATCCGAGAACATTGTCCGTTGTTTAACGAGTGGATAACAACATTACAACAAATATCTTAATATACAAAGGTTATCGTATAGCCGACCGATGAGCGAGAGATGACCGAGAGACAAACCCGATTCGCTATAAATATATAATGATATGATACTAGATTTTAGAGAAATACCTGAGGCAAACGGGGGGGAAGGCTTGCAAGATACGTTTGAACTCTTTGCAAGAGATTTTCTATCCTATATGGGGTACAGAATAGTAGAGGATCCAGCCCGTGGAGCAGATGGAAAAAAGGATTTAATCGTAGAAGAAGTGTTGGTTGGTGTTGCCTCAGAGCAAACAATTAGGTGGCTTGTCAGTTGTAAACATTATGCACATAGTGGCAGGTCTGTTCCTGATAGTGATGAAATAAATATTACAGAAAGATTAGGTCAACACAACTGTGATGGCTTTATGGGATTTTATTCAACTCTTCCAGCCGTAAGTTTGCAAGGAGTACTAAAAGGAGTGCAGAGGAATATAGTATTTGACCGTGAAAAAATCGAGTCTTATTTATTAAGACGAGATATAGATGCAGTACGCATTGCATCAAGATATTTTCCCGTTTCATTTAAAAATTTTCAGTTAGAGAATCCTCTTCCTGCAGAATTGTATGATAAATTAGAACCACTAACATGTGATTGTTGTGGTAAAAATATTTTAGAGGATGCAAAACATGGAATATATGCACAATACAAATTAGATCCATGTTTTGATTCAGAAGGAAATCCACAAATTACCGATAAGCAAGTTAAAAGAATCTATTTTGCATGTAAAGGCGAATGTGACGAACTATTGAAGCGACAAAGCCTACAGATGGGATTATTTGATAATGGATGGAATGATGTAGCAGATCTATGTATCCCAACAATTTGGATAAAGGATGTGATCGGGTTCATAAATGGTATATATCGGAAAGAGTTAGACCTTAATGATGAATCATTTGAAAAATTGAAGCAACTATATATCATCACATACCAATATGTGGCGAGAAATCTCACAACTAAAGAAAAAGAAAGATTTTCAGATTTGTTGAGATATGGTCTAGTATAGATTAATGATACTTGAACAAGAGAAATATAATCGTGTAAAAATATATAACTTATCATCTCGTATATGTCTAGTATGTCTCTCGAAAGGGAAACACAATAAAGTGAATAATTTAAAACAGAGAAAGTAAAAAATCAATATAAATGACGACGCAAGAATTTATTTTTAATGCACCGCTTTTTTGTAAAGTTATGGGAGAAGAAGCTGATGCTATATTGAAAGACTTAACAGGCTATCGAGGCTTTAAAGTAGATGGCTATAATGCGCAAAAAGGAGTTGAGTCTACTTTTACGATTTCTGACGGATTGAATTGTAGATATAACATAGGTTCCTTTTATGCTAATTCAGTGAGACATTCAGTATTCCAGTATGCAGAACCATGGTATGTTACTTTGAAATGTGGCCGATATGAAGATTGTATAGATATAATGTTGATTGCTGACTCTGAAAAGCATTCTATAATGAAGGTCGGTCAATATCCTACTATCGCAGAGATGCATAAAGCTCAAATAAAACAGTATAAGAGTGTGTTGGCAAATGAAGAAATGAAAGAGTTTACTCGTGCTATAGGACTGGCAGCCAGTGGAGTAGGAATAGGGTCATTTGTATATCTACGACGAATATTCGAAAATCAGATAATTGAGGCATTTGAAAAAGCATCGAAAAATGAGGATGTAGTAAAAGATGACTTCATTCGTGCAAGGATGGATGAAAAGATTGAAATGCTTAAGAATTATTTGCCAGAAACACTTGTAGAGGCTCGTTCCATATATGGAATTCTTAGTAAAGGTATCCATTCATTAACAGAAGAAGAGTGCCTTTTGTCTTTTGATGTTCTAAAGCAAGGTATAGAAATGATATTGGATGATAAGTTGGAACAGAAAAGAAAAGTTGAGAAACGAAAGAAAACCATGGCATCGATATCAGCACTAAAAGCCAAGATGGGAAAAGAAACTGACAAAATTGAAGAATAGTTGTACTAACATAAGAAACGCTAGAAACAAATGAAAACCCTCCCTTCCAATTTTGAATTAGATAGATACGGTCTGCACGTGCGATTAGTGCGTGAAGAAGATGCTGAGTTTATTGTACGCTTGCGTACAGACTCTAAGTTGGGACACTATATTCATTCTACGAGTAGCGATGTTTCTAAACAAGTAGAATGGCTTCGTGCATACAAAGAGCGTGAATTGCGCGGAGAGGATTATTATTTCGTATTTGAGACGCCAAAAGATCAACCTGTTGGTGTGATGCGCATATATGATATATCTAATGATGCGTTTACAATTGGAAGTTGGGTCTTTGATAAAACGAGTCCAAAAGGAGCAGCAATACTCGCAGATTTAATAGTTAAGGAAATAGGTTGGGAGTTATTTCCGGAAAAAGTCTGTCTTTGGGATAATATGAAAGGGAATACTAATGTTATCCGATTTGGTTTATCATTCCATCCTGTATTGATTAGAGAGACAGATACTCAATTGTTTTTCTCGTGTACGAAAGAAAATTTTGAGAAGGCTAAACAATTATACTTGAGAATGTATACAAAATAAATATAAACAATTATGACAAATTTAGAAAAGTACAATGAGGTTTTTTGTAAGACCTTTGAAATTACAGAGGACAAGCTTGCGGGCTTGAAGTATCAGGACATTGATGCGTGGGACTCTGTTGGTCACATGACATTAGTGGCTAATCTTGAAGATGCCTTCGATATCATGATGGAGACGGATGACATCATCGATTTGAGCTCCTATGAGAAAGGACAAGAGATACTTGCTAAAAACTACGAAGTAGAGTTCTAACATGCTTGCAGGAAAGAACATAGTAGTCACCGGATCCATACAAGGCATAGGACGTGCTACGTTGGATTATTTTTCACAGAACCATGCGAATGTGTGGGCTTGTGCTCTGCAGCCATCGGATGAATTCGAAGCGCATTGTCAGCAACTCGCTCGGGAGAATGGCGTATGGGTGAGACCGGTGTATTTTAATTTGCTTGATCAGGAGCAGATTAAGGCGGCAGTGAAAGAGATTATGAAAGACAAGCAGCCGGTGGATGGATTAGTTAACATTGCCGGTATGACTAAAGATGCAATCTTCCACATGGTTTCGATGGATGATTTACACCGTGTCTTTGAAGTGAATTTCTTTTCGCAGATCTATTTTACTCAGTCCATTACCAAACTAATGCTTCGTAATCCGAACAAGAGCAGCGTGGTGTTCGTTAGTTCCATTACTGCTATTGATGGAAACGTTGGTCAGTTGAGCTACGGAGCAAGCAAGGCTGCGTTGATTGGCGCGATGAAGACACTCTCCAAAGAGTTGGCATCTAAAGGTATCCGCGTGAATTGTATCGCACCGGGTGTGATTGACACGGATATGAATAAGATTGTGCCGCAAGAAGTTCTTGACGAGAAGTTGAATATATCCGACTTGAAACGTATTGGTAAACCGGAAGAGGTGGCAAGTACGTTAGCCTTCCTTGTCTCTGATTTATCTACCCATATTACCGGACAAGTTTTACGAATTGATGGAGGAATCAAATGATGAAAAAGCTATTAGAAGGTAAGAATGCCATTGTGACAGGAACGGCACGTGGTATAGGGCACAAGGTAGTAGAGGTGTTTGCAATGCACGGAGCTAATGTGTGGGCATGTGCAAGAACGCAGACTGATGAGTTTGAAGCATATTGTAAATCGTTGAGTGAGCAGTATGGTGTTATTGTAGAACCGGTATATTTCGAGTTAACAGATAAGGAGCAAATTGTGCAAGCGGTTAAGACGATTCGTGGTTCACAACGTCAGATAGATATCTTGGTGAATAATGCCGGCATCACGTACAATGCCTTATTCCAAATGTCGAACGAGGAGCAGATTCGCCGCACAATGGATGTCAATTTTGTAGCACCTTATTTGTTCTCGCAGTATATTATCAAGTTGATGCTTCGTACAGGAGGAGGTAACGTGGTGAATATCGCGTCATCAGCAGCATTGGATGGTAACTCCGGTCGTTCTATCTATGGAGCAAGCAAAGCATCAGTGGTTTGTGCGACAAAAGCCATGGCAGAGGAGTTGGGTAGTAAAAATATCCGCGCTAATTCCATAGCTCCCGGTATAACCCAAACAGATATGCTTTCCAGTATGACAGATGAGGTGATTGCAGAGACGGTTAATGCTACGGATAGTAAGGAAGCCGGTACTACCACGGATATTGCGAATGCATGTTTGTTCTTAGCCTCTGATTTATCATCGTATATAACAGGACAAGTATTGCGTGTAGATGGCGGAATGTAATAATCCAATATTGAACGAACAATGCCGTGCATTGCGGCAAAGTATCATAGAAACGGCTCATCAGACATCTGCCGGTGCTCATTTCGGTGGCAGTTTGTCAATGGTAGAAATCCTGGTCGCACTATACAATAAGGCGACTATCTCTGCCGATGAGCATCGTGATAGAGTTATATTGAGCAAAGGACATGGTGCTTTGGCATTGTATTGCGTGTTAAAGCAAAAAGGCATACTGACGGAAGATGATTTGCAATCGTTTGAACAGAATGGAACGGAGTTTTTTGCTCATGCTAAACGAAATCCTACAAAAGGGATCGAGTTCTCAGGAGGAAGCCTTAGTTTGGGTGTGTCCTTTGCTGTCGGTGTTGCATTAGCATGTCGCGAAAAGCAACTGAATAACCATGTTTATGTTCTCTTGGGAGATGGTGAGTGCAACGAAGGCCTTGTATGGGAAAGTATCATGTCGGCTGCTAATTACGGACTGAGCAATATAACTTTCATAATTGATAGAAATCGTATGCAGTCTGACGGATTGGTGGATGAGATTATGAAAACCGATAATCTGGCAGACAAGATGAAAGCCTTTGGATGCGAGACGATAGAAGTGGACGGACATGATGTGGAAGCTCTGATGAAAGCATTGGACGTTACTTCGGATAACCCCATCGCGATAATCGCCAATACCATCAAGGGTAAAGGTGTGTCGTTTATGGAGAATGTAGCACAGTGGCATCACGCAAGCATGAGTGAAAAGCAGTACCAACAAGCTATAGAGGAGGTGTGTCATGGATAACTTGAATGCACGAGTGGTATCTCGTTTAGGACAAGCCGGATCGGTATTCGGTTTGGCATTGCCGGAGTACATGAGTAAGCATGTTGGCATCAAGGTTGTATCTGCCGACATGTCTCGTCCGGCAGGATTGGATCGGTTTAAGAACCAATATCCCAACGATTTCTATAATACCGGTATTGCGGAGCAGAATATGTTAGGCGTGGCAGCCGGATTGGCATCGGAAGGATACACAACGGTGGCTGAGGCTCAAGCATGCTTCTTGTCGATGCGTAGTTTTGAACAGGTGCGTCAGTACATGGGGTATATGCAGTTCCCTATTGTTTGTGTGGGTATCAACTCCGGTTTCTCGTTAACGTTCTTTGGCAATTCGCATTATGCAATAGAGGATATGGCTATTATGCGTGCTATCCCCAATGTGATAGTACTTTCGGCTTCGGATGCTTCTATGGCAGTAACGCTATTTGAGAAAGCTTTGGATATGCATGCTCCTGTGTATTTACGTTTGTCTGGAGGATTGAACGCACCGATTGTATATAATGCGCAACCGGACGTGAGGATTGGAGGATCAAATGTATTGCGTGAAGGAAAAGATGTTGTATTGTTGGCAACCGGTTCTATGGTGCATAATGCGCTACAAGCGGCAGAATTGCTATCACAACAAGGTGTAGAAACCAAAGTGGTAGATATATATTCTCTTAAACCAATTGACAAGGAGCAGATTGAGAGCGCTATAAAGAGTAAACTGATTGTTACAATAGAGGAACATAACATTATAGGAGGATTAGGTGGAGCAGTGGCGGAACTACTAGCAGGTATGGGTTCTAATACGAAATTGTTACGTTTAGGAGTAAAAGATCAATTTGCAACAGTTGGCGATTATACGTATCTGCTTGCGCAATATCGGCTAACTCCAGGACAAATAGCAGGAGATATCTTGGAAAATCTATGATATTTGGAATAGATACATATTCTTCTCGTCTTGCTATCATCGCGGATGATGGCACTCGGCTGACGTATTGTGAGTTGGCGGAGAGAGTGGCTGCGAGAGTAAAGGAGTTGCATAGAGATGTTCTGCAATTCTGTTTGTGCAGGAACTCGACTGAGAGTATCGTGGAGTACTTGGCATGTTTGGAAGCAGGAGCACCGGTGGTGTTGTTGGATGCGACCAAAGATCCAGAGACAATTGAAAACTTGCGGAAGATATACAAACCCGGCGAAACGAAATGTCATCCGGATTTGGCGCTATGTCTGACTACCAGCGGTAGTACCGGCTCTCCGAAATTAGTGCGGTTGACGATACGCAATATTCTCGCTAATGCGGAATCGATTGCGGAATACCTGCAGATAGATGAAAACGAGCGACCTATCACGATGTTGCCGATGTACTATTCGTATGGGTTAAGCATCATCAATAGTCATCTGCTTAAAGGTGCCACTATTCTGCTGACGGATAAGACATACGCGCAGCGAGAGTTCTGGAATTTTCTCAAAGAGAACGAAGCCTCCTCTATGTCCGGAGTTCCTTATACATGGGAGCTGCTGAGGCGATTGCGGTTCATGCGGATGGATTTGCCTTCCGTCAAGACCATGACGCAAGCTGGAGGCAAGCTGAATGCTGAGATAGCCAAAGAATATATCCAATGGGCGAAGTCGCAAGGCAAACGTTTTATAGTGATGTATGGTCAGACGGAGGCTACGGCACGAATGAGTTATCTGCCATGGGAGAAGGCGGAAGAGAAATATGCCAGTATCGGTGTCGCTATCCCCGGAGGAGAGTTCTCGTTGGCGGAAGATGGCGAACTGATTTACAAAGGTGAGAATGTAAGCCTTGGTTATGCGGAGTGTGCGGTGGATTTGATGAAAGGCGATGAGAACCATGGGGTGCTGCATACGGGAGACATGGCGCGAGTGGACGAGGAGGGGTTCTATTACATCACAGGACGGAAGAAGCGGTTCGTGAAGGTTTGGGGCAATCGGTGCAACTTAGATCAGGTGGAGCAGTTGGTGAAGCCGATCACAACGACTTGTGCTTGTGCCGGTGTCGATGACCATATTACGGTATTTGTGACTAAAGATGGGTTGGAGAAAGACATAAAAGATATGCTTGCAGCCAAGACCGGACTGAACCCAATTGCTTTTGCGGTGAAAGTTATTGAAAGTATTCCGGTATCGCCATCCGGTAAGATTGATTATCCTGCGCTTCAACGATTACTGACAACTGAATACTGAAAACTGAACACTATATGTCTATAGACGAGA
>Ga0310694_10003651_pt1 | contig 15063 bp, 14 predicted proteins | sample 174DNAGHGhighgp2_FD_203884 | JGI IMG/M metagenome (GOLD analysis project Ga0310694, IMG submission 203884) | Sheep rumen microbial communities from Palmerston North, Manawatu-Wanganui, New Zealand - 1742 DNA GHGhigh gp2 (v2) (version 2) | ecosystem: Host-associated > Mammals > Digestive system... | reverse complement strand
TCCCAAGGCCCTGATCATGGGTCACAACGTGTTCACGCCCACGAAGGCCTGTCCGTGCTTCAACGCCGCGGAGGAGTACCGGGATTTGCAGCCCAGGTAGGGGCGGGTTTCAGGATTCAAGTTTCAGGTTTCAGGATTCAAGTTTCAAGTTTCAAGTTTCAGGTTTCAGGTTCCGTCGAACCATCGACCTTACCACTATCTTACCACTACGAAAGATGGAAGATGTAAGAGGGAAGAGGGAAGAAGGAAGAGGGAAGAAGGAAGAGGGAAGAAGGAAGAGGGAAGAAGGAAGAGGGAAGAGGGAAGAGGGAAGAAGTTCCAACGCCCACTACAATCCCTACTCCTCTACTCCTTTTCAACTTCTTTACTTAATGTTTCTTGATTTATCTTCTTGCATCTGTGCACCAACACTTTTACAAGCTCTTCGCAATCGGTATGGATTGAGGTATATTGCTTTTCGTCCAAATAGCTATTACGGTATAGTAAATCTATCCAATACAAGGACTCCCATGCTTCTTTTAGCGCTGGTGAAACTTTTAGATTTGAAGTCTGCTTTACTAATAGCATTACATGCTTCAGCATTAACTTCGTTGACTTCTGTCACGACTCGGCAAAGTCGAAGCGAGCTTGAGTTCCTCGAACTCAGACGCGACTCGGCAGTATTTAAGCGAGCTTAATACTGCTCTCGCTGCTTCTTCGCTTCATTCTCCTCTCACTGCTCCATCACTTCGCGTTGTTTACCTTTCTCTAACTTCCTCCGGCTCGGGCAGGGCCTCCACATCCTCCACAAGCGGAAGATAGTCGGAAGCTACCTGTGCCATCCACTGCTTGAAGGGCTCCGCCTTCTTGGACGGGATGCTCTGGATGAGGCGGAAGAGCTGCTCGGTGTCGGCCACGTCGGTGAGGCGCATCTTTCCGTCGGTGGCTTTAAATTTCAACTGGTGACAATTTGTCACCGTTTCATTTCCCTCTTCCTTCAGTCGTTGTTTGAGTTTGTTCCAGTACTTGCGTGCCATCTGGTAATCACTATCCGTCAGCACACCGCACACATCCACGATGGAGAAGTACCACTTCTCTTCCTGGTCGTCCCACGCGGTACGTACCTTTTTCTCTTCAAATAGCTGTATCTTATGCCTTTGCGTCATAATTCAATTATCTCTCATCGCCCTTACCACTATCTTACCACTACAATCCCTACTCCTCTACTCCTTTTCAACTTCTTTACTTAATGTTTCTTGATTTATCTTCTTGCATCTTGCCTGAACGAAGGCTGAAGGCTGATGTCTGAAGGATGATGGCTGAGAGATGTTGGATGTCTGATGGCTGAAGGATGATTTTCCTTTTCGCACATCATACCTCTTACTTCCGCCATCATACTTCTGACTGGCTTGCTCCAGCAAGTAGTCATTCAGTTTTATGATGCGGTCGCCAAAGGCGAGGCACTTTTCTTGTATCTTATCTCCTATTTCGCTCATAGCACCTCTTACATCATACCTCTTACCTCTTACCTCTTACCTCTTACCTCTTACCTCTTACCTCTTACCTCTTACCTCTTACCTCTTACCTCTTACCTCTTACCTCTTACCTCTTACATCTTACTTCTCACCTCTTGCTCATTCGGAAGGGATTCCATAATCCTCTGGATTAACACCACAGTCCTTTGAACAGTCCAGAACAAACCTGTCAATTGCCGGAGCAACTGTTATGAGAAACTGACACTTCTCACGGTGTCTCATCAAAGTCAAGTGGCGGCTCTGTGCTATCACATCACACTCACCTATGTAACCCAACTCCACCTTGTCTTTGTCAATAATCCCTATGGCAAAACGGTCAGCGAATGTGCTTTTAAATTGCCCCACAACCTTACTGCAACTATGCTGGTGGTTCACACCGGCATCCAACAAGTACTCTATAAGGTTGGTGTCAACATAGCACTCGGGCATCACGTCCAACAGCTTTTTCTGCTTCATACGTACAGTTCAAAGTTGAAGAACATATCCACACCATTGTCGTATATCTCGTGCACCTCCTGAATGGAAAGCTGACGAACATCGTATTGGAGGTCTTTGCCTTCGACTGGATGAGTAAAGAACACGGTCAGTCCCTTAGGATCAAGCTTGATAAACTGGTTCAACACGTATGGGCTGTGCGATGCTATGAACAGCATGTCGTTGTGCTTCTCAGCTCTGCTAATCATCCAATTCACCAACTGGCACTGTGTGGGCGGAAAGAGATTGTCCTCGGGTTCTTCCAAGAACACTTCGCTATGGTCTGTCTTGGTATAATGGTCATATATCTCCTGCAAACGCTTTGCGTACTTGCTTTCCGGAAAACTGTAGTCAACACCATCGATGCTTAAGACTTCACGTGAGTCTTCGTCCTTTAATTTCTTTTTATACAATTTACTATAAATAGTAGAAAGCAGGTTTTTCCGTTCCTCCTTCTGCTCATAAGAAATCTTACGGGTGCTGTCTTCATATTGACCATGGGTCAAGTAATCCAGGTGAACAAACATCGGGAGTAGCGACTGTACACCACTGGAGCTCTCTTTCAGCATTAACGGCTTGCCGTTTTTCAGTTGCAGGCTATCGGCATTTGACGTACTGTCGTAAGAATAGGAAATGCCCAAATCCAGCACATTTTCCTCACGTTTCAAGTAACGACGAGCCCTGTCCCAATCGGACATAAACTCTATCATGTTGCCGTCGAGTGACAATGAACTCCACCCGGGGATGGCAGCCACAAGGTTACGGTCGGCAGGAACGTAGCTCACCTTGGGGCGACGCCAGCTCCAGGCGCTTTTCCACCCAGGCGCAATAGCATGCCGTCTTCAGCACGCAACTCTTGCCTGAGCTTTGCATGCCAATGATGACATTCACCTGTCCCAGCTCTAAATCAGCCTCCCGGACAGGCCCAAAGTTCCTTATTACAAGATGTCTCATATCACCATTCGTTCTACTGTAGTATTACCTTATCAATTTGTGAGATGCCACACTTATTATTCTCTTTCTTGAATCTTATTTTCTTGTATCGCGTTGAGGGAATATTTATTCCCGCAGGTTATTGCGCGTCACCTTCGGTCAGTATGCCATTGGCAACGTCGGCAAACTTGGAGAGGTCGGAAAGCGAGAGCCCATCACTTTCGCGTCAATCGCCAGGTTTCAGGTTTCAAGTTTCAGGTTTCAGGTCCACTAATAAGGAGGTCTGAAAGATGACGGCTGAATCATTATCTGAAAACGTTCAACTCGATATCTGACTTTTCACACCGAGGCACACCATATTGAAACTGCGGCATTAGCCATCTCGCCTTGAAGCTTTATAATAGCATTATCATTCCATTCCGTATAATCTGACGATATCTTCTTTGCATAATAGAATGAGGACTTCTTGTATATGTCAACCTTATCAGCAAAGACAGAATTCTGAATTTCACGATTCAAACCTTTTTCCAACAGGCACATATTGCCTAATCGGAAAACAAAACGTTGCATCTTGGATTCGTCAAGTTGCCATTCTTCGGTGGGATTCTGGGGATATATATGTTCTATCGAAACATTTTCATCATCAAAACGGACGAATTGAGTAGATCCCTTGAAATGTTCAATCTTCCACAATATATACTTAACGACTTTGGCATTTCGTGAGTTGTAAGGGAAGGACTTTTCTTTAAAAGAACTCTTAAACTCAATGTCATCAACCATAATGGAAGATAGCTTATTTAAATCTACCACCTTATTTAAACTTATCGATTGAGCAAGGTTGTTAAATGGAGCCTCCTGATCATTTGGGTTTCTATCACATATCACATTATAGCGGAAACACATCGTAATAACCGTTTTCAAGACTCTCTTGAACTCACTTTCAGATAGATTTCTCTTTGCTGCCATCAGCAGCGAAAATGGCTGTTTAAGACGGAAAAGATTTAGCAGAGCCACATTTTCCTTAACCTCAGGGTCCGTCCACATCTCATCGTTTTCGTCAGTCAAGGCCATATAAATATCACTATAACTAATCAAGTCATCCAACAAAAGGAAAACCTGCTTGTCTTCCCTGATTTCCTGACGAATGGTTTTATATACTGCATTGGCACGGATAGTTTTATGCTGCATATTCCAATAATAACGAAGGAACTCAGGGAGTTTCTCGGCCTTGATGTTGTCGGTAAGAACACTCCACTTGCGCTCTAACGTATCTACACGACTGACATGGGTAGTATCGCTATCCACTTTTGAGAACAAATAATTCTTTAGCAAGTCTGCCGAAGACAACTGGACACCACGTGCATTAAGAGTTTCAAACACACGGAAAGCGTTCATCTCATCATTGACAACAATTTGCGTGAAATTCAAACCATCTGCAACGGTTTGAATGAAAGACGCATACTCTTTCCCGCTATTATATTTCCCAACGAGTTTTTGTTCATAATACTCAAAGCAACTACGCATCAATTTCTCTGTCGCTGTAAGATTTCGTGCTTTCAAATCACCCAATTTGAGGATATAGTCACAGAAATAGGAGTTGTTGTTCCTGTTCAAGGTCAACAAATTATCATAGTCTAACGTAACAGGATCCTCTTTGCCTATATATAATGTTTTAAGGGTTTCACATCTGCGTTTGTTATCTTCAACATCTATACCCTGAACGATCTGGCTTTCCACACATTTAATTGCAGCATAGATAAGAATCAGTATCGTAGTAAAACGTTGCTGTCCATCTATTATATAGTATAGTTTGTCGTCTTGAGTCTGAAGAACAAGATAGCCCATATAATGCTCATCATGCTCATCTATCATAGTCACAATATCCTGCCACAAGTCGTCCCATTGTTCACTGTTCCAAGAATAGTCTCTTTGAAACTTAGGTACAATAAAACGCCTACTATTGCTAATAATTGAGCTAAAATTCCCCGTGACTGTGTTTTGTATCCCTCTCATATCGTATGTCTTTCAACACTCTTATGTGTATTATTGTTTAGGACTCAACCTTGTTGACAGAACCGTTATATTATGGCGGCTCTACTTGTATGGGGTTATTGAGGTGTCGTGCCTCCGGCACTTACCAAAACCCTACCGGTCATAACGCGTTTCGATGGTTTTCCAGTCCACAATCCCCCAGAGGGCCTGCAGGTGGGCGGCGCGGCGGTTCTGGTAGTCGAGATAGTAGGCGTGTTCCCAGACGTCGAAGGTCAACAGGGGGTTGAGTCCTTTCGTGAGGGGATTGCCGGCGTTGGGTTCCTGGGTGATGACTAAGGTGCCGTCTTCCTGCGCGGAGAGCCACACCCAGCCGCTACCGAAGAGGCCCGTGCCTTTGGCTTCGAACTCGGCCTTGAAGGCCTCCACACTCCCCCACTGCTTAGCTATTTGCTTCGCCAGAGAAGATTCCGGGTCAAGCCCGGAATGAGGGGCTGGTGCAAACTGCGTGAAGTAGAGGTTGTGGTTCAGGATCTGTCCGGCGTTGTTGAAGATGGCGCCCTCGGACTTCTTCACGATCTCCTCCAACGGCAGGTCTTCCATGCCGCTGCCGGGGAGCAATTTGTTGAGGTTATCGACGTAGGTCTGGAGGTGCTTGCCGTGGTGGAATTCGAGGGTCTGCTGGCTGATCACGGGGGCCAACGAGGTTGTCTCGTAGGGCAATTCTATTAATTTCATCATAATTGTTTGTATTTCACAAAAAGAATGTTGTTTTGCCTTCGGCAAATCTGTTATGTCACAGAGATTTCTTTTTCGCGCTTCGCGCTCAAAAGGTCTATTTCACACAGATTTCACAGATTACACAGATTTTGAAGCTTCGCTTCATCTTTGCCGAAGGCAAAATAATCTGTGGTATCTGTGTAATCTGTGTGACATTAAAAACAATTTGCGAAGCAAATATTTCTGTGGTTTCTGTGATTTCTGTGTGAGATATATAAGACTAATTCACTATGCGTTTGATGCTTTCTCGAAGATTACTCGTATTAAAATTAACCAATAGTCCCACATGCTTGTCCAGAAGCCTCAGATATGTAAGCAATTGTTTTGCAAACACGGGCTTCATCTCTTCAACAGACTTTATCTCTACAACAACTTGATTATTGACAAGCATGTCAAGACGGAGAGGCGTTTTGAGTTCATTCCCTTTATATATAATCGGAACATCCATTTGACGAGCCACCTCTAAGCCGCGGCGCTCCAATTCGAATGCCAAAGCTTCTTCATATACAGATTCTAATAATCCAGGGCCCAATTCGTTGTACACATCAAATATGGCACCTCTGATTTCGTAAGTTAGTTCGTTGTCAGTCATGTTAATAGATTTCTGTTTGTTACAATCACTATCTTAGGTCACACTATTCTCTTTTTTCGCGCTTCGCGCTCATTTTTCTATTTCACTCAGATTTCTTTTTCGCGCTTCGCGCTCAAAAGTCAGGTCACACAGATTTCACAGATTACACAGATTTTGAAGCTTCGCTTCATCTTTGCCGAAGGCAAAATAATCTGTGGTATCTGTGTAATCTGTGTGAAATATATAATTTGCGAAGCAAATAAAAAAACACATCAGTGTGCCTCCGCGAGTTGAAGCAGGTACTGCCCGTATTGGTTCTTCGTCATCGGCTGGGCAATCTCGCGCAAGCGCTCCGCGGTGATCCAGCCGTTGCGGAAGGCGATGCCCTCGAGGCAGGCGATCTTGAGGCCGGTGCGCTTCTCGATGACCTCCACGAAGGTGGAGGCTTCGGAAAGGCTGTCGTGGGTGCCGGTGTCGAGCCAAGCGAAGCCGCGGCCGAGGGTCTGCACCTTCAGCTCGCCGTCCTTCAAGAATTCCTGGTTCACGGTGGTGATTTCCAATTCACCACGCGCACTAGGTTTGATGCTTTTGGCTACGTCCACCACCTTGTTGGGGTAGAAGTAGAGGCCCACCACGGCGTAGTTGCTCTTGGGCTCCTTCGGCTTCTCCTCGATGCTGAGACAGTTGCCGTTCCTGTCGAACTCGGCCACACCGTAGCGCTCGGGATCGGCCACCCAGTAGCCGAAGACGGTGGCCTTGCGGTTCTCCTCGGCATCCTTCACCGCATTCTGCAGCAGGGTGGTGAAGCCGTTGCCGTAGAAGATGTTGTCGCCCAAGACGAGGCAGGCGCAATCGTCACCAATGAACTTTTCCCCGATGATGAAGGCCTGCGCCAATCCGTCGGGACTGGGCTGCTCGGCATACTCGAAACGCACGCCGTAGTCGGAGCCGTCGCCCAAGAGGCGCATGAACCCCGGCAGGTCGTAGGGGGTGCTGATAATCAGGATGTCGCGGATGCCGGCCAGCATCAACGCGGAAATCGGGTAATAGACCATGGGCTTGTCATAGATGGGGAGCAACTGCTTGCTCACGCCCTTGGTGATGGGGTATAATCTGGTGCCGGAGCCTCCGGCGAGAACTATTCCTTTCATAATTTGAAGTAAGGGGGAAGAGGGAAGAGGGAAGAAGTAAGAAGTAAGAAGTAAGAAGGAAGAAGGAAGAAGGAAGAAGGAAGAGGTTATTTCTTGTTTCCTTCGTTAAGTTTCTTACATCTAGACACTAAAATCTTCACTAACTCTTCGCAATCGTTATAAATTGATTTATATTGTATATTGTCGATATAATTATTTCTATGAAGCATATCAATCCAATACAAGGATTCTCTTGCTTCTTTTAGTGCTATAAATGATTTGCTCTTAAAATCTGCTTTACTAATAGCATTGGTAGCTTCCGCATTATTTGCTCCAATAGATGTCCCCGCACGAAGAAGTTGATTACTTAAATTGGCCACAGAAAGAAGCTGTATCGGAATTCGTCCGCTCTTTTCCTTCTTACATCTCCCATCTTCTTTCTTACATGCCTCAGTCAGCAAGTAATCATTCAATTTGATTACCCTATCACCAAAAGCCATGCACTTCTCTTGAATTCTATCACCAATCTCCGACATTTTCCCTCTAACCTCTTCCTTCTTCCCTCTTCCCTCTTCCCTCTTCCCTCTTCCCTCTTCCCTCTAATTCCCGAAAAACATCTTATAATCATCCTCCTTATACAGCACCCACGCGGTGACGGCGAGGAAGGCCAAGAACACCCAGGCGAGACAAATCTTGGAGCGGCTGGGGCCCGCTTTCCTTACGGGTACTGTGGCACTTTGCAGGGTAGTGAAGGCGGGGGTTTCTTCCTGCACCTTGGCTTCGGCCGCTAAAAGCTGGGCAGCCGCCTGCATGTAGGCGTTGTATTGGAGCTGCATCTCGTTTTCGAGAGCAACTTGTTTCTGACGCACCGACTGGAGAATGACGTTCTGGTTTGCATCCGAATAATAGGCGTAGGCCTGTCGTGCATTCTCGTAACGTTCTTTCGCCTCTTGACAAATCTTCTTGTTGTATTCGAGATCCACACGAGCCTTCGAGGTACGGTAATCGGTGATAAATTCCTGCAACCGACATTTGACTGAATCAGCCATAGTCGCACAAATAACGGGATTCTGATCAGTCACCGAAATAGAAATCACCATGGTCTTATCATCAATATTACACACCACCTTATCATTGATTGTTTTCACAATCTCAGTCTGTTTAGAAGTTAGACGGAAGGGGTCTATCTTTGTTGACTTTGTACTTTCTCCCTTTGAGAACAGTTTTGCCAACAATTTGAAAGGAACATTGAGGACTTCCTTCCACCATACTTTTTTCTGTTCATCTTTCAGATAGTCGTAATAGGTCATAGTGCGGTTAGCCTCTCCCTCTTTCTTGCCTTCTATAGTAACGGGAATGGGGAAGAGTGTAATCTTAAAATCCACAGAGTTAACCAGTTCAGGATATAGAGTGGGATACAACGCCTCGGAAGCATTGGTAGGTAGCGAGACCCCAAAAGTGGAGGCCATGGCTGCAAGTCCGCCTGAGGACTTCGAGCCAGACAATTCAGGAGCTAGTTTCACAGTACATCGGTAATAATTGGGCAAAGCCAATGAAAAAACAGCTACCACCACAAAAGTTATCACTATCGTGACGATATAAAGTTTCTTATGCTTTAACAAATCCTTTAGAATCTTACGAAAATCAATGGAGCTTTCCTCTCGTTCGACCGTAATCTTGTTCTCCTCGTTCATACTTATTTTTTTAAAAGGGTTATCATTGAAACAATAGCGGTCGTCATGGTAGTCAAAGAGGCTATAGAAGTGGCCCATGCCGCTACGTTAAAGTTGGTCTGGGGCTTTTTCTTTTTGGCGGGAACAATGATTTCGCAACCAGGTTCGGGCTTGGCTCCTTTGGATACGAGACCGATAGTTCCGTTCTGATAAACGATGAATGTTTTCGACTTTCGGGCGCGACTGGCGTAACCTCCAGCTTCATTGATATACTTTTTATATGACTTTCCCCCTTGGAAAAACAGAGTGTTCGGAAACATCACCGTACCCGATACTTTTACAACACCGTTGTATTCGGGCACGAAAATCTGGTCACCTTCACGAAGAACAAGATCCTTATCGGAACCAGGTTTCTTCAAAGCTCCCTCTAAATCGACCCCCACTGAATAATAATTCTCCATATCCATCTTACCCCAAGGGATGGAATCAAAACGTTCAAACAAAATTTCCCTGATAGCGCTCAAAGTGGCTTGTTCCCTTATTTTTTCTTCTTCCGTAAGACGACGAACAATCCGAGCTCCGGGCAAGTAAGCGTCTTGTGTGAGACCTCCAGCCATTGCAATTGCGTCACTCAGGCGGACATCCTTATTCTCCAAAGTAAAACTACCTTCGTAATTCACCTCACCTGTAATGGTAATGTTGCGGGCGGTAGAGAAAACAGGACTGCGACGCACATGCACCACGTCGTAGGGTTCCAAAACAAATCCTTGCTCGCCATCAATCACCAAACCATCTTTCAGGCTGAAAGTAAAGCTTTCGGCAATCTTATTGGTCTTCTCGGTGGCCTTGGGGTCTCGTATTCTGCGCGACACATCCACTTTATTCATAGAGGCTGCATCAGTGAGTCCGCCGGCCATCACAATGAGGTCTTCGATGGTGGTGTTTTCAGCATATTCGTATGTACCCGGACTCATCACAGCACCCGTAATAGTAAAGGTTCTCTCTATACGCAAATCTTTTTCAGTTGGGATGAACAGCACATCTTCATTCTTCAACGGAACATCCGCCACCGTGCCGTTCATTACGCCCTGAATATCGACAGGAATGGTCAGGAGGCTGCGGTCTTCTTTGAGACGGTGCAACACGGCGCGAGCTGTGAACGCATCCTCAGTCAAGCCGTCAGCAGCCTCAATCAAGCCGCGCACAGTGGTGAGATTGGAATCCAAACGGAACAAACCGGGGCGGAACACGGCGCCCTTGATTTCCACCATGTTCTCGAAGCGGTTGATCATACCATCAACGGTGACGGCATCGCCGTCTTCGAGACGGAAACTCTTCAGTTCGGATTCATCAATATTATAAACCTGATAGCGTTCGCCGGCTTGGCGCACCAGACGCACCGTCTTGCGGTTGGCATCGCCCGTGAAGTCTCCGGCATATTTGATCAGGGTTTCCAAGGTCTCGTCTTCGCGCATTTCGTAGAACATGGGACGGCGAACACTACCTGTTATACCCACCAAGCGGTCGTAAACCCCCACTTGGATGATGTCGTTGTCTTGAAGATTGACGTTGCCGGTCATGCGCCCATTGAGGATATAGTCGTAGAGGTCGATGACGGCCACCACCTCCTCGTCGCGATAGACCTTGATGTTTCGCAGAGTACCGAGACTACTGGTACCACCTGCCTGATACAGCGCATAGAAGACATTGGCAAAGGCGGAAAGGCGGTATGTACCAGGAGTCCGCACCTCCCCCATAATATTCACCTGAATAGTACGAGTGTTGGCGACGGAAAGCTGCAGGTTGCTGCTCTGGAAACGCGAACCTATGGTGCTGCGCAGTTTCTTTTTGGCCGCTGCCACAGAAAAGCCGTTCAGATAAACCGGACCGTAACCCGATATGGTAATCGTACCTTCCGGTGAAATGGTATGGACCAATGTCTGCTGGGAGGCACCGTAGATGTCAATCACGAGCTGGTCGCCAGGTCCCAAAATGTAGGTTGAGGGAACCGACATGTTGGCATTGGGCTGGAAACTGGGATTAGCTTGGGAGAAAATATCACGTCCAAACACCTGCTTTCCGCTGGCAGTGGGGGCGAGCCCCTGGGTGGCCTGAACATCATTTTCGAAGCTCTCTACTTCCTCGGCGGCATTCGAATAAACCTCGCCGGAAGTGCCCACTTTGGCGGTGTTCAACTCCTGGGAAGTGGTGCCGTCACTATTGCCCTGCATACGGTCGGTGGCCATTTTCACGGCGCCGTCGGCCGCGCTCGACAAGCCCTGCTCGGAGATCTGCTTGTCGTACTGGTTGCGCAGGCGGCGGGCTTGTTCAACCGTCACGCCGCGCTGCATCAGCTTCGTCACAATCTGCGACTGGCTGGTGCCCGCCTGTGTCTCCGCTGCAATGAACTTGAGGACTTGGTCATCGCTCATCTGCGCGTAGGACACAGCTGCGAGGAAGAGCATTCCTGTGAATAGTAAGATTCTTTTTATCATTATTTTCTATTTAAGGGTTTAAGGGTTAAGGGTTTAAGGGTTAAGGGTTAAGGGTTAAGGGTTTAAGGGTTAAGGGTTTAAGGGTTAAGGGTTAAGGGTTTAAGGGTTTAAGGTTTAAGGTTTAAGGTTTAAGGTTTAAGGTTTAAGGTTGGAGGTTTAAGGGTTCAGGGTTCAAGTTTCAGGGTTCAGGGTTCAGGTTTCAGGGGGCGGTTTTTGAGGCCGGTGATTGGGCTTTTTTTGAGGGAGGCAATTAATTACGCTATCGCTTTGCTGAGCTTAAGACAATTGTTGTAAAGTCGTGTTGCTGTTTCGTTATCAATAAATCCCACATCAGAAGCTCTGATTATCTGACTTCTTACTTCTCCGCAAGAACCTTTAGCTATATATAAATAATTCAAGTTTCGCGTGTTTGATTTCCAATCATAAGTATCTCAGAAAAAAGCTTTTTGCTGCCACTGTCGTATTGTTGGCGATGTCAACACTCTCGTTCGCGCACTATTTCCGGCCACGGCACACTGTGCCGGGCGGGCGAATTCCCCTTCTGTTTTAGAAGGGGTGCCCGAAGGGCGGGGTAGTAATATAGGCATCCTTATTCCTTTTTTTCATAATCCTCATGCTCATAATTATCCACAATGTAGTTTCCGATGACTTTCTGCCTGTCGAAATCGAGACCATGAAACATCTTTTTGTGAACCTGTTTCCAAAACGCAATCTCGGCCATGTTGCCGGCTCTGCGATTTTCACGAGCATAAGCTAACAACTCCCTGTTTTCCGGGAGGTTTTGAACATACTGGTCTTTGATTCGAATATCGTTGATGATGGTCTTTTTTTCACAAGGAATTCTGATATTTTAATATTACTACCCCGCCTGCCGGCACCCCTTCTAAAACAGAAGGGGAATTGTGCTTCGGCCGCAGCTGTCCGCTGTGGCCGGGAACATTCTTCACGCACTTGTTTTTCCTCTTTTTCTAACATGAGAAACTTGAATAAATAATGTACAAATTCCTTATTTCCATCTCGTTCATACCCCTCAGCAATGTTGTCCCATTACAGAACCTGCTGAAGCATGTATCTGCTGCACGAATCTAGTATCCTTATGAAACTCACCTTTCTTGGTGATCACATAAACTTCTTTACACAGGTCTCGCGCCTTCTGGAATATCTCTAAATCCTCAAATCGTTTCGCCTTCGGCATACTTGAAACCCTAAACCCTAAACCCTAAACCCTAAACCCTAAACCTTAAACCCTAAACCTTAAACTACCGACCAGAATACATCCCCTCATAGTACTTCATGTACTCCCCGGAGGTGACGTTGTCAAGCCACTCCTGGTTGTCGAGGTACCAGCGGACGGTTTTCTCGATGCCTTCTTCGAATTGGAGGGAAGGTTCCCAACCAAGTTCCTTCTGGAGCTTGGTGCTGTCGATGGCGTAGCGCATATCGTGGCCGGCGCGGTCGGTGACGTAGGTGATGAGGTTCATGTCCTCGCCCTCGGCACGGCCTAAGAGTCTATCCACGGTGTTGATAAGCACCTTGATGATGTCGATGTTTTTCCATTCGTTGAAACCGCCGATGTTGTAGGTCTCGGCCACCTTGCCTTGGTGGAAGATGAGATCGATGGCGCGCGCGTGGTCCTCCACATAGAGCCAGTCGCGGACGTTCTCGCCCTTGCCATAGACCGGCAGCGGTTTGCGGTGACGGATGTTGTTGATGAACAGCGGGATCAGCTTCTCGGGGAACTGATACGGGCCGTAGTTGTTGCTGCAGTTGGTGACCACGGTGGGCAGACCGTAGGTGTCGTGGAAGGCGCGCACGAAGTGGTCGGAAGAGGCCTTGGCCGCGCTGTACGGGCTGTGAGGCTGGTATTTGAGGTCCTCGGTGAAGAACTTGTCGCCGTAGGCCAGATGGTGCTCCCCGCTGGAGGCCTTCGTGGTGAAGGGCGGCACAATGCCGTCAGGATGCGTCATTTCGAGGGCGCCATACACCTCGTCGGTGGAGATGTGGTAGAAGCGTTTGCCCTCATATTTCTCGGGAAGGCTCTCCCAATAGAGCTTCGCAGCCTGCAACAGACTCAGCGTCCCCATCACATTCGTCTGCGCGAAGGTGAACGGATCCTTGATGGAACGATCAACATGGCTCTCAGCCGCGAGATGGATGACGCCATCGACCTTCTCGTCCTGCATCAGTTTGTAGATGCCGTCGAAGTCGCAGATGTCCATCTTCACAAACTTATAGTTCGGTTTGCTTTCAACATCTCGTAAATTTGCCAGATTACCAGCATACGTGAGTTTATCAAGATTGATAATCTTGTATTCGGGATATTTGTTGACAAACAGTCTTACAACATGACTGCCGATGAAGCCGGCGCCGCCGGTGATTAGGATTGTACGGTTCATGAGAGTTTAAGGTTTAAGGGTTAAGGTTTAAGGTTTAAGGTTTAGGGTTTAAGGTTTAGGGTTTAAGGTTTAGGGTTAAGGGTTAAGGGTTAAGGGTTAAGGGTTTAAGGGTTAGAGGTTAGGGGATTAGGGATAGTGTTAAAAAAAATATTACAATAAATTTAATTATTGGTCGTTTTGATAGTGGAAAAACTTAATATTATAATTATGAATGAAAATAAATTCTCTTTTGAAAAATTGGATGCATACCGTGAAGCACGATTATTAGTAAAACAAATCTATGAACTGCAAAAGAAATTACCAGTAGATGAAAAATATGCATTAGGATCTCAGATAAGACGAGCAGCAGTATCAATCACGGCTAATATAGCTGAAGGGTGTGGCAGATACTCTTTAAAAGAAAAAGTACATTTTATAGGTATATCATTCGGCTCTTTGATGGAAGTGTTCAGTGAATTGCAAAATGCTGTTGATTTGGGATATATTGCTGAAACAAATTTAGAAAAAATGAGACCTCGATTTATTCATATTTCTAGAATGCTATCAGGTTTACGAAACTTCTACATCTCCGAACTCAACAGAACCATTTCAAAACCCAACCTCCTTAAACCTTAAACCCTAAACCTTAAACTTTAATCCCGTTTAAAGATATCCCGGGTGTAGACTTTCTCCGCGACGTCATCCAGGCAAGAGTCGTAGCGGTTGGCGATGATGGCCTGCGACTGGGACTTGAACTTTTCCATGTCGTTGACGACGAGGCTGCCGAAGAAAGTGCTGCCGTCGGGGAGCGTGGGCTCATAGATGATGACTTTCGCGCCTTTGGCCTTGACGCGCTTCATCACGCCCTGGATGCTGCTCTGGCGGAAGTTGTCGCTGTTGGACTTCATGGTGAGGCGATAGACGCCGATCACACACTCTTTCTCGTTGTTCGCGTCGAAGTCGCCGCGGTTGTAGTAGTCGTAGTAGCCGGCCTTCTTGAGTACCTGGTCCGCGATGAAGTCCTTGCGGGTGCGGTTGCTCTCGACGATGGCGGACATCATGTTCTGGGGCACGTCGGCGTAGTTGGCCAACAGCTGCTTGGTGTCCTTCGGGAGGCAGTATCCGCCAT
>Ga0310694_10003650_pt1 | contig 15069 bp, 11 predicted proteins | sample 174DNAGHGhighgp2_FD_203884 | JGI IMG/M metagenome (GOLD analysis project Ga0310694, IMG submission 203884) | Sheep rumen microbial communities from Palmerston North, Manawatu-Wanganui, New Zealand - 1742 DNA GHGhigh gp2 (v2) (version 2) | ecosystem: Host-associated > Mammals > Digestive system... | reverse complement strand
TGAGGTACAATCACTTATCTTGCTAATTGTCATGGATGAAAAATTAGGAATCACTTCTACGCGTTTTGCCCTCTTCCATAATAGTTTGTCTTTTTCAGTTAAGGTAATAACTGAATCGGCATTTCGTTCTATAGCACGGAAGTAACTATATGTGTAGACCGTCAAAAACATTCTGGCAAAGATTGAATGCTTTTCACTTGCATCATATCGTGTATTGTATCTTGCTTCATGACATTCTATGATTTTCTTAGCTCTGCATTTTAGTGAGCTGATATAATTCGCCTCGAAACGAGATACTCCAATCAAGATGTTTGGGTCAATTTGTGTTACTGCTCGTTGAATACTCTTTCTTAACAGCCTGTTCATTTTCCATTTGACCCATAATCTCTTGGGATATTGGTGCCTGTATTGTGAAAAGAATGGAATTTCAAGATTAATTTGCTTGATTTTTTTTGAAATATTGAAATGATTGTATTCGTTCGAAAGTTGAAAGCAGGTGATAATTGTAATATCATAACCAAACCATTCAGAAAGATAGTTGACTTTTTCCGTTATCATTCTTTCGGTTCCACCAGATTTGGCCATAGTGGAGTAAACATATACAATTTTCATTATATTCGCAACTATTCTTTGTTAGCCCAACTCAGCCCCCTGAGAGCAGGAAAAAGCTTGCGTTCAAAGTATTTAGCATACAGAAAACGTAGTTTTATGTATGTATGTGGCATATATCTTAGTAAGAAAGATATCAATTTTTGTTTTGTGCCGTGATAGAATCTTAATTTTGGGGCTGCTATATTTAGGAAGTCAATGATTTCAATACTTTTATTTTTATCTTTTAGTTCATATGTCAATCTGCATACCAATGACGAAACGGTAATATAAATGTAATCGTTCATCCTGTCTTTGATTCTTGGTGCCAGTGTATCGATATTAGAAAGATTCCACATCAGACCAATGGCGAAACAATAGTCTTTGGCAAATTTTTCTGTCATACAATATGAGGCACCATCCGTATGTTTCCTATAAATGTAAATAGGTAGTGAAGAAACCAGGCATTTCTCAGCTTTTAAGTATGATTCGTAAAAAAATGGCTTGTCTTGAACATGGATGCCTGGATAAAATTTGAGTTGATGTTGGATAATAAACTCTTTTCTGAAAAGAATTCTCCATACGTATGGTTGATGAATATCTACATGTTCCATGAATAGCTGTTCGCCTGTCGTTTCAACAATTCTTGGTTCTTCATAGTGTTGAAGAGAAATGTTTCTCAATGCTTCTATCTCGTCACTGGTCATTTGAAGAAAGTCGGCTACAGCTAAATCCACTTTTGTCTCCAACGCTTTTTCGAGTAGAGGCTTTAAACTATTATTGATGAGTAAATCGTCAGAGTCTGTCATCAATATGTATTCGCCTTTTGCGGCAGTGATGCCCGTGTTCCGAGCAACAGAAAGTCCTTGGTTTTCTTGATTGATGACAGTAATGTTTTGATGTTGCTGTATAATGTCGCAGATGACCTCCATACTTTGGTCCTTAGTACCATCATTGACGATGATGACTTCAAAGTCAGCTTCGTTCATGCCTTGCAAGAAGATACTCTCGATACAAGTCCTAACATATTTCTCGACATTGTATACTGGAACAATAATACTAAGCTTTAGGTTGGCCATGTCTACTTATTTGCCTGCAAATATAAAAAAAAATTCTATAACTTCTTCATATTTGCTTAAAAAATTAAATTAATCGATGAAATATAAAAAAAATAAAGTATCTTTGCAAAAAATAAATAATGACATACGAAGTAACGATAGCAATACCAGTTTACAATGCAGAGAAATACATTCGTAAGGCGATGGACTCTGCATTAGCACAGACATTCAGTAGTATCGAATTTCTTGTATGTGACGATTGTGGAACCGATAAATCAATCAATATTATAAGGGAATATCAACAAACTCACCCTCGTGGTTTGGCAATTCATATTGTACATCAGCCTCATAATATGGGGATAGGTGAGAGTCGAAATCGACTTGTTGACGAAGCCTGTGGTCAATACATTTATTTCATGGATGCCGATGATTATATAGAACCAGATACTATTGAAAAGTTATATAATAATGCTATAAAGTATGATGCACAGTTGGTATATGGCTCTTTTGAACGTAGTGAGAATCTTGGCGGTGAAGAAAAACGTATTCAATGGGTATATCCTGACATGCAGTTTAAGGAGGATGGTCGGTTCGCTGCATGGGTATATCGTAAATACGAAGGAATACAGTCTATGATTTGGAATATCTTGATAAAAGTGGATGTTTTTCGCCAAAATGGTTTAAGGTTCCCTGCTTTAAATTATTGGGAGGATTTTGTTACAACAATAGACCTTCCAACCTATGTCAACCGTGTCGTATTGCTGTCAGATATAACATATCATTATATTTGCCGTATGGGCTCACTGTCTACAAATCAACATTCAAATATTGTTAAGAAAGATAATATTGCTAAGCTAGTAAAATCGATTGATACACTTAAATTCAACAGTGATCGTATAAAACAGGAAGAATATTTCCCCTTGAGGATGCAGAAAGTTATGATGACTTGTTTCTATATCGTTTGTTCTATTCTAAGTCAGCGAAAGAAGATAACTCCTTCATTTACAGGAATAGAGATGCGTAATATGATGCTTTCTCCATTGACGCTATCAGAAATTTTACGATTCGGTCATGCTAGAAGTATAAACCTTCTGCTATATTTGTTAGGCATATTACCCCCATCTGTCTCCATCTCTCTTATATGGCTAATGGGAAAATTTAAAAGACTGATATAATACTATGGTAAACTGGTATGATAAATATATGAGCATCTATGGGAAACCTTTCAGTGAGGTCCCTCAAGATGTGATTGACGGTACAAGGGAACGGCTGGCTAAGTTGCAAAGTTCTGAGCCTATAGCGTCTATTGTGATTATTGCCTATAATGAGGGAACGCACTTACAGGCATGTCTGTGGGCAATCAGTGAGATTCGGTGTAAATATCCGGTGGAGATTATCGGAGTGGATAACGACTCAAAGGACCGGACGGCAGAGATATACGAGAGATCTGGTATCCCTTATTATACAGAATATGAGCATTCCTGTGGCTATGCTCGCCGTTGTGGTCTTCAGCATGCTAAGGGAAAGTATTATTTTGATGTGGATAGCGATACACTGTATCCTCCTCTTTATTATGAGGTGATGCTGGAGCATCTGATGAAGCCAGGGGTATCGTGTGCATCTGCCACTTGGGGCTATTTCCCAGATGCCAACCATTCGGCATTGGGACTAAAACTCTTTGAGATGGCTCGTGACCTGTTCTTGTGGATACAGCATTTCAAACGTCCAGAACTTTCTGTTCGAGGATTAGTATTTGCTTATAATGCCGAATATGGTTGCAAGGAGCCATACCGGGTGGACATCATCAGGGGTGAAGATGGTTCAATGGCTTTGAACTTGAAAAAGTATGGAAAGATTGTCTTTGTGCGTGACCGTCGTTGTCGGGCTATTACTGGGTATGGAACTATTGGCGACCAATCTCTATGGAGCAGTTTTGTGAATCACGTCAAGGTACAGATGAAAGGTATTACCCGTATCTTCCATAAAACGGACCATTATGAAGATTCTGAAGATAATCTGGTAAAGAAGAAGTGAAAATCGTCTATTTATACCACTCCCTTGCTGTCAAAGGGGGCATTGAACGCATTTTAGCTGATAAGATGAACTATCTTGTCAATCATGGTTATAAGGTGTATCTGATTACCTCAGATCAGGGGAACCATGAGATGGCGTATCCATTGGATAGTCGTGTACGTTGTTTGGATTTAGATATTAAGTTCCATACCAGATATAAATATCGATGTTTTCGACGTATGATAGAGGCGCGACAATTATCTCTATTATACAAGGAACGCCTCAGAAAATCAATTAAGGAGATTTCTCCTGACATTATCTGTTGCACTACCTTTCAAGATATTCACTCATTGTTGAAAATCAAGGGTAATATACCTTTGGTAGTTGAGTCGCATGTGAATTTCTCTCATCCAGATACTATGCTACATCATATACAGAATATATGGAATCATTATTGGATAGGTAAGGCTGAGGCTGTTGTTACGCTTACTGATGGTGATGCCGCTAAATGGAACAGTGTTAGCCATAATGTTCATGTTATTCCCAATATAGTTTATCTTAACAATACTCCATCTTATAGTGATTGTACCGAGAAACGTGTTCTGTTTGTTGGGCGTTTCACAGCACAAAAGGGGCTCGAAGAATTATTTGCCATATGGAACCGAGTGCATGAGAAATACCCTGAATGGGCTCTGGATATGTATGGTGATGGTGAACTTTGGGATGTTTATAGTCATAAGGCAAAGGAGATAGATAATAATATCCATGTATATAAATCAACTAAGGAAATTGCTGAGGTATACAAGAAAAGCAGTATTCTAGTATTGACTTCAGTATATGAGCCATTTGGACTTGTTATTCCAGAAGCTATGAGTTGTGGTTTGCCAGTTGTCTCCTACGACAGTCCTTATGGTCCTGCTAGTATAATCTCTGATGGTGAAGATGGGTATGTGATTCCCATGCATCGTCGACAAGCATTTGCTGATCGATTATGTCAGCTCATGGGTGACGAAGAGTTGCGAAAAGAAATGGGCAAGCGTGCTATAGCGTCTTCTCAACGTTTCTCTGCAGAAAGGATTATGCCTATGTGGAAGAAACTCTTCGATCAATTAACCTCTTTTTCCTAAAATCCAAGGCATTTTTGCTTGGAAGAAGAGGATGATGGGGTAGAGAAGAATGGTAACAAGTCCCCCGAAAGCATATGCCTCCAATGGCGTGTAGATATAGTCTCCCGACACAAAGAAGAAGGGTTTGAGAATGCCGTAACGGATGCACCCTACCATCATCCAGTGAAGCCCGATGAATACCATCGTACCATTGGAGTAGTTGACGATGAACTTTGAACGTACTCCGTTGAGCAACTTGCAGAAAAAGATGAAAGCAAGGAGGCCGAATAGAACTGTTGGGAAATAGGATAGCATGTGTATGGCAAAATTCTCTTCGCAGCCCGCATGGTAGTCAAACAGGAGGATACTTATTATCAATGTGGTGACAAACCAACCAAGGTCTTTCTTAATGTTGTATGTTTCAAAGGCATGGTACTTTCGGCAGAGGTGTCCCATATAGTAAAAAGGTAGAGATTTGAAAATGCCGACAGCAACGTATTGGGTAGTGAAACCATTGTATTTGCTGACCACATAGAGTCCCATTCCCAACAGGCAGAGCAGTAGCATGGGGAGGGTTCGATACTTGCAGATATCTAATAGCAGGTGCATGATAAGTAGGGCGGCAATAAACCAGGTGACCGGATTCAATTCTTCTGCGAAGCTGTTGTTGGCTTGCAGCAAGATGGTTCCATATATAGGTTTCATGGCTTCAGAGAAGGTGGGCATACCACCGTGCTCCATATAGAACTTTGTCAACCAAAATGGGTAGAACAGAATATTATAAGCTAAATAGGGAACTCCCAATTGATGCCAATATTTTTTAAGTTCATCTTTTATGTTGGTACGTCTTTTCTTCAAATAGCCGGAATTAAACATCAGGCAGGCTAGTAGAAATACCTCGAAATAGGTGACAGGTTGTGCTCCCCGTTCCTGCGGTATGTGACAAGGAATGGTCAGAGCGACGGCAAGGAATTTTGCCCAGTCCATCCAATTAATTCTTTCATTCATATTGCAAAGTTACGAATAATTATCAATTATCAATTATCAATTATCAATTATTTTCTTATCTTTGCATCTGAAATGGCAAAGACAAGAATAGAATATATCGATGCAATGCGAGGATTCACCATGATTCTCGTCGTTTATTCACATGTCTGTATTTTCTGTTTCAAAGATTATTTCATGGCATTCAACGATGTGCTGTTCCTGCTGCGCATGCCATGTTTTTTCTTTATCAGTGGTTGGTTGTTTTATAAGGCGACACGTATCTGGGATAAACCGACCGTTAAGCAGGTCGTCAGCAATAAGTTTATGGTTCAGATTGTTCCGACCTTTATTTTCCTGGCCCTGCATGAGCGTGCCAATTTCTTCCACCAGTTAGGGGCGGTTAAGGGAGGTTATTGGTTTACCTTTGCGCTCTTTATCTTTTTTGTCATTTATATCCTGTCGTCATTATTCTTCCGTCGATGCAAGCATCAGGACCTATGGATGTTCCTTGCTGCTTTGATTATCTCCATGGCAGCCTCATGGTATGATGTCCATTATCAACAGATAGGGCATCAGTTAGGGTGGGGACGTTATGCTTTAGGCTTCATGAGTTTTATGACCTGGCGTTATTACCTCTTTTTCTTTTTAGGGACAATGGTGAAGAAATATTTCGATAAATTCTTGGAATGGACAGATCGTCGTGAGGTGTTTTTTGCCGTGATAGCTTTATTTGTCCTAATGGCAAGTCTGCCTCGAACGGAATATTGGCCATGGGTATATACACGGTTTGCTGTGAGTGGCATTTGTGGTATGGTCATGGTATTCACTTTTTTTCGTTACTTCGCCTCGTGGTTCACAAAAGAACGTGTTCTTGGTCGTAGCTTACAGTATGTAGGTACTCGTACTTTGGATATTTACCTTCTTCATTTCTTCTTTCTACCTGAGTCGATGTTGGCTTATAACCGGCAACTGCAGGCTTATGGTAACAAAGTCCTGGAGGTATGTGCCGTGTTGGGAGAAGCCTTGTTGGTTTTAGCAGGATGTCTAATTGCAAGTTACATAATTCGCCTCAGTCCGTTCCTTGCCAAGTATCTGTTTGGTGTTAAAGATAGATAATTGCAAAGAAGGAAGCTATCCATCCTACAATGCAGCATTGAATGAAGCGGTCTTTAACCAAAACCTTGGTGGGACTGCCGCTGCGTTGGTAAACCAGCATGTTCTGCAAATAGCGCAATAGACCTGCCAGAACCCAGAAATTTGTCAGATAGACATAGGAAGAACCGAAACGGTCCATCACACCTTCATTCATTGTATATATAATGTAGCATACCATGGTGATGGTGCCCACGATGGTAACGGAAAGGTCGATAAACTGGGCATTGTAGCCGGCAATGCTCTTTCGGGGCATCGTGCCAGTCAACTCATAGATTCGGTAATCGTCCTTTCGTTTGGCAAAGGCAAGGAAGAGGGCTAACAGGAAAGTCATCAATGCCAGCCAGCCACTGACAAAAAGGTCTGTTGTAAAACCACCAATCAAGACGCGGATGACAAAACCGACGGCTATGATAGCTACATCAAGGATGGCAAATTGCTTCAGCTTGACACAGTAGGCGATGTTCATACCCCAATATCCTAATAGCAGTGCGTAGAGAATGGGCATGTTGATGCTGTGTGAAAGGGAAACCAGTAACAGTGAGCCTATCAGACAGAGCAACATGATGAAGTACCCTTCCCATATACTCACTTTCCCAGCAGCAATAGGACGTAACTTTTTCTTGGGATGCAGTCGGTCACTCTCTACATCATGAATATCATTGAAACAATAGATGCTGCTGGAGACAAAGCAGAAGGCCATAAAAGTCCAGAATGTTTGTATGAAATACTCCTTGTTCAGCAAGTTGTTGCTGAAGAACAATGGGGCGAATACGAAGGCATTCTTAAACCATTGCAGGGGGCGCAAAAGCATCAAAGCATCTTTCATTGGGTACAAAGGTACAATTAAGTGAGCAAAGAACAAAATAAATTCATTTATTTTTTCTTCCGAATGTGCGTTCCTTCGACTTTAGTCAAAGGTACAATTAAGTGAGAAGAAAACCAAATATTCTTTGAGAAAAAACAATCCCTCCTCCGATAAGTATGTTCGGAGGAGGGACAGTCTTGTTATATAGATAATTATTTCGATTTAAATAAGCTGGGGAATATCTGGTTTGCATCTTCAAACACATACCAGTCTTTGTCCTGGTTAGCATTCCTAGCCCATTCCAAGAACTTACCATAGGCTTCTGTAATACGAGTATGCTCCATGGGATACTCGAAATCTTGTGGAACAATAATAGCATAAGGTGGTTCTCCCTGTTTGGGAATACGTATTTCTTTTCCAGTTGACCTGTTCTCAATATAGATATTCTTGAGGTATTGAGGAATAGTAACACCTTCGCTGACTGTTACCTTGCTGGACACTGGTGCACACTCAGTACCACCAATCTCAGTATTGACGAAACGATTGCTTTTTTCTGTTGTAATAATCCCGAAAATAGCATGCACCTCCTGGTCGTTAAATTCACAACCTTCGGCACCGTGAATATAAACATTGTCGTTAGCGCCTGTCGCTACAAGTGTTAATTCCAATGTTGTGTTGTCAACTCGACTGCAACGCAGAACCACATCATTCAAGTCATAGTCAGCTATTTCAAGACGATCTTCGAAACACATGGTGTATGCTTCTGTCAAAACCTCAGGCTCTTCTTCTAATTGGTCAACACCACCGCCAATTTCAAGAACGATGTCACTGAAGTTACAGTCTGCACCATCCTCAACACAGATATATGTCTTATTATTGGCTGTGAACATTGCCATTCGAGGGTCATCAAACTGCATGCCCTCTTTAGTGTTTCCACCCAAAGTCTTGTCAATTGCTGAGAGGAAATGCCCTTTGATATGGTTAACCTCTACATTCAGTCTGCCATCTGCATAAACACAACCATGCAGATTGTCTCCATAATTGTAGTCGCCTTCTTTATTTTTCTGGCAGAGGAATCCAATCTTGTACCCCTTAGGGAAGATGGCACTTGCCTCATTAACACCTTCTTGAGGAGTTCCTTTAATGTATGGTAACAAAAATTCCTGTTTACGGTATAAAGTTCCATTACCACCATCTGTTGAGGACTGGACACGCTCTACCTGAATGGCTTTGAATTTAGGAAGACTCTTAATGTAGTCCACCTCGCTCATACCTGCGGGAACCTCTGAAGGCTTGTAGAAATAGTAGAAGATTCTGTCTAGTTTAAATTCTGTATTAAAGCTTTGTATTGGGATCAGTGTGATAGGGTTGATACCGTCCGAATACACACAGTTGTTGTTTTGTGTTACATAAGGGCTTTTTCTAATAATACGGGCATTATTCTTCTTACCAAAGGTAGAATATTTATCGTTGGCCTTCTTAAAGAATAAACTGTTGAGAATAATCTCGATGTTTTCTTTCTCACCAGGTGCAAACCCATCAATATTTCTATAAATATGACCTATGTTTTGGTTGCTATCCAAGGTCCAGCCTCCATCAAATGTCTGGTTGTCAGCAAAATCCCACATCTGATCGTTCCAATTAGAATTTGCCCATACAGTGTAAGTGGTGCCACTGATTTTACACGTTGCACCCTGCTGAGCGCGTAATGCGTTTAATGACCAATGTGGCGCATTTAACTTTAAAGTTGTAAAGGAAGGAGCATCACTCTTAGATGCACGCATAGCTCTGCTTGTTGTACCTTGCTGGAAATTCACAGACTGGTCACCGATATTGAAAACTTGAATGCGATAATGACCTTTGCTGTTTACGCAAGCAGCAATTAGTTGTTTGTAGGCATTGGGAGCATCGTAATTAAGAGAAACTGTCTGCCCTTGTTTTACATTAGCCTCTGCAAGTACTCTTGCATTGTCGTTCAAGAATGGAGATTCGGTTAGAATCTGAACCTTGACAATATCATTGAGAGCAGCATCAGCTGTAACAGAAATGGTTCCAGTAGTAATGGAATTCCAATCCTGAACGGGATCAATGTCACCAAAAATCCTATTTGCATTTGCAACGATTTTAGCTTCATTCTTCTGCTTGTTGTAGGTTTCGGCATCGAAGTCCTTTACGCAGCCAGACAATACCAACAAGCACCCACCAATAATAAATACAAATCTTTTCATAAACTTTTAGCTTTTGGATATTTACGCAAAGGTATAAATAATATTTGTAAAAACAATGATTTTTAACATAATAATCATTTTTTCTTAAATATTTTTGCTATTATTTACTAATTTTTGTATCTTTGTATTCGATTTAAGTCTTTTGACTGATGTTGGACTTCATACACAGATACGAGACGAAGATAGAATTCAGCCGAATGGGGCACGACCATTCGCTGGACTTCGTGAAGGGACTGTGTATCCTGTTGGTATTGCTGCACCATTCCACGGGTGAGTATTTTCATGTGGGGTCCTACTTCTTCCTGTGGGGCTATCCTGCGGTGCCGCTGTTCCTGTTGATTCAGGTGTTTCATGTGTATAAGTACGGATACGGGGGGAATGTGTGGAACCTGTCGCGGACACTGCGGCGCGGGGTGCTGCCGTTCCTCATCGCTGAGGCCATCATCTTCCTGTTTGCCTTCATGCTGAATCCTTCGATTTCATGGCGCAAATATCTGTCGAATGCACTTTATTGGGGCGGGGCGGGTCCCGGGTCGTATTACCCTTGGATATACATACAGTTTGCACTGCTTTTGCCACTGCTGCGCCCGCTGTTCCGATGGCTGGGCAATGGGCAGCTGTTGGCGGTTTTCCTGGGGCTTTCAATAGGCAGCGAAGTGTGGTGCAGCTTGATTGACATGCCCGAATGGATATACCGTCTGCTGTTCCTGCGCTATATCTTCCTCATCTATCTGGGCTATCGGTTGGTGGAGAAGGGCGTGGTGCTGAATCCGCTGACGGTAGCCCTGTCGGTTGTCAGTTTGATAGCTGTCTATTTCTTCGAAATCAGGGAAGTCGATTGGTCGCCGTGGTTCTATCATGTGGAGGCTTGGCGCACGTTCCATTGGATATGCTATTTCTATATAGCCTACCCGATGCTTTATGCGCTTTGCAAGTTTTTCTACTGGTTGCCAGCCAACAGCCATGTGGAGAATGTGATGTGTGGATTGGGGCGCCACTCGTATGCCATCTATCTTTTCCAGCTGTTCTACTTTGCCATTGTGGCGCCCTATATCACGCCGCAACTGGCGCTGTTGGAGAATCCGATACTGGAGACGTTCCTCTATGTGCTTATTTCCGTAGCTATCTGTTCTTTGCCAGTCATCAGTTTCATCAGCGGGCTCAACAATTGGCGTATTCTTGGAAAAATCGTGTTCTGCCTGACGGCGGTGCTGGGCATCGACCTGTATATCACTTGGGCGTGGCGTCCGTTCTATAAACCCGCCGATCCGTTTGCCCCTTACCCCGTGGCGCAGCACGATGATGATACGCTGCGCGTGGTGATGATAGGCGACAGTTGGGTTTACTTCCACCAGACGCTGAGGCGCGACTCCGTGCTGGAGGTGAAACTGGCAAAGGAGTTGGGCAACAGGAAAGTGAAACTGACAGCCAAAGGGAAGGGCGGTACCGTCAGCGGCGAGATTTATCAGTATATGAGCGCCGAACGGACGATGGCGAAGGAGTACGATTTGAACAACTGTTCGCAGGAGATGATTGAGACCGGACCTGACTATTGTATTATCTCGGCAGGTATCAATGATGCCCGTCAGCGTCGTGGTAAGAATTATTATGTGAAAAACTATATGCAGATAGTACGCCTGTTGTTAGCCAATAATATCCGCCCCGTCGTGATGGAGATTCCCGATGTCGATGTGGATGAGTATTACGAAGCGAATACGCTTTACAACCGGCTGCGGGCCCGGATATGCATGCGACTGCTAAAAACAAATCTGTATGGCGTCGGCAACTACCGACAGGCTTTGAAAGATTCGCTGACGGCGTATCGCCTGATAGATAGCGTGCTCTATATCCCGACGGCATCTTGGAATCGGGAAGGGTGGAAAGATAAGCGCGAACTCTATACCGACGACCATTTCCACCTGAACCTGAAAGGCTACGAAATCCTTGACTCTACCTTTGCCGCGGAAATCGTTAAGGATTACCGAAGCAGGAAGTCTGCCATTAAATAACTTGTGTTTTGATGCTTTCCAGTGCGGCGAAGAAATCCTGGGCGTAGCGTTCCTTATTAAAATACTTGGAGTGCAGAAGGGCTGCCTGGCTCATGGCTTTTCGCTTTTCGGGATGATGATAGAGGTCGCGGATGGTATCGGCAAGATTCGTTACAAGATGTTGGTCCGTATCGAGAAGTATGGCTGTTTCAGGAGTAACCTCTTCAGGAATTCCCCCACGACGTGTAGCTATAACGGGCAATCCCATTGCCTGCGCTTCGAGCACGGTGGTAGGGAAGGGATCATCCCAAACCGAAGGTATCACAGCCACATTGCTGCAAGCAAGATAGTCGGGCACATGCTGATAAGGAATAAAGCCGGTGAAGATGATGCGATTGGTGAGGGGCGCAGCCTTCTGCTTCAGTTCCTGCAGAAACTCGTCCTCAAAGTCGGTGTTGCCATAGAACGAACTGCCTATCACCATCAGCTTGATGTTGGGCTCGTCAGCCAACAGGTTCATGGCTTCTATCAGTTCCAGAATACCTTTTTCCTGATTAATGCGACCGCTAAAGAGCAGGACAAAGTCATCTTCAGAAAGTCCCAACTCCGTGCGCTGATGACGGTGTTGATGGGAGAATGCCTCCAGATCAATCCCGTTATGCACTACTCTGCATTTCTTATCCAGGTCGTAGATGGTCAGAACTCTTTCCTTGATATAGTCTGAAACGGTGATGATGCCGTCGGCACGGTCGTAGATTTCCTGCGCATATCGTGTCTGGGCATTCAGGAAATCATTGTGGATATGATAGACAATCTTCGCCTTATATTTCGTAGGAAATTTCAGTCCATAACCAGGCCTGTTCTCGATAACCACCATGTCGTAATCGCGCTCGGTAATATGCTTCAGGGCTTGCTCGAAATAGTATTCGATGGTATAGTGATAGTATTCGTCGCGTTTGAGCAGATGTTTGAAATTCTTGCGGATTTTTGCCCCGAAACTTCTGACATCGACGAAAGAATAGTGGTTGACCGCTGACTGCAGGGCGGGGTGGTGCATGGCGTTCTCGTCGTCCACACTGTAAACGGTGATGTCGTGCAGCTGATGCTTGTCATTATATGCCAAGTAGAAGTCTGTGAGATTTTCTACAGCTCCGCCCTTCGTGGCGGGAACGGGAAGAATTCCTGAAGTTAAGATGGCTATTTTCATAAGTTAAGGCATTTTTTTATTCGTTGCTAAAAAGGTTTCCAGGGGTCTTCGGTACTCTTGCCATTGGCAAAATGGAAGAAGTCGGTGACGACAGAAAAACTGTCGTCCGTGAACTGCTGTTCTTTATTTTCTATGAAGCAGAGCGGCACCTCTCCGATGAAAGAGGCCCAGCGGCTATAGGTGCTCCACGGTCCCAGTATGCGGTCGCAGAGGGAGAGGGTATAGAGGTCGAGGATATCGCCCGAAGGCTCCTTGCCGAATCGGAAGCAGCGGCATCCCGCAAACTGGCTGACAGGGAAATCTTCATTGCTGCTGATAAAGAAGACTACCCGCTTGTTGCGGTAAATCTGCTGAATGCGGAGCATAAACTGGTGGTATTCTGCCAGCGTATAGTAATATCTGCCATCGTAAAAAGTCTTGTAGTCACCATGGCGGATATGCACTCCCACTACGATGTCAGCCTCTTGGCGGATAGCAGTGATCATAGCCGATGCTTTCTGCAAAATCTCTTCGCGAGGACGGAAAATATGTTGCAGTTCATTCTTCGTCCGGGCGAGATAGCGCGTGTCGTCCATCGTGAACCATCCCTTCTTAAATCCCAGGAACTTGAAAATCCTATCCCACACCTTATTATGAGTAACCTTCCACGTCAGGTGTTTATACCATCCCCATCCCTTAGGCAGTCGAAGGAACCACGGCTGCCATAGCGGGTAATAGATAAAAGGCGCATGAAGCAGATGAGGGAAATCCGCAATCGTCCAGTCGTAGAAGATAATCATCATCTTCTTCCGTTCGGCAACACATTGAGCAATGGAAGTAAGATAGGTCCAAAGCCTGTTGCATGTCTGTCCTGGTGCATCACAGATTACTCTCATAAAAATGGAAATGTTTATAGATGGAAGGTTTGCGCGCTACAAAATATTTCATGCCTCTGGTGAGGATGAGGAGAGTGAGGAAATAGCCCAATAGCAAGGGAATGTAAAGGATGAATCCATAACCTGTGAGATTCAGCAGATTGGTGACTTCGCGTTCTATTACCAGATAACGGACACAGAGTGTGATAGCCAAGAAGAAAGTGAAAATGGAGTAATAGGGAATCATGCCGCGCCAATATACAGATACGCTTTTCTTCAATCCTTTTGAGAATAAGAAATAGGGCTTCCAGAACATGGCAATGAAAAAGACGCTGATTATTTTTCCTAACAGGATACCGACGATGCCATAAAATGGAGCCAGACAGAGGGTGATCGTGAGGTTGAGAATCAATTCAGCCCATGCAGCCCAAACGTCGGAGAAAAGACCATGGGCAGAGATAAACATTTCAACGACACCGCGTGAGAGAAAAATGAAGACGTTGAAGAGCAAAAGGTAGAGAATTAAATCACTCAGGCGGTATTGTGCTCCAAACCAGAAGGTGATAAAAGGTTGCACAAAGAGCAGTAGCCCGAATACAACGATGCCTACAATCAGGAAACGTATGGCTGTCAGTTCCCAAAATACTTTCATCGTATTTTGTTCGTTGCCTTCAGCCACCAGATTGCCAATGCCCGCATTCATCCCGTCGCTGAGGATGTTGACGAGGAAATTAAGTTTGCTGGTGATAATGGTGTAGTTGCCGTAGAAAGCCACTTGGACAACAGAGACAAAGGTGCCCACAAGTATTTCGTCGCTGCGATAAAGAATGAAATCCTTGATGCGTTGCACGAATATCTGCCGCGTCTTGCGAAGAACCTCAGGATATTTCTTCAGATTGGCTTTGCCTTCAGAAAGACTGATACGGAGCCAAGGATACATCTGACGGATGCGGATGTTGAAAACAATGATGCCGATGACCGTAAATATCAATCCGACAGCTACCCATAGATAGAGATTGCGATAGTAATAAGCCAAAAATATCTGTGTAATACTCTGCATAATACCGATGCTCTGGAAAT
>Ga0310694_10003649_pt1 | contig 15072 bp, 14 predicted proteins | sample 174DNAGHGhighgp2_FD_203884 | JGI IMG/M metagenome (GOLD analysis project Ga0310694, IMG submission 203884) | Sheep rumen microbial communities from Palmerston North, Manawatu-Wanganui, New Zealand - 1742 DNA GHGhigh gp2 (v2) (version 2) | ecosystem: Host-associated > Mammals > Digestive system... | reverse complement strand
CGGCATGGCGTTAGATGCCAAGAGGATACGCGCCGCGGCACATTTGAAGTACTTATCGTAGGTCTGCGGTTTGAACCATTTGACGAGGTATAGTCCCAAGGGGATGGTGATCAGGGCATCAAAGATGATGATATACTGCACCGCTTGGCCTAAAGAGGACAATCTGTCCAGCGGCTCATAGAGCCCCTTCGACCATGCGTAATACATGGCGGTCAGGACGATTAGTGCAATGACCATTTGGATGTAATAGATCCAATTGAGTCGGCGGATAACTTGATTTTCTTCCATATTATGCTTTAAACTCAGTTCTGTTAACAATAGAACGTCCGAGAGTGATCTCGTCCGTATATTCAATTTGGTTGCCTACGGCAACACCTCTGGCTATCTGGGATATCTTGATATCGATACCGGCATTCTGGAGTCGGCGATAGATGTAAAAATTCGTCGTATCACCCTCCATGGTTGTGGGCAGCGCGAGGATGATTTCATCAATGTCTCCTTTGGTAACACGCTCAATGAGCGAGTCAATTTCGATATCTTTAGGACCGATACCTTCCATAGGAGAGATAACCCCTCCGAGCACATGATAGACGCCGCTATACTGACCCGTGTTTTCAATGGACATGACATCTTGCACATTCTCCACCACGCATATCGTTGCATGATCACGACGCGTAGAGGCGCATATCGGACATAGTTCGGTATCGGATATGTTATGACACTCGCGGCAGTACACGACATCCTTTTTAAGGCGCGTAAAGGCATTGGAGAAGGCTTCCACTTCCTGCTCAGGTTGGCGCAACAGATGGAGCACCAGACGAAGAGCTGTTCTCCGCCCTACTCCGGGCAACGAGGCCATCTGGTTGACCGCTTGTTCTAATATCGCGCTTGGATAATCACTCATGTTTTTTTGCCCATTTAGCAGGAATCATTCGGTAAGGATATCGTTCGCGGATGTTAGCGGCATTAGGGCAATCAATCCGGTGAATACGGATACCTTTGAGCACGGACACGAAGGCGAATATAGGATCTCCCGGCTGCGGGTTGCAGCATTTGGAGAGGTTATAATCCACGTTCTTGACATTCATGTCCACTTCGATGGCTAGTCCTTTGAGTTCAGAGCGATCAACATACTCAGTATGTTCGCGTTGAACCGGAGCCTCTTCGGGTTCCTGCAGCACATCTCTTAGTCGTTGCACATCTTCCTTACCCATCGCCACGGACTGGTACATGTCAGACACAGCCTTGTAGCCGAGACGGATAGCCATCTTGGTGATATCCCCTTCGGTATAGTTGATCTTCCAGTTCTTGAACTTCCGGTCAATGATTTCCTTGCCTTCCGAGGCCTGTTTGTATTCAATCTCTTTGAGCGCCTGACGAATCTTATTCTTGGCTTTAGTGGACACCACCACATTGAGCCAATCGGCATTCGGATGCTGGTTCGGCGAGGTCATTACCGATACCTGATCGCCATTCTCAAGCTTCTGTCGAATGGAGACATTCTGATTACGAATAATACCGCCAACGCAGTGTGCGCCCACTTCGCTATGTATCGAATACGCAAAATCCAATACAGTAGCACCTGCCGGAAGACGCCTCAAGTCGCCGGTCGGAGTAAAGACGAACACATCTCCGGAACTCTGTACGATAGAGCCCTTGACACCCTTGTACGACCAGTGAGCCGCTACTCCTTGCTCCGCTATCTCGTCCATGCGGCGGGTACGAATCTGCACTTCCACCCAACGGTTTTGAGGACCTAACACAGTGGTGTGCAGCGACTCATATCCGTTCTCTTTGGGCACGGACAACCAATCGCGGAGACGTTTGGGGTTAGGTGGGAAGATATCGGTGATAAGCGAATAGACTTGCCAACAATCGGATTTCTCTTTCTCCGGTGCGGAGTCCAAGATGATACGAATCGCAAATAGGTCATATATCTTGTCCACATCGCAGTGCTGCGCCTGCATCTTGTGATAGATGGAGTGAATAGACTTAGGTCGACCTTTGATGGTGAACTTAAATCCCTCTTCCGTCAGTTTCTTCTCCAGCGGTGCAATGAAAGATGCAATATATGCTTCACGCTCGGCTTTCTTCGCGTTGAGCGCGTGCGCGATATATTTATAGGTGTCATAGTCGAGGAACTTGAGCGCAAGGTCTTCCATCTCGGTTTTGATCTGGTAGAGACCGAGCCGATGAGCCATCGGCGCATGGAGGTTCTGAGTCTCCCGCGCTATGTGCCGTTTCTTATCCGAGTCCTCTTCCTTATCAAGTTGTCGGAGCAGTTCCAGCCGCTCATTGAGTATCGAAAAAAGTACCTTATTGCTATCTTCCATTCGTCTAATTCTAAAAAACGGCACAAAGATACGAAAAAATTTGCACATATAAAAATTTTTTTGTAATTTTGCAGCGATTTTGTGGAAATATTAAAATTTAACCTATAATGAAAACGACAAGAACTCTTGTAATTTGCTTACTTAGCATTGCTGCAGTGGTAATGGCTTACTTCTGCGTAACAAGCGTAACAACGCCTATTAAGTTTGAGAACACGCGTGCACAGCGTGAGGTAGCAGTGATCAAACATCTGGTTGATTTGCGTACTGCAGAGGTGGAGTATCACCATCAGAATGGTGTATTCACCGCGAATCACGACTCTTTGTTATTGTTCCTCAAGACCGCTCCGAAGAAGGAATTGCTCAAGGAAGGTAGTTTGACGGACAAGCAATTAGAGGCAGGTTTGACCGAGCAAAAAGCCATCAAGATCCTGAATGAGGCGAAGAAGAAGGCGCTGAAAAACAACAGTTTTGAGGACACTGATGCTTTGTACGCTTATATCTGGGCAAACGACAAGGACGTTATCAGCAACGGTTTGGCAGGTTTCCGTCGTGATACGATTGAGCTGAATATGTTACAATCGCTGTACAAAGGCGAGTACGACGAGACGACTATTGATAAGATCATGGAGATCCCGTACAGCAACGGTCAGCGTTTTGAGATCGAGGTTAACAATGATTACAAGACCAGTCAGGGTATCCGTGTTCCTCTGTTCGAGGCACGTGCTTCGTTCGAGAGCTATCTGGGCGACCTGAACGAGCAGGAGTTGGTTAACCTGATTGACCGCGAGACCAAGCTCGACCACTATGCAGGTTTGAAGGTCGGTGACGTTTACGCACCGAACAACAACGCAGGTAACTGGGAGTAACCGGTTTAGAACCGGAGCAAGATAGCCATGCGGATCATAAGCGGCATATACGGGGGGCGGCGATTGTCGCCCCCTAAAAATATCACAGCGAGGCCTACAACGGACTTTGCCAAGGAGAGTTTGTTCAATCTGCTCAATAACCGGATGGATTTGGAGGGGATTGACATGCTGGACTTGTTTGCCGGTACTGGTGGTATCGGCATTGAGTGCGTGAGTCGTGGGGCGCGTGAAGTGACAGCCGTGGAGATCGCGCATGTGCAGCAGAACTGGATCATCACGTGTTGCCGCCAACTCGGCATCCGCAATCTGAGTGTGATCCGGGGTGATGTTTTTAAGTTCCTGAGTGCCTGCCGGACAAAGTACGACCTGATCTTTGCCGATCCGCCTTATGCCTTGGAGCAATTACCTACTCTGCCCGATGCTATTTTAGAGCGAGATATACTAAAAGAAAACGGATGGCTCGTCATTGAACACGGTAAGGATACCGATTTTACGAGCCACCCGAGGCATTATGAGACGCGCACGTACGGAAGTGTGCACTTCTCGTTCTTTCAATAGATAGCGTTTACTATAACTCGACGTACACTTCGAGCAGTTTGCAAGGGCCTTGCGGGTCGATGCGGATATCATTAAGGGAAGCAGGAATGAGTACTGCTTCTCCTTTTTTTATCGCCACCGTCTTATCCTCTGTCTCACAATCGAGGGCGGTGATGGTTGCCCTACCTTCTACGCACATATACGCCACGAACGAGTCAAGCGGTGCGTAGTCGCGTTGTATGGGCTTAGTAGGAGATAACAGGTTTGCCGTAAAGTACGGACATTGTTTGAGGTTCACCACCCCGTCAATACGCGGTGCCGTTGGTGCACAAGAGGCTTCAGTCTTAGGCGAAAAGTCCATTACCTTAAGAGCCTTATCCAAATTAAGCGGACGTTTCTTGCCGTCATTTCCTACGCGGTTATAATCATAAAGACGATAGGTAATATCGCTATTCTCCTGAATCTCCGCTACGATAGTATCTTTGCGCATTGCGTGAACCGTTCCTGAAGGAATATAAGCCACATCGCCTTCGTGCACCTTATACTCGCGCAAGTAGTCCGCCAGCGAACCATCTTGAATAGCCGCATGGATATGCGAGACGTTCATCTGCTGTTTCCAGCCCAAATAAATAGCCGCTTCTCCTTTGGATGGCAGCACATACCACATCTCCGTCTTGCCTAAACTCTTCTCGTGCTCCAAGGCATAGTCATCGTCCGGGTGAACCTGAATAGAGAGATCATCGGTAGCGTCAATGAACTTGAGCAATAAGGGGAAATGGTTACCGAAGACGTCGTACACTTTCTCTCCGACGAGTTCGTCCATGTAGACCTCCAGCAGATCTTGCAAACTATCGCCGGCATGTGCGCCGTTAGAGACCTCTGTCGGGTATTTCTCCACATCGGACATTACCCAGGCCTCGCCTACGTTCTCGTAGTCGGCTGGCACATGGTCGTACCATTTCTCAATAGTATGTCCGCCCCATATCTTATGGAATAGTTGCGGGGTGAATCTAAAAGGATATAGCATAGTTTATAATTTTCTTATATATTTCTCCCATTTCCATGCCGACGCGAGGACGTCACGGATCGGTGTATCAGCTTTCCAACCAAGAATCTCATTGGCTTTGTCGGGTTTAGCCCACACTTGCTCAATGTCGCCTTCTCTGCGGCCTACGATCGTATAAGGGATATGTACACCGGTAGCGGCTTCAAACTCGTTGATCAGGGTTAACACACTGAGTCCTGTTCCTGTACCGAGATTGAAGACCTCCACTTGATCGCGGTGCTTAGCTTCCAGCATCCGGTCTATGGCCTTGACATGTGCTTTCGCGAGATCCACCACGTAGATATAATCGCGGATACATGAACCATCAGGCGTGTTGTAGTCATTACCGAACACTTTGAGTTCCGGACGAATACCGGCCGCAGTCTGCGTGATGAACGGCAACAGGTTCTGCGGTACACCATTCGGCAGTTCACCGATGAGAGCCGAGGGATGAGCACCTATCGGGTTGAAGTAACGCAGGATGGTCGCGTGCAGGTTCTTATCAGCATGTGCCTCATCGCGGATGATCTCTTCGTTGATCTGCTTGGTGTTGCCGTAAGGTGAGAGCGCAGTCTGGATAGGCGCAGTCTCATCTACCGGCAAGTGATCCTTATCCGGCTGACCATACACCGTACAGGATGAAGAGAAAACAATGTTGGGCACTTGATGCAGTTTCATCACTTCCAGCAAGGTCACCAAACTGCCTAAGTTATTACGGTAGTAAAGAAGCGGTTTTTCCACTGATTCACCCACCGCTTTGCTCGCCGCAAAATGGATCGCACCGACGATATCCGGATATTGACGAAATACATTATCCAGATCCATGAAATTGCCACAATCAATATTGGCAAAGTCCGGTTTGCGTCCCACGATAGCCGTGATACCATCCAATACGTCAATAGACGAATTGGAAAGGTTGTCCACGATGGTGACATCGTAACCTTTTTGCATCAGTTCAACGACCGTGTGTGAACCGATATATCCGGTTCCGCCTGTTACGAGGATTCTACTCATTAATATAATGTTTTATTCGTTTACAACAACTGTTTTGCCGTGGATCTTCTTATGCCGGAACCACAAGCCATAGACCTCCGAGCAGTTGCCGGCGGTGATGAAGGCCTGAATCTTATTATTGCGGATAAAGGCCATAACAGACGAGAACTCATCCTGGGTCAATAGTGTTTGAATCTCCACATGTTTCTCACCACTATAGCCTCCCGTAACGTCATACAAGGAACACCCGCGCACAAGATCCTCAACGATATATTTACGGATTTGTTCAGGTTCTGCAGATACAATACAAACGCGTTTGCGCTTGTTGAGCGAAGCAGTGAAATAGTCGATAGCCAGACCGTTGATCCATGTACCGATGATACCGATGACTACCATGCGGAAGTCATTGATCAAGAAAGAAGTACAGCAGATCATCACGCCGCCGATAGCCACGGATGAGCCGATATCGAAATGCAGGTACTTATTGAAGATCTTTCCGATAATATCGAGTCCGCCGGTAGAGGCGTTTATACGGAAGAGGAAAGCTTGGCAGATAGAGAGCAAAAGCACGAAGCAGATGAGGTCAAACCACACATCGCCAGTACCGAGTCCGCCGCTCATCACCGAGTCTCGTACACGCTCTAACACTTCACCGGAACGGCTGAGCAAATACGGATTACCATGCGCATCAAGAACCGTTTGACCGGCTTGTAGTTGGGCCAGGATCTCCGGGGCATCGATCACCTGATGGGTGAAATTCGTGTTTGGGTAGATACGATCCCACATCTGCGTCAATGGACCTAAGATCAGCGCCGTATAAACGGTTTTGGCGCCGAACTCATTACCGATGAGGATGAACGCCAACAAAAGCAAGAAAGCGTTGATACCCATCACGAGAATCGAGAACGTATCCGCATCGCCTCCTATAAGCGTATTGAACACAATCGAGAGACCGGAAATAGAGCCCACGATCAGATGACTCGGCATCAGGAAATAATAGACAGCGATCGCTCCGACACTCATACCAATGGTCATCATCAGCAGTTCCTTCCAGAACTTAAGCGTACCCATGGCATGCCAAAAATCGACGACTAAATCACGCCAATAATTGAATGTGATATAGGTCTTTAGATGGGATAAATCTTGTGATATATTCATGGTTATCGTTCTGTTTCTGCCACAACGAGACGAGCTGTACGGCGAGTGGTTTGGCTCAACATAATGGTTCGGCCGGCTTTGGCTTGCTCCAGTATCTCTTTGGTGGTACCGCGGATAGTGAGTAGCGACAAGTGGTCGTTATATGACACATTAAAATGTTGTTTGAGTTCACTCATCGCATCAGGCACAATGCGCGTGTTATCCACGCAGACGGATATCGTCACAGCGGAGGACTGAATGAGCGACACTTTGAGCCGATGACGATGGATGATATCAAAGATCTCGCTCAGGCTCTCTTCGAGCACAAACGCGAAATCTTTGGGACGCATGGTGATCAGAATCTGATTCTTACGCCAAATATAAACCGGAATATTGATCGGTCCTATTCCATCTTCCGAGATACATGAACCGGCAGCATTTGGATCGCCGAAGGGTTTTACAAATAACGGGATGCGCTTATTCTCAAGCGGTTTTATCGTTTTCGGGTGAATAATTTGTGCGCCCGAATAACTCAGTTCGACCGCATCTTGATAGCGCAAAGAGGGTATCAGAACGGTGTTGGGTTCAATACGCGGATCGGCGTTCAGGATACCCGGGACGTCTTTCCAGATCGTAACCGATTCGGCATCGAGGTAATTGCCTAAGAGGGCAGCCGTGTAGTCGGAACCTTCACGTCCAAGCGTCGTGCGCTGCCCATCAGCCGTGCCGCCGATGAAACCTTGCGTGACAACGATATTCGGACGCTGCGCTCTCTCCCATCCTGCACGGATGGTGGCAGCGCTTGTCGCATCATCGACCTTCGCCTCACGCCATGTATTGTCCGTGCGGAGCAACTTGGGCATATTCCACCACTCCACCGACAGTCCCTGCTTGAGCAGATAGACCGCGATAATCTGGGTGGACATAATCTCGCCCATCGAGACGATTTGGTCGTAGTTCTCGTCGAAGGATTTATTCGGATCGTAGGGAATCTCTCCTTGCAAACGGATATCGACACCCGGTTGCAGGCCTAATTCCTTCATGATGGCTACATGGTGATCGATGATATCGACCCATTGGTTCAGCGCCATCTCCTCTTTGCCTGCATCCAGAAACTCTACGACTCGCTCGAGGGCGTTGGTGGTCTTTCCCATGGCCGACACAACAACCATGAGTCCGTCAGGCGTATTGTTCATACGCACAATCTGCTCAAGATTCCGAACGCCGGCAGCGTCCTTCACCGATGCCCCACCGAACTTAAAGACCTTCATTCGATTAGCGATTATCGATTAGAGGTTAGCCATCCTGATGGCTGTATATGCGCCTTCGATACCTTTATTTCCCAACTTACCGCCACAACGGTCGAGTGCCTGTTGTTGGTTCAAGACCGTCAGTACAGAGAAGATAACCGGTACTTTGCCTTGTGCGTTGAGCATCGCCACGCCCTGGGTTACCGACTGACACACATAATCAAAATGCGGCGTCTCGCCCTGAATGACACAACCAATGACGATGACTGCATCTACGCGTTCCTCTTTGGTAATACGCGCAGCACCATAGGTCAGTTCGACCGTACCCGGCACATGGATCACGTCGATATTATCTGCCGGAACGCCGTGTTTGACAAAAGTGTCAATAGCGCCTTGCGTCATGGCAAAAGTAATCTCGCTGTTCCAATCCGCTACTACAATAGCATAGCGCTGACGTCCGAGAACATCAGCGCTAGGCAATTGATTCGCATCGTATTTCGACAAATCCGTCGTCATCTTACTGCGCGATCGCGATGTATTTGTCAATATCCTGAGCCTCTGCAGAAGTCGGATAGTTCTCCTTGATAGCCTTGAAAGCCTTCAGTGCTTTGGCATTCTCACCTTCGTGCAGATACACAAGACCTGCTTTCTTAAGACTCATCGGAGCGATAAGCTCATTACCGGACTTAGCAGCCGATTCAAAAGCTTTGGCAGCCTTTGCGAACTCGCCGAGCTCTACATACGCGTCACCCAGCAGTTGTTTTGCCGCCGGATCGATGTTCAGATCATCGGCATCGAACTTCTTGAGGTACTTAGCAGCCTCCTCGTACTCACCCTTCTCATAGTAGCAGATACCTGCATAGAGGGCAGCGAGTTTACCTTGCTGATAGTGACTGTACTCATCTGCGATCGCCTCGAAACCGATGCACTCAGAATCGTCACCGAAGAGCGCTTTGTCATAATCGCCGTTCATGAAATAAACCACAGCCTTGGCGTTCTCATTGCTTGCCTCAAGAGCCTTCGGCTTGATAACGTAGTTGTTAATCGCGATGATTGCCATCACTACAACAGCAATACCGCAGATGACCCAACTGATGAGGTTAGCGTTGTCTTCAATCCATTTTCCGGCACCGGTCAACGCCTCATTTACTTCTTGCAACTGTTCGTCTTGTTTTACGAACTCTTCTTTCTTTTTAGCCATTTTCTATTTGTTGTTTTTATTGTTCACAATAAGAGTTTACACAAATCGGCTGCAAAGATACAACTTTTTTGGCATATATGCAAGTTTTTATGCATTTTTTTGCTAACCGGCGTCTATTTGGGTGATTTTAGACCAATGCTTTCACCAAACATTCTGTATTTCCCGGCAAGAGATCTATCGGTGCTAACTCAATCATGGTCTTGGCTCCGTACGCTCCGCGTTCTTTGAGACGTAATGCGGCACGAGCGCAACTAACCATGACCTGACCGGTCAAAGCAGGGTTATTGATGGTCATGTTAAACTCAAAGCGCTGATTATGAGTCCCACCGGAAACACCATTGCGAACAAGGTTGACACCATGCGCCACATTATTGAGGGCATCGACACTCTCCACGGCTATAACATGCGTCTCATCATGTGCAAAATAGTCGTCGGCCAGAATAGCCGCTTCTACTGCCTTAAAATCTGCGCCATCCTCCAATTCAACATAGACCATGCGACGGTGAATACCGGTACCCAAGGGGATGGTCATAGAAAGTGCGTTCTTGACACCCGGTTTGGACTTAGCTGCAACTGTGTGCCCCATCGAACGACCGGGGCCGAAGTTCGTATAGGTCAAGCCTTTCGGTGCGAGTGCCAGAAGGATAGCACGAACCATCGAATCGCTTCCCGGATCCCAACCGGCAGAGATAACACTCACTGCTTTATTGGCCTTACAAACAGCATCTAAGTTCTCGCGCAAGTTCCAGATCTGTCCATGGATATCGAAACTGTCCACGGTGCATATTCCGCGCGCTGCAAGCACGGTGGCGAACTTTTGCACCTCACGCGTCGGTGTACAAATGAGTACCGCATCTGCGTCCATACAATCGAGGCAATCATTGTGGTGAAATACACCCGCCAACTCCATATCCGGAGCGGCTTTGATGGCTTCTTCAGCGGCACGGCCTATATTGCCGTATCCTAAAATAGCAATTCTCATATTACTCTACTGTTACTGATTTGGCTAGATTACGGGGTTGATCCACATCGCAGCCCTTGACTACGGCGATGTGGTATGCTAACAACTGAAGAGGAATGACGGTGAGTAGCGGCGTTAGGCACTCTTCTGTAGCCGGCACTTCGATGCAGTAGTCAGCGATCTTGCTAACCAGTTCATCGCCTTCGGTAACGACCGCAATCACTCTACCCTTACGGGCTTTGATCTCTTGTATATTACTTACCACTTTCTCGTACGTACCGCAATGTGGTGCCACCACCACGACCGGCATCTCCTGCGAGATAAGGGCAATAGGGCCATGTTTCATCTCGGCTGCAGGATATCCTTCAGCATGGATATAAGAGATCTCTTTCAGTTTGAGCGCTCCCTCCATAGCAACCGGGAAATTATATCCGCGGCCAAGGTAGATAAAGTTCTGCGCATAGGTAAAGGTCTTCGCAAAGTCAGAAATGCGTTTGTTCTGTCCCAGCACGCGTTCTATCTTATCGGGTATCTGACCGAGCTCGCGAACGACGCGAAGATACTGTTCTTTACTCATCGTACCCTTTTCGCGACCAATACAGAGGGCGAGCATCGTGAGGGCAACCACTTGTGCGGTGAAGGCCTTGGTAGAAGCCACACCTATCTCGGGACCCACATGCGTATAACAACCGCTGTCCGACACGCGAGGAATAGAAGCACCAACCACATTACAGATCGAGAAGATAAAGGCACCTTTCTCTTTGGCGAGTTGGATTGCAGCGAGCGTATCCGCTGTCTCACCGGACTGCGAGATAGCGATGACCACATCGTCTTTGTTGATTACCGGCTTACGGTAACGGAACTCCGAAGAGTACTCCACTTCGACCGGTATCTGCGCAAACTCCTCAATCGCGTACATAGCGATCAGACCTGCGTGCCACGAAGTACCGCAGGCTGTGATGATGATACGCTTTGCGTTGAGGAAACGGTCTTTGTTATCAATAAAACCGGAAAGGGCAATATTGTCCTGACGAACGTTCACACGTCCCCGCATAGAGTCTGTCAAGGTACGCGGTTGCTCAAAGATCTCCTTGAGCATAAAATGCGGATACCCGCCTTTCTCGAGTTGACTGAGCGAGAGTTCGAGACGCTTGATCTCCGGTGTTTTAGCGACGTTATTAATGGTCGTGATATCCACTTTTTCGCCAATACGCAAGGACACTACTTCTTCGTCCTCGATATATATCACCTGATCCGTATATTCAACGATAGGTGTGGCATCAGAAGCCAGGAAATACTCCTCTTCTCCGATACCCACAACGAGCGGCGAACCCTTGCGAGCCGCAATAAGCGTGTCCGGGTGGGTCTTATCAAGAATAGCGATCGCATAGGCACCGATCACTTGCTGTAGCGCTAACTGTACCGCCGTCTTGAGATCGACGTGCTGGTTCACCTGCGTATATTCGACGAGTTGCACAAGCACCTCCGTGTCCGTGTCGGACTTAAAGGTATATCCCTGCTCCATCAGACCTGCTTTGAGGACGGCGTAGTTTTCAATGATACCATTGTGAATGATGGCCAAGCGCTCGGACTCCGAGTAATGCGGATGGGCGTTGACTGTATTGGGTTCGCCGTGGGTAGCCCAACGCGTGTGGGCGATACCGATTGTGCCGCCCATGTCCTTGCTTTCGCAGAACGCTTCCAATTCGGATACTTTACCTTTGGCTTTATAGACATTGAGTTGTCCCTGCTCATTGATGAGCGCTACGCCGGCACTGTCGTACCCGCGATACTCGAGACGATGCAGACCTTTAATCAAAATCGGGTACGCTTTGCGTTTACCGATATATCCAACAATTCCACACATAGTGTTAATTCAATTTTGCGGTGCAAAATTACAAATATTTTTTGATTTATGCAAGTGTTTTCATTCTTTTTAGTGCCTCTTCGACTTCTTTTCTATTGGAGAACGCCGAAAAACGCACAAATCCTTGTCCTGCGTCACCAAATCCGACGCCCGGTGTACATACGATTTGACAGGTATGAAGTAAGTGGTCGAAAAACGACCATGAGTCATATTCTTGCGGCACACGACACCAGATATAAGGGGCGTTCTTGCCGCCAAAGACATCATATCCTAAAGCTCGAAGCCCATCCGCAATCATTTGTGCCGTTTGCTTGTAATACATTAGATTGGCTTCTATTCCTTGCTTACCTTCGGGAGTATATGTAGCCAGGGCTGCTCGTTGAGCAACATAGGATGTCCCGTTGTATTTCGTACATTGGCGACGCATCCACATAGCTTGAAGCCCTGTTTGTTTGGGAACGATCGTATATCCGCAACGAACAGCTGTAAAGCCGGCACTCTTACTGAAACTGCGCACCTCAATGGCGACTTGTTTGGCGCCTTCCAGTTCGTATATAGAATGCGGTACATCTTCTTCGGAGATATATGCCTCATATGCTGCATCAAAGATGATGATACTCTTGTTGACTATCGCATAATCCACCCATCGTTGCAATTCCGCACGATTGAGCACCGTTCCTGACGGGTTATTGGGCAAGCAGAGATAAATAATATCCGCTTTCTGCTTGGGCAATTCCGGTATAAAACCGTTCGCTATCGTACACGGCAATGATATTACTTCTCGCCCTGCCATCATACTACCATCCATATACGCCGGGTATGAGGGATCTAAGATGGCAACTGTATTATGGCTAATAAACAACTCGCTCAAGTTACCAAGATCACTACCGGCTCCTTCGCTAATGAACACCTCTTCTATATCCAGATCAATGCCTCTCGGCGTGTATTCATTGTCAATAACGGCCTGTCTCAGCCATTCATATCCTTCCTCGGGCCCATATCCTCGGAACGTCTCTGCGTGCGCTAACTCGTCCACAGCTTGATGCATCGCATCGATGATCGCTCCTGGTAAAGGAAGCGACACGTCCCCTACTCCCATGCGCAAGAGTTTATGCTCCGGGTGTTGCTTCGTATAGGCTGCTGCGCGAACCGCGATCTCTTTGAAGAGATACCTATCGGGCAATCGATCAAAATTCGTATTTCTATTCATTGTCAGTAAGCATATTCACCTCGGAACACTTCCGTTGCCGAACCGGTCATGAAGACTGACGACAGATCGGATTTCCATTGTATTGTCAAATCGCCACCTGGCAGATGGACAGTCACCGTTCGTTCGGTAAGACCGTGATAGATGGCAGCTACAGCAGCGGCACAAGCCCCTGTTCCGCAGGCCATCGTCTCCCCTGAACCGCGTTCTATGACGCGCACATCGAGTTCCTTTCTGTTACGCACATGAACGAATTCTACGTTCGTATTGACCGGTAATTGCGGAATGGTATCGCGGAAGAAAACCGCATGCGGATTGCCTATCTTTACCGCCGTATAACCGATCGGATCGATACCGCTTTGGATAGCATCCGGTTGGATGACCGGCTTTCCCATATTCACCGTCACCAGATCTACTTTCTCTTTGTTCACATGCAACGCCAGCGAACGTATACCCGCGAGGGTCTCTATCTGCATATGCACATCGCTACAAAGGCCACTCTCATACAGGTATTTCGCCACGCAACGAATGGCATTACCGCACATCTCTGCTTCACTGCCGTCGGCATTGAAGATACGCATCTTGGCATCCGCTTCTTTGGACGGCAAGATGAGCACGAGTCCATCGGAGCCGATACCGAAATGTCGGTCGGAGACGGCACGTGCCAAGGCCGGCAGATCGCTCTTGGCAATGATTTCTGCTGTGGTCTTAGGAAAACAATCTATATACACATAGTCATTCCCAAGGCCATGCATTTTGATGAACGGAAGGGTTTCCATTACAGGAATACATTTTTAATTCGCCGCATGGCTTCTTCGATCTCCTCGGTGGATATAGCGTACGACAAACGGATACACTCCGGGCAACCGAATGCCGAACCCGGCACTACGGCCACATGCGCTTTCTCCAGTAACATCTCAGCAACGGCATCACCGGAACCTATCGCACTCACGTCCGGGAAGAGATAGAATGCTCCCTGCGGTTTATTGAACTTCCAACCGGGGATATCCGTCGCTAAGCGACATATCCTTTCCCGTCGTTGTGCAAACACCGCTCGCATCTCTTCCACACAAGTCTGCGAACCTGTCAATGCTGCTTCAGCGGCTTTCTGCGCGATCATCGTCGCGCAGGTCAACTGCTGTCCTTGCAAACGAATACAGGCATTTAGGAACGGCCTGTTCTTGGTTAAGAGCCACCCTATCCGGTATCCCGTCATGGCATATGCCTTACTGACGCCATTCACGATAATCAACCTGTCTGATAAGGACTCAAAGGCCGCCAGAGTCACGGGAGAGATATCGTATGACAAAGATGCATATATCTCATCCGAGAGCACAATTACATTAGGATAATCACGCAACACGGCCACTATCGCCTCTAACTTCTCTCGATTATAAATGGCACCCGTCGGATTGTTGGGAGAACAAAGAATCAGCATTCGCGTCTTCTCGCTCAATGCGGCACGCAGTTGTTCCGGCGTCATGCAATAGTCGTCTTCATACTCTGTATGAACCGCCACCACTTTGCCTTGCGCCAGTTTCACCATTTCGCTGTAGCTCACCCAACTCGGCATCGGGATAATCACTTCGTCATCCGGGTTTATCGCGGTCTGAATCGCATTGTAAATCGCCATCTTTGCGCCTACAGATACCATCACATCGTTCGCTTCCCATGC
>Ga0310694_10003647_pt1 | contig 15074 bp, 10 predicted proteins | sample 174DNAGHGhighgp2_FD_203884 | JGI IMG/M metagenome (GOLD analysis project Ga0310694, IMG submission 203884) | Sheep rumen microbial communities from Palmerston North, Manawatu-Wanganui, New Zealand - 1742 DNA GHGhigh gp2 (v2) (version 2) | ecosystem: Host-associated > Mammals > Digestive system... | reverse complement strand
TTTGCCCCGCGTAATTAATTAATAATTAACAATTTATAATTAATAATTTGGTTTGTTAAACTGTTTTTGAATTCTTGTAAGTCATCACATTATGTGCGCACCAGATTCTTGCTCACGACCTTTTGCTCACGGCCTTTTGGTCACGGCGACGCTGGGAAGCGTCGCCCCCTAGCCGGCACCCCGGGGGACTCACGATGCCAAGAATGCCCGTTGTTCACGTAGGGACTTGCTTTATGCATGTCCGTTACATCGTCAAAAAATGCCATTGAACCGTTTTTCGCCTCGGATGGTGCAACAATCGGAACGTCAAACGGGTGCAAACAATCGGTGCAACAATCGGTGCAACAAACGTTGCAACTGTAGGGGCGGGTCTTGTGCCCGCCCGAAAAAATTCTCCAATTACTTCCTATCGGTCGTGGGTCTTCGACAAATCTCTCTAATTCGGGATGGCAATGAATCTAATTTTCAATTTTCAATCTTCAATTTTCAATCTTCAATTTTCAATTTTCAATTTTCAATTTTCAATCTTATAGACCCGTCCCTACGACTTCGGGGGACCATTTGGCCTTTCCGGACATGCATGAAGCAAGTCCCTACGACTAATGGGATTTGTTGCCCCCTCCTCACTAACACTTGTCTTTAACTCCTCTAACTTCTCTAACTTCTCTAACTTCTAAAAACTTCTATATCTTCTCTTGCTCACGGTGCCAAGAATGCCCGTTGTTCACGTAGGGACTTGCTTTATGCATGTCCGTACAAAAGCCAAGAATGGTGGTGCGCAATAATCTCGGGCGGGCACAAGACCCGCCCCTACGACTAATGGGATTTGTTGCCCCCCTCCTCACTAACACTTGTCTTTAACTCCTCTAACTTCTCTAACTTCTAAAATCTTCTAAAACTTCTATACCTTCTCTAACTTCTTAAAGAATGCTCGCTCAGAATTGGTGCCCCCGATTTCTGGCATCGCCTCGGCATAACTTGAACAAGTTCAGTTCTGCTCTCGGCTCGCTCAGAATTTACCGATTTTTAAGTATTGCCTGTTCTCTGAATAGTGTGTACTTTTGTGATGTTTAAAATGAAATAAATTTTTATAGACAGGCTGATGTGGCACTTCATGCAAGGCATATGCTACAAGGTCTTACGTGAAGGACGCACTGATGGCAAATAGAGCATACGGAGGGACTTTCACAAGCAAATAAACAGGCAAAAGATTATCAACTATTATAAGATTAAGGTATGAAGAATTTTGTCAAGGGTTTTTTCAGTCAGTGTGCGCGTCCCGAGGGGTTTCTGGGGCGGTGCATGTTGCGTTTCATGAACTTTGGCCACGCCCTGCTCACCAACTGGGGACTTGACCATGTGACGTTCCGTGATGGTATGACCATGCTCGACATCGGCTGTGGCGGCGGTGCCACGCTGAAACGCCTGCTCAAAAGGAGTCCTGACGGCAAGGCATATGGCATGGACATTTCTGCAGAGAGTGTCGCCAAGGCGAGAAATGTGAACAAGCGGTTGCTGGGCAGCCAGGTGTTTGTGGAACAGGGTTCTGCCGACAGCCTGCCGTGGGAAAAACAAAAGTTTGATGTTGTGACTGCTGTGGAAACCGTCTATTTCTGGCCAAATCTGCCGAAATGTTTCCAGGAAGTGAAACGTGTGATGAAGCCCGGCGGTCAGTTTGCCATCATGCTGGAAGTGATTGAGGGCGATTCGGTATGGACCAATGTGGTCGAGGGGATGACCGTATATCCTCCAGAACAGTTGAAGGACATGCTGGAACAGGCTGGTTTCAGTGATGTCGAGGTCTTCAGGAAGAAACCGTCGTATGCGACCATAAAAGGAATTGTGAAATGAAACCGGATGATGGAAGTGGTCTCGTCAAAAGTGAGAGGATGGAGCATCTGAACATGGTCTCATCATCCAGATTCCTTTAAAGGCAGATGCGAGGTTAGAAAGTGCAGCCAAGGAAAAGGGTTGCCTGGGTGTGGTCGCGTCCGTTGCTATAAGCATTGGGCGCGTTCACTTTATGGTGCCTCACGCCTGCACCCAAATAGGTGGCCATGCGGGTGGAGGGGAAGCGGAACGTGTATTTCGCGCTGCCTCCGACGGTATACTGGGCTGCGGTGAGCCATTGGTGCTCGCGGTAGAGCCAGGTGTCCATCGTTGGCGAGGGGTGCTGCTTGTCGGAGGGTGGCACGAAGGTGAGGTCCTCAAACGGGGCACCACTGCCATTGAGAAATGCACCCGAGAGGCTCAGCGAAAGCAGTCCCTTGCGCAGCAGCAAGTTACGGGTGGCAGCAAGACCCCATTCCTGGTTGTTGAGCCGCTGTCGCCGGTAGTAGGGATAGTCGTAGGCTGTCTGCTTGCGGTGCATCCACCGACAACTGGCTGTGAGGGCCCATGTGGGCAGTTCGCCACGGATGCCCAGGTAGGCCGTGTAGGCCACCCGCCCCTCTACCCATAGTTTGTTGGCCGTCTTCACGGGGTCGTAATACTCATAATACGAGGCACCGCTGTCGTTGCGCTTCTCGCGGAACGTCTCGAAGTGGTTGACAAGGTTCTCGGCACCAATGTTCACGTCGATATGATGGAGCGATGCCTTGGCATGGTATGTCAGCCGTCCGTGGTAGTCGTAGGTATGGGAGCGGTGGAACGAATAGGAGTTGGTGAACTCGGAGCGCCGCCCGTAGTAACCCTCGCGATAGGCGAGCGTGGCTTCGTTGGTGAAGGTGAGGTTGCGGCACAGATGCAGACCCAGTTGCAGGCCTATGCCGTTATGGTTGCTTACCATCGGCAACTCACGCAGCTTGTCGGTGAATCCGGAGTTGGCAAACTGCTCTGTCTCGCCGATGAACGGACCGTAGTTGATGAAGGTGACATAGGTCTTGTCCTCACGGCCATAGAGATTGAACTTGAGGCTCTCGGTGGTGCGGCGGTAATAGTAGTAGGCTCCCACGTCTGCCACCCCGGCGATGGGCCAGAACACTCCCGTGGTGAGTGTCATGTCCATCAGCTTGTTCTTGTGGCGCAGGTCCTTGTATTTGGCGTAGTTGGCGGCCTTGTAGTCGAGGCGTGCGCCCAACGAGAGGCCATGCCACACGTCGATGCCCACACCGCCTGCCAAGTGGTAGGTGTCGCGGTGCTTCCTGCCCAGGTTGGTGAGTGAGTCTTCCTCCATGTCGAAAGGCAGTCGGGAGGTGTCGATGAACACCGAACCGCCCATCTCCTTGCCCGAGAAATTCTCGTAACTCATCAGTCCGTAGCCCACAGCCTGGCTGCCAATGCGGTAGAACGACTCCACTTCGGCATTGACGGTGATGGCGTCGGGAGATTCGGAGAAGTCGGTGAACCCACCTTTCTCACGGGTGAGCGTCAATTGGGCATTGGCGATGTTTTGCGAGGCGAACCTGGTGAGCGCGGCGGCGTTGCGGCTGGTGAGCCATGCATCGGCATCCTTGACGAAGGCATGGTCGCGCAAGAGCAGGGTGTCTTGCGCATGTGTCGCCAGCGAGGCAAGCAGCAGGAACCCAACCATTCCACATCGCCACGCCTGAAGTTCTGACGGCAGTCCGCGTTCTGTCGATGGAGTGCTTGGGCAGGTGGCGTGCGGGGTGGCGATGTGGTTGGTGGGTCGCATGGTGTGATGTCGAATGAAAACGATGATTCAAGTGTGGCGGGGATGCCACGATGTCGTTAGTCTCTCAGCGAGCAACGCTGGCGCTCATGGAAATCCTCGGTGGAGTTGTTGAAGTCCTGGAAGATGATGTGGGCGCCTTGCTTCATGCTGGCTTCTGCGTCGATGCCGCTGGGGTCGGTGCTCTCGCCAACGCCCAGGCTGTAGTCATAGAACAGCTTGCCGGCATTCTCGGGCAAGGCCTCGGTGGCTGCCTTGTCGACATTCCTGTAGAGGGAGTGCCCCTGGTATTTCGTGAGCCATACGGCACCTCCATCGATGTCGGCGGTGAGGCGTTTCTTGCAGTCGTCGGGATAGTCGTAGGAGAACACCTCCACGCCGTCGATGATCCACTCGTTGGGAACGGCGAAGCAGGCGAAGGTCTGGGTGTTTTGTCCCTCGGGATACCAGATGTTGTTCACGTCGTCGGCCCAAGTGGCGGCGTCGACGCCTTGCGTCTGGAAGATGAAGAAGGCGGGAGAGTTCACCGAGACGGTCCAGCCATTGCCCATTCCAATCTCCTTGGCTTTCAGGTAGTGGGAGGTGGGGATGACGCTGGAAGGAGTGGGATAGTAGTTGGTGTGGTTGTATCCGCTTTCGGGGTCGTACATGCAGTAGTAGTCGGGGTTGGCGTAGTTGACCGACTGTGACACGGTCTGCGTGTTGTCGATGGCGCCGTGGATGTTGACCACCACCTGTGAGTAGGGCTCGATGACCAATGAGCCTTGGAACCACCAGGTGCCGTGCCATGCGGGGATGATGCCCTGCGACTCATACACCAGTTTGCCGTTCTCGTCGTAGTTGTTGGGTACCGAGGAGTAGGCGTTGGCTGGCGAGCCCACGCCGAAGCAGAGGTTGTTGACCACGGCTTGCTGCCCACAGTTGTTGTAGAGGATGACACATTTGTCGTATTGGAACGACTTGCCGGCATCGTTGGTGCAACCACCATTGTAGAGTTCCTTGATGATGATCTGGTCGACGTTCTGGTCGGGCAGCACGGGGGCCTCTGCCTGCACATAGGTGATGTTGTTGATTTCGCTGGTCTTCAGTTCCATCTGGGTGCCGTCGGCCTTGGTGATGACCATTTTCCATTCCTGGGCATGTGTGCTCACTGCCGTCAGGGCGATGGTGAGCAATGTGAGTAAAGTCTTTTTCATCTTTTATGTTTTTATTTCTTGATTTTGTAACTCTGGCTGGGGGTGCGTAGGATGTAAACACCCTGCGGGAGGGTGCCGAGGTCGATGCTCACGGCGCCATCTTCGTTGGCTCTCGTGCTGCTCAGCATCTTGCCGTCGATGGTATGGATGCTCACGGTGGCGTGGGGCTTCAGACCTTCGAAACGGGCTTGGCCGGGAGTGAAGACAGGCTTGGGACTCTCCTCGACCATCTCGCTGATGCCTGTGGGCACCTGCTCGAAGGTGAGTTGGCTGATGCCCGAAAGGGCCGTTGTGAACTGCTCTTCTCCGGCGCTGACCACGAGGTTCTCGCCTTCGTAGGTCACCGTGGGGTTGCCGGTGAGCGCGAATCGGTTGACGGTGCCATCGGTGAGCGTCAGCACCATGCAGGTGACATCCTCCTCTGCAACACGGGCGAGTAATGCCTGGGCTGGCAGAAGGAGCAATGCCAGGAGCGCAATGGCTCGGATTAATGCTTTCTTTTTCATACGCTTTTTGTTTATTGATTGATGATTGTTGTTTATATGGGATGTCTTATAGGGGGTGCTTGTGTTACATGATTCTCAATGACCCTTATTCCACTATTCGTTTCTTCGACATTTTCAGCGTCAGTTCTATGCGGTTGGTGCTGTCGGGTGAGATGACGATGAGGCTCTTCACCCCGTTGAAGATATGGCGCCACCTGGTGCTGCCCGTGGAGTCGATGTACTGTGAGTTGGTGGTGGCTTCGTAGAGTCCTGGCGGCAGGTTGAAGCGTGCTGTTCCCGAGGCATCGGTGGAGTCGACGTATATCGACGAGGTGGCATCCTTCATCTCCACCCTCGCTCCCTCATAGGGCTCGATGGAATTGTCGGGATAGATGAGGCGCACGCTCACAGGGCATGTCTCCACCGTCTCGTCATAGTCGCATGAGGGCAGCAGGCCGATGGCGAGAAGGGTTAGCAGGGTGAACAGCGTGGCCGTCGCCCTTGTCGGGGAGGTATGATGATGTCTTCTCTTTTCCATTGTCTTTAGATTTTCAACCTCAGCGAGAGTCCATAATAGTAACTGGGCACATAGGCGCTGTCGAAGAGCGACGTGTCGAGGCCGGTCTGCGATGAGTACACCTTGCGCATGGTGTTGAAGAAGTTGTTGGCGTAGAACGACACGCTCACATGGTCGCCTATCTCCTTGGTCACGCTCAGGTTGGCGGAGTAGTAGGCCGAGAGGCGGTTGGGATTCATCACATAAGCGTAATTGGAGCGCACCACCAGTTTGGCGAGGTCGCTGTAGAGGGTGGGGTCGTTTTCCGAGGCCCATTTGAATTTCTCGGCGAATGGGATGAGCACGTCGGGCTCTTCCCACGTGGAGTAGTACTCGGGATAGAGAGCCACGAAATGGTCGCGGCTGGTGCCGTCGTAGGGCTTGCCGAAGAAGTCTGACTGCTCTTCGAGCACATAGCCGCGCGTGCCGTCAGGCAGTTCGCTCAGCGGCTTGCTGTAACGCTGGAGCGAGCACTCCACCCTGAGCGAGACGACAAGCCTCACCCGGGGCACGTGGGTGGTGATGGTGGTGTTGAGATTGGTCTGACGGGTGAGCGAACCGTTGGCGATGGCGGCTCCGGCACTGTAGTTGGCGCTGGTCACGTTGCTGCCACGGTAGTAGCCCACATAGCCATAGAGGCGGTTGCCGCTCATCGTGGTGTTCACGCCCGTGGGGATGTCGGCGAAGAGCACGTCGTCGATGCCCTTGTACCGATAGTGGTTGCCGTCGAGGCGTATCTGGGTGCGCAGGCTGCGTATCTGTGCGAAGTCTATAATCCATTCCACGCCATAGCGGTCGACGGGCGTGGCGTTGACGTATTGGTTGTTCACGGCATAGGTGCGGCGCTCGTTGTAGGCCAGGGTCACGGGCTGTTGCGCTCCGCTGGCATCGCTCACTGTCACCACGCCCGTCCGGGGGTCGATGGCGTACTGCCGGTTGGCGATGTCGATGCCGATGCCATCGAGCGACGATGGTGGCGTGTATTTGTAGGCCATGGGGAAATAATGGTCGGTCGACATGTATGAACGGCAGGTGCGGTGATGGAAGGCCGACAGGTTGATGCGTGTGCCCTTGATGGTGGCCTCTATGCCTATGTCGGTCTGGTTGGTGTACTGCCACTTCAGGTGGGGGTTGTAGAGCGACCTGGCGGGGTAGGTGTGGTAGGCATAGAACGACTTGTTGTCTTCCGTGCTCGTTGAGGCGAAGGAGAGACGGTCGGCATACGACGGGGTGGGGTAGAGCACCTGGAATGACGGCAGTTTCACGCTCTTGCCCCATCCGGCATGCACGCTCAATTCGGTTACCCATTGCTTGTATTGCTGGCGCCAGAACACGTAGCGGCCGTTGACACGCGGCGAGAGGCTTTGCACCGTGCCGTAGTCGGTACCATGGATAAGGGTGATGTCGTCGCGCAAGCCGGCGGTGAGTTCGGCCGAACCTCTGCGTGAGGTGGGCACCACCAACTTGTCTTCGGCGTAGATGGCCACGTTGTGCATGGCGGGCAGGGCGTCGTAGCGGTATTCGCGCCATGTGGGGGCGACGCGCATGTCGTCGTAGTAGGTGCCACGGCCGTGGTTGTTGCTGCCTGTGTAGTCGGTGCCGAGCATCACCTTGTTCATCGACTCGCCCAGGCGGCGTGCCCACTCGCCTTTCAATTTCAGCGACCAGTTCATGGGTCGCGAGTCGTTGAATCCTTTCACATACCAGTATCCGGTGGGACCGAGGATGATGTCGGCATCGGGCTGCACGTCGTATTCCCGGGCGATGGAATAGCCTTCCTTGCGCGAGTGGATATAAGGTTGGGTCGAAGCGCTCGATTTGTTGGCGTAGCTCTCGTTCTTGTGGTCGGAGTAGGCGAGTGAACCGCTCATCATGAGGTTGGTGATCCACGACTTGTTGAGCAGCCACTGCAGGCTGAAATGGGTGCGCAGCGTGTTGTCGCGCACCTTCTGGTAGTCGTCGAGGTCCTCGTCGGGGTCGCTCTCCGAGTTGTATCCACCAATGTTGCCGGTGAGTCCGACGCTCAGGGTGAGTGGCGTGGTGGCACGCATGAAGGTGTTGGAGTAGCGGAGCGAGAGTATGTTGCGCTGGTAGGCGGTGTGGGGCGAGGCGGCATCCGAGAACGAACGGGCATGCTCTACAGAGGCGTTGAGCAGTCCCAGGCGACCACCTAGGTCGAATCCTTTGTTGAGCGACACTTGGCGGGTGTGTTGGTTGATCTTTCCTTCGATGATGAAAGGCGATTTCCCCTTGCGGGTGTTCACCTTCACCACCCCGTTGGAAAGGTCGCCATACTCCACCGACGGCACCCCGGTGACAATCTCCACGCTCTCGATGTCCGAGGCGCTCACCGTGCGTGTCGACGAACCTATGGTCTCGCCCGTCTCGGCATTGTTGCCCAGGCGCATGCCATCCACCTCCACGGCGGTGCCAAACGAGGCGTTGCCTTTCTCCGTCGTGCCGCTGCGAAGGGCCATGCGGGGGTCGGATATGAGGGTGGAGTTGACGGTCTTGCCACCGGGAAGCAGCGTGGTGATGTCGCTCACGTTGAGCAACTGTTGGTTGTCAAGTGTGGTGCGGTCGATGACATACGAGGTGGTGGCCTCGTCGGTCTTCCGCTTGGCCACGATGGTCACCTCGTTGAGCTTCAGGTTCTCTTCCTTGAGCCGGAGCGTGAGGTTGGTCACGTCGCGGGTGATGGTCATCGGCCAACTGCGTTTCTGGTAGCCCAGGCACTGCACGGTGAGGGTCATTTTGCCCATCGGCACGTTTCTCACCGTGAACTTGCCCTCCTCGTCGGTGATGGCCCACAGACCGCTCTCTGACAATAAGATGGAGGCAAACTCCACGGGCTCCGATGTGTTGTCGTCAACCACGCAGCCTGCCAGCATGGCATGTTGGGCGCTTGCACAACATGCCATGTTCAATAAAATATATAATATTGTCAGGCGTTGGTTCATTTATGTCTTGAGTTGGTCGGCGATGGGAGGGGGTGACACGCTTGCGACCATGTTTCCATTTCGATTGCAAAATTAGGCAAATCAAAAAGGGTGGGCAATACTTAAAAATTTGTATTTTTATGGTATGAATATTCATTATATTTAGGTATGGAAAGGGGCGCAGCCGCCATTTCTCATAGTGGGGATACCTACGTCATATGAGCATCAGAAGCCGTTGGAAGGCTCGAATGGCTACACCATCATCAATTGTCGGTATTTTGAATGCCAGATGATGAGGGTTTGGATATTTATGCTTAATTTTGTCGCAAAATCATCAACAAACATTATAATAATGAAGAAACTATCCATCACGTTCCTCCTGCTTGTAGCTGCTGTCGCCGGCCATGCCCAAGAGACATTGCCGCAAGACCCGGCAGTGAGGAAAGGAACCCTGAAAAACGGGCTCACCTATTACATCCGACACAATGCCAAAGAGGCTGGACTGGCCGACTTCTACATCGCACAGCGGGTAGGGTCTATTCTTGAAGAGCCGCGCCAACGCGGACTCGCCCACTTCTTGGAGCATATGGCATTCAACGGAACGAAGAATTTCCCAGGTAAGGGAAAACGGCTGGGCATCGTGCCTTGGTGTGAGACCATCGGAGTGAAATTCGGTGCCAACCTCAATGCCTACACCAGTGTGGAGCAGACGGTATACCACATAGGGTCGGCGCCTCTGAAACGGGAGGGTATCCTCGATTCCTGCCTCCTCGTGCTTCACGACTGGAGCCACTACATCCTGCTTGAGGATGCTGAGATCGACAAGGAGCGTGGCGTCATCCATGAGGAATGGCGCACCCGGAGGGCCGGCATGGCCATGCAGCGCATGCAGGAGGATGCCCTCCCCACCATCTACAAGGGGACGAAGTATGAGGACTGCATGCCCATCGGGTCGATGGACGTGGTAGACAACTTCGCTTACCAAGACTTGCGCGACTACTACCAGAAATGGTACCGTCCAGACCTGCAGGCCGTGGTCGTGGTGGGTGACATCGACGTGGACAAGGTGGAGAAGAAAATCAAGCGTCTCTTCGGCTCCATCCCCCTGCCCAAGACAAGGGCCGAGCGTGTGTACTACCCCGTTGCCGACAACGACTCGATGATTGTCTCCATACAGAAAGACAAGGAGCAGCCCATTGTCCTGGCTCACCTCTATATGAAACGCGATGCCACGCCCGACAGCGAGAAGAACACGGTGGGCTATCTCAGGGGCAGCTATGTGGACGACCTCATCAGATACATGCTCAACGACCGCCTGAGTGAAATCCGCCAGCAACCCGACGCGCCATTCATAAGTGCTACGGGACGTGCCGGCACCTTCTTCGTGAGCCGCACCAAGGATGCCTTCTCGGTCAGCTTGAGTTGCAAGCAAGACAATATCCTCGGCGGACTCATCACGGCCGTGGGGGCTGCCGAGCGTGCACGCCAGCATGGATTCACACAGGCCGAACTCGACAGGGCAAAGCGGCTCGTCATGGCTGCCACCGAGAGGCAGTATAACGAGCGCAACGACCGGCGCAACAGCTATTTCGTGAACCGGTGTGTGAACAATTTCCTTGACTGTGAACCGCTCATCTCCGTGGAGTACGACTACGAACTGACCAAGCGCTTCGACAGCGAGGTGACGCTCGACGAGGTGAATAGGGCGGTGAAAGAACTCATCACTGACAAAAACCAGGTGATGGCACTCTACGGACCCGACAAGGAGAGCGTGCACATCCCTTCAAAGGAGGCACTTCGGCAGGTGGTGCTCGCCGCACAACGCCAAGACTACGCTCCTTTCCCCGAGGTGGCCATAGCCGAGAACCTCATCTCGACCCTGCCGCAGCCGGGAACCATCGTCGAGGAGAAACCTTACGACGAATACGGGTTCACTGAATTAACTCTCTCCAACGGCATGCATGTGTATGTGAAGTCGACCGACTTTGAGGCTGATGCCGTGACCATGACCATGAAGGCCGACGGAGGCACCTCGGTCTATCCCGATAGTGACATCCCCAACTTCTCGCTCATCACCAGCGGCGTGACAGAGGGTGGCGTGGGCGACTTCGACGCCATCACCTTGAAACGCATGCTCACCGGGAGGGTGGCGCGCGTGAGCCCGTCGGTGGGGACGAGAGGACAGAGCATCTCGGGCTCCTCGTCGGTGAAGGAGATGAAGACCATGTTCGAACTCGCATACCTTTACTTCACACAGCCAAGGCGCGACGATGACGCCTTCGCTGGACTCATCAACCGCACACGCTCGTTCCTCACCAATCGCAACGCCAGTCCGAAGGTGGACTACAACGATTCCATCAACGCCATCCTGTACAACCACCATCCACGACTCGAACCCGTGAAGCAGGCCACGCTCGACAAGGTGAGCTACGACCGTATCCTTGAAATCTACAAGGAGAGGTTCAGCGATGCATCGAACTTCAAGACCGTGATTATCGGAAAAATCGACATGGAGCAACTACGACCGCTCATCTGCCAATACCTGGCATCGCTGCCTTCCACCGGAAAGCACGAACAGACCAATTGGGCCAACGTTCCGCGCATCGTGAATGGCACCAGTACGCACAAGTTCGTCAAGGAACAGGCCACACCGCTGGCCAACGTGAGCATCGTCTACACCACCGATGTGGAGTTTAATGCAAAGAACGACCTCACGCTCGACTTCCTGCGCCGTGTGCTGCAAATAGCCTATACCGACTCGGTGCGCGAGGAGAAGGGGGGTACGTATGGCGTGAGCGTGAACTTCGACCTCGACAAGGACGACAAACCCAACACCACGCTGAGCATCCAGTATAATGCAGACCCTACACGATATGCTGAACTCAACCCCATCATCTACAAGCAGTTGGAGAATATAGCCAACTACGGTCCGGCTGCATCGTCAATGCAGAAGGTCAAGGAATACCTGCTCAAACAGTACGACCAGATGGTCATCACCAACGACTATTGGGACTACATCGTCTGGCATGAGTTGGAGGATGGTGTGGACTTCGACAAGGACTACAAACGGTTGGTGACGGAGACCACCGCCGCCGATGTGCAGCAGATGGCGCGTCGAATACTTGATGCCAAACGCTGCATCGAAGTGACCATGCTCTCAGAGTGAACCACAAAGAAAAACTTCATAGTTGGAAAAACAGGGGCAGACTTGCGACTGCTTGCTGATGAGCAAAGCGAAAAAAATTGACTATAACTACAAATCCCTGTTCAGCACTTCGCTGACATCAGGAGCTTCCGGCTGTGGCTGCCACCTGCTCTGAAGTTCGCAGACCACTGCGCCCTCTGCATTGGTGAGTGTGTGGAGGTAACATCCATCATCTGTGCGTGACATGCGACAAGTGAGGGTTTCGTCAAGATAGGTCTCACGCAGCCAGTGAACGGTGAGGGTGGACAATGACTGTGATGCGAGCACCTCTTCGGGCATGGTCAGCAGGGCGATGCTGACATAGCTGCGGTTGCTGACGTGGAAGTTGAAGTCAAGGTCGAGGAGTGTAACACGATGCTCCATCAGCATGTCGAACGACTGTGTTTTGGGGAATCGTATTTTCTTGTGGCTACCGGTTGTCAGTTCAGGCACCACCACCAGTTCGTCGGCAAGGAAATCGGTTGTCTCCAGTCGCTTGGTGTCGAGGTTGAGGATGTTCCACTGGCTTGTGCCAGAGGCTATCAGATGCTCGTTGTCCTTGCGCACTATGCGGAAATCGCAGTAGATGCGGAGTGATGTCAACTCGCTCACCCACAACTCCACGGTGAAGTCCTCCGACCAGAAAGTTACCGTCGGTTGGATATCCATCTGAATCTCAGTGATGACCCACATCCGCCGTTGCTTGACGATGTCGAAAGCTGCCACGTTGTGGATGGTCATCAGGCGTGCAAAACTATCTTGGAAATACATCAACATGGCATTGGGCGTAAGCCTGTACAACGGCGTGATGTCGGATGCCGTCGATGTATAAGTGTGCCGGTATTTTCCGTTTGAAATCATATCTTTATTCTTTTAACCCTCTTTAAGATTCTTTTGTCGATACTCCGTCGGGGCCATGCCCAAATGTTGTTTGACAAACTTCCCGAAGAAAGACAGGTTGGGGAAGTCAAGTTCGGTGCTTATCTCCTTGACGGTCTTGTTGCTGTAGCGAAGTTGCTGGCGGATGGTGTTGACGGTGGTTTCGTGGATGTGGTCAAGGGGTGAGCGCCCCGACTCCTCCTTTATACACTTGGACAGGTATTTGGGGGTGACATGCAGCATATTGGCAAAGGCAGACACACTGCGCACACGTCCCGACGACTCGGACAGCAGGCGCATGAAACGGCGGTAGACAAGGGCAGACTGACGGACGCTTGAGTCTTTCTCGTCCACTTGAGGTTGTCTGTCGCCAATCATGCCCCTGCGTCTCTCCACGAGCATCAGGAACTCCAGCATCAGGGCTTGGAACAGCAATCTTACGACATCATGCTGGAAACTGCCTTCACCGCTCTCTTTCTTGATCATCATCAGCTGGTAATAGTGGCTGATGCCCTGACGCTCCCGCTCCGACAATGTGAACAGCGGATGCTCCTTGATGTAGGCCAGGTTGTCCCAGACATATTTGTTGAGATACAAGGAGCGGTCGATGGCACGCTGTGCGAAAGCAATCACTTTCACATTGGCTTTCGCACTGAGCAGTATCTCACCAATCATCATCCCGGGGTAATAGATGAAGAAATCGCCACAGCCGAGCCGGTATTCTTGTCCATCAACCACGCACTGCATGCGTCCCTCCATGCAGAACACCCCCATGACAAAAGCCAGGGATGTGTTTTCGTAGTCGGCAAGTTGCAGCCGCGTGATATCATCGATGACCAGCAAGTCGACATCCTTGTAGTCGAACAAATGTTTTTTCCAAAGGTCGTCAAAGTCCAGTTTTCTCATATTGGTCACAAAGGTAGTCAATTTTCCCCGAATTCGATGTTTCAATAGACTCCAATACTCATAAATTTTGGCATATGGTAGAGAATTGGCTAGTGTTCGAGGTAAATGGAACACTTAAGTGTGCAATGTTCATGCTACCTTTGTCGCAAATTCATTAACACCCAAAACAAAATCATCATGAAGATTCACGTATTGCATACCGGAGAAGTCCGCGTGTCACCTTATCTGCCTTTTGGCGGCGACAACTGCAACCTGTTGAAAGCCTCTGGCATGACCACCCCGAAAGAAGAATGGATATGGCTGCCCGTATCGGTCTACCTTATTGAGCATCCGAAAGGGCTGATTCTCGTAGATACTGGTTGGCATCGCGACATGTCGCCCGAAGGCGTCTACGACAAGAAGGCACAAATCAAAAGTCTTGGTTCGAGAGTGTTGTATAATGTGAACCAAGGCCAGATACCTTTGGGGGAGGCAGTGGATGAGCAACTCGCCACGATGGGTATCAAGCCCGGTGACCTCGACTACGTGCTGCTGACGCACCTTGACTGCGACCACGCCAACGGGCTTCGTGCCGTGAAGGACGCCAAGCACATCCTTGTCGCTGCCGAAGAATTGGAGTGCGCACGCAAAAACGGATTCATCCGCTACAAGAAAAAGTGGTGGGAAGGTGTCGACATGCAGACTATCGAGTGGAACGGCACCGAGGGGCCTGTAGGCAAGTCGTTCGACCTCTTTGGCGATGGCAGCATCAAAATGATCAACATCCCCGGACATTGTGATGGTCTTTGTGCCGTGAAAATCACCCGCGAGGATGGGAAATATGTCCTGCTCTTTTCCGATGGCGGTTATGCCACCAAGTCGTGGAAGGAGATGATCACCAGTGGCGTGTCGCTCGACAAGGAGATGCAGCGCAAGTCGCTGATGTGGATTCGCGAGCAGTCGATGGACGCCAATTGCATCGAGAGTCTTGCCACACACGACACTGACATCAAACCACACGTGATAGAGTTATAACGCATTTGTGTTCTCATTACTTAAGTTTCGGAAGTTCGGTTATATTGATTTTCAATTATTTACAGTCGATTCTTAAAAAAAATCCATGGATAGCCAAACGATGATTCCATCAATACGCCTCCATTTGTAAGGATTTTTACTTAATACTTTATTTGTTGTATCTTGGTTTGATGTTGAACGAACCCCGAAGGGGTGGTCAGAGTACAGGCAGGCGGTGGAGTGCGAAGCACGGAACCCCTGCTAAAAGCATGGTGTGAACAACAACCCCGAAGGGGTGGCAGAAT